>OBLW0100002320.1_pt1 | contig 15416 bp, 11 predicted proteins | sample 1520161 | NCBI WGS metagenome assembly OBLW01 (sample SAMEA3539309, study PRJEB22396) | soil metagenome | biome: tundra; feature: field; material: soil | place: USA | collected 2010-05 | depth 0.15 m
CTTGGCGGCTTGCATCATGAGTATCGCCTGGTGAAGGAGGCCGCTTAACGACGACGACCATTTTTGCGGACCTCAGGCGCTGAATTCCTCACTGGAATCAAGTCAAGCCGCGTCCTTTAGCGCTTGCGTCAAGAAGGGCAGGCCCGGGGGAGAAGATGTGCTTCCTGTCTCAGAGGATATCCGGCGCTATGCACCGAAATCCGGTTCTGTTGTCACCTTTGTCGATGGGGCGGTGATCGCGGGCGGAAATCCGCAAATCGTCTCTCCTCTCATCGAAGTCCCCACCCCGAAGCACGCGCTCGCTCTTGTTCCCCTGTTTCATCAGGGGGTCTTGAAATGGCCCGGTCCGAGAGTAGGCGTCCGGATCGTAAACATCCAGGGTCCACTCGCGCACATTGCCGATCATGTCGAAGAGAGAGAAACCGTTTGGGTCGTTGTAATTGCTAACCGGAGTTGTTTCGTGGTATTTCCGTTTCTTCCGCGACTTCTCAAACGAGTTGACTCGCTCCGGGTCGAACGTGTCGCCCCAAGGATAAATCGTGCCATCCTTGCCGCCTCGGGCCGCGTACTCCCATTCCGCCTCGGTCGGCAAACGGCCGCCTTCGGCGCCCGCCCATTTGCAAAAATCCTCCGCATCGTCCCACGATACTTTTGTTTCAGGCAGGTTCGCGAGCATTTCTTTTGTGTTGGTCTGAGTCGCCTGGGGCTTCTTGTGATTCGTAGCATTGGCGAAACGTTCGTATGTTTCCACGGTCACTTCCGTGGTAGTCATCCAAAAGCTCTTGGTAATGTTGACTGAATGTTGGGGCCTCTCGTCCTGGGCACACTTTTTGTCCTGCGGGACGCAACCCATCTGAAAGCTCCCGGCTGGAATCCAGGCATACCTAAGCAAGTCCTGATGGTTGGTGCGGAGTTGGCCCGGCCTCAGCTTCAGATCCGGTGCGCGCGGTGGCGTAACGGCCGGTGGACCAGTCAGGTAGAAGTCTCCAACCGCCAACGACTCAAACCAGGGAATCTCCCGATTCTCCGTGGCCTTACGGACCGCTCCCTGGGTCCGATCGAAGACTTCGATTGGTTTGAGACCGCGCGTCTTTAGGTTCCCAATCAGCTCACTGGTGAAAAGATTCACGCTTCCATCACGCGGGTCGGCGACCGTGTGTCCGCCGGGAGCGGAGAAGGCCAATAGGATGCCGGCATTTCTGAGAGTGGGGGCGTTCAAACCGACCTCCGTGTCGGCCCACGCCGGGCAAACGCGGCTGGCATCGAGCACTACCACGGCCGAGAGGCCCTGCTTCTCTTCCAGCAATTGTTCGAGCAGCCGCTTCAATCCATATGCGTGGACGCCGATCTCGTCGAGCTGGTTATTCTGGTAGCTTACCGGCAAGAGCCAGCTATCTTCGGCCTGGATGGCGAAACCGGAATAGTAGAAGAACACGATGTCCCCTTTCTGCAAAGGGGTGACAAAGTTCTTGATTTGAGTACGCATGGCGTCCTCATCGACATCGAATGTATTGACCGTTTGAAAGCCGATACTCTTCAACGCCGAACCCATCGCTTCGCCGTTTTTTTTCGGGGTCTCTATGCGGCACGCGCCGCTATAAGCACTATTGGCGATGACGAGGGCGTGACGCACGACACAGATCGCTGGAAAATCGCACGCAGTTAGAACGCTCAAAAATAAACAAAGTCGTGAGGGCCACCCGGCTGCCTTAATAAACTTCCCATCTGATTTCAATCCGCGCGAGTCCGGCGGGGTTATCGAAGACCAGTGTCCGTCCATTGCAGTGAGTTGGTTCCAGCACAAGATTAACACCCTCCGGCAGCGTGACGTGAGCTCTGAAATTCGGGAAATGATCTCCTATTACGCGGCCTTTACTAGCTAGCGCGGCCTGAATGGTGACTCGCGTGGCCGGCTCACCGTCCGAGATCCAAGTGAGAATGCCATGGTGTATGCCGCCGTATTTGGACTCGTCGCTGGGCTCGATACATCCCTCGGGCCCTCCCGGTGGGATTGGAGCAATGGACGCGGCCCTGTTCTTCTTTCGCGCCGGTTCCGTTATGGTGAGCTTTACGCGAACAATCTGACGCTCAGAACTATTTCGTCCGGCGAGAATCGTCAGTTTTCCGTCGTAGTCCCCTTTCGTGAGGTTGCCGGGATGGACCTGCACCCTTGCGTTGGAGGGAAGTGCTTTGGGATCTGTGGAAGCATCCAGCCAGCTCTGGTTGCTGTGCACTACGGGCGTGCTCCTCGCGCCCGTGAACGAGAGTAACTTCGGCGAAACAGGAGGTCCACCGATTTGATAGGAAAACTCCAAGGTCGCCGGTTCCACTTTAAACGGTGTTGTTCCTCTGAAATAGACGATCGTCAGGATCACCACAGTCGCAAACAAACCGGCCAAGCCAGCCAGCAACGAGTGCAGACCGATTCTCGCGACTGGCGCGCCGCGCGCCTCCTTCGCTGCCGGTGGCTGGGGCTGGGGAATCTGGGTGAAATGGCCCGTGCCCGATTCAACCGGGGCCGGCACTGCGAGCGCCTCTTCTGCCCACTTCAGAAGATCACGAACCTGATGATTCTCTTCCTCCTTGAGTAACATGAGTGCCGCATCGCGAACTTCCCGGGCCGAGCGGTTGCGTTTGAGTTCCTCGATCCGGCCGATTTCGGCTTCCAATTTCCGCCGCAGTTCTTGGCCGTCGCGGGCTTTCTTCGCCGCTTCGAGTGCCTCCGCCAGCTTCGCGTCGCCAGGAAAATCCGCCAGAAGTGACGAGTATCGTTCTATCGCATCGTCGTATTGCCCGGCTCCGAGCAAGCGCTCTGCTTCGTCCTGACCCTCCCGGTACAGAGCTTCCTGCTGCTCGCATTGTTGCTCTTCCGATAGCGCGGTTTGAAGTTCGAAGATCACCGCGCGGTTGGGCCAGCGCGCGGCGATTTCCTGAATCGACCGGGACGCCTCATCGAAGCGGCGGGCTGCAATCTGCTTGCGAGCGGAGGCCTCGCGCTCGCTGCAGAATCTTTCGGAGGCGATGTCGTTCGCCAACGCGGTAACCAGGGGCTCCTGTGCGTAAGGCTGCAGCGGTTTTCGCAATGCCGCCTCGGCTGGCTCAAGTTCTCCGGCGGCGAGACTGGCGCGCGCTTGCGCGACCAGTCCTTCAATCTCCTCTTGCCGCTTCTCTTCAGCCTGCCGCCGCAATTGCGGGAACACCGGCGCACCCGCGAAATCCGTCTCGGCTTTGCGGACCTGGTTGAGTGCGGCATCCCACTTTCCCTTCTCGAGCGCCCGTTCGATCGCCTTCACTTGGGCGCTAATCCTGCGGTCGAGTTCCACCCGCCGCAAGGCATCTTCGAGACGCTGCAGTTCTTCCAAGAGCGCCGGATCCGCCGGGTATCGTTGCAGGGCCTTACGAATTAACTCGGCTGCCTGGGGACGTTCGGCCCGGGCTTCATGCTCCGCCGCACGGGTCAATTTACCGGCAATGTAGATTTGCTTTTCTTGTTGCACCCGAACCAAACGGTCGCGGCGGCCTCGCCGCAGGGCTATCTCGGCGAGCAAAGACTTGAATTCCGAATCTTCAGAAAGGCGCGTTTCACCGGCCTGCAGCGTCGAGTCCGCAGCGTCCAAGTCGCCCGCCGCCACCAATTGACGGGCTGTCCCAAGCAGGGCATTCAGGTCCTGGCTCTTTTGCTTTTGAGCCTCCTTCAACAACTGGGAAAAAGCGGCTTCATTGGAATATTCGACACTGGCTTGTTGAATCCGGGCCATAGCGGTGCACCAGTCCCCGGACTTCAGAATCCGCTCGATGCTGTCCGCTTCAGCCGCGATCTGGCGGTCTCGTTCGAGCTGCTGGATGGAGGCCGCAATACGAGCTTGGGCGGCCAGCAGGTCGGAACTGTGCGGATGTTTATGCAGCGCTTTGCGCACTACTTCAAGCGCGGCTGGCCAATTCTGGTTTTGTTCGTATTCGCCAATGGCAGCCAATTGAGCGGCGATGTCTTTGCGCTTTTCAACTTCGCGCCGTTGAACCTCTTCGCGCCGAAGTTTTTCGAAAGCCAACTCCTCGGCGAAGACTCGCACCGCGGGCTCCGCGGCATGCGGCTGGAGTTCGGTACGGAGAGCCTTCTCGGCTTCGTCCAGCTGGCCTGCCACCAAGCTCTTGTGTGCCTCCTGCAGCAGCGTTGCGACTTCCTGGCTTCGAAGCAGTTGTGCTTTCTCCGCCAGTCGTCGAAACACGTCATCTTCCGGATAAATCTCCCGCGCCGCCTGAATACGTGCGAAGGCCGCGTTCCACTTCCTGGCCTGGAGATCGTTTTCAATGGCGAGTTCTTCCGCGGCCACCTTGTGGGCTCGCTCCGCATGCGCCGTAGCCGCCAGGATGCGCTGCTCGGCTTCAAACAACTCGCCGGCATCGGGATACTTCTCCAAAGCTATTCGAACGGACTCGAGTGCGGCCGGCCAATCCTGACGGCTTTCAAACTCGGCGACGGCGGCCAGTTGAGATGCAACGAATCCGCGCTTCTCCGCTTCCTCCGCGCGGCGTAAGAGGTCAATTAGTTCTGGATTATCCGGGTAGGTTCCGAGCGCTGTCCGCAATAATTCCACAGCTTCCGATGTCCTGCCCTGGCTGAGCAAAGCGCGCGCGCCTTCGAAGTTCCGGAGGAGAGCGGCGGCGCGCTCTTGCTTCTTCCGTTCCTCGATGAGTTGGCGATGGTGCGTGAGCAGTTCGGGGTCATTCGGGTTCTGATTAAGCAGAGAGGACACTTCCCGCAGTGCTTCTTCCCACTCCCCTTTCTGCCACAATCCGCGGATGCGCTGGAGCCCCTCCTCGTGCGCCCGTTCCTTCTGATAAACCTGCTTACCCGAGAGAACCGAGCGTAACAGGCGGGAAAGGATCAGCTCATCGGGATACGTCTGCAAGACGTTCTGGATCGCCGCCAGAGCCTCGTCGTAGCCATGCGATTGAGTCAGTGAGGCCACTTGGAGGCTGAGCGCTTCGACTGCCTGCACGCGCTCCTTAGTTTTGAGTTCCTGGTGAACATATGCTTGCAGGTCGGACAATTCGGGTTCGTCGGGGAATTCAACGCTCAGATTCTCCAATACTCGGAAAGCTTCAACGAAGTCGCCCGTTTTCAGCAGTTCTTTTGCGGACTCCAACCCGGCCGCAAACCGCCGTCTCCGGCCGTACTCATCTCTCTGCGTTACAGCACGCGCCATTAAATCCTTGATCTCACTGCGGCCCGGATGCGATGCGTCCAGTTCCGTTAACAGCGCCACCGCTTGGTCGAAGGACTCGATCGCAATCAGCCCACGCGACTTATGCAACCCCGCCTGGATAGCCTGCTCCCCCTCCAGCTCTTGGATCTCCAGTTGAATCTGATTCAGCAGTTGAGCGGCTTCGGGATGCTCCGGATCGATGCGCGAGGCTTCCGCCGCGTGCTCCAAAGCCTTGGAAAAGCGATTCTGCGCTAGCTCCTGCCTGGAGTTTGCTATGCATTGCTGGGCATGGTCGTTCCGCTGCTTCGCGGCCCGCAATTCTTCCAGGCGGACCTGAATCTTTTCGTTCGAGCCATCCAGCCTATGGGCGGATTCAAGGATCTCAATCGCTTCGGCGAAATGTCTCCGCTCCGCCTCCTCGCTTCCGCGCCGGACCAGGCCTTCCACTTTTGGCTTCACGGCGTGCTGGAGGATCTCGCGTTGTATCCGCTCGCGCAGGTTGCGCGCCGGGTGGTTCTGAGGATCCAGCTCGAGAATCGTTCGGACCACGGGCTGCGCCCCTTCCCAATCGCCCTGCGCGGTCAAATCCTGCGCTTGCCCAAGCAGCCGCTGTGCTTCCTGCTTCCGCAGTTCAATGAGAATTGGTTCGGTATCGAACTTGACGTCCTCGAACGATTGAAATCGCAACTCCCGTTCTTTGGAGAGAAGCCGGCGGATCACTGGCTGTAAGGCATCCGGACACTGGTCGGACGTCAGCGGAGGAGGATCCTCATGCGTGATTCTGTACATCTCCGAGTGCAGGTTTCCGGTCTCGAACGGGTTCTTACCCGACAACAGTTCGTAATAAATGACTCCGTAGGACCAGATGTCACAGAGTACATCTACCTCAGCCTCCAGCAGTTGCTCGGGCGCCATGTACAACACCGTCCCTATGAGGTATCCCTTTTGAGTCAGGCGGGTTGCGCTTTCCCTAACCAGGCGCGCGATCCCGAAATCCATGATTTTCACGGAACCATCAGCCAGCAACATGATGTTGGCGGGTTTTACATCCCGGTGAAGCACGCCGCTGTTGTGCGCACACTCCAGCCCATCCGCCACTTGGGACATGATTGTAACCTTCTGCAAGATGCTGAGAGGTGTCTGGGTTTTTAACACTTTCTGAAGGTCTTGGCCTTCCAGATACTCCATAACGAGGTATTGGATGCCCTGGTCCTCCCCGAATTCGTGGATGGTGACGATGTTCTCGTGATGGAGATTGCCCGCCGCGGTGGCTTCATTTCTAAACCGGCCAATGTTGCTGATTTGGGAGTCCGATTCGAGCACTTTGATGGCTACAATCCGGCCCACCTTGGGATCAAAAGCGCGGAAGACTTTGCCAATACCGCCCCGCCCAATCTCTCCCTGAAGCTCGAATCTGCCGATTCGTCGGGTGGGGGTGTCCTCTGCTGGAGTCATGCTTACGCCAAAGCCCAATATCGACAGCATTATAGCGAATTGCTCTCATCTTTTGATTGAACCCTGCGGGGCACCAGTCCCGGTACCAGCGGCTGGACCGTACCGGAGTCGGAAAGCCCCGTCTTTTGGTATACTTAGCAAGAAGCCAGACATTTTAGTGCAGTTTAGTGCTGCGGCTGGCATCCCGCTATCCAGGGGAAAGTGGATGATGGAATCATACAGTCTTTCCGACACCGGCTGTGTCCGGCAAGATAATCAAGATCGCGTGCTGGCCGACCACTCATTGGGCCTATTCATAGTCGCCGACGGCATGGGCGGCCACAAGCACGGTGAAAAGGCGGCGGAACTTGCGATCGATACCATGAAATACTACTTGGAGTCGTCCCGCGACCGCTTCGACGTTACCTGGCCATTTGGTTACAATTATGAGCTATCCATCGATGCCAACCGATTGTCCACCGGCATCCAACTCGCGAATCGGCATGTATGGAACTACGCCGAGCAAGCCTGCGAATTCGCGGGAATGGGCACTACCATCGTCGCGATTCTCCTGAATAGCGAGACGGCAATCGTTGGAAATGTAGGAGACAGCAGAGCGTATTTGTTTCGACATGGCGCCCTGGAGCAGGTTAGCGTCGACGATAGCTTCGTAAATGCTGTCGCACCACCGGGGACGAGCGAGCATGATCTTGCGAACAGCCCGATGCGAAATGTCCTGACACAAGCTGCCGGGGTGGAATGTACGCTGGATGTCCATGTCTCGGAGATGAAGCTTGAGAGCAATGATATCCTCCTGCTCTCGAGCGATGGCCTGCATGGGGTTATCGGGGACTCCGCAATCAGATCGATTCTCGGATCGGGTGGAAGCGTGGAAGACATGGCGGAACGCTTGATCGCTGCATCCCGTGTCAATGGGGGTCCTGACAATATCTCGTGTGTTCTCTTGGCTTACAATTTGTAGGGTGCTACCATGACTGTTCTCGGCAAGTATGAGGTTCTCGAAGAACTGGGTATCGGTTCTATGGGAACGGTCTACCGAGCCCGGGATACGGTATTGGACCGCGAGGTGGCGCTCAAAACCATTCGAGCGGGCCCGGCGGTGGAGCCCGAAATCAAAGAAAGATTCTATAGGGAAGCGCGAGCGTGTGCGCGGCTCCAGCATCCGCGCATCGTTACCGTTTACGACTTTGGCGAAGTTACCGACACCGCCTACCTCAGCATGGAGTTGCTGGTTGGCGAGGATCTTCGCAGGGCAATCGAGAACAAGCGCAATATTCCGCTTGGCTCCAAGATCGAACTGATAGCGCAAGTCAGCGATGCCTTGGCGCATGCACACCGAAATGGCATCATACACCGCGACGTCAAGCCCAGCAACGTTTTTGTCCTGGGGGATAACAGCGCGAAGGTTTTGGATTTCGGGATAGCCCGCCTCTCCACCTCGAAACTCACCAATCTCGGACGTGTGCTCGGTACGCCGAACTACATGGCTCCAGAGCAGATACTGGGTAACATCTGCGATTCGCGCTCGGATCTTTTCTCGCTGGCCATCGTCTTCTTTGAGTTCCTAACAGGGGTCCATCCGTTCCGCGACGCGTATATCCCGCGCCGCATCGTTGGCAAGCCGCCTGAAACGCTGCGAGGTGTCGATCCCTCGTTTCCAATTTCATTTGAGCAGGTGTTCGAGCGGGCTCTTCAAAAACAGCCTGAAGCGAGGTTCCAAAGCGGCGAGGAATTTTCGGCGGCAGTGAGAGTGCTGAGCCACGGGCAAAGCGTTGGTTTAGCGAGCGAAGAGCGGCGCCCCGAGGTCCAGGCGCCAGTTAGTACGGAGACCGCGCCCACCGCCGGGCTTGCTTCTCAAACCTCGATCTCGGAGTCGGCCGAACGGCGCGCATCGGAATTCTTCCGGTTGATGCAAGTTTGCGACAGCGCCATGGAAGGCAACCAGGGGGACGAGGCTAGAAAAGCTCTGGAGGAGATGAAGAGCCTGGCGGCGGTCGACGCGCGATTCAACATTGCCGTCCTGGAATATGAACGCCAAGTCATGGCGCTTGAACCGGATTCACGGCCCCCCGCGGAAGTTGTTCCACCGGTCCCAGCCCCGCCAGCCGCACCAGTCCAACGATCCGCACCCGTCCCGCCAGCGGCGCCAGTCCCTCAGCAGCCTGTCAATGTCGTCAATCGGCCCGTGAGCGGCAATCCCGTTATGCAGGCCGGGGGAGCTCCAGCAGCCTCGGCTCTTGACGTGACGCATCTGTTCTCGATGCGGGAGGTCAGAACCGCGGTATCAGCTTCGGACTCGGGCCGTGGCTCGCTGCCCGATGCCGATCCTTTGAACAACACGGCTCCTTTTGCCGAACCGATCATGCCGTGCGCTGCTTGCGGCAAGCAAAACAAGATGGGCCGCTTCTGCATTTTCTGCGGCGCCGAAATGGCAGCCACGCCCATCCAAAATGCCGTCAGCCCCTCGTCGGCTGGAGCCGCCGAAGGAATTGTAGCCGCTCCGCAAACGATTTCGCACGAGCCTGAGCCGGCGTATCCAACCCCGCCGGCCGATATCGAGCGCCAAAGGCAGCGCGACCGTTTCCAATTCCGCTCGAAGGTTATTCTGGCGTCTACTCTTGCCGGGGTAATTCTGGCAGCCGCGTTTACGATTCATTATCTGACGTCTGAAGTATCCTCGCCGTTACCCGCCGTAGGACAGGCCGTTGTAACGTCTGAAACCGCGGACATGTATGCTGGGCCCACCACCGCTGAGAAGCGCCTGGTGCAGCTTCGTAAGGGATCCAAAGTCAATGTCGTTCGCCTGCCACAGTCGCCCAAACCAGAGTGGATCGAGGTTCAGCAGATCAGGGGAGACAAGGCATCCGCCCCAGGATATTTGCGCCTCTCAGCTCTAGGGCAGTGGTCGACCTTCCAACTTGCGGGACTGCTTGATCCCGGCGATTCCGCCGAACTTCCGCAGCGTACCGCCTACCTGGAATTTTTGCGGTCTAACATTGCCGGATTCACGAGCTCGATGGACAAAAGCAATGCTTGGCTGAAAATTGTGCGTGAGGATATTGCAATCGCACTGCTCCAGAAAGCCTCGCTACCCGATTCGGACGCGTGGCGCCAATACATCTCGGACGCTCGCGACGCGCTACCCAAAACCTCATCCGATCCAAATCTTCAGCAAGAGGTAAAGACGATGGAGCAGCAGATCGTTGCGCTGCTGGAGCCTGCTCCAGCAGCCGCCGCGCCGCCTCCATCGCCGCCAAAGGCCGACGAGAATGTCGCGAGTATCGATCCGCTTTTGCTCTACCGGCAGGCCGAGGATGCGTATCGCTTGGGTCAGTATAAAAAGGCTGAGCAATTCTTGAATCAGATCATTGATGCGGATCCGGGTGATAGGAAAGCAAAAATTCTGCGCGCAAAAGTACGCAAGGCGGCGGCGGAGGAGGAAGCGCTCTCCGGAGTCGGCCGATAATGGGTCAGGCAGTGAAAGGCTCCATCTTCGGGCGGGTAATGACCGCTTTTCTGCTGCTCGCGGTCCCGGCTGGTATTGGATTCCCGGTTCTCATCGCCGAACCGTTCCAGCACAAGAAGGCACCCGCAAATACGGAGCAGGACAGCTTACTGAAAGGCCCGCCGTTCTCTTTGGATCAGATCATTCGACTGGTCGACCTTCATCCTGAACGGCTCAAGATGCTGATCACCCGTAGAGGAGTTGCGTTCGAAGCAACTCCCCAAAATCTTGAAGAGTTGAAGAAGGCGGGTATTTCGAACGAGCTGATCGATGTTATTCAGCGCACGGCGCTAAAACATACAGCCACGGTTGAAGCCATCCCCCAAACCGGGAGTCTGATTGTGCGCTGCGCGCCGGCGGATTGCCGGATCAGCATCGATGGAAGGCCTCATGGCTCGACCAAGGGAGGTGCGCTCGAGATCCAGGGGCTGCCAGTAAAGAAGGTCGTGGTTGATTTCGAGAAGGACGGTTTCATCGGACAGCAAAAAGGCGTTCAGATTTCCGCTGGGAAGAGTACCTCTTCGGTGGTGGAATTAGGGCCGACTAACACCACCAAGGCGCAGTGGGGGACCGTGGTTTTGACAAAAGCTACGGATGCCTTTGGCGGGGATGCGGGCTTTCGGGATAGCACCGCGCTGTATGCATCCGGCGCGGCTGTAATTTTCAACAAAGACGGACAGCGAACCGACTGGACTCTGGGAGCGCTGCTCAAATTGCCTGACCTGGCCCGGCTGGAGTTCGACGGATCCACTGTCAACTTTTGGGTGTCTCTCGCCGGCGACAAGTACAAGTTCGGCGGGAAGAACAAGAAGTTGGCGGACGCCAGCGATTTCGACAGCGGCGTCCGGCTCTTTCGCGATCTTCAGGTTTCGGCCATACTAAATCGAATCCGGAAAGGTGACTTCCAGTTATCGGCCGACTCGCAGAATGAAGACAGTGCCGGGGAGTTTCGCTTCCACGCAACGAACACGACCGATGGTTTCGAAATCACCCTCGGCCGCGACGGCCTCCCGGAACGGATCAAGTACGAATCGGAGGCCGGACTGGGCAGCGGCACCGAGATCCTCTATTCCAACTACGCCCCTCTTGGCAAAGGAAAGTACCCGTTGACGATGATCGTTAAGCTGCCGGACGCAGCTCACCACGGCTTCGAACTTCAATTTGAGAAAGCCATGGTGGTGCCCGATCTTCGGGAAAAGGCCTTTAACGCCGGACATTACAAGCCGCCGAAATAATCCTGCGCCGCTACGGTTTCAGTAGCTTTGCCAACTGCGTCTTCCGGGCCGGATGCTTGACCACTTCGTCGATTGCGGCGCTCAGTTCCTTTTGATCGCCGATGGCTGAGGAATAGGAATTGCGGATGAACGTTTCCGCTTGAGGCGTAAGCTGTTGGTTTAACCGCTGAAGCTGGAGTTGAATCCGATAATTCTTGTTCTTCGCTCGATTGGCCGCGATCGCTTTTTCATATTCCCCACGTGCCTGAGGATCGGCGATCCGCGCGGGATCGGCTCCCGGACGTAGAACTTCGCCGTCCGGCGAGGGAGGCGGCTGAACGAGTTTCTCCGGAACGTCGGAAGGATCGAAATTCGGATCGAGAGACCGGTCCAGCAGATCCAGCAAATGCAGCCACAAGCGCAGGGATTTCGCTCGCAGTTGAGTGCGAGTCTTGAGGTCGTGCTCATCGGCCAACACTACATTCGCGAGAGTCATGCCCGCGTCCCGCAGCCGCTCCGGCTCCAACTGCTCCTGAAATTCCTGCGCGAGCGTCTGGGCTTCCTTCAGATATCTCTCATTTTCCGTCATAGTCTTCGCGCTCATCGGGACAGCGCAACCAGCAAGAACGGCAAGCTCCAGGCTGGCCAACGAAAGCGATATCGGCAGCCGCATCAGTAACTACTGGCCGCTTCATTATACATAGTATGTTCCGTATGGCCGCCCTTGCGGCTTTCGCACCGGCCGCTTGTGAAAATTTCATCTTCCTGGTTACTTACGGGAAAATCGTGAACGTTCGCGCTTCCCACTACTCTCCATTGCAGCGTGATCGGAAAATGACCTGAACCCTTCTTGAATGGAGGGGCGGAACCGCTATCCGCGATGGGAGGAAGGCCCGTATATACAGTGTCGGGAGCATCGTCGGTTGATCCATCCGCGGTGTGGCGCTTCATTGGAAACCAGTCGCTGACACGATCGGGCAGCGGGTAGTTGCCGTGATAATCGCCATTATACTTGGCATATGAGCCCGTCCCGACGTATTGCGAATCCTTCTCGCGATCCTCAACCCGATAGAAATTCACGTCGTCGGGATGGAAATATGTGATCGCTTTCCATCCGCAATCGGGCCGTCCCGCGGTGTGCCTCAAATTTGTGCCGGGCTGCTTCTGCATGGTCCAACTGGACGGCTGAACTACTTTAAATGTGATGCTGCAACTGCAACCCGCGCCCGTCGCCGTGATGGTTACGCTTCCGGCGTTATCGTCGGCTGTGAACCTGACGCTCCCTTGGCTGCCGCTATTGGGAGTGAGGGTGCCCCCGCCGGCGATGGACCAAGTGGCCGGCGCGGGATTTACGGTAAGGTCCACTTCTTCGCCTACCCCGATCGTTGTTCTGGCGCGATTAGCGGGCGACGTGGCCACGGTTTGCGAGGTAACCGTGCAAGACTTGCACTGCTGCACCGGCGCGCCTGGGGGCGAGTTCGCATTCTGACCCGAAGCAGGATTGGAGTTCTCGTTTCGGCAACTCACGGTTCATTGGCCCTGGTCAAAGTATCCCAGCACGTGATCCAACCAGGTGCCTGCTTTCTTCTCCAAACGCTTGGCTCGCGCTTCGGGATCCGTGATGGATTGGTCCTGAACCGTGTTCGCAATCCAGGGATAGAGCAGATCGTTGAAGCACCCATGCCCGAATGCGAACATCAATACCACGGGCAGAGTCGCCGCGCGCACCGAGGAAAAGCCATGGGTTCGCGCGGCGCCGAGACCGGCCTTGATCAGCAGATTGAGCCGAGCCTCGCCGATGTAGCCGCTTTTCTCAGGGTAAACCTGTGACATCGCCTGCAGCATGCCGGGAACCAAATTGTCCGCCGAAAACGGCAATGGCTGCCGCGCCAGCGCCGCAATGTTCCGGAGCGCGTTCAGCGTGTATTCGTCGTTCGGACCACCTGCGCTCTGCCGGTAGTCGCGCGTCCTCCGATAGAGAAGATCGGCCCGATGCATCTCGGGACCCAAACTCTGGTCGCCCAGAACTTCCGCGGCCCACGGGTATTGCGGATCCGTATCGAAATGGCTGCCGAACAACAGCATCAATTCGAGATACAGGCGAATCGGCCCCCTAAATGTGATTTGATACCCCTGGGCTCGATCGATTCCAAAGCGGATCACCAGCCGCAACTGCTCCTCTTTAATGGCATTGAATAGCGGCGGCGAGAACTTGGCCAGGTGCGCTACCATTTCGTCCTCAAAACGGACTAGCGCCGTTCCATGGAACGTTCGCATCTGATCCGCGCGAATGATCACGTCAAGACACTCTATTCCTCTCGGGTTACGGCTGAATCCGTTCCACTCGCCGCAACTAACGATTATACTTCCCGGCGAAGCTTTCCCGATCCGGTCGGATATCTCGAAACGTTGCGCCCGCGAGGCGCCGGCGCCGTCTCCGTTTTGCTATGCCTCCAGAAACGCCAGCCGAGTGAGTCGTCCCAGAGCTTCGTCGATTTCAGCCGGCGTGGCCTGCCAATCCGCCGCCAATTGCGCGCGATTTCGGTGGCCATCCAGTAGAGCCAGCAGCCGCAGGCCATCTCTTTCCACTCGGACGGATTCATGCAGGAGGTTGGTCACAATAGATCCATTCCTGGCCTGCCACCGGACCAGTGGACTGGTGCGAGGTTGACCGCCCGGTATGCTGATTGCCCGCGGAGAATGCAAGTGCAGATCGAGCACGCGCATCGTGAAGGCGGCCAGTACACAATCCGGCAGCAGGTTGGACGGAATCGAATCCACGGATACATCCAGGCGGGCCGCGGTCAGCTCGCGAAGTTTGTCCATGGAAAGACATTCCGGCCATGCTGAGTGCAGCGTCCACATGGCCGCCTTCATCACGGGATGAGAAGTCTTAAGAGTGGCGTTTCGCGCGCCATGGAACTCCTCTTCCTCATTCGAGCCCGGTTTGGTCTCTTTTGAAACCCGTGTGGCCGGCGAAGACACCAGAAGCGCTTCAAGCCGCCGTGCATTTGGCCGGCGATCCAGACGCAAACCGGCATGGCACAGCAGCGTTTGGCGAAAACGGCGGCAGCAAAAGAAATCCAGGTACTGCTCGCGAAGAATCGGGTCCGTTTCTAACTCGGAGAGAGCCTGAGCGGCCTCGGCATCCAGACCCTCGACATGTATCAAGGTCGAGTTCAGGTCCGCCAGAAATTGGAGATCGTGCTCGGCGGCGCGGCTTATAAACTCATGGAAGTAGAAGGAGTCGCAAAAAGGCGCGAGTTCGTCGTGATAGAGGTGGCCAGGCGGACACTTAAGTACCCGTTCGAACTCTTTTTTCAGAACGATCCGGTATTCATCGTCACTTGGGTCCTGCTTGGAGAGGAAGCCGAGCAACGCGCGCGCTTGCGAAATCTTGGTTTGAGCGTCGGGCGCCCGCTCGACGTGAAAGAGCATCATGTCACGAACCATGTTCCGGATATGTCCCCCGGGGAACGTGTTGTAGCTGATGAAAGCGACGCCATGCGGCGCAAGGCTCGCCCGGCAGATGGCCATCAGCTTATCGCGTGCGGCTTGCGGCACCCAGGAGTAAAAACCATGCGCGATGAGATAGTCGAATTCGCCCATGCAATCCGGCGCTTGGGTGATGTCCAGTTGCTCCAGCGTGAGATTTGTGATGCCAATCTCGCGGGCCAGGGTTTTGCCACGCTCAATCGGGTTGGGAGCGAGATCGAAGCCTCGAAAGGTCGCCCGCGGAAGCGCCATTGCCATGGGGATGAGGTTCGAGGCATCGCCGCAAGCTACCTCCAGAACACGGCATGTTTCGAGCGGAGCGGGATCAAGACCACAGAGGCAGGCCATGGCGCCTATATGATCCGGATGCGTTTGAGCGTAGGCGTGACCCGGATAAATGACCGTTTCATACGCGTTAGGTATGGACTCAGGCATCGCTTACCACCTTATCAACGTGGTGGTTTCAGAACCAAACTCGAGGCCGGCTGGGCCTTACGGGTGTGCGGCATAAATGTGGAACCTTTCGAGGCTGTGACCGAG
>OBLW0100002322.1_pt1 | contig 15413 bp, 15 predicted proteins | sample 1520161 | NCBI WGS metagenome assembly OBLW01 (sample SAMEA3539309, study PRJEB22396) | soil metagenome | biome: tundra; feature: field; material: soil | place: USA | collected 2010-05 | depth 0.15 m
ATCGCATAAGCGGCGGCTGAGCGCACCCAGGTCGCCGAAGGCGTACGCACCTTCCGCTATCAGAAAATCGTTGCCACAAGCCGATGCCTTGGTAAAAGGAATTGTCGAGCTCGGCGGATTCTGCGGCGCGCTCATTTCTGGGCACTCATTCGTGTTCCGTAACCCCGAGTGACGTCACGCTGCCAAACACGTTGGATTCGTGCAGCTGTATGGAGAGGACGCTCTGCTGTTCACGCTCGCAATCCACCGCGAACACCATGCGAAAATCAGGATCGGAGGACGCGATATGTACGCTGTGCATGATGAGCTGTTCGGCGTCCAGGAGGCGGTTCACTTCCCGTAGCATCCCATCCACGTTACGGCCCGTCACTTCGTAAGTGGTAATTACCGACTTCAGCGAGAACGCCGCCTCCATCCGTCCCAGTACCACAAGCGCAAGCAGAATCATGCCCGTGGCGAAGCACGCCGTCAAATAGAGGCCGCCGCCTGCTGCCATCCCTATGCCCGCCACTACAAACAGCGTGGCCGCCGTCGTCAGGCCCGTCACCGACGCCCGCGCATGCAGAATCGAGCCCGCGCCGATGAAGCCAATGCCAGGAATGATCTGCGCCGCGATCCGTGCACTGTCCGATTCCACGCCCGCAAGTTGCTTCGACAACACCGTGAACATCGCGGCGCCGAAACAGATAAACATATTCGTGCGCAGCCCCGCCGGCCTGTGCCGCAGTTGACGTTCGAGGCCGATGATGCCGCCGAGGATCGCCGCCAGCAGCAACCGCGCTAGCGTCGAACTCAGCACCACGCCCAGCTCATTCCGCAGTAGTTCGATGGTTTGATGGATTGGGTTCATGAGAACACCCCGGCTCCGAGCGGATTCTATCACCGCTATGCGGCGCTTTCCGTGTTGCCTGCCGCCAAGGGTTAACGCGGCTGATTCGGGGCGCTTCGGGTGGCGTAGATGTGGGCGTGCGGCTGTCCGGTCGCGTGAATCTGCGTCAGCTCGATAAGATTGGTTCGGTTCACGCCTTGTTCCACCAAATCGCCATCGAAGTCGATCACAAAATCAACGTAGCGCGACGGATCGGCCAGTGCGCGCTCCCATAAGCCTTCGGGATCGGAGGGCCGCTTCCAGGGGCGGTGATTTTCGTTATTCACTACCTGCCGTAGAGGAATCCCTGCCTGCTCCATGACACCCACATGCTCCCCGAGATCCATCAGGAAGCGCGAGTGCCGCGGCAAGACGGCCACTACTCGCTGCACTGCAGAGTTCAACGGATTTCGGATTTCCCAGTTCCTGCGAGCTTCTTTCAAGCACTGAGGCGCCTTCCAAACCGATGCATAGCTGCCGATCACAAGCGCAAGAACCACCGCTACCAGTTTCCCCGCGTGCCGCCCGGGCGCGCCAACTCCGAAGGACGAAGAAAAGACCGAAGCAACCAGCACTCCAACAGAAACTGCAAACATGGGCAGCAACTGGAGTCCGTAGCGTTGGTTGAACGTGGCAAACGGCCACCACGTGTAGACATGAAGCGGCACCGAGCCGTAGGCAATCGATAGCGCATAGAACACCAGCGGAACCCACAGCAGAAACATCATGGCCGATTGCGCCCGCAGTTTCCATGCTCCGATGAACAACGCCACAACGGCCGCTGCCAACCAGAATCGGCCCCAGTTCCCTTCTGCCATGTTCAACTGCGCCGACTTCAAAAAATAGATGGCCGCGACGCCGGCATTGTGGAACGCCGGATTCGGCGCACCCACGCGCTGCTCAATCGCCTTCGCCGAGTAGGGACCGTTGGCGAACTCCAACGCATTCCCATACACCACACGGTTGTACGCCAGCCACAGGACCGGAACCATCGCAATGCCCAGCAGAAACTTCACGGCAACACGCCGCAAGGCACGGTAGTCGAAATCGTTTAAGGCGTGAGCGTGATTCTGACATCGCCGCAGCGCGATGACGACCACCGCCGCTCCCATCACGCCCGCCAGAAACCATCCGTCGTAACGCGTGAGTTCCGCGCCTGCCAGACACCAGGCGCAGCGGATCAGGGGAGTGCGCGGCGCATGCGTGGGTTGCCAGTTTGCCTCTTCATTTTCTTGCAAATCGTTAATATAGAGGCTCTGAAGAAATTCCGCGAAATATACGACAGCCCAGATAAATAGAGCCAGGTAGACGGACTCCGTCATGGCGGTTGTCTGCATGTAGATCAGGTTCGGATTGGCGCCGTAAGCGAATGCGGCGGATGCTGCACCTACGCCTGCCACTGGCTTCATGTCAGCGTTCTTGCAAAGCGCGGCTTGTAGCATCCCGCGCACCAACCGAAATATTCCCACGACCCCGAAGACGTAGGCGATCATCGAAGGAATCGAACCGCCCGCGCCGTTCCGCCACATCGCGGTCGAGAAAATGAACGGAATCATCAGCAGATGAGGCAGCGGCAACCACACCGTACCCAATTGCAGCAGACCAGGGGTCTGCGAATCGAACACGCGCCGCGCAATATTAATGTGGGCGACCGCGTCGCCATAGAGAAGAAGATCGCTGTGTTGAAAGTAGAAAAAAAACGAAAACATAGATACCAGGACAGCTATACCGGCCACGCGGGCGGCGCTGCGATCAGGGACGGCGGCTGTCTTCGCGCTATCTTTCGTATTGTCTTTATTACTCTCTTTATTACTCACTCTGGGCTCGCAGGGGCTCGGCCACCGCTTCAGCGATGGTCTTATCCCAAATGCGTAAGTTCGCGAAATATCTGAAAGCGCGCGTCAATTTCCTCGCGCGTGAGATTCTGCAGCCGCTCAGTCCCAAAGCGTTCCACGGCGAACGATCCCATCACGCCACCGAAAAACAGGGCGCGCTTCAGAACCTCGCGATTGATCTCGCCCTGCGACGCAATGTAACCCATGAATCCACCCGCAAAGGAATCGCCGGCTCCAGTGGGGTCCTTGACCTCGTCAATGGGCAACGCGGGCGCGCGAAAAGGATGCGATCCAATGCCGAAAGCTCCCTCGCGAAAAAAAATGGTCGCACCGTATTCACCGTGCTTCACCACCAGAGCGCTCGGTCCCATGGCAAGAACTTTTCTCGCAGCGCGGGGAAGGCTTTTCTCCCCGGCCAGCATTTTGGTTTCGGTGTCGTTGATCAGCAGAACATTCACCAGCTTTAGCGTTTCCGCCAATTCCTTCGGCGTGCCGGCAATCCAGAAATTCATGGTATCGCCGCCCGTCAAGCGCACTCCATTCATCTCCAGGCGCACCGCCGTTTGCAATGACGGGTGGATGTTTGCGAGGAACAGAAATTGCGTATCGGCATACTCTTTTGGAATGCGCGGCTGAAATTTCTCGAACACGTTCAGTTCTGTGAAGTCGGTCTTGGCCTCGTTCAGGTTGTCGAGATATTGCCCGCCCCAGCGGAAGGTCTTGCCCTGCATCCGCTCGATGCCGCGCGTGTCCACGCCGCGATTTCGTAGCACGGCCTCGTGTTCGGGCTTAAAGTCTTCGCCCACTACTGCCACCATGCGGACCTCGGTAAAGTAACTTGCCGCCAGCGAGAAATAAGTCGCCGCCCCCCCGAGAATGTCGTTCACCCGGCCGGAAGGCGTGGCAATCGTGTCAAAGGCAACCGAACCAACTACTAAAATGCTCATGAGTCTCCGTAAGACGTTCTACTATTTCAAATACTTCCCCAATATCAATTGCAGCTTTTCTTTTGTTGCCGCCGGAATCTTAGCCGGGTCGGTCAGAATGGCATTCGCCAGAGCCCGTCCGCACTTGCAGGCGCGATCAGTCGGCACTGCCGCTACCGTCGCCTTCACGACCTTCGCGGCGTTCTCGGCGTTCTTTACCAACACGGAAACAATCTGCTCCACTGTCACCGAATCATGATGCGGATGCCAGCAGTCATAATCGGTCACCATGGCAATCGTGACGTAACAAATCTCCGCTTCGCGCGCGAGTTTGGCTTCCTGCAAGTTAGTCATGCCAATTACGTCCGCGCCCCAACTGCGATACACGTTCGACTCGGCCTTGGTGGAAAACTGCGGACCTTCCATGCAAACGTAAGTGCCACCGAGCTTCGCGGATACATCGGCAACCTTGCATGCGCCGCGCACCACCCTCGACATTTCGTCGCAAACCGGATCACCAAACCCGATGTGCGCCACTATCCCGTCGCCGAAGAAAGTGTCCACGCGGTGCCGGGTACGGTCGATAAACTGGTTTGGGATAACGAAATCGAGGGGCTTGTGTTCTTCCTTCAGCGAGCCCACGGCTGAAACCGAAATAATCCGCTCCACTCCCAGTTGCTTGAAGCCGTATATGTTGGCGCGAAAATTCAGTTCGCTGGGCAGAAGTTTGTGTCCACGGGCATGGCGTGCGAGAAAGGCCACCTTGCGACCCTCCAGCGTCCACAGAACGTACGCATCCGAAGGATCGCCAAATGGAGTCTGCAGCCGTACCTCCGGCGCGTCTTTGAATCCCGGCATTTGGTACAAACCGCTGCCGCCGATAATGCCTATCTCTGCCTGCTGCACGTGCGCTCCTGATTGGGGCTGGGCCGACGTTGCTGGAAATGATTGCGGAAACTGTGATTATACAAGAAGAAAACTTACGGCTTGCCGGGCACGGCCTGCTGTTCCGGCCAGAAATCCTCCTCCACCCGCTTGGTCGTATCGTAATCCAGGCTTTCGCTGATCAATACCGCATCGCCGCGGACTTCAATCGCTACAACTCCCTCTTCGGTCAGCCAGGCATGCCGTCCGCGCAACGTTCGCCAGGAATCAACCGGCGGCGCATCCTCCGCAACTTTGCCATCCGTTCCCAGCCCTTGCCGCTTCTGATAGCGCTGCGCCAGCGATTTCGCATACACCGCCGCGAACTCCGACGCCTTCGCCGCATTCGACCATCGGGAAATGTAGAGCAGCCCGATCGGCGCCGACTTGTCCGCCTTGGGCTTTCCCGCAAAGTAGTATCCGCCGCGCCACTCGGGATAGATGGCCGCCGCTTCCTTTGCGCCCGCATACTGCTCCACCAAGACATCCACATCAAACTCGCCCATGGCGCCGATATCGAAAGCATCATAGCCTTTGAAGTCTTTATCCATATCGATCATCTTCACCGGCGCCAGCTTCTCGTGAAGCAGGTACGTCTGCGGCTCCATAATTTCGCGCGTCGTCTTTGGCGGATCCTTGAACGCGCCCGCATATGCCAATTCCCTCCCGCCCGCCTGCAGGAGCGCGGCGGTGAAGTCCAGTCCGAAGCGATAAGGGAACGTCAACTCCTCTTTCAAAAAGATCGGGGCATCGCGAAACGCCGGAGTATCCGCCGTCCCCACCAGCATGCCCTGCTTGAGGGCGTCGACAATCTGGGGCGAGTTGAGCACTGTCTTACCAGTTGGCGCCAGCGAATAGTCCAGCAGCACCACCATCGCCTGGCCCTCGACGACCGCCTGTCGGGCGGAACTTTCCTCGTCATTTGCGATATCGGCCGGACTAGGATCATCGTTCTTATCATCCTTTTCCGCCGATCCTTTCATCCATTTCTCGATGCCGAACGACTGGTCCTGGAGCGCGTGCGTCAGTTCGTGCGCCAACACAGGCTTCTGCTGTTCTGCGTCAACCCAGTTCAGCAGATTCACTGTTTTTGTTTTGACATCGTAATATCCTGCCACCTGCTCCCGCAGCATCACCACCAGAAAGTTGGGCAAGTCGAAGTTCCGCGGTAGCAGCCCGAACTTCTTCAGCACCGCCGACGATCTCTCCAGGCGCTTCGCGTCCTTGTCGTCCTTCATGCTCTTCTTGATGTAGGACTGCACTTCGTCGCGCTTGGTCAACCTGCGCTTCACTTTGTGCTCGATGGGCAGGCCCGTGTCCTGGCTGGCAAACTGCAGAATCTCGTCGACCGAACGAAAAAGTTCTTTCGCCTCTTGGGGCGAGACGACTGTTTCTTGTGGGGAGCGGGCGCCCTCGCCCGCGGGAGCCTGATCCTGGGATGCTGCTTGCCCCCACAGCGCGCCCACCAACAGCATGAGCAGAGCAAGTTCCGAAAACCATCCCCGAAGCTTTTGAGCAATCACCTTAACTTTATCCATTGGCATCGAGTTTATACTGTCCCATGGCCGTCAATCTCTGGACCAGAGCCGATCACGCCCTCGACTACCTCGAACGAGCCGACTCCATTGCGCATCGCACAGAGGGCGAATCGTCGCTGCTCGAGTTCATTCCCCAAACCACGCGCCGTATTCTCGATCTGGGTACTGGAGACGGCCGACTGCTGGCGCTGGTGAAACGCGATCATCCGAATATTGAAGCCGTCGCCATTGACTTCTCACCTGCGATGCTCGACGCGGCCAGAAAGCGCTTTGCGGACGATTCCTCGGTTGCCGTATTTCCCCACAACCTCGATGACCCACTGCCCGAACTGGGCAAGTTTGATGCGGTCATATCCTGCTTCGCGATTCATCATGTTGTGCACGAACGCAAGCGCACACTCTATTCCGAAATCTTCGGACTGCTGAATGCCTGTGGGGTCTTCTGCAACCTGGAACACGTCGCCTCGCCCACGCCAAAGCTGCACGAAGAATTCTTGCATGGGATCGGCTTTACCCTGGAAACAGAAGACCCTTCCAACAAGCTCCTTGATTTGGAAACCCAGTTGGGATGGCTGCGCGAAATCGGATTTATTGACGTGGATTGTCACTGGAAATGGCGGGAACTGGCACTGCTAGCGGGCAGACGGGGGTAACGAAGCCCAGAAATCAGCGGCGCGATACCCTCTCCGCCACCCACTCGCCGGCCTCGCGCGTTCCCAGCGTTCCGCCGATATCGGCCGTCGTCTTTTTCTGCCGCACAGCTTCGAGCACGGCGGCTTCGATCTTCTGCGACTCGCCGATCAATCCTAGATGCGCCAACATCATCGCCGCCGTCAGAATCGCGCCAAAGGGATTAGCAGTATTTTTCCCCGCAATCGGCGGCGCTGAGCCATGCACCGGCTCGAACATCGAAGTATGACCCGGATGCAGATTGCCGCTCGCGGCCATCCCCAGGCCGCCCTGCAATCCCGCCGCGAGATCGCTGATGATGTCGCCAAACATGTTGTTGGTGACGATGACATCGAACCCGCGCGGATCGCGGACCATTTGCATGCAAACCGCGTCCACGTACATATGCTGCGTTTCGATTTGCTGATACTCTGCGGCAACTTCCTTGAACACTCGTTGCCACAGGCCTCCGGCATGGGTCATGGCGTTCGACTTATCGCACATCAGCACTCGCCGTCGCTGCGAGCCGTCGACCTTCTTATTGTTGGCGCAGTACTCAAACGCGTAGCGGATGACGCGCTCGACGCCCTTGCGCGTGTTGACGTCTTCCTGGATTGCGACTTCGTCGGGCGTTCCCTGTTTGAAGACACCTCCTAGGTCGCCGTAAACGCCCTCTGTATTTTCGCGAATCACGACGAAATCGAGGTCTTTTGGTTCGATGCCTTTGAGCGGGCAGAGCGTAGCGTCCAGCAACCGCACCGGCCGGACATTGGCATAGAGGTCCATCTGGCAGCGCATGCCCAGCAGGATTTCCTTGGCATGAATGTTGGAGGGCACACGCGGATCGCCAAAAGCGCCGACCAAAATGGCGTCGAAATCCCGAGCCAAGGTAGCGAAGCCGTCCGGCGGGACCGTAACCTTGTCGGCGAGATAGCGGTCGGCTCCCCAGTCGAACGAGGTTACCGGCAAATCCGCGCCCGCAGCCTTCATGACGTTTACCGCCTGCGGAATGACTTCTTTCCCGATCCCGTCACCGGCAATCACGGCAATGCGTTTCGTCGAATTCACGCTCGCAACGGTAGCACAGCCCCGAACCGTTTATAAACCCGTGTCTGCGTAGAGACGGGGCTAGCCGCGTCTCGATGCCAACCGAGACGTGACAAGCCGCGTTCTTTTAGGAAGTCGGTTGGGCGCCGTTCGGAATCCGCTCTTCGTTATAATTAAAGATTGAGCCTATGACTTTAACAACACTCCATGGGGCGAGCCCGGCAGAGCAAAGCGGCGTGGGCATCACGGCCGACTTCGGCGATACTCGCGCCGAGTTCCAGGCCTTGCTCTCTAGCTGCGGCCTCTATGACCTGAGCTGGCGCGCCAAAATTGCGGTTACCGGCGGCGACCGCGTCCGCTGGCTGAACGGCATGGTCTCGAACAACGTGCGCGATCTTGCCCCTGGCCATGGCGTCTATGCCTTCATGTTGAATGCACAGGGCCGCATTCAGGCCGACCTGTACGTTTTTCAGCGCGGCGCTTCCCTATTGGTGGATACAGAGTGCGTGCAGAAAGAAAAAGTCCTGCAGCTGTTCGATCGCTACATCATCGCCGACGATGTTGAGATCGCCGACATCAGCGACAAACTCACGGCGCTCGGCCTGACCGGGCCCGAATCGCGTCAGGTTCTCGAACGCGCCGGTATCGCCGTCCCTGATCTCGCACACTTGCAGTTCGCGGATGTCGTCTGGCAACAGAAAGACATCACAGTCTTGCGTTCGGGCGAGGAAGCGCGCGAGTCCTGGCAAGTCTGGATTGCCCCCTCACACACCAGCGAGCTTTGGGACGCTTTACTCAAAGCCGGAGCCCGTCCCACCGGTACGGTCGCGCTGAATCTTTTCCGTATCTCGCGCGGCATCCCGCAATTTGGCGAGGACATCCGCGAACGCGATCTTCCCCAGGAAACCGGGCAGACGCGCGCCTTGAATTTCACTAAAGGCTGCTATCTCGGGCAGGAGATCGTGGAGCGCATCCGCTCGCGTGGCGCCGTGCATCGTCTGTTCACCGCGTTCGCGGTCGAGGGTACGCTTCCCGAAGCGGGTACGAAGATTCTTGCCGCAGAGAAAGAAGAGAAGGACGAAAAAGAAGTCGGAGAGATTACGAGCGGAGCAATTTTACCTTTGCCCGGCGGAGATCGTTCGGTCGCACTGGGTTATCTGCGACGCGAGGCTGCTGGAAAAGATTTGCGTGCGGGAACGGCGAAGCTGAAACCAGCATCGCTCCCGATCGCGTGAATTTCAGGAGACCGCATTTCAAGAAACCTGAATTTCAAGAAACCTTTTAAGAAACCAGGTAAACGATATGGCTCAAAAAAGAAGAGAAGAAAGCGAATTCAAAGTAAGCGACAAGCGCTTGTTCACTTCCGACGGAGAACTTCGATCGGATTCCGTGGAAGAGCAAGCGGCTCCTCCCGCCCCGGCGGCGGCAACGGCGCCTTCGACGACTGCCGCGGCCGTATCATCGATCGCGGAGGCCGCGCCCACAGCAGCGGCGCTCACGCCCGAATCAGATATCCCCGAACCTCCCACCGCCTCCGAGCAGAAGGCGCAACACGATGCCTACAAGCAGTCGTCGCGCGATCTGGATTCACGAGTCGAACTGAGCGGGCACTCGGCGAAAGAACTCGAAATGAGTTTTGAGCGCTTCATGGCTTCGCTCTACATGACCGCCATGATGCAACTCGGCTTGATGCACGAACAGGGCGGCCAGCCCGGAGTCGACTTGATCGGTGCGCGGCAAACCATCGACACGCTCGGCATGATCGCCGAAAAAACCAAAGGCAATCTCACTCCGAAGGAGCAGGGATTCCTGCAGAACTGCCTCTATGAACTGCGCATGGCATACGTGGAAGTGACCAACGCTCTGGCGCATCCTCCGCAGGCGCCCGGCCCAATTACAGGTACAAACGGCTGATGCATGCGACTCTGACGGTATTAGGCAGCGGCACGTCGATGGGCGTGCCAACCATCGGCTGCGACTGCGCCGTCTGCCGTTCGCCGGATCCGCACGACCGCCGCACTCGCCCCTCCGTGATGATCGGCTACAACGGGCGCCACGTCATGATCGACACCACGCCCGACTTTCGTGAGCAGGCGCTGCGCGAAAACATTACGCAACTCGATGCCGTGCTCTACACCCACACGCATGCCGACCACATCCTCGGAATCGACGACCTGCGCCCCCTGACTTATCGGCACAAGCCTGGCAGGCTGCCTCTTTACGCCACAACGCGAAACTGTGAATTCCTGCGCAACATGTTTCGCTACATTTTTGAAGCTGAGTATAAGTTTGGCGGACTGCCACTGGTGGAGCTGCATCCAATCGAGGGCCCCGTCGAGTTGTTCGGGACGCGCTTCGAGCCCGTGACCGTGATCCACGGCGAAACGCCGATCCTAGGTTTCCGTTTCGGATCGGCCGCCTACCTGACAGATCACAGCGAGGTTCCGGCCGAAACGCTGGAGAAGCTGCGCGACCTCGACATACTGTTTCTGGACGCGCTGCGCTACAAGCCGCATCCCACGCATTCGACGGTGGAGCAGTCGCTGAAGATCGTGGACACGGTGAAACCGAAGCGCACGTTTTTCACGCACATCTGCCACGACCTACCGCACGAGGCGACCAACGCCGCGTTGCCGCCCGACGTGCGGCTGGCGTTTGACGGAATGAAATTGGAGTTTGAGATTTGAGTTCACCGCCGAGACGCCGAGAGCGCCGAGAAAATCTTTATTAAGAAAAAACTCCGCGTGCTCGGCGTCTCGGCGGTGAAGACGATTCAAGATGCGAACTTTCCACAAACTCGACGATGTTCCCCGCGACTTCGGCCCGGCGCTTGTCAGCGTCGGCAACTTCGACGGTGTGCACCGCGCTCACCGCCATGTTCTGGACGAAATCGTGCGGCGCGCAAAAGCTGGGAGCGCGCAGTCGGTGGTGGTCACATTTGATCCCCACCCCTCCCGCATCCTGCGTCCCGATCACAACCTGAAGCTGCTGACCCCGCTTCCGGAAAAACTGCGCCTGCTGGAAGCCACCGGGATCGACGCGGTCCTGTTGCTCCCATTTTCGCGCGATCTTTCGCTGATGACGCCGCACCAGTTTGCCCATGAAATTCTGAAGAAGCGCCTGCATGCCCGCGAGGTTCATGAAGGCTACAATTTCCACTTCGGGCACAAGGCGGCGGGAAACATTCACCTGCTGCGCGAGTTGGGCCGGGAGATGGGATTTGAGGTGCGTGACTATCCCGAGATGCGATTGCGCAGGGAGAACGTATCGAGCAGCCACATCCGAAAATTGCTCTCTCAAGGTCGGGTAAGCCGGGCGCGTCATTTGCTGGGGCGGCCGTTCAGCATTCTTTCTACCGCCGGACGCGGCCGCGGTTATGGGGCGAAGTATACCGTCCCGACCATCAATCTGGCGCACTATGAAGAACTCGTGCCCAAGGATGGCGTGTACATCACGCGAACGCGCATCGGCAGCGGTGATAAAAACGAGTGCTTCGATTCGGTCACTAATGTTGGGAACCGGCCCACGTTTGGCGCCGATTCTTTTGCCATTGAAACTCACCTGCTGAATTTTCATCCGATCGAACTTTCGGCGGAAACGGAAGTCGAACTGCATTTCCTGGATCGTCTGCGCGATGAGATCAAGTTTGCGTCGGTCGAAGCTCTGAAGGAGCAGATTGGGCGGGATGTGCGGAAGGCGCAGAAGTATTTGCGGCGGCTGGGGCAGGCAAGAATTGGTTCCTAGTCGTTCGTCACGTCAGTTTCAGCCACGTGCTGCCTTCCGCGTGAGCTTCAAGCTTGGGAGGGAGAGCTAGCAGAATTGCTCCTTGGGCAAGAATTCCAAATACCATCGCAAAGGGCCAGCCCACCAAGAGCCAGCCCGGCCCCGCGTTTTGGTAGCCCTTGTACATGGTCAGTTCGGCCACAGAAAGACCACCGACAAAAAAAATCATGCGATAGTAATAGGGAAACCCAACAGGCACTTTGCAGTGTGGACAGGTTCGCCCGGCCCTCCGATAGCGTCGGTATGCGAAGCGAAACTGACACAGCGGACACGTGAGCGGGCGTCCTATGCCCTTCACCTTCTGCCGTAGTTCGAGCCACCGCCCAGCGGTCAAATGCTACCTCTTGGTAGTTACAACGATAGTCCAAACCTGGTACTGATACAATCTCTCCCCGCATGGCAATTGGGCCGATTCAACTGCTGCGACAGGCAACGACCGAGCAACGCCGCACCTTGCTGGCGGCTGCTCTCGGCTGGATGCTTGACGCTTTTGACGCCATGCTTTACGCGCTGGTGCTGGCGTACGTGATGCGCGATCTCGGCATGTCGAAGAAGACAGCCGGTTTTCTTTACACCCTCACTCTGCTGGCCTCCGGCATCGGCGGGATGTTGTTCGGCTTCCTTGCCGACCGCATCGGACGCAAGCGCGCCCTGATGCTCAGCATCCTGACGTATTCGATCTGCTCGTTTGCTTCGGGACTCTCGACGACGGTGCTGATGCTGGCCGTGTTTCGCTTCATCCTCGGACTGGGGATGGGCGGCGAATGGAATACGGGGGCGACTCTGGTCGCGGAAACCTGGCCCGACGAATTGCGCGCCAAGGCGATCGCGCTAGTGCAGAGTTCATGGGCCATCGGCTATGCGCTGGCTGCTCTGGTGGCGGGAATTGTCCTGCGTTTCGCCAACTGGCGAATGGTCTTCTTCATCGGAATTCTGCCAGCCATCGTTACGCTCTGGATACGGCGCAGCGTGCCCGAATCACAGATGTGGTTGGATCATCATGCGGCAACAGAGCGCGACGTTTCTGCTCTCGAAGCCCAGCAGCATGATGATGGCAGCAGTTCGCGGGCGGGGGCGCCCGCGCCACACGTTCAGGTCTCCGTCGATCTGCCGGGAAGCAGTTCTTTCTTCCTCCTTTTCCGCCCGCCCTATGGCAAGAGCACCATTGTCCTTCTCCTGCTCAACTTCTTCGGCCTGTTTGCCTGGTGGGGACTGTTTACCTGGATTCCGCCTTATCTTTCCCTTCCCCTCGAACAAGGTGGACGCGGCTTCAGCGTTATGCGCACCACCACTCTTCTCATCGTGCTCAACCTGTTTGGCATGTTCCCGGGATACATCAGCTTCGGATGGGTCGCTGACCACCTGGGCCGCCGCAAAGCGTTCACGTTGTACCTTTTTGCCGCCGGCCTTCTGGTGCCTCTCTATGCCATGGCGCGTTCGCAGGCCGTCGTACTCATACTGGGCACGGTCGTCGCATTTTTCGGGACGGGATTCTTCTCCGGGTGCGGCCTCATCGCAAGCGAGATCTTCCCCACCCACGTACGAGCCCGTGCCTTAGGTTTTACGTACAACGGCGCGCGCGCCCTGAGTTGCGTAGCACCTTGGATCATTGGATGGGTAGGACAGACTAAGGGGCTAAGCTGGGCTTTCTATTTGTGTGGAGCAGCGTTTCTTCTAGCAAGCGCAATGGCAATGCAGTTGCCGGAGACGAAGGGGAAAAAACTGGAGTGAAGCAACGCCATGCTACCTAATAATTTGTCGTCCCGAGCGCAGCGAGGGATGACAAGTTTGGAGGATTCACTCGATCGGCTCCACAACCAACCCCACGCCCCGAGCAGCCCGTTCTGGCAGTTGGATCAGCACAATCGCCACCAGCACCAAAACAATTCCCACCGACTGCAGCGGCCGTAGTAATTCATTCAGCGCCAGCGCCGCAATCACAATGCTGAACACCGGCTCCAGACAACTGGCGACTATAGCGCGGGTTGGCTCCAGGTGCTGGAGTCCGGCGAAGTAACAAGAAAATGGCCCGAGCACGGAAACCAGTGAAAATACAAGCATGAATTCCCACTGCTGCCGGCCATAGTGAACGGCAACAATCCTCCACGGAGGATTCACGAACATCCAGAATGTTGAAGTCGCCACCAACACCCAGAGCAGTACTTTCCAGCGGTCATAGCGCGCCAGCACTTTGTGTCCGGCGAGGTTATAAAAGGCAAAGGAAAATGCAGCCAGCAATGCCGCAGTAACTCCGATCGCGTCCATGCGGAAGCCGCCAGATCCGACAAAACCGACCGCCAGCGCGCAACCGACCACGGCCAGTCCAACCGCCGCGCTTCTCCGCAACGAGGGCCGTTGCGCTCCACGGGCCGCCGTATAAAACAGCACCCAAACCGGCGCCGTGTATTGCAAGATGATGGCTGTCGCTACGTTGGTCCGTTGAATGGCAAGGTAGTAGAGATAGTTCGACGCTGCGACTCCCAAAATTCCAAGCAGGAAAAACCGCACCAGGTCGCGCCCGGGAACGCGCAACACGGACGCGCCCCTTCGCGCCAGCAGCACTGGTAGTAGAACCGCCAGCGACAAAGTTGCGCGGCTCTGCGACAGGATCAGAGGATCGATCGTTTTGAGTGAATCTCCCAGCGAAATGCCCAGCAGCGGATGCCCCGTGAATGCCGCGCGACCCAGTGTGGCGGAGATTCCCCAGAGAAAAGCCGCACTCGCGATATAGAAGTACCCGCGCAACGGGCGGGCGCCAGGCCGACGAGGGTCAGTCTGATGAAGATCAGCCTTCACGAAACGTGCTCAATAGTGTAAGTGATCTTGGCCGTCTTCTCCAGCATCGCGGAAACAGAACAGTATTTTTCCTTAGAAAGCCGCACCGCGTCTTCCATCGCCTTCTGCGACACCCGTCCGTGAACGAGATAGGTCAAGCGAATCGACGTATAGACGGCGGGATAACCATCCGCTCTTTCGGCCGCCGCCCGCACTTCGAGCCCGGTAAACTTCTCGCGTTTCTTGCGGAGGATTCCCACTACGTCCGAGGCCGTACAACCGCACAGACCGAGAAGCACCAACTCCATCGGAGTGTTGGCTGTTTTCTCGGTTGCGGTATCCATCACGATGGAGTGCCCTGAGGTTGCCGATCCCACGTATCGTTCCTTGTCCGTCCAATTGACTGATGCTTCAATCATTGTGGCCTTTCTCTGTTTCGCTGGTCCCTACTCGCCGTTCGCGGCCGCGCGGCATGCGATCGACAAACAGCGAATAGAGGCCTTCGCGACAATTGCGCATCTCGTCGCCGCATTTGCCGCTACCGTCGGTTATCCGTCATCGGCTCGGGATGTATCAGCACCCGGAACAGTTCCGGCGCGTCATGCTTGAAGCGGATCTCGAGCGAGGTCTGCACGTCGTGCACTCGCGAAAGCGGCATCTCGTCGGGCAGCGTGCAATGGCAGGAAACATATAACCGCGCCCGTACTTTCTTGAACTGAAATTCGTGCACGTCCATCACCTCGGGAAATTCCTTCACAATATTCTTGAGCCGCTGTTCCAATTCCGGTTCGCGAACGATCTCCTCTCCCCTTTCAATGGTCGCCGGTTCACTTTCAATATGGGTAAGGATGGTCGCAATTTCCGGAATCTCGGTGCGCATCTCCGTTTCCAGCCGGGTAACTTCATCATGCGCCTGCTTCATGGTGAGCTGCTCGTCGAGTTCCAGATGTTGCTCCACATGCAATTGCCCATTCAGATCCTGCACGCTGACGTCGTGCACATTGAAGTTGTGGCGAGTAGCCACGGCGCGGATACGGTCAAAAATATT
>OBLW0100002323.1_pt1 | contig 15409 bp, 11 predicted proteins | sample 1520161 | NCBI WGS metagenome assembly OBLW01 (sample SAMEA3539309, study PRJEB22396) | soil metagenome | biome: tundra; feature: field; material: soil | place: USA | collected 2010-05 | depth 0.15 m
AGATCGACAGCGTGACCGGGGCGTCGCTGATCATCTGCGGCCACACCGGCTGCTGACTGCGGAACGAGTAGCCGAAGCACGGCGGGGGGCAGTAGGTGCTACCCACGCCGTTGTTGTAGTGGGCGCCGAGCACGATGCCCCGCAGGAACCGGCCGTACTGGAGGTACAGCGGCGAGGTCAGGCCGAGTTGCTGTTCGGCCGCGTGGATCGCCGCCGGCGTCGGGTTACGGCCCACGTACTCCGAGGCCAGCTGGTAGGAGTTCTGCCCGGCCAGGCGCGGTAGCAGAAAGAAGATCGCAAACGTGATCGCGCTGACCACGATCAGCAGGAAGACCGCGGCGATCAGGCGGCGGGCGATGAATGTGATCACGGAACGCGGTGCCGGTGCCCGGCCGGATGATCCCGGCCGGGCACCGGCACACTCACCTGCTCTCTACTCTCGCTGCTGACTACTTCAGGCCGAGCGCGGCGTAGTTGTACATGCCGTAGTACGGCTGGACGTAGACATTGGTCAGGCTCGGGCTGCGGTACAGCAGCGACTTGGCGTACACCTCCGGCAGGATCGCGGCATCCTTCATCACCTGCATGTCGATCTGGGCGGTGTAGGAGTTTCGCGTCGTCGCGGCGGTGGTGGCCGCCATCTTGGCGATGAGGTTGTTGACTACCGGGTCGTTGAGCTCCTCGATGTTGGTGTTGCCAGCCGGGCTGATGGTGTTGCCGGCGGTGATGAAGTCGAAGAAGCCATATCCGTCCGGCCAGTCCGGCGCCCAACCGCCCAGGTCGATGCCCAGGTCGTGGCTGTGCACGTAGTTAGGCACGCCCGCGAAGTCGGCGAAATAGGTGCCGGCCGGGTAGCCGTGCAGCGTGGTCTTGATCCCGGCCTGGGTCAGCGCGGCCTGTAGCGACTGGGCGGCCTGCACTTCCTTGGGCCGGTCGCTGCGGTAGGCGATCCCGGTGGTGAAGCCGTTCGGCTGACCGCAGGCCTTGAGCGCCGCCTTGGCCTTGGTCACGTCCCCGCCGGGCTTGGTCGTGGCCTCGTACAGGTCGAACGGCTTCTGGCCGATGACGTTCGGGGGCGCCACCGTGCTCGCTATCGCGCCTCCGGCGACCGGGCCGCCGTAGGCGGTCTGCTGGTTGGTCTTGTTGGCCGCGTACTCGATCGCGATGCGGCAGTTGACGTTGTTCAGCGGCGCCACCTTGGTATTGAGGTAGGCGAACCAGAGGAATCCGCTGATCGGGTCATCGGACGACGCCTTGAGCGAGCTGCTGGAGAGGATCTTGGCCCGCGCGGCGGCCTGCACACCGGTACCGGCGATGTCCACGTCCAGGTCGCCGGCCAGCAGCCGGTTGTCGATGTCGTCGGCGTTCATGTTCCAGGTGACAACGACCTTGCTGGCCAGCTGCTTCGCGTTCGGGTCGGTGGCCGCGTTCCAGTGCGGGTTCGGCACCATCGTCAGCTGCTTGTTCAGCTGGTAGCTCTGGAACTCATACGGGCCGGTGGACATCGGGTGCAGCTGGTAGTTCGTCCCGGTGTCCTTGCTCGGCGGCACCGGAGCCGTCTGCGGGATCGCCACCACGTAGTTGAAGTCCGCGAACGGCTGGGCCAGGTGGAACACGATCGTGGTCGGGTTCGGCGTCTGGACCGCGTTCAGGCCCATCAGGTTCTTGGCCGGGTCCACGTACGGGCCCGGGTAGGCGGGCTTTTGCGGCGCGAGCAGCAGCGTGAAGTAATTCGGCCCGAGCGGCAGCTTGGACCGGTCGAACGTGCGCTCCACGGCGTACTTGACGTCTGTGGAGGTGACCGTGGTCCCGTCCTCGAACTTGACGTCCGGCTGGATGTGATAAGTCCAGGTCAGCCCGTTATCACTGACCACACCCGGACCGGTGGCCAGGTCGGGCACGACCTGCAGGCCGCATGACCCGGTGCAGGACTTGTAGGTCATCAGCGGCATCGTGTACAGCCGGGTGAAGTCCCACATGAAGGCGTAGTACGTGTTGCCGGGATCGGTGGAGTCCGGGGTGCTGCTGTCGCCGAATGTGAGTGTGCCGCCCTTGTGCGTGCTCGGGTTGACCACGCTGGTGACGCCCGCGTTGTAGGTGGCCGATGTTGAGCCACTCGAACTGCTGCTGCCGCCGCTGCCGCTGCTTCCGCCGCAGGCGGCCAGCACTAGCGCAGCGAGCGCGCCGAGGGCGGCGGCCAGCCCTATCGTTCTGCGTCTCTTCATGGGGTGAAACGCCTCCTGCCGTTGTTCGTTGCTGGGAATGGAGCTCGACCGGCCTACCGGCTGCTGCGCGGGTCGAGCGCATCGCGCAGACCGTCACCGAACAGGTTGAAGGCAATGACGGTGATGAAAATGGCCACCCCAGGGATGACCATGAACATGGGATCGATGGAGAAGTAGCCGTCCTGAACCGCTTGCGAGAGCATTCCCCCCCAGCTTGGTGTGGGCGGGATGATTCCTACTCCCAGGTAGGAGAGAGCCGCCTCGAACAGGATGTTGGTGGGGATCAGCAGCGTCGCGTAGACCAGGATCGGCGCCACCAGGTTGGGCAGAAGCTCACGGAACAGGATGTACGGCCCGCGCCCGCCGATGCTGCGCGCGGCGTCCACGAATTCACGCTCACGCAGCGACAGGGTCTGCCCGCGGATGATCCGGCCCATGTAGGGCCAGTTGAAGAAGCCGATCACGAAGACCAGGAGGGCGATCCGCAGCGAATTGCCGGACAGGCCGAACGCCGCCGCCGGTATGACGCCGACCAGGGCGATAGCGAACACCAGCAGCGGGAAGGCGAGGAATACATCCATGGAGCGGGCGATCGCCGAGTCCACCCAGCCACCGAAATAGCCCGCGATGACACCCATGAAGACACCGATGCCCACCGCCAGCGCCGTGGCCAGGAAGGCGATGAGCAAAGAAACCTGCGCCCCGTTCACGATCCGGCTGAGCATGTCACGCCCGGTCACCGGCTCGACGCCGAGCGGATGGGCCAGGCTGATCCCGCCGAACGGGCCGTTCGGGCGGCTGAATGTCGGATTGATCAAGCTCGCGTTATAGGTGTCCGGGTTCTGCACCAGGTGCGGGCCAATGATCGCCACCAGGATGAGCAGCACGACGACAACGCCGCCGGCCATGGCCACCTTGTCCCGGCGCAGTCGCATCCAGGCGATCTGGCCGAGTGAACGGCCTTCGATGTCCTTCCTGCTGACTCCGGCAAGCGCCCCATCCGGCGTGGCGTCCGCCGGCGGCGGGAACACGTCGGGTGGTGCTGCCATCAGGTGCCGCTCCCGTTCACGCTAGTACAGGAAAAATGCCCGGCAGTCGCGGCCTGTGCGATGCCGAAGCAGGAAAACAGAGGTATCTAACGGGAGAATCTACCGGGACGCCTGGTCAGCGGCACCCCTGGGGCGCGGTCGTGCCTGGATTGTGACCGAATTACGATTCGTTTGTCACGGCGGAGCGCCCGTGACTAGCTGCGACTTCCCGCAACCGGGCCAGGTCCACGTCACGCAGAGACGCGGCGATGACCCGGCCGGGCCGGGCCGGCACCGGTGCGACATTCGGCACGGCGATGACCGCGCAGCCGGCCGCCTCGGCCGAAGCGACGCCGTTGGGCGAGTCCTCCAGCGCCACGCAGCCACCGGGATCCAGCCCGAGCAGGCCGGCCACCAGCAGGTAAGGCTCCGGATCGGGCTTGCCGCGGCGGACGTCGTCGGCGCACACGGTCGCGGTGAACGTCACGCCGACCGTCTCGAGCACCGCGTCCATCAAATCCCGCTGCGCGGAGGTAACCAGCGCGCATGGCACCCCGGCGGCGCTCACCTCGGCCAGCAGTTCCCTGGCGCCAGGCATCATCGGCACGCCATGCCGGCGCACCAGGCCGGTGATCCCTCCCGCCAGCCAGCGGGCCACGGTCTCTTCCGGCACCGGGCGGGCCGCACGGGCCAGCATGTAGCCGAGGCTGCGGCTCAGCGGGCCGCCAACCAGGCGCTGCTGGTCAGCACGGGTCCAGGCGCTGCCCATCCTGGCCATGATCTCGGTCTCCACCTCGAACCAGAGCGGCTCAGAATCGACCAGGAGCCCGTCCATATCGAACAGGACAGCCTGCAGGCCGCCGGGTCCCGGGGCGCTCACGTGCTGAAATACCTCGCCTCTGGGTGGAACGTGATCAGCGCGTCCGTGGACTGCTCGGGGGCGAGCTGGAATTCCTCGGACAGCGTGACTCCCAGCCGCTCCGGCGCCAGCAGCCGCACTACCTTCGCGCGGTCCTCCAGATCCGGGCAGGCGGGATAGCCGAACGAGTAGCGGCAGCCCCGGTAGTCAACCTTGAGGATGCCGTCCAGGTCAGGCGGATCGAACCCGGCCAGCCCGGTCTCCGCGCGCACCCGGCCGTGCCAGTACTCGGCCAGGGCCTCCGTCAGCTGGACGGACAGCCCGTGCAGCTCAAGGTATTCACGGTAGGCGTTCTTGGCGAAGAGCTCAGCGGTAGCCTCGCTGATCTTCGACCCGACGGTGGCGAGCTGGAAACCCACCACGTCAGTCTCGCCGGACTCGCGGGGGCGGAAGAAGTCAGCCAGGCACAGGTGCCGGTCGTGGCGCTGGCGCGGGAAGGTGAAGCGCTCCCGCTCGGCGCCGCCTGAATCCAGGACGACGAGGTCATCGCCCTCGCTGACGGCCGGGAAGTACCCGTACACGACGCCGGCCTCCAGCAGGCCCTCGGTCGCCGCGCGGTCCAGCCACATCCGCAGCCGCGGCCGTCCTTCCGTCTCGACCAGTTCCTCGTAGGAAGGGCCGGTGGAGCCGCGGGACGGCTTGAGTCCCCACTGGCCCATGAAGGTGGCCCGCTCGTCGAGGAAGGCGGCATAGTCGGCGAGGGGAATCCCCTTCACGACCCGGTCACCGAGGAATGGAGGGGTGGGAACCGGGTTGTCGGTGGCCACATCCGAGCGCCGGGGCATGGCGGCCGGCTCGGTGACGATGAGCCGGGCCCCGGTCTTGACCCGGCGCTCGCGGATAGCCGGCAGCTGCGCGCCGGCGTCGCCCCGTTTCACCGCCATGAAGGCGTCCATGAGGCGAAGCCCCTCGAACGCGTCCCGGGCGTAGCGGACCTGACCATCGAACAGGGCGGCGAGGTCCTGTTCCACGTAGGCGCGGGTCAGGGCGGCGCCACCGAGCAGCACCGGCCAGCGGTCGGCCAGCCCGCGCGCGTTCAGTTCCGCGAGGTTGTCCCGCATCACCACGGTGGACTTCACCAGCAGGCCGGACATGCCTACGACATCCGCGTCGTGCTCCGTCGCGGCGTCCACGATGGCCGAGACAGGCTGCTTGATGCCGGTGTTGATGACCTCGTAGCCGTTGTTGGTCAGGATGATGTCGACAAGATTCTTGCCGATGTCGTGCACGTCTCCCCTGACGGTCGCCAGCACGATCCTGCCCTTGCCGCCATCCGCGGACCGCTCCATGTGCGGCTCCAGGTAGCTGACCGCGTTTTTCATCACTTCGGCGGATTGCAGGACGAACGGGAGCTGCATCTGGCCGGCGCCGAACAGCTCACCCACCGTCTTCATCCCGTCCAGCAGGACATCGTTGACGATTTCCAGGGCGGGCCGCTGGCTGAGCGCCTCGTCCAGATCTGCCTCCAGGCCGACCCGCTCGCCATCGATGATCCGCCGCTTCAGCCGTTCCCAGAGCGGCAGGCCCGCGAGTTCAGCCGCCCGGCTGGCCTTCACCGCGGCCGCGTCCACGCCGTCGAACAGCTCAAGCAGCCGCGACAGCGGGTCGTACCCTTCGCGCCTGCGGTCATAGATGAGGTCGAGCGCGGTCTGCAACTGGTCATCGGGGATCCGGGCGATGGGCATGATCCTCGAAGCGTGCACGATCGCGGAGTCAAGGCCAGCCCGCACGCATTCATCAAGGAACACGGAGTTGAGCACCGACCGCGCGGCCGGGTTCAGGCCGAACGAGACGTTGGACACCCCCAGCGTCGTCTGGACCTCCGGATAGCGCTGCTTGACCTGGCGGATCGCCTCGATGGTCTCGATGGCGTCCCGCCTCGTCTCCTCCTGGCCCGTTGCGATCGGGAAAGTCAGGCAGTCCACGATGATGTCGGACGTGCGCATGCCCCAGTTACGGGTGAGGTCCTCGATCAGCCGGGTGGCCACGGCGAGCTTCCATTCAGCGGTGCGCGCCTGGCCCTGCTCGTCGATGGTGAGCGCGATCACCGCCGCGCCGTGCTCGACGACCAGCGGCATGACCTTGGCCATCCGGGAAGCCGGCCCGTCACCGTCCTCGTAGTTCACTGAGTTCACGACCGCCCGCCCGGCGAGCAGTTCCAGGCCGGCCTGGATCACCTCGGGCTCGGTCGAGTCGATCACGAGGGGCAGGGTGGCCGCGGTAGCCAGTCTCCTGGCCACCTCGGTCATATCGGCTGTGCCGCTGCGGCCCACGTAGTCCACACACAGGTCGAGAAGGTGCGCGCCATCGCGGGTCTGCGAACGCGCGATCTCCACGCAGTCGTCGTAGCGACCATTGATGAGCGCCTCACGGAACGCCTTCGATCCGTTCGCGTTGGTCCGCTCGCCGATGGCCAGGAACGAGGTGTCCTGGCGGAACGGCACGTGCTGGTAGAGGGAGGCCACACCGGGCTCGGGCCGTGGCCTGCGCTCGGCCAGCCGGCGGCCGCGCACGCGTTCCACCACCGCCGCCAGGTGCTCAGGCGTGGTCCCGCAGCACCCCCCAGCCAGGGCCAGGCCGAACTCCGCAGTGAACATCTCGTGCGCGTCCGCGAGCTGGTCCGGCGTGAGCGGGTAACGGGCGCCGTCGGAGGTGAGCAGGGGCAGGCCGGCGTTGGGCATGCAGGACAGCGGTATCCGGGAATGGCCGGCCAGGTACCGCAGATGCTCGCTCATCTCCCCGGGACCTGTCGCGCAATTCAGGCCGATCAGGGTTATACCGAGGGGCTCAAGTGCGGTGAGCGCGGCGCCGATCTCGCTGCCCAGCAGCATGGAGCCGGTCGTTTCGATGGTCACCTGGGCGATCAGCGGAATCTGGATTCCCGCTGCGGTGAGGGCCCGGCGGATGCCGATGATGGCGGCCTTGGCCTGGAGCAGGTCCTGGCAGGTCTCCACGACGATCGCGTCTACGCCCCCGCGGAGCAGGCCCGCCGCGTTGCGCTGATATGCGTCGCGAAGCTCGGCGAACGTCACATGGCCGAGGGTGGGCAGCTTAGTGCCCGGGCCCACCGAACCCAGAACCCAGCGTGGGTGCTGGGGAGCGGACCAGCGGTCGGCCGCCGTCCTGGCGATCCTGGCGCCTGCCTCGGAGAGCTCGTCAATACGTTCCGCAATCCCGTATTCGCCGAGATTGCTCAGGTTTGCGCCAAATGTATTGGTGGTCACGCAGTCCACGCCGGCCTCGAGATAGGCCTCGTGCACGGAACTGACGATATCCGGGCGGGTGACGTTGAGGATCTCGTTGCATCCCTCGTGGCCGCCGAAATCGTCGAGAGTGGCGGCACTAGCCTGGAGCATGGTCCCCATGGCACCGTCCGCTACGACGACTCGCTCGCTGAGGGCTCTGCTCAATGAGTCAGTGCGGGGCGGGCGGCCGGTTCTCCTCATAGAAGTTCTATTCTAAGGGCCGCTGCGGGGACGCCGCTGGCCGCCACGGAGTGACCGGCGGTGCGACGCAGTGATCATGGCCCACCACGTAACCTGGTGTCATCGGCGGGCCGGAGGCGGTCGGCAAGGAGGTGGTGGGAGATCGAGCTCAACGGCATTCGCAAGCTCACCTCGCCAGCTCTCATCGCCGCCTTCGAGGGCTGGAACGATGCGGGTGAGGCCGCCAGCGGCGTGATCGACCACCTGGGTACCGCCTGGCAGGCGGCCCCGGTCGGCGCCATCGACCCAGAGGATTATTACGACTTCCAGGTGACCCGGCCGGTCATGGAGATGACCGAAGGGCGGGCCGAGCGGCTTGTCTGGCCGACCACGCGCCTCTCGCTGGCCAAACCGGACGGGCTGGGCCGCGATGTGGTGCTGGTGCACGGGATCGAGCCCAACATGCGCTGGCGGGCCTTCAGCGAAGAGCTGATCAGCTCCTTTACCGAGATGGGCGTCGAGATGGTCGTGCTTCTCGGCGCGCTGCTGGCGGATTCTCCGCATACCCGCCCCGTCCCGGTGACGGCGGCCGCCTCTGATCCCGCGCTCGCTGCTGAACTGCACGCGGAACCAGCGGACTACAAGGGGCCGACCGGGATCCTGGGGGTCCTGCAGCACGCGTGCGCGGATGCTGGAATCGCGGCCGTCTCGTTGTGGGCGTCCGTTCCGCACTATGTCGCGCAGCCGCCTAGCCCTAAGGCGACCCTGGCGCTCCTGCGGGGGGTGGAGGACGTGCTGGACATTTCCGTGCCGCTGGCCGACCTGCCCCAGGAGGCCAGGGCATGGGAACGCGGCGTGGACGAGCTTGCCGAGCAGGACACCGAGGTCGCGGAGTACGTGCGCACGCTTGAGGAGGCCAAGGACGCGACCGACCTGCCGGAGGCGAGCGGTGACGCGATCGCCCGCGAGTTCGAGCGCTACCTGCGCCGCCGCGGTCACCCCGGCGAGTCCGGCCGCTGACCCCCCGCGGGCGGCGCCCGGCAGGCGCTGTGGCGACCACGCCCGCGATCTGGAACTGATCACCGAATACCCGCAGGCAATCCAGCGGCCGACCCTCGTCCTCGGGCCGCCTGCCGCTGAGCGAACTCGCGGCGGTCCGGCCCTCTGGCTAGATCGGTGGCCAGGGGACGGCGGGCCAGTCCTCGGGAGGAAAGGGGTGCACCCGGTGGTCCAGCAGTAGGTCAACGCGCTGGATGGTGGCCGTCACCTCGTCCGGAGTGAGCAGCCCCGAGAGTTCCGCTGCGAGTTCCTCCTCCGTGAGTGCCCGCTGGAGCCGTGTCAGCGCCTCAATGGCCCGTTTGGGCAGGCTCCGGCCCCGCCATTGCCACAACACGGTGCGGAGCTTGTACTCCTCGCTGAAGCAGACGCCATGGTCGCAGCCGAAGAGGCGGCCATCGCTGACCGGCAGCAGGTGGCCGATCTTGCGATCCGCATTGTTGACCACCGCGTCGAACACGGCCATGTCACGAAGTGCACGGTTATCGGCGCTCCGGGCCAGGGCCACGAGGTCCACGCTGGTGTCGGCGTCGATCCACAGCTGGCACATGCCCGGCCCGAACGGGCCGTCGCGGAACACGGTCGGCGGGACGATGTTCCACCCAGCCGCCCGGGATACCGCGTACGCGGCCACTTCGCGGCCGGCCAGCGAGCCGGAAGCGAAGTCCCATAGCGGGCGCTCACCGGCTACCGGCTTGTAGACGCACGCGGCCTCCTGGCCGCCATGGCGCACGGTGCAGTACATCGTGGCGTTCGACGCGACGACCAGCCTGCCCTCCACCTCCAGATCGCCCTGCGTGAGCAGATCGAGTGCAGCCGTGTGATCGACGGGCTGCGCCACCTGCCCGGCCGGCCGGGCAGGTGGCGCGCCTTTCTGTGCCCTGGGCGATCTCAGCGGGCGCTGTGCGCGCCTACCGGGGGATGCATCAGGCATTGCTTACTCGGTGACCGTTCTGCCGTGGGCAGATGTGCCCCTCCGCGTCGAGCGGAAGGCCGCAGAGCGGGCAGGGCGGCCGGCCCTGGCCGACGATCTGCAGCGCGCGCTGGGTGAAGGCCCGGGCGGTAGTCGTCGTGATCCTGACCCTGAGCACGCCAGGACCGTTCTCGGGAACCTCCTCCGCGAGCGGTTCGACCGGTGTCTCTGTCTCTTCCTGGGCCTCGATGACCACCCGTTCGTCCTCGCCATCCCAGGCCAGCGCGATCGCCCCGACCCTGAAATCCTCCATCAGCGGCAGGTCGAGCGGCCCGTCATCGGCAACCTCGCCTGGCGCGGCCGGCGGCGGCCCCGAGGAGACCTCGCCGGTACGGCGCACCACTTCGTCGAGTAGCTCATCGAGACGTTCAGCGAGCAGGCTCACCTGGAACTTTTCCAGGGCGACGCTTGTCACCCGGCCGCTGGCGCTGGCCTGCAGGTAGAAAGTGCGTTCCCCAGGCTGCCCGACGGTGCCCGCGACGAATCGCTCTGGCGGATCGTAGGAATAGACCGGCATGAACCTTATCCTCCCGCTCCGCCGCCGATGGCGGCGTCACCCTCGCCCCTGCGGGGCCGGGACCTGGCGCCCGGACTGGCGGCACACGCAGGCCGCGCACCATTCCCTGAGGCCCCGCCGGGCGCCCCGTCATGCTGGCTCACCACGGCGGGTACCGGCCGGGCCAGCCCGGCCACTGTTCCACCAGTGTCGTTCATCCGCAGCAGGAACGGGCGCAGCGGCGTGTACCGGATCACGCTCAGCGAGCAGGGGTCAACCTGGATCCGCTGGCACAGATCCAGGTGCATGCCGAGGCTGTCCGCGATCACCGCCTTGATGACATCCCCGTGTGAGCAGATCAGGTACACGGCATCGTTCCCGAGCGTGGCGTTCCACTTCCGCACCGCGGCCACCGCACGGTGCTGCATGTCCGGCATGGACTCCCCGTCCTCGCCGGGAAACCGCACCGCACTCGGGTGGGCCTGCACCACCCGCCACAACGGCTCCTTGGCCAGCCGCTTGAGCGACTTGCCGGTCCAGTCCCCGTACTTGACCTCCGCTAGCTCCACATCTTCCGTGACGGCTACCTGGCTCCCGTCACGGGCTGCCGCGATCGCGTCCGCTGTCTGCCGGCACCGGTCAAGGGGACTCGTGACGATGGCATCCAATGGCACGCCAGCAAGCCGCGTGGCCAGTGTCGCCGCCTGCTCACGGCCGCGCTCATCGAGCGAGATCCCCGGCGTCCGGCCAGTGAGCACCGTCCCGGTCCCAGCGGTCAGCCCGTGGCGGACCAGGAGAACCAACGTCACGCCTCGACTCTAGAGGGTGCGGCGTCATACTCGCCAAATGCGTGGTGGCCTTGCACCAGGCTGCACCGGCAGCCGGCACTGGCGATTCACCAGCCGGTGGCCGGGGCCGGGACGGTGCCCGGGGCCGCTAGAACGAAGGTCAACGCGCCGAAGCTGACCCGGTCCCCGGGCCGCACCGGGACTGGTTCGGTGACCCGCCAGCCATTCAGCCGCGTGCCATTGGTTGAGCCCAGGTCGTCGAGCAGCCAGCCGCTGGCGCACCGTTTGAGCCCGGCATGCCAGCGGGACACGGACAGATTGGGGAGCACCAGATCGCAGGCCGCGTCGCGGCCGATGGTGAACCGGCGCCGGTCACTTGACGGGAACATGAGCACGGGCGGCGAGGCAGCCGGAACGGCACGGGGCATCCCGCTGGTCACCGCTTCCCAGCCGCGCCGGCCGTAGGCCCGCAGCGTGCCGCCCAGCCGACGTGGCGAGGGCAGGTCCGCGAGAAGCTGCGCGAGATCACGGCGGTCGCGGGCCTTCAGCGCCGCCTCTACCCGGTGAACGAACGTGTCATGGCTGAGCCGCCCCTCGGCGAAACGCTCTCCCAGCTCGCCGATCGCCTGGTCCCGTTCGGCGTCCGAGACGCGCAGGCCGTCCTTCTCAGGCTCCTGCCGTGCGGGGGCGTAGGGGCCTTCCGTGGGCGCGGCGCCGCCCGGGTTCCCTGCCATGATCTCGATTATCGGCGCGGACCGGAGATGGCACAAGGCGCGCCAACTGCGTTGCTACGAGCGGCATACAATCCTGGCCTCTAGGCTGGCTTGCGATGTCCACCGCAATGGAGCAAGAGAGCACCGGGGCGAATGGCGTGCCCCGGGACGTGTTTGCTGAATTCTGCGCCGCCGGGCTCTGGCCAGGGCTCGGCACTGGCCTGGCCGCGCGGCTGGCGACGGCCGGCATCACCGCGCCCGGCCTGGTCACGGCCGCCCGCCTGGAGCTGGTCGAAGGGGTCGGCAGTAAGCGCGCGCTGCGTCTCGCCGCGGCCTTCGAGGACGCCCGCCCCAGTTACGAGGTGGCAGGACTCCTCGTGGCCTGCCGGGTACCCGCCCGCTACGCGGGACCTGCCGTCGCGCGCCTGGGCGGCTCGGCAGCCCGCCAGCTACGGGAAGACCCGTGGCGGCTGCTGTCAGTGCCGCAGCTAAAGCCCGATCAGGCCGACTGGTTCGCACGGCAGATGCTTGGCGACGCCGCCGATCCTCAGGATCCGCGGCGCGGCCGGGCCCTGGTGACGCACCTGCTGTCGCTCGGCGCCCGGGACGGGCACACGGCCATGCCAGCCGAGGTCGTGGCCCGGTCGCTGGGCCGGTTCCGGATCAGCCACCCCGCAGCTGCCATCGAGGCCGCCATCGACGAGGGGACCGTGCTGCCGTTCAGCCAGGACACCGGCGCAGATGAGGACCCCGGCGCCGGCCAGGAGCCGGCGGACCAGGCCGATGGCGCGGACGGCGCGGCGGCTGGCACGGACCCGCCTGGTGGCGCGAGCGTGCTGCTGGCACTCGCCCGATATGCCATGGCGGAGGAGGCGGTCGCCGAGGGCCTGCAACGGCTCGCGGCCCTGGCCGAACCGCTCCCAGCCGACCAGTCCGAAGCACCCGCCGAGCAGGAACCGGCAGATCAGGACCAGCCCGATCAGGATCATTTCGACCAGACTCAGCTCGACGAGACCCAGCTCCAGGCGGTCCGCGCCGTGGCCGAGCACGGCGTGTGCGTTCTCAGCGGCGGACCCGGGACCGGCAAGAGCCGGACTGTGGCGGCCGTCGTGTCGCTCGCCGCGGGGCGCGGGCTGCGGGTAGCGCTCGCCGCGCCCACCGGGCGGGCGGCGAAGCGCCTCGAAGAGCTGGCCGGCGCACCAGCGACCACGCTGCACCGGCTGCTCGGCGCCCAGGGCCGGTCCCGGGCCCGGGGCGGCTCAGCCGGGGCCGGCGCCGGCCCGGCAGGCAATGGCACGATCAGCGTCGGCAATATCGGAGCGGGCACAGCCAGTCAACACGGCACGGCCAGCCAGGACCGTGCGGCCACCCAGGGCAGCGCGACCACCGAGGGCAGCGCGGCCACCGAGGGCAGCATGGGCGGTTTCGGCGGTGCGCCGGCTACCGGCGACGCTACATGGATCTTCACCCGCAACGAGGAGTGGCCACTCGACGCGGACCTCGTCGTGGTGGACGAGGTGTCCATGCTCGATGCCGAACTGGCTGCTGCGCTGGTCGAAGCGTGCGCGGACGGCACCCGGCTGCTGCTGGTCGGTGACCCGGCCCAGCTGCCGTCGATCGGCCCCGGGCGGGTGCTGGCCGACATCATCGACTCGGGCGCCGTCCCGGTCACCGAACTCACCAAGCTTTACCGGCAGCGTGACGGCGGGGTCATCGCGCGCCTCGCCACTGCCGTGCGTGGCGGCACATTGCCGACCGTGGACTCACCCGAGCGCGAGGTGGTCGTGGTGCCGGTCCGCGGCAGCGCCGATGCCGCCCGTCGGGTGGTGCAGCTAGTCACCGACTCGATCCCGCGGGCCCTGGGCATCCCGGCGGCAGACATTCAGGTGATAACGCCGGTCCACAAGGGCGCGGCCGGGACGATAGAGCTGAACCGCGCGCTCAAGCAGCGGCTGAATCCCGGGCCTGGCGCGCGGTCCGGGTTCGACCCGGGCGACCGGGTGGTGTCTATTGCCAACCACGCCGACGAGGGGTTCACCAACGGCGAGGTGGGCACCGTGGTGGGGCCAGGAGACGATGGCTTGCTCGTGGCTTTCCCGGCGGGGCCGGTGTCTGTGCCGGACAAGATCCTCGGCGACCTGCGGCACGGCTGGGCGCTGACCGTACACCGGGCGCAGGGCTCAGAATGGCCGGCGGTGGTGGCCGTGTTCCCAGCGGAGGCGACCGGGATGCTGTCCAGGCCGCTCGTCTACACCGCATTGACCCGCGCCCAGCGGCACCTGTCGGTTGTGCACGGAGCGGGGCCGGCATTGGCCCGTGCGGTGGCGACGATCGGCGAGCGGCCGCGCGTCACCAGGCTCGCCGGCCTGCTGGGAGACTCCGACTGATCAGCGGTAGGCCAGCAGCCGGGCCGGGTCCGGCCGTCGTGGCCGATCAGGGGCGCCATAGGAAATCCCGCCCGCGGGAGCGGGCGGGATTCGGCGGTGCGGGAGCGGCAGGCTGGCCGCGGTGCGGTGGCGCCCAGGGGCGCCGGGCGGGCGGTTCAGGCCGTGCGCTGGCAGCCGGCGCCGGGAGCCACGCACTGCACGCACGGTGAGCACTTCGCGCACGGTGAGCACTTCGCGCACGGCGCGGAGACGGACACCGAGGTCGCGCAGGGCTGGGTCGCGGCCCCGGCCGCGTTGCCGGCCGACGCGGGCGGCTGGATCATCAGGACCACCAGGACGATGAGCGCACCAAGGCCGCCGATGATCCATGCCCGCATGACAACCGTGGCCCTGATGGTGCGAGTGGTCTGGGTGGACATGATGTTCGCCTGCCTTCTAGTAACGCTCGGTGTCTATGTCCTCACTCTCCGACATTTGAGGAGGGCGCCCCAGAGGCGAAATCCCCATGCTGGACAGGCATTGTCCCCGTCTATTCGGCCCGGGCCAGGCAGCCCGGGCCGAACGGACTGGCCGCCGCACATGCTGGTGCTCTTGCTATCAGGACTGGAGGCGCCGCAGATATGCGCGCCTCACCTGAAGATGACGGTGCGGCGGCCGTGCAGCAGGATGCGGTGCTCGGCGTGCCATCGGACCGCGCGGGCGAGGGCGACGCGCTCCGCATCGCGCCCGATCGCCGCCAGTTCGGCCGGCGAGGAACGGTGGTCGACCCGGGCCACCTCTTGCTCGATGATCGGGCCTTCGTCCAGCTCAGCCGTGACATAGTGCGCCGTCGCGCCGATCACCTTCACCCCGTGCTCGTGCGCCTGGTGGTGCGGCCGCGCGCCACGGAAGCTGGGCAAGAACGAGTGGTGAATATTGATGACCCGCCCGGCCAGCTTGGCGCAGATGGCGGGCGAGAGGATCCGCATGTACCTGGCCAGCACCACGAAATCGATCCGGTGGGAGTCGATGAGGTCGAGCAGCCGTCCCTCCGCCTGCTCCCTGGACAGGGCGTCTGACCCGGCAGGCACATGCTCGAATGGCACCCCGTGCGCGGCCGCCAGCGGGCCCAGGTCGGGGTGGTTGCCGACGACCAGCGGGATGTCGATGCCCAGTGACTCTGCGCCGCGCCGGTAGAGCAGGTCATTGAGGCAGTGCCCCTCCCTGGACACCATGATCAGCACGCGGGGGCGGATGGCCAGGTCGTGCAGCTCCCAGTCCATGCCGAACTCGCTGGCGACAGAGCCAAAGCCGGCGCGCAGGGCGGGACCGCTGGTGGCGGCCAGGACCTCCACATGCACGCGCATGAAGAACCGCTCCGCGATCCGGTCGGCGTACTGCTGGCTGTCCAGGATGTTGC
>OBLW0100002325.1_pt1 | contig 15403 bp, 11 predicted proteins | sample 1520161 | NCBI WGS metagenome assembly OBLW01 (sample SAMEA3539309, study PRJEB22396) | soil metagenome | biome: tundra; feature: field; material: soil | place: USA | collected 2010-05 | depth 0.15 m
GATGGCGGAACGTGCCGAACGAGGACCAGGTCACCGTGCTGCGCTGCGGCGAGCAACACCTGGAGGTGCGGTACGCCTTCGGCCGTGACGGGCTGCGTGTCGCGGTCGGCGGCCGGGATCTGCCTGGTGTGGCCGGCGGCGAGATCGGGCCGGAGGGGGCCGATCTCACCGTCGGCGGCATCCGCCGCCGCTATCGCGTGCACTGGGTGGGCGACACCGCGTACGTGGACAGCCCGCTCGGCTCCAGCGTGCTGACCGAGGTGCCGCGCTTCGCCGAGCCCGGGGGCAGCGCGGCCGCGGGCTCGCTGCTCGCGCCGATGCCCGGCACCGTGGTGCGGATCGCCGTCGCGCCGGGTGACCATGTCGGCGCCCACGACCCGATTGTCGTGCTGGAGGCCATGAAGATGGAGCACACGGTCCGCGCGCCGGCGGCCGGTGTGGTCGCGGGGGTGAACGTGCTGGTCGGCCAAGCGGTCGACACAGGCGCCGAACTCGCCCGGGTCGATCCGGCGGACGGGGCCTGTCCAGCAGAGCCAGGAGCGTGAACATGGGCGATGAGATCCTGTACGAGGCCGCCAACTCCGTGGCGTGGCTGACGATCAACCGGCCGGAGGCCCGCAACGCGCTGTCCGCTGCCGTCCGAACGGGGCTGGCCGAGGGCCTGCGCCACTTTGCCGAGGACGGCAGCGCCCGGGTGCTCGTGATCACCGGCGCCGGGGACAAGGCGTTCTGTGCCGGGGCTGATCTCAAGGAGATGGCCGGAGCCAGGCTGAAGGTTCCGCCGCCCGAATACCTGCCCCAGGTAGGCGAGGTGGCCAAGCCGGTGATCGCGGCCGTGAACGGGGTGGCCTACGCGGGCGGGTTCCTCCTCGCCCAGAGCTGCGACCTGTGCATCGCCGCGGACAGCGCCCGGTTCGCCATCAGCGAGGTGAAGGTCGGCCGCGGTGCACCGTGGGCGGCCCCGCTGCCCTGGCTCATCCCGCCCCGGATCGCGATGCAGTTGCTGCTCACCGGCGACCCGATCACCGCCCAGCGGGCCCACGAGATCGGCCTGGTCAACGAGGTCGTCCCGGCGGCGCAGTTGCGCGCGGCCGCCCAGGCCATGGCGGAGCGGATCGCCGCCAACGCGCCGCTGTCCGTGCTGGCCGCCAAGCGGACCGTCTCACTCATCGCGGAGATGCCGCTCAGCGCGGCGCGGCAGGCCGCGGATGAGATCTGGGAGCCGGTCTACCTGAGCGCGGACGCCCAGGAGGGCCCGGCCGCGTTCCGGGAGAAGCGGCCACCCGTCTGGCAGGGCCGCTGATGCCCCTCACCATGACCGCCCTGGTCGGCGACCTGGCCGCGGAGTCCGCGCAACTGACCTACATCCTGGCCGCACTCACCGATGAGCAGTGGGAGCTGCCCACACCGGCGGTCGGCTGGGCCATCCGCGACCAGGTCAGCCACCTGGCCTACTTCAACGACGCGGCGGCGCTGGCGGGGACCGACCCGGCCCGGTTCCGCCGCGAGGCCAGCAAGCTGATGCGCAATGAGCATTTCCCTGACGAGATCGCCCTGAAATACCGGCGCCTGTCCCCCCGCGAGCTGATGGACTGGCTGGACCGGAGCCGCGGGGAGTACCTGCGCGTGTTCGGCGGGATCGATCCGCGGAGCAGGGTGCAATGGTACGGCCCTTCGATGAGCGCGGCGTCGTCTGTCACCGCCCGGCTGATGGAGACCTGGGCCCACAGCCAGGACATCCTGGACGCGATCGGCCGGGCCCGCTGGCCGACGGCCCGGCTCCGCCATGTCGCGCACCTGGGGGTCGCGACGAGAGGATTCAGTTTCCAGTTGCGGGGACAGCCGGCGCCGGACGCCCCGGTGCGGGTGGAGCTGACCGCGCCCGACGGGTCGGCCTGGGAGTGGGGGCCGGCCGACGCGGCCGACCGGGTCGAGGGATCGGCGCTCGACTTCTGCCTGCTGGTGACGCAGCGCCGGCACCGCGCCGACACCGCGCTGCGGGCGACCGGGCCGGTCGCCGACGCCTGGCTGGACCTGGCCCAGGCGTTCGCCGGCCCGCCCGGCCCAGGCCGGGCTCCGGGAGCCGCCCGGTGAATCCGGCCCGGCCGGCCATGCCGACGCAGTCGGCCCAGCCCGTACGCATCGCCAACTGCTCCGGCTTCTACGGCGACCGGCTCTCGGCGCCGCGGGAGATGGTCGAGGGCGGCCCCATCGACGTGCTGACCGGCGACTACCTCGCCGAGCTGACGATGATGATCTTGTGGAAGGCCCGGCAGAAGGACCCCGGCGCGGGCTATGCCCGGACCTTCCTGATCCAGCTGGAGCAGGTGCTCGGCCGCTGCCTGGACCGGGGCATCAAGATCGTTACCAACGCCGGCGGGCTCAACCCGGCCGGCCTCGCCGACGAGGTGGGCAAGCTCGCCGCACGACTCGGCCTGCAGCCCAAGGTCGCCCATATCAGCGGGGATGATCTGCTCGGCCGGCTGCCGGACCTGCTGGCATCCGGGATCGGCCTGGCCCATCTGGATACCGGCCAGCCGCTCGCGGACGCGGGCGTCCAGCCGGTCTCGGCCAACGCCTACCTGGGCGGCTGGGGGATCGCCGAGGCGCTCACCGCGGGCGCCGACATCGTCGTCTGCCCGCGGGTCACCGACGCTTCGCTGGTCCTCGGCCCGGCGGCCTGGTGGCACGGCTGGGCGCGCACCGACTGGGATCGGCTGGCGGGCGCGATCGTGGCCGGCCACGTCATCGAGTGCGGGCCGCAGGCGTGCGGCGGCAACTATCCCTTCCTCGACGAGATCACCGACCGGCGTTACCCGGGATTCCCGATCGCGGAGGTGGCCGCCGACGGAAGTTCCGTCATTACCAAGCACAACGGAACAGGCGGGCTGGTCTCGCCAGGAACGGTAACCGCCCAGCTGCTGTACGAGATCGACAGCCCTCAGTACGCGGGTCCCGATGTGGTCACGCACTTCGGCTCGGTGCGGCTGGCCCAGGTCGCGCCCGACCGGGTGCTCATCTCAGCCGCCCGGGGGACACCGCCGCCGCCGACCCTCAAGGTGGCCCTGAACTACCTCGGCGGCTACCGCAACACCATGACGCTGGTGCTCACTGGCCTGGACATCGAGGAGAAGGCCGTGTGGGCCTGCGACGAACTGTTCTCGCTGCTCGGCGGCAGGGAACGGTTCGCTGAGGTGGATGTGCGGCTGCTGCGCTTCGACCGGCCCGACGCGGCCGCCAGTGAGCAGGCCACAGCGCACCTGCGGATCACCGTTAAGGACCGTGATCCGGAGCGGGTGGGACGGGCCTTCTCCGATGCGACGATGGCCCTCGCCCTCGGCGGCTACGCCGGCTTCCACACCACGACGCCGCCCACGGCGGCCAGCGCCTACGGGGTGTTCTGGCCCGCGCTGGTGCCCGTGGACGTGGTCGAGCAGGTGGTGGTGCTCCCGGACGGGTCAAGGCGAGTCGTGCCGCACACCCAGGGGGATCCGGCTCCGGACGCGGATCAGCCGGCCGCAGCCGACGTGCCCGTCATCCGGCCGCTGAGTGGCCCGACCGTGCGGGCGCCGCTGGGCCGGATCGCGGGCGCCCGGTCCGGTGACAAGGGCGGAAACGCCAACGTCGGCCTGTGGGCCCGGCGCCCGGAGGCCTTCGGCTGGCTGCGCGACACGCTGACCGTAGAGCGGTTCAGGCAGTTGCTGCCCGAGGCGGCCGGCCTGGACGTGCGGCGGTACGAACTGGCGAACCTGCACGCGCTGAACTTCGTGGTCGTGGGCCTGCTCGGCGAGGGCGTGGCCGCGGCGACCCGGCCCGATCCGCAGGCCAAGGGGCTCGGTGAGTATCTGCGTTCCCGGCACATCGACATCCCCGTCGCGTTGCTCGGTGAGGAGACTGGGTGAACGGAGACGCAGTGAGCACGCCAGCGGCCGTGCGGGTCCGCGATCCCGGACGCCGGGACAAGATCCTGCGGGCGGCAGTCGAGTTGGTGGCACGCCGCGGCTACCACGCGGTGAGCCTGGCTGACATCGGGGCAGCCGCCGGGATAGTCGGCTCCGGCATCTACCGTCACTTCGCCAGCAAGTCAGCGATCCTGGTGGCGCTGCTCGACCAGGTGATGGACCGCCTGCTGGACAACACCGCGAGCGTCATGGCCAGCGGCAGGCCGGATGCCGAGGTGCTCGCGGCCCTGGTGGCTGACCAGGTCGCGTTCGCGGTGAACGACCGGTACCTGGTCCGGCTCTACCAGCGTGAGGTGCACACGCTGCCGGAGGCGGACCGCCGCAGGCTGCGCCGGCTGCAACGGCACTACGTCGAGGAGTGGGTGCACCTACTGGCTGGGCTGCGCCCTGAACTCACCGACGGGCAGGCCCGGGCGATCGTGCACGCGGCCATCGGGGCGATCCAGTCCGGCGCCTCCTACAACAGCGGCCTGCCGCCCGGCCAGCAGCAAGCCCTGCTCGGCAGCGTCGCGCACGCCTGCCTCCGTGCGCCGGTCAGCCAGTGAGGCGCCGACCGCGGTTACCGGGAGCATGCCCCGCTGGCAGCCTCTCGCTGTCCGGTTACAGGTGCGGGCCGAGCAGGGTCAGGTCGGCGGGCGAGAGGCGGTCGCTCGCCGTCTTGGCCTGGTGCCAGTACGGGTAGATCAGCGGCGGAGCGCTGGCCTTGTCCAGCTGTTCCCGCTCCTCCGCGCTGAGCACGAGATCGGCGGCGGCCAGGTTGTCGGTCAGCTGCTCGGTGGTCCGGGCGCCGACGACCACGGAGGTGACCGCGGGCTTGCCGAGCAGGTACGCGAGCGCGACCTGGGCGGCGGAGACGCCGCGGTCCGCGCCGATGGCGAGCAGCACCTCCACGGTGTCGTAGAGCCTCTCCTGGTCGTAGACGGGTGGCTCGTTCCAGTCGGTCAGCTGCCGGGAACCTTCTGAGGGCCGCTGGTCACGGCGGTATTTGCCGGACAGCAGGCCGCCCGCCAGCGGGCTCCAGACCAGCACGCCCAGGCCCTGGTCGACAGCGGCCGGGATCAGCTCGTACTCCGCGTCGCGGGCCTGCAGGGAGTAGTAGATCTGCTCGCTGACGAACCGGGGCAGGCCGGTGCGCTCGGCCGTGCCGAGTGCCTTCATGAGCTGCCAGCCGGCGTAGTTGGAGGCGCCCACATAGCGGACCTTGCCCGCCTGGACGAGCAGGTCCAGTGCTTCCAGGGTCTCTTCGAGCGGAGTCTGCCCGTCCCACTCGTGCACCTGGTACAGGTCGATGTGGTCGGTGCCGAGCCTGCGCAGGCTGGCCTCGCAGCCGGAGAGGATGTGATGCCGGGAGAGCCCGGCGTCGTTCGGCCCGGGGCCCATCGCCATCCGCACCTTGGTGGCCACCAGCACCTCGTCGCGGCGGCCGCGCAGCACCTCCCCGAGGATCTCCTCGGACAGCCCGTCCGAGTACACATCGGCGGTGTCGATGAGGTTGACGCCCGCCTCGAGGCAGAGCTCTACCTGCTGGCGTGCTTCGTCCACGCCGGTCGAGCCGACGTTCGCGAATCCTCCCTTGCCGCCGAACGTCATGGTGCCCATGGTGAGCACGGAAATTCTGAGACCCGATGCGCCGAGCGTGCGATATTCCACCGGCCCAGCCTATCCAGGCTGCTATACCGGCTGGTAGCTGATCCCCTCGGCGGTCGCGGTGCGGCGGATCCGGCCGCCGGCCGTGAGCAGGTCAAGGTGCACGGCGGTCTCAAAGACGGCCATCATCTGGTTGAACGGGTCGAGGTCGTCGAAGCGGTGCCCGCGCCGGGTCCACGGCAGGCCCCGGGCCGCCTCGAAAGCCGTGCCCGCCCCGGCGACCACGCGGGTGAGGCAGGCGGCCAGCCGGTGCTCGTGATGCGTGAGCAGCTCGTCAACCCGGGAGTGGGTGCTGTCGGCCACCGCGCCGTGCGCGGGCAGCAGCCTCATGTCGGGCATCTGGAGCATGAGCCGGAGCGAGCGAAGGTAGTCACCCAGCGGCTGCTCCGCGAAGGCCGCCTCGAACCCCACGGACGGAGTGATGCGCGGCAGCACATGATCTCCCGCGAACAGCAGCGCCCGGTCGACGTCGGCGAACACCATGTGGCCCTGGGTGTGCCCGGGAGTGGGCACCGCGAGCAGGTCACGGTCGGCCAGTCGCACGGTGCTCTGGCCGTCCAGCCATTCGTCGGGCTGCTCCCAGATGTCTGTCTCGGTGTGCAGCGCCCCCTCGGTCGTCCGGCCAAACGCTTCCGCCACCGACTCGGCACCGTGGCGCTGGAGCCGGCCCAGGTAGGCGGTGGCCGTCGCGCGGGGCCCATCCGCGACGAGGTCCAGGGAGGGCTTGTCCCCGATGCCCAGCGCGACCTTGGTGCCGAACCGCCGGCGCAGGATCACCGCCATCGTGTAGTGGTCGCGGTGGACGTGGGTGACCAGGCAGCGGGTGATCTCGGCCAGGCCGCGGTCGATCCGGGCCAGCGCCGCCTCGAGCAGCTCGGCTGATCCTTCCAGCGCCCATCCCGCGTCCACCAGCACCAGGTCGTCGCCCGACTCGATGGCGTAGACATTCACCGCCCGCAGGCCATCGTTGGGTAGCGGAAGCGGGATCCGGTGCACGCCGGGCGCGACGGTGAAAAGCCCGGGCTCGGTCCAGTCGGGTGCGTCGTGCCCTGCTGTTTCTGCCATGCGGGGGTCCCATCCGATCGGCTGGAAAGGCAGAGCCTTGGAAAAGTCCAGGCAGAACAGTATGTCGCTGCGCACTGGCGGGGCCGCAGCTGCCCCCTGGCCAGCCCGGCGGATTTCAGGCCAGCCCGTAGACGCGGCGCGCGGTGCCCCCGGCCACCATCGCGGCTACCCGGGCGGCATCGGCGGCCGACCAGTCGCCCGCGTCCACCCATCCGGCCAGCGTGGCCGCCATCGCGCGGCGCCAGAGCACCGAGCCGAGGTGGTGCAGTTCCGGCGGCCCCCAGGCGTCTGAGGAGTACAGCTGCTTCGCGAACGGGGCCAGCTCGAAGGACTCGGCGACCAGAGCGAGGCTGCGTGCGCCCAGGAAGTTCACGCTGAGCCCGACATCGAAGTAGACATTATGGAATGCCTGGGCCAGGTAACCGGCCTCGCGGTGGTAGGGGTAGCAGTGCAGCAGCAGGACCGGCACCGCGGCCACTTCCGGGATTCGCAGGAAGTCCAGCAACAGGAGCGGATTGACCTTGTGCAGGTCCAGGTCACGGTCGCCGAGACCGGTGTGCACCTGGATGGGCAGGCCCAGGTCGACCGCCGCGTGCAGGCCGAACCGCAGCAGCACCTGATCGTCCAGCCGGGCCGGCCCGCCCCGGCCGGCGGGCTGGGCGGCATCGATCCACCGGCTGGCCGCGTCCCGGACGGCGGCCTCGTCCGGCCTGCTGAGATCGATGTCGAAGCCGGAGCGGTAGGCGATGATCGTCTTGACCCCCACAGCGTCCTCCGCCGCCGTGGCGAGCCGGGCCCGGAATCCCTCCGCGTAGTCGCGGCCCGAGGCGCCGCTGGCGGCAAGCTGCTCGGCGAGCGACTCCAGCCGCACGATCGTGTGGGCGCGCCCGCCGGACGCTGCCGACATCCCGGCCGGCCCGAGGATGGTCTCCGCGCCGTAGCCGGTGTCCACCAGCCAGTCCGAGACGCCAGCAGCACCGAGGAAGAGCGCAGTGACCTGCTGGCCGCCCAGTTCGCACCGCCGCGCCCAGTAGTCGTCGGCGGAGGCATGCGCGGGCAGGCCGAGCAGTGGCGCGCACCATCTGCGGATCGCGAACCCGAGCTGGGAGTCGAACTGTGTCATCCAGTCCGGGATGGGGTCCGGCGATGCTTCGTTGAGTGACTGCTCGAAGTCAGCCCGGTTCAGATCGACGGCGAACGCGCCGTGGACGTGGTGATCCACCAGCGGCACTGACGCCAGGTAGCTCACCAGGTCGCGGTCACCCGCCGATGCGATGTCTGTCACCGCACCATCGTGCCGCACCGACCGGGCCATCCTGATCGATCACTCTCAGCCCGGTCCATGAGCCCATGGCAGACTGGGGTAATGGCTTTCGACTTGCCCGGACTCCTTGCCGAGCGGCAAGGGCAGGGATACGAACTCTCCGCTCGTTACCTCAACCCGCAGCTGGCCCGCATGCTGCACGCGATCGGCTTCGACAAGGAGTACGTGCGAGCCGAGGGCAGCTACCTCTGGGATCGAGACGGCAACCGGTACGCCGATTTCCTGAGCGGGTTCGGGGTGTTCGCCTTCGGGCGCAACCATCCGGTTGTCCGCCAGGCGCTGCACGACGTGCTCGACGCGGAGCTCGCCGACCTGGTCCAGTTCGACTGCGCGCTCCTGCCTGGCCTGCTCGGCGAACGGCTGCTGGCCAACGCGCCGGGACTGGACCGGGTGTACTTCTGCAACAGCGGCACGGAGGCCGTTGAGGCGGCGCTGAAGTTCGCCCGCTACGCGACCGGCCGGTCGCGGGTCATCTTCACCGACCACGCATATCACGGGCTCACGGCCGGGTCGCTGTCGGTCAACGGCTCGGCGGAATTCCGCCGCGGCTTCGATCCGCTGCTGCCGGACATCAGCATCCCGTTCGGCGACCTTGACGCCCTGGAGGCCGAACTCCGCAAGGGCGACGTCGCCGCCTTCATCATCGAGCCGGTGCAGGGCAAGGGGGTCCATGTGGTGCCGCCGGGATTCCTGGCCGCGGCCCGCAAGCTGCTGCATGACCACGGCGCGCTGCTCATCTGCGATGAGGTGCAGTCGGGCATCGGCCGGACCGGCCGCTTCTTCGCCTACCAGCATGACGACGTCGAGCCGGACATCGTCACCGTCGCGAAGGCGCTGTCCGGCGGGTTCGTGCCCATCGGCGGCACCCTGGCCAAGGGCTGGATCTTCGACAAGGTGTACTCCTCGATGGACCGCGTGCTCGTGCACGACTCGACCTTCGGCTCGAACGCGGCCGCGATGGCTGCCGGGCTGGCCTCACTGGCCGTTATCGAGGACGAGGACCTGATCGCCAACGCCGAGCGGACCGGGAAGGCATTGCAGGACGGCCTCCAGGCGATGGTCGGGGAGTATGAGCTGCTGGCCGAGGTGCGCGGCCGCGGCCTGATGCTCGGCTTCGAGCTGGGCAAGCCGCGCTCGCTGAAGCTGCGGACCGGATGGAACATGCTGCAAGCCGCCCGGCACGGCCTGGTCGCGCAGATGGTGGTGGTCGCACTGTTCCAGAACCACCGCATCCTCACTCAGGTGGCCGGTGATTACATGGAGTTCATCAAGCTGCTGCCGCCGCTCAACATCGGGGACGCGGAGGTGGCGTTGTTCCTGGACGCGTTCGCCGACGTCATGAAGGACGCGCACCGCGGTAGTGGCCTGATGTGGGACTTCGGCCGGACACTCGTGAAGCAGGCAGTCACCCGCTAAGAATCGTTGGGTTAGTAGATAATTTAATAGCAGACCTTCTTGGTATGCTCGTGGCATGCCCGGGCCAACCAGGACTGTCCTCGACCTGTCCTTCCTGCTGAGCCACGCCAGCCACGTGCTGGCGACCCAGATGTCGGCGGCCATGGGCGAGATCGGCCTGACGCCGCGCGGGTACTGCGTGCTGTTCCATGCGCTGCAAGCCGAACGGACCCAGATCGAACTGGCCGAGATCTCCGATCTGGACAAGACCACGATGGTGGTCACGGTCGACGACCTGGAGAAGGCCGGGCTCGCGGAGCGCCGGCCATCGAGCGCGGACCGCCGGGCCCGGATCATCGCGGTCACCCCGGCCGGCGAGCGCGCCGTCGCCGAGGGAACCGCGGTCGCTGACCGGGTGCACCGCGACGTCCTCGACGCACTCCCCGCGGAGCAGCGCGAGGTGCTCACTGGCGCGCTGACGCGGCTGGTCGGCGGGCACCTGGCCACCCCGGTGGAGTCGGCCCGGCCGGTCCGGCGGGCACGGCAGAGCCGAAGTTAGATCTAAAACAGATCATCCACAACGAAACATTCTGCTAATGTATCTCCTGTTGGCTTGGCCTAGCAGGAGGTGGCTTCATGCCCGGTACGGCGGCTCTCACATCCCGCTCGCGGCGGCTGGCCCTCACGGTGCTCTGCGCGGGGATGCTGATGGTCATCCTCGACGGCAGCATCGTGACCGTGGCGCTGCCGGCCATCCAGAATGACCTGGGCTTCTCGTCCGCGGGCCTGACCTGGGTCGTCAACGCCTACCTGATCGCCTTCGGCGGCCTGCTGCTGCTGGCCGGGCGGCTCGGCGACCTGGTGGGCCGCAAGCGGACGTTCATCGCGGGCCTGGCCATCTTCACCTCCGCGTCGCTGCTCTGCGGCGTCGCCACCGATGAGCAGATGCTGATCGCCGCGCGGTTCGTCCAGGGCATCGGCGGGGCGGTGGCATCGGCGGTGAGCCTGGGCATGATCATCACTCTGTTCCCCGAGCCACGCGAGCGCGGCGTGGCGATCGGCGCCTTCAGCTTCGTGGGCGCCGCGGGCGCCTCCATCGGCCAGGTTCTCGGCGGGATCCTCACCCAGGCCCTGGGCTGGCACTGGATCTTCTTCATCAACCTGCCGATCGGCGCGGTGGCCGCGCTGCTGGCGGCCCGGGTGCTGGCCGCCGACCACGGACCCGGGCTCCGCGCGGGCGCCGACGCCCTGGGTGCTCTCCTGGTCACCGCGGGGCTGATGACCGGCGTCTTCGCGATCGTCGAGACGAGCCGCTACGGCTGGGGTTCGTCACGCACCATCGGTTTCGGCGCCCTGGCCGTTGCCCTGCTCGCCGCTTTCGTCGCGCGGCAGGCGACCGCGGCGAGCCCGCTGCTGCCGCTGCGTATCTTCCGCTCGCGCAACGTCGCCGGGGCCAACCTCGTCCAGGTACTGGCTATCTCCGCCATGTTCGGGTTCCAGATCCTCATCGCCCTCTACCTGGAGCACGCGCTCCGCTACGGCCCGGCCCGCACCGGCCTGGCGATGCTCCCCGCGGCGGTGCTGATCGGCGCGGTGTCCCTGGGCGCGTCGGCCCGGCTCAACGCGCGCTTCGGCGAGCGCCGCATGCTGCTCACCGGGCTGGCCCTGCTGGCGGCGGCGCTCGGACTGCTCACCCGGCTCCCCGTGGATGGCCACCCCGTGCTGGCCAGTTATGTCGTGTACCTGCTGCCGACGATGCTGCTTGTGGGTGGCGGCGGGCTGGTTCTCCCGGCCATGACCAGCCTCGGCATGTCCGCCGCCAGCCCCAGCGACGCCGGTGTCGTCTCGGGGCTCTTCAACACGACACAGCAGGTCGGCGGGGCGCTCGGGGTGGCGGTGCTGGTCACTCTGGCCGGGAGCGGCGGCTATCACCTCGCGTTCGGCATCGGCGCTGGCCTGATCGGCGCCGCCTTCGTCCTCGCCGTCCTCATCCTGCGCCAGCCCCGGCCGGGCGGCTCAGCGCCCGGGCAGCGCCCCGCCGTTCACCCGGCCGAGCAAGGCGAGGTCGGCTTCCGCCGGGCCGAGGCGTACCGCAACGCCGCCGGAACGCGTTCCGGTGCGTGACGGCGCCCGGGTCAGCGGCCCGAGGACGTCCAGCGGCGGACCGTCTCGATCCGCGCCCGGATCTGCTCCCCGGTGGCCTGGGCCAGCGGCGGCCCCCCGCAGGCCCGGCGCAGCTCCGCGTGAATCACGCCGTGCGGCTGGCTGGTGCGGTGATGCCAGGCCGCGATGAGCCCGTTCAGTTCCTTGCGCAAGGCGGCGAGCGTCTCGCGGGAGGTGGGCGGCGCGGCCGGGGCGCCGTTGCGGTCGTGGCCGGGATGGCTGCCGCGCTTCCTGAGCTGGCCCGCCTGGCGGGTCCGCAGTAGCAGGGTCATCTGCTCGGGGTCGAGCAGCCCCGGCAGGCCCAGGAAGTCGTCCTCCTCCGCCGATGTGCCGAACTCGCCCCCGTCGTAGAGCACCCGGTCGAAGTGCGCCGACGCCTGCAGGGCCTGGAAGGGTGCCTCGTCAAGCTGGTCCGGGGTGTCACGGCCGCGCTGGGCCTCGGCGAACTCCTGCTGTTCGTCGTCGCGGCGGCGCAGCACATGGTCCCGTTCGGCTTCCATTTCCCCGGCATAACCGAGCAGGACCGGAATGGACGGCAGGAATACCGACGCCGTCTCGCCGCGCTGCCTGGCCCGGACGAACCGGCCTACCGCCTGCGCGAAATACAGCGCGGTGCTCACGCTCGTCGCGTAGACACCGACGGCCAGCCGCGGGATGTCCACGCCCTCCGAGACCATCCGCACGGCCACCATCCACCGGTCCGCCGATCCCGTGAACGCGGCAATCTTCTTGCTGGCCGTGGGATCGTCGGAGAGCACCACCACCGGGCGGGTCCCGGTCAGGCGGCGCAGCAGCGCGGCGTAGGCCCGCGCGTCGGCGTGATCGCCGGCGATCACCAGGCCGGCCGCGTCCGGCATGCCCCGGCGCACCTCGGTGAGCCGCCGGTCGGCGGCCTCCAGCACCCGGGCCACCCATTCGCCCTCCGGGTTCAGCGCGGTCCGCCATGCCTGCGCGAGCTGGTCGGGGATCATCGGGGCGCCCAGGGTGCCGGTGATCTCGTCGCCGGCCCGGGTCCGCCACCGCATCTCGCCTGAGTAGGCGAGAAAGATGACTGGCCGGACGACGCCGTCGTCCAGAGCCGGACCGTATCCGTAGACGTAGTCGGACGAACTGCGCATGCCGCCGCCGGCGTCCTCGACGTAGCTGACGAACGGGATGGGGTTGGCGTCGCTGCGGAACGGGGTCCCGGTCAGCCCGAGCCGCCGCCGGGCTGGCTCGAATGCCTCCCTGATCGCCTCACCCCAGGACAGCGCGTCGCCCGCGTGATGGATCTCATCGAAGATCACCAGGGTGCGCTTGCTCAGCGTCCGCGCCCGGTGCAGCGCCGGGTGGGCGGCCACCTGGGCATACGTGACGGCTACCCCGGTGAAATCGGCCGACGCCCGTCCTTGCGCGTTGCGGTACGCCGGGTCCAGCGGAATCCCGAGGCTCTGCGCGGCCCGCGACCACTGGTGCTTCAGATGCTCCGTCGGCGTCACCACGGTGATCGCGGCGATCTCGCGGCGCGCCAGCAACTCGGCCGCGATGGTCAGCGCGTACGCCGTCTTTCCCGCTCCCGGGGTCGCGACCAGCAGGAAGTCGCGCCGGGAGGTACGGAAGTACTCCTCGTACGCATCCTTCTGCCAGGTTCGCAAAGGCAGCAGCAACTCTGGCCGGACGGAAGCTTCGCGGCGGCTGCCATCATCATCCGTCGCGGTCGCGGGGGCACTCACAAGGCCGAGAGGCTACCAGCGGTGCACCCCCCGCGGCTCCCCGGCGCAGGTCGGTCCGGAGCGTCGGTGCTCCGGACCGTCGGCGTCAGGACGAGTACATGGTCGTGCACACCGTGCCGTTGAGGGTGAACGCGGCGGGCGAGGGATAGGCCCCGGTGTTGGCGCCGACCAAGCCTATGTCCGCCGAGTTGCCGCTATTGGCCGCCAGCGTGCCGTTCCAGCTGAGGTTGGTCACCTGCACGCTCTGCCCGTTTGCGGTCCAGTTGCCGTTCCAGCCTGAGCTGAACGACTCGGAGGCGGCCGGGAACGTGAAGGCCAGCGTCCAGCCGTCGATCGGGTTCGGCCCGGTGTCGGTGAGGCTGATGTTGGCGACGTATCCGCTGCCCCATCCCTGGGTCACGTTGTAGGTCACGACGCAGGTGCTGCTGCTGGGCGTGCTCGTGGTGAAGGTGACGGGGGCGGACGGCAGCGACAGCAAGCCCCGCTGGTCCGTCGCCAGCACGTTGAGCGTGTAGGAGGTGCCGGGAACCAGGTTGTTCACGGTGAACGAACCCGAGGTGGAGTCGCCGAGAAGTTCGCTGTCGGCGCCGAACTGCCGGTATACCTCGTACCGGCTCGCCTGCCCGCCGGTGGACGGGGCCCAGGAAATGGTCGCCTGCGTGCCGGTCACATTGCTGACCGACGGCGTTCCCGGCGCGGACAGCGCGCTCTGCGTGCCGGCCTGCGGCGCCAGCACAACGGTCTCGATCGAGTACGGCGGCAGCACCTGGCTGGACGCGGTGCCCTGGGCGGCCGACGTGATAGACGACGCCTCGTCGCCGTAGGTGTAGACGGTGGGCGTGGCCGCGCTCGGGGTGAAGCCGGCGTAATGCAGGCTGACCTGATAGGAGTTGGCCGGGTCCTTGTTGACGAGCATGACGCTCAGGTCGCCGTTGGCGTTGCGCACCGCGTGCGCGGCCACCAGTTGCTGGTCCGTGCCCGCGCGCAGCATGGTGTCACCGGGCAGCCCGAGGTTGCTCAGCATGGCGAGCGAGTAGTAGGTCGGGAACGGCGTGTTCAGCGCTGGCTCGCAGGTGCTGCCGACGCAGGTGCCGCTGGACAGGATGCCACCGTCGCCGTAGTCGGTGGCGCCGTCGGGCGCCGTGGCGATCGCGGACGGCCCGTTGTGGGTATCCCACCAGTCCACGGTGAACACGCCGTTCTCCAGCGCGGTCAGGTAGGTATCGGCAGCGAACAGAGCGTCCGGCTGCGTGTCCTCATCAACGCCGCCGTTTGTCTCGGTCATCGCGATGCCGATGTCGGGCCCGTTCGGCCCGGCGTACTGGTCGATCTCCTGGCGCAGTTGCGCCAGCTCGCCAGCCACCTGCGCGGGTTCGTTGAGCATGTTTGCGGCGCCGGAGCCGTTCGGGTACCAGTGCACGATGACGAAGTCGATCGCTGATCCGGCGGCCGCGAGCACGATCCGGTTCCAGTCGCCGCTGTCGCCGGAGCCCACCACGCTGTCCGGCCAGTTACCGGGCAGGGTGACCACGGCGCCGATCTTGATTGACGGGTCGACCGCCTTCATCGCGCTCGCGTACTGCAGTACGTTGCTCGCGTAGGTGGCCGGGCTCTTGCTCGCGTGGTTGTCGGCCTCCCAGTCGGCGCCGTAGTAGCCGTTGCCGTACAGCTCGTTGCCGATCTCCCAGTACTTCGCGCCGTATCCCTTGGTGATGTTGGCGTACTGGACCCACGCGGCGGCTTCGGCCGGCGTCCCGGTCCCGTAGTTGGCGATGAGCATCGGCTGGGCGCCGATCTTCTTGACTGTGCCCATGAACGAGTCGAAGCCGGTCCCGGGCGCCACGTAGCCGCCGGGCGCGGTGTTGTCCTGCCAGTTGTAGATGTCACCGTAGGAGCCGCCCGGGTAGCGCAGCATCTCGACGCCGGCCTGCTGGAGCAATCCCTGTACCTGCGGGACGTTCATCTGGCTGTCCCAGACGGCGGAGTTGAGCCCGTAGGCGGTGGACGGGATCGTGCCGAGGCCCTCGTTGGCGTTGACGCTCACGTTCACCGCGGCGGCCCCTGCGGCCGGGGCCGGGGCGGCGGCCACGGCAGGCGCGGCCGACAGAGCCCCGGCGGTTAACAGCAGCGAGGCG
>OBLW0100002327.1_pt1 | contig 15377 bp, 23 predicted proteins | sample 1520161 | NCBI WGS metagenome assembly OBLW01 (sample SAMEA3539309, study PRJEB22396) | soil metagenome | biome: tundra; feature: field; material: soil | place: USA | collected 2010-05 | depth 0.15 m
GAAGCGGGATCGAAGCTGTCGCTGGCGTCCACCAGCGCGCACACCTCCCGCCGGCCAGTAGCTTGCGCCAGCGCCGCCAGCATTACCCCAGTGCGTCCCGAGGAAGCTGGCCCAGTAATTTCGCTGAGCGCTCCTCGCGGCAGACCTCCGGTAAGCGCATCGAGCGCCGCCAACCCGGTTGAGACCGTCAGCGGTGCGGCGCGCTGGCGCAGCAACAGCGTGGAGGAGAGGTGCTCGCCCAGCGAAGACTCGATACGGGCACGAAGCGTGGCAACAGACGGCATGAGGACCTCAGGTGGGCGGAGCGAGTATGGGGCAGGATCACTTTCGCTTTTTATTCGCCTACAGATGAGATTCTGCTACGGGGAACCAAGGTTGTCAACCCCTCCGCGGGAGCCCTCTAAAAGCGGGGTTTGCCACTTGTTTGCGATGAGAAGCTCAGAATTCGGCGGATGGGAGGCGCTACTTGCAAATCCGATGGTAGGCAGGACGATATCCCTTTTGCTGGGCCGCGGTTTGTTTCATGTAGACGCCAGACTTCGTCGCTCCGTACCAGCGTGTATTGGGACAGTGATAGACGCCGGAGTTCGTGTTGACCCAGACTTGGACATCGGGGTTGCCCAGGGTTGAGGAAGGTTCTGGTGACGCAGGCGATTTCGCTGGCGACGTTTGAGGGGCCGGCGCCGGAGCCCGTGGCGTCTGCTGCGCTCGCATTGTCGCGGGTGCGAACAGCGCGAAGCATAGAGCCAAGAGCGCAATCAGCCGCCTCATTCGCGGGCCTTTTGATAGAGAGAACATTGGAGCGTCATCTGTACCTTCTCAATGCCGGACCAGAGAGACTAGCACTGGATGAAAGACGTGCGCAGTGATGCACTGCACTGAATCGTGTGTCGGGCGTGGAATGCGCGAGGCGCGCGAAACGCTGATAAACGCTGGCGATTTGTTATAATGCAGAGGCCTTTCCGAGGGGCGCTATCGTCTAGGGGTTAGGACGGAAGATTCTCAATCTTCAAACCCGGGTTCGATTCCCGGTAGCGCTACCAAGCCTTAATGCTTCTGCAATCAATTGCTTACCGCTTCTCTTCCGACGACCACAATTTCTACCGTGTGCTCGGTTTTGTGCTCACTGCACAACTTCGTTTCGTTTGTTGATAGCCATCCCGATCTGCTTCAGGCCGGGATGCTGGTAAAGGCGCGTCACGTCAGGTCGGCTGTGGCCCATGACATCCATTACCGCCATTAAATTGCCCGTCCCGTCCATGGCATCGGTGCTGAACCTGTGCCGAGCACAATAGAGCACAACGGCATCCGGTAGACTCGCCAATTTCTTGGCGCGGTCAAACTGCTTCTGCACCGTCTCGATGTGACTCGAACAGCTACGGGCCGACGGGAACACGAAGGATGAATCTTTCGTCCGCACCAGCAATGCTGCCTTGACGCGCTCACTCAGTGGCACATACCGCTTTGATTTGCGCGACTTGCTGCGTGGGACGAAGATCAGGCCCCTGTCCCATTTCACATGCTCCCATTCCATGCGAAAGACTTCTGCCGGCCTCATACCCGTATCGAGCATGATCAGCAGAACATCTCTCAAAGGCTGCCAGCCGTAATTCGCCGATTGGGGTGAGTGCTTGCTGCTTGGCGTGCGCTCGACCTCCATCACGGCTAAAAGGTTGGCTTCCATCCAGGGCTCTAACATAATCTCCCTGCCCGGCTCTTCCACGAGCCGAATCTTTGGAACGGTGTGAATCAAGTCCCACTCTTGAGCCTGCTTGAGCATTCTCCGAAGAGTGCGCAGGGCGTTGTTAGTGTTGGCCGGGGAGCTACCCACTGCCAGCGCGGAGATGTCGTCACGTTCGATGTGGTCAACTCTCCGTCCTGCCATCGTGGTTTTCTCCAGCAGTTTCCAACCAACGTGATAATACTTGCGAGTTCCCTTCCTCGGCGGGCGGTCCGTCGGAAGGGAATCCAACCATTCAAAGAATCGTTTGGAAAACTCCGTCAGGGTCGGTATCTTCCGCGAACCAGGCGGACGGTTATGTTCGAGCAATTGGGCCAACACTAGCGATTCCACCTTTTTGGCCTCTGACAATATCGAGGTCTTGCAAGAACCCCGATACGGTTTGCTGCCATTCCAGCGGAATCTGTACCAGTAGGTTGATCCGCGTTTATAGAGCGACATGCTTTTCCTCCGCAGTCGCTCTCGCCTTTTGGACACGCAAATGTGCCCGCAGCCATTCGGCGAGCACTGCAACATCGTACCGCACTGGCGAACGTCTCGCTGTACCCAATTTGTAGAAGTCCGGTCCGTCTCCACAGTTTCGCCAAGAGCGGAGCGTATTCAGGGATATGCCGAACCGCTCGGATACCTGTTTCTCGTCGATGAGTTCAGGGAGTTCCATGTGTTTCTCTTTGCTCGATCGTCAACTCAGTGTGCTCATAGTCCTTTCGCCTGGTGTCGCGACCCCTCGCAATCTCAGTCCAGAGTTTTCGTTTCAGTAACATCTGTTTTGCGAACGCCAACCATCCGTCGTAGCATAATTTGGAGTTCGTCTCACATTGGGTCGAACTGTTCCCCGGTACTTTTGCTCCCCAACTGTTCTCCCTACATTTTCGTCCCTCCAAAATCAATCAGTTCCGGCGTCGTGCGGTGTGTCACACCGCCGGCTCTTGACAACTCTCTCACCGACACTCTGCCGCCTAAAATGCCTCGATCGTGCGTTCCATAGATGCATCGGAAGAAGGAATCCGGTCTTGCCTTCGAGTGCTTGTTCGGTCGTCAACATCGGATACGGGTCTGATGGACGCATCGAGCTGCACCATAACGCACTGGAGTGCAGGCGTGGGCGGGCGTGCAAAATCCAGAATTTTGGGTATATTCGGCCTAGGAGATATGAACTTATGAAAAATCAGCTCGATCCTCGCAGCGCCCGTTTATGGGAATACGTGCAGCATGAAGGCTCACTCGTAAGAGTTCCAGAAAAATCAGAGACCGATTGCACGAACCGGATGATCTTGCTTCAGCTTGCGTACCTCTACGTATCCCCTCTCCCCCCACAGAAGGTCGTTGGAAGACTTTGGAAAGAGCGCCGGCTGTTGAGGACCGCCCTAATAAAAGACCTTGCCAAGGTCAGGTGGAACTTGCACAAGTTGCAGCAGGTGCAGGCGAAATTGGCAGTGTGCTACGAAAAAACTGGAACAGGACTTCTAGTTGAGGACTACGAGGTTGCATTTCCAGACAGGTTCGGTTTCATCTGCGAATTCGACGGCTCGATCAAGAAGTTCGTTGATTCTTTTTCCGGCTCCGGCACTACACGCTTACACAACCCCACCTTCGACGGGCAATACGCCATTTACCTGATGGTTGCCTATTATCGAAGGATTACCGGTCAACAGAGGCGCGTGTTTATGCGTGAGATTGCCTCGTTAATCAACGAGGTCGGATACTACTTCGACGCACGTGCCAAAGTAATGGATCAAGACGGCGTACGGGACGCATATAGGCGGTTCAGATGCGATAAGCAAATTCTCGCCGGCAGAATTGACTCCGATCCCATGAAGTACATTCGAACCCTTCTTCGATTGTCGATTGTCTCCCGCAGCCTGAGAGAGTCGCCTCCCGGAGGCATGCTATAGCAGCTTTACCGCTTAAGGTCTGCCCACTTGATCACGTGCGCACACGCGTTACTGTGTGCGTATGGAACTGTCGAAATTGCTTTACAGCAAGAAAGAATCGTCGATTCTCCTGTCGGTAAGCCTTCGCACCGTCGATAAACTGGTTAGCGGAGGCGTGTTGCGCACCAAGCGCCTGGGCAAAAGAGTCCTTGTACTAGCAGAATCCCTCGAGCAGTATGCCGGCGCAACAGACCGCTCCACAGCGAGTCCGCCGAAACCTCCGACTAATACCCTTTCTTTGAGTCAAATTGAGGACGATGCCCATGGCTAACTCGACCGCCATGCGCAATGTACTGAAGACACTGTGACCTGTTGATTGTTTGACCTCCTTACATAAGGAGAAATACGCAGGACCAGGAAGCGGGTCAAGGCCTGAGTTTCTAAATTGGCACTAGTCCAGGTATGGAGTCGTCATGGCACGGAATGAATGGCGGAAGACAACGGCGCTGATAACAGCTGCACTACCGATTCTCTCAATACAATGGCCCGTGACGATTCGCCAACTGTTTTACAGAATGATCGGTGTGGAAGGAATCGTTAACGACGCCGCGAGCTACAAACTCATCAGCCGGATCATGACCAAGGCCCGGAGGGATGGCCGCTGCCCGCGTGAGTGGATCTGCGACCGGACCCGTCCGACTTATGAGCCCAGCGTGTGGAGCAATCCGAGAGAGTACGCTGACGCTGTCAAGTGTGGTTACCGTCGTGATTACTGGCAAGGGCAAACGTGCCACATCGAAATCTGGTGCGAGAAGGATACGGTCACCGGCTCGATTCAACCAATAACAGACGAACTCGGGATTAGTGTGCGGGTCGGCCGCGGGTTTAACTCCGAGACGCGCGTCTACGAGATCGCGCAGATATTTAAGAACACGGGCAAACGGAACATTGTTCTTTTTCTAGGCGACCATGACGCTTCCGGGCGCGACATTGAGCGCGACTGGAGGAAGCGGCTTGTGGAAAACGGCAGCGGACCGTTCGAACTGCGCCGCCTAGCGATCCACCAAGAAGACATTGCGAAATTCAACCTCCCACCACAGCGAGTGAAGTTCAGCGATAGCCGCGCCCACCAGTTCATCAAGAGATACGGCAACCAGTGCGTCGAATTGGATGCGCTGCCGCCGACCGAATTGCGGCGGCGCATCCGTGAAGCAGTTGAAGGCCTTCTCGACAAAACAGCGTGGGACCGAGCGGTGGCCGTTGAGCAGGTGGAAATTCAGAGCATCGTCGAAACCGTTAGCAAGTGGCCAACTCTGGATTCAGCATAGATCCGACGTAGGCGCGAACAACCTGCGAAAGCGGGTAGAAACAGTGGGGCTCAAGCACATCAACAGGAACGCCCGTGCAAGGTTGAAGGATATCGAGCGGCTAGAACGCACAGCGCGCGGGAGATCCTATTCCGGCTTGGACGAAATGAGAGGCAAGACATTGAAACAGAGTGACGACCGGCCCTGGAGACGGCGTTTTGATGAACCGCTGGGTGCTTTCGTCGAGTTCACCCTATTCCTCGGCATGGAGAGGCCACGCAGCATAGCCGAACTAGAGCTAGCGATCCATGCTTCCCCGGGCACTCTCGAACACTGCGCATTGAGGCACAAGTGGCAGGAACGCGCAGCGAAATTTGACGACTTGGTGGCCCGCCATCGACGGCCCAGCGAAGTTCGCCGCGCGATGCATGCTGACGCCTCGCTCGCACAGGAACAACTCGACCGTGTCTTGACGGCACTAGGGGCGCTCAATCTCGATGACCAGGCTAAGCGGGCTGCTTTCGTCACTCTCTGGGGGTATATCGATGGCAAGACCGAAGAAATCCATTTCTGCTGAGCAGGTGGTCAAGCTGGCACGGCTAGGCCTCACAGTTACTGAGATTGCCGAGTTTCTGGGAGTCGATCGTGCGACCCTGTACAGGCGTTTTGCAACAGAAATCACCAAAGGACAGAGCCTGTTGAATATCAAGCTGCGGCGCTTACAGCTAAGGGCCGCCGAGCGGGGAAATGTCGCGATGCTCATATTCTTGGGAAAAGTAGTTCTGCATCAACGAGAGTTTCCTGATGAGCAAGAGACTCCAACGAAGGTACAAATCATCTTCGAGCGGTTCGATGAAGATTTGGGACGTTCAGCAAACCAACGAGAGCTTCAGGATAAGCCAATAATTGGCGAATGAGCCGCTGCGACCGCATGTCCTGATCGCAGCTGATTTTCCCTTATTCGCACTTGCATCCGCGAAAGCGGATGCCGGCAGCTAAGACGTTGCTGAGGAAGCGCGGTGACCACGCGTACAATCCTCCGGCCTTACGATGTAGGCGTCCAGGAAGTAGCGGACCGCCGAATGCCCGAAGACCACGCTACGCGCGGTTTGGCCGACTGTAAGGCTGCGGAAACGTTGCCCCGTGTCGTTAAGCCTAGTCCCGACCGGCTAATGTCGAGGGACGGAAATTGGGGCGGAACCGAGCCTTTCCAGTGACGGCGGGACCCTTTATACCCGATGTCGCAGAATGAGACCGACGGCTAAGGTCTCATTCTGCTCAGGCTCTCCCATTACCCCGATTTCTCCGCCTGAGCGTCAGTGGAATGGTTAGCGGATACGCCGGTGAGCACATTTGTTTATCTGCAAGCAGATGCCGCTCAGAAGGCCCAAGAACACTATCGCGCGGATGTCATTCAATGCTGGTGCTGGTGGACGATCGCTGGCTCATGGAGCTGTGCTGTGAAGAAGAACGCTGCCCCCAGAATCCAAGGATGAGTGGATGAGTCGGTTCCCAGATCCCGAGCATCAGGGACGTGAGGCCGATCCTCGCTCCCTTCGTCGGTTGTCCGGCGAGCCTCAAGACGCGACGACATGAGAGAGCCTCAAGGGTTCCAGCGTAGGAGTGTGCCAGCGGCGATCAGATGCTCAAAATGATCCCGCAACTTGGCAGGCATATCGCCGCCCATAAACAAGACACCCAACTCAAGATTGCGGAGGAAGGCATCGTCCGTAAGATTGGCGCTTGAAAGCAGGGCTTGTTTGTCTATGACGGCCGCCTTGGCCTGCAGCTTCCCCGGCTTTCCGAGCACGTTGAGTTCTCGCTTTTCGACTGGCCAATAAAAGATCTCTGCTTTCGCTTGCAGGTCGGCAGGAAATGCTTTGAGCGCATCGTGCGATAACTGAAACTGAGACTGAAAGCCAAACTCTAGTATTAGCCGCACTCGCACGCCGCGGCGTGATGCCGAAGCTAGGATTTCCGCAAGTCGATGGATCTTGTGAGCTGCAAATGTGACAAGCAAAATGTCCTTTTGAGCGGTCGCGATGAGGTCATAAAGTACCTGATCGATACGCCGTGCGGGCATTCCGCCCGCCGGCGCCGGACCCGCCCACAAGAGCTCTACCTTTTGCTGAACCTGCCAGCGAGCATACAGGGAGGCATATAGGGCAATAGCAGAGCTCAGTGCCTTCCATGAGATTGTGCCTGCACTCAATCGAACCACTTCTCTCAATCTATACGCCAGATCACCGTTGTGAGTGGGAGGCAGTCTCGGCAGCATGATTTCGGCAGGAGCACCCACGGGCCCTGACTGCAGCCCAACACACACTGCCTGAAGCCAAGGGCCGGGTGCCTCTTGTACTAACTGTTCGATGGCTTCACTCAGATCTGCTTTCATCGAAATGACTTGGAAAATGCTGTCTCACTGCTGGCGAATGTGCCCACTAAACCTTCGCCGCGGTCGCAGGTATAGCGACGTTTGCCGGAGCTTGGATCGTGCGCGCCAATCAGATCGGCAGACTCCTGGCGATTGTGGTTTTTGGGTTGCTCGGGTTGGCACTACTTTTTCCAAATCTGGCCGAATACCTCACGCGTCCATTGGTTCGCCTAGGTGGCCGAGTGCAGGGACAGAACAACGCAAATACTCCGAGTGTTGGAAGGTCCCTTGTCCGGGGAGTGTCGACAGGTCTCCTTTGGGCCCCCTGCGCCGGGCCGATTCTCGGTTTGATTCTGACCGGAGCGGCGATCCAAGGCCCGAGTGCACATACAGCATTTCTGCTGCTGGCGTTTTCCGCGGGAGCTGCGAGTTCGCTCGCGGCGGCGCTTTTGGCTGGCAACAGGGTATTCGCACTCATGAAGAAATCGCTTGGCGCAGAAGAATGGATTCGTCGCGGTTTGGGCGTGGCGGTTTTGGTGGGTGTCGTAGCCATCACTCTCGGATGGGACACGGGAGTCCTCCGGAGACTTTCGCTGTCAAGTACATCAGGGGTCGAACAAAGGTTGTTGGATCGTTTTCGGCCGGTCGCATATTCAACAGCACCCGGCACTGCGACAGCGCCGTCCGGGACGATGGAGCTGGGGCAGGAAGGCACATTCCCGAGTTTGGACGGGGCTGTGAAGTGGCTGAATTCTCCGCCGCTCACGCGGGAGGAACTAAAGGGCAAGGTGGTTCTGGTCGATTTCTGGACATACTCCTGCATCAACTGTCTGCGGTCAGTGCCTTATGTCGAAGCATGGGCGGAAAAATACAAGAGTGACGGGCTCGTCGTTATCGGCGTACACACGCCGGAGTTTGCGTTTGAAAAAGATCCAGACAATCGCGAAGTCGGTCGCGGATTTGAAAATCACGTATCCGGTGGCCATCGATAGCAACTATGCAATCTGGAAAGCCTTTCACAACGAATACTGGCCCGCGCATTACTTTATCGACGCGAACGGATCGATTCGCTACCACCATTTTGGTGAAGGGAAATACGCCGAATCCGAAGAAGTGATACAGCAGTTGTTGCGCGAGAAGAATTCAAACCTAAACACAGGCGGCTTTGTACCCGTCGCCGCCTCTGGCACTCAGGCAGCGCCTGATTTAGGTAATGTCGCATCGCCCGAGACCTATATCGGTTACTTTCGGCAGCAGAATTACGCCTCGCCCCAGAAAATCCGGCAGGATTCACCGCAAGTTTATACTGCACCGTCGCGCCTTACAGTGAATGAGTGGGGCCTTGCGGGAGATTGGAGCGTAGGCGCCGAGGAGGCTGCGTTGGTTGCCGCGCCCGGCAGAGTGGTGTTCCGATTTCACGCACGTGATCTGCATTTGGTGTTGGGCCCGGGAAAAGACGGGAAGTCGGTGCGGTTCCGCGTTCGCATTGACGGCACAGCCCCTGGCGAGGATCACGGCGGCGACACCGACGAGCAAGGAACCGGCATCGTAAAGGAACACCGTTTGTATCAATTAATCCGGCAAAAAGCAAAGGTGGAAGACCGCACGTTTGAAATTGAATTTCTTGACCCTGGTGTACAGGCGTTTGCATTTACGTTCGGATGAACCCGAACCGGAAGAGGCGGCGGGATTCCGTTGAGGGGAAAGCGCGACTGGAAAAACTACCCTGTGCCTCGCCAGAATTAAACGCAGCACCGTTTTCTCCTACGATGACGCCTTGCATGGATCGCTGCGGCCTTGAGCCGTGGCCTATCCCTGACGGGCTCCGCAGCTGGAAGCGCTGGGTACGATGTCCATTCAAGCCGAAGCCCCTTCAGGAGCGGCATTCCTTAGCTCGCGGCGGCTGCCTCGCCCACGATCTCCACACTGGAGGTGATCTGGAAGGCGGGGATGAGCGAGCGATAAACGGGGCAGCTTTGCGCGTACACACCATGCACGCGCTCCACCGTCTCGCGCACCGCAGCGGGATCGTCGGACTGCAAATGGTGGGTCACATGCACCCGCCGGATGACCAGCACCCCGCCCTCGTCCTCCACTTCACCGCGCACATCGCAACTGAGGCGGCCATCTTTAGCATTGATCTTGCGCGCATCCAGCGCGCCGGCAAATGTACCGAGCATTCAACCGCCCAGCGCCGCAATCACGTAGTCGAGGGTGGCGGCGTGCGGCTCGGGCAGGCGGCTTTCGTCAATGCCGTAATGTTTGGCGATGCCGCCGTGGACGCTGAACATCACGGGCTGCGGTTCTCCCGGCAAGTACGCCCGTCGCAGCGGGCCCTTAATGCGCTCGATGCGCACGTTGGAGGTGTAAGCGACTTCAGACATTGATGCCTCCTGTGTCTGCGCCCATCATAATGGAAAGATGAAGTACTTGGCGGTCCATACAATAAGTGAGCAATGAAAAAGATCTTCCTGCGAATTGGCTCAAGCCAAGCGCCACCCGCACCCCGCTGAGTCCGACGGCAGCCACGCAGACGCTCTCTGCGGTAGCTAAAACCAGCGAACCCCATGCCAATAGCAAATGGGTTTTGGATGACGAGTTGTCGAAATCCGGCGACTTCACGTTTGACGTTAGTTCCTCGCACCGCTGATCTTTTCAAGCGCTCAAGATGCCAGAGTGGTTCTAACACGCTCCTGGGGAACATCAGCATCGCGGCTGCTAGGCCGCTCATTACGGTGCCGAGAGGGCGGTGATGCCGGGGGGCGATTTGGACAGGTCATTTGGATTGGGAATTCAGTCGCGGAGCAGATGTATTGGCGACAGCCCTCCATCGTTCGCGAGTACATGTTAGGAACAGAGAAACAGCACTCGCACAGCACGCTACAGGATAATCGTTGATAACAGACAGTACCAATAGAGCATGTGCGTCGTTCCGACCTGCTACGGATTTTCATCGCCATGGGTGGCCCGCGGGTCCATGCGAAACTGTTGCCCAATCCGGTAATGAAGAAGTTGCCTGTGCCTCCGGAACCGTTGCCAACGTATCAAGAACCGGACAGGTTAGGGACCCGGGAGAGCTACAACCAGTACACCGGCCTGCGCCGTGTTGTTGTGTTGTTGTCACCGCTGCGCTCTGGCATGCTCGGGTCCCGCACCTCTACGGTTCTACCGTTATCAGATCAATGCCAGATCTTGGACCTGAGCAGCCAAGCAGATCCGATAGCGACAGCGAGGGTTATCGCCCTAATGTCACGCCCAAATAGCACCACCCCAAGCGCTGCGAAGCACCAAAGAATGATGAATGCTCGCAATATCTGTACATGTCGGTCCCTGAATGTCAGATAGAGCCGTCGAGCAATCATTTTGGGCGTTGTATGCGTGTGTCCCCCTTGGGGTTCAGCGACTGCCTTCCTATCGGTATTCGAATCTTGTTTTTGAGTTGGCTCTCTCTTGGAAACTACCAGTGCAGGACCTTCAGAACCGTCCTAGCAGTATGAGGGAAAAGCCATTCAACACCTCGTGCGGTCAGTAAGACAGCGCCGAGAATGACTATCATTGCAAGGATCAATATAGACTGGCCAATAACTTCGGTAGCAAGAGCAGTCAGCCAACCCGAAGGAACTGACCTCTTGGTAAGAGCCAATATGGGTTTCATCCCTTACCTCTCTAATCCAGCAGCAGGAAGCAGGCTTCCCGACAAGGTCCGACGGTCGGAGTTCGAGTCATCGGGGTGCCCAATACTTAATGACTTACACGTCTAGCTTCTCGACGTGGGTCGTGATACGAGAAGAACTCACCGGCAAGTCTAAACCCGACCGGGCATGTTGACCCCAAAGGAATCCAGAACATCGTGCAGGGTCACGATGCCTTCCAACTTGTGCACGTCAGCACGGCTCACAACCGGCAGGATGTCGATCTGGTTTGTGCCCATGCGCTCGAGCGCCAAATCAAGCCCTTGGTCCTGGTGGACATGCGGGAAAACAAGCCCATCCACGAGCTCACCCAGGTTCTTGGCAGCACCTTCAACTCGCTCTCGTTCGAGCGTCGGGAGATTGATAAGGCCAACTATACCTCGTCGATCGGTCACCAGCCACGTTCGGAATTCACTCGAACGGACCCGTTCCAGAGCTTCTTCAACCGTGATCTCGCTGGGCAGCAACTCGGTCGCAGTGTGCATGACTCGAGTTACCTGGCGCCGACCATGCCCGTGACGCGTCTCCGCCGTAGGGAGGTGTATGCCATCTTGTACTGCTAGGGCATCGTAGATGGGCTGGCGTTGCAATCGTGAAGAGATGAAAAGGCTAACCAGATTCGCAATCATTAGCGGGACGATGACTGCGTAGTCCTGGGTCATCTCGAAGATCATCAGCACCGAGGTCATAGGAGTGCGCACGATACCCGCGAAGACCGCGCCCATCCCGACCAGCGCGTAGGCGCCTGGCGTGGCTGTATAGGCAGGGAGCAAGCGATGGGCCACGGTCCCCACCGCACCTCCCAGCATCGCGCCGATAAACAGTGCAGGGCCGAAAATACCGCCCGCGTTGCCCGAAGCATAGCTCGTGGTCACGGCCAGAAGCTTCAGGACCACCAGCAGAATCATCAAGTTAAGCGCCATCCGTCCATTCAAGACATCACCGACGTAACCGTAACCCACGCCCAAGACCTGCGGTACAAACCATCCCATCAGGCCGACTAACAGACCGCCCGCAACAGGCTGGAACCAGACTGTCTTTTGGGGGAAGCGCAGGAAGCGCTCCCGCATGCCCAGCAGGAGTTTCGTAAAGGCTACGGAAACCAGACCGCCAGCCACGCCAAGCACCGCATAGATGGCAAGCTCCAGCGGATGCACCAGTCGGTATTGCGGAACCTTGAATAGAGGATTATTGCCCAGCAAGAGACGGAGTACCATCCAAGAAGTCGCTGAGGCCAACACCACCGAGCCAATCATCGGCGCGTGGAGGTCGCCCACAATTTCCTCGAGCGCAAACAGTACTGCCGCCAGCGGCGTATTAAACGCGGCCGCAATTGCCGCTGCAGCACCGACTGGCAGAAGCGCCTTCACCTTTTCGGGCCGTAATCCCAGGAAGCGCCCGAGCACGGAAGCAATGCCCGCGCCAACTTGGACGGAAGGCCCCTCGCGGCCCAGCGGGATTCCGCTGGCCAGCGTTGCTGATGTGCAGAAGAACTTTCCCAGCACGGTGCGCAGGGTGATGCGGCCTTCGCGGGCGAACAGCGCGGCCTTGGTCTGCGGCACTCCGCTGCCGCGCGCGTAGGGAAAATAACGGAACAGTAGGTAGCCGATACCCAGCGAGCCCACTACCGGGAACAGTACCCGTCGCCACCGATCACTGCCCGCCGGATACAGCCGCATCCCCTCTCGTTCCGTCAGCAGGATGAAAGCGACTACCGCCAAGCCTGTCAACGCGCCGATGACCAGCGCCAGAACCAGAAATACCTGGTCTTCACGCTGCTGCAACTTGGCTACAAGATGTAACCGCGGCGTTCTCCACCAACTTCCGCTCGGTTTCTGGCCGTTTTCACTCATCTCTCTTGGGGTCAACTCCTGAGATCATACCTCCCGGACTGTTCTTGGAGGGCAGAAGAGAAACTTGCAAAGTACCTATAGAAGTGGACGCACTCGGCATTTCGATCCTAGGCATCGCTCGATAACCAATGGGGTGGGGCCGCAGCCATTGCCCAGCCCGCAAACGGGACAGCAGGAGCACACGGAGGAGGCGTCCATGGTCAGGTCACATCCTACTCCCTGGAGAGACTAGGCAGCGCTACAAACCATTCTCGAGTCGAGACAGATTCCATGTGACTTACTTCGATAGAGAAAAATCGACCTTATTTGTGCCGGGGACACTCAGAGGCTTGGTCTGCTGTTTCATCCCTTCGTGCCATGCGACCAGGTTGTACTTGCCATCAGGGACGTTTTCGAGTTTGTAGTTCCCGCTATCGTCGGTCTCGGCAAAGTAAGGCGTCGGGCTGACGATGATGTAACCTGCCATATCCGGGTGCGCGTTGCAAAGCAGTGGCACAACGCCGGGCTGGTCAAACCTAAAGGGGCGCTCCTCACCCTTCGGCCAGGCGCCGAGGTTGTGTCCTAATTTCTTGTTGCCGCTTATCGAAGGCCAGAAGACGTTGTGTTGCACGTTGTCGCTGTTCAGGAACTCAACCGTCATCCCTTGCTGTATTACCAGAATGTGCGGGCTGAACATCATACCCTTGTGCTCCACTAGCGGTGTCTGCGTGGGAGCAGGGAATGTCTTGCCTTGGATGGTATCCACGTACACGACCGACTTCCCTGGCGATATCTTACCTTCAATTGTGCCGGCGACAGCGTTAGCTGCGACGGCGGTAACCAGCAACAGAGTGATTAGAAAACTGCGCGTCATGAACATTCCTTTCATGGGTTTGTGCTTCCTCGGGCTTAAGCCGTTAGTACACGAATTCCCGAATTCCAATGAGATCAATCGGGAAGAGGCGTTGCGCTACATGCGACAATGGAAGAAATCTTTTCGCTAGTGAGCTGCTTTGATGGCCGCAGAACAAAAAATCATGCAGCCAGTTGTACGCATCGTGCGAGAAGGCATTTTCTTTGTGCATTGTTATCTCGCATGTGGGCACATGGTCACGATGCGTAACGAAGACCTCACGGAGTCGCCCCCTTCCTCGATGAAATGCTGGGCGTGCGAAGAAGCAAGCAAAAAGGGGCGTCCGTCAAAGTAGCCAGCTATCGCATCAAACGTCCGATCGGTTAGCAATTCAGCATTTCTGAACCGACTCGGTCTGGTCCGGCGAGTTCAACGCTGCATGGAAAAATGCGCCCGGCGATTGAGTTGCCAGCAGGCTTCCGTTTCTTCCGTGCAGAACGGTTTTTCCTTGCCATAGCTAATGGTTCGGATTCGGCCTGCACTGATTCCCAACCTTTCCAACTGATCGCGCACCGCATCGGCACGGTTGTCGCCCAAGCCCAAGTTGTAGTCCTCGGAGCCCCTTTCATCGCAATGACCGGAAATCAATAGTTTGTAGTTGGTATGAGCAGCCAGGAATCTTGCGTCCTGCTCTACGACCGTTTGCTCGTTCTCAGGAACAGAGTATTTGTCGTAGGCGAAAAAGATGTCCTTCACGTTTTGTGAAAACAGTTGTTCGTCGCCAGGTCCCGCGTGGGCTATGGAAGGTGGTGGAACGATGACCGTGACACGGGCACTGGCTTCTTTGGAACCGCCAGGCCCCTTGGCCGTCAACAGATAAGTGGTGGACGATTGTGGCACTACGGACGTGGAGCCTTTTGCGGCAACGGTTCCAACTCCAGCGATAGCGATTTCATTGGCGTTGGCCGTGGTCCACGTAAGCCTGACAGCTTCGCCACGCTCGACCGTGTCGGGGCTTGCGGCGAGAGTGGCCGTTGGCGCTGATGGTGGAGGCGGTGGGGGAACTGTTTTGGCAACTTGAGTTTTCTTGGCGCAGCCTACGAGTAGCGTGACGGAAGCGGCTGCAACGATGGCGAATATGCGCAATGAACGTACAGGCATATGGTCCTCCAGAATCGTGGTGATGGTTGGACAGAATCGGGTAGAGGACTTTGGAGGGTGAAGAAATTAACAGCGCAGGCTCGGAACCGGTGCCGAATCGTATAGCATCACGCCGACGACCTGAATTCGTGGGCTCAGGCGCAAGTCACGGCAGGAGACGAGCACCCTCAGCAAGAACGAAATTGCGGCGAACAGGAGAATCGCAAAGGCAAGGGCCCGCAATGCTGTGAGAGGACCATGGGTAGCCGTGAACGGACCCGCTCCTAGCGGAAACAGAGCAACTAACAGGACTCCCAAGGTAACCAATAGGGCGGTATTTTGGCACCATGGCAACATGTTTCAGTATAGCCTATGAGAAATCCTATGCCGAATGCAACCCAGGTTCCCCCTGAGAGTTGCTGTCTTACCGAGAAATTCTCAGTCGATGGAGTTGAGCGGCCCCGATCAAAGAATGATAATCCATCCCGTTAGGCGGCGCGGACCGCCGGAAAAGTTCAGCCCCACGGCCCGCGCCAATGCAGGTTCTGCCATGCTACATCTTCG
>OBLW0100002328.1_pt1 | contig 15370 bp, 8 predicted proteins | sample 1520161 | NCBI WGS metagenome assembly OBLW01 (sample SAMEA3539309, study PRJEB22396) | soil metagenome | biome: tundra; feature: field; material: soil | place: USA | collected 2010-05 | depth 0.15 m
TTTATGCCCGAGCAACAATTATCGAAAGATGCAAAGATGGCCATGATTTCCCAGTTTCTGGGATTCATGCTGGACGCCTATGACATGGCGTTGGTTTTGGTCATGGCTCCCATCCTGGTCAAAGTTTTCATCTCCCCCAAAGGCAGCGCAGCCTGGCAGTACATCGTGATTGTATTTACTTACTCCATTACCATGGCCGCCAGGCCCATCGGATCGGCGATCTTCGGACGTTATGCCGACAAGATTGGCCGCAGGTTCCTGCTGGTTCTTACGATCGGGGGCGTGGGTTTGATGTCCCTGCTCGGAGGCTTCTTGCCAACCTATGCCCAGATCGGCGTCTGGTCGTATGTCATCTTCTGTTGTCTCCGTTTATTGATGGGTGTTTTCTTCGGCGGCGAATATGCGGTGGGTCACACTTTTGCCATTGAATATGCTCCGCAAAAAAGACGCGGAGCGATCGGCGGCTTCATCCAATCGGGATTCCCCCTCGGTTATGTCCTGGGCTCGCTGGTTTTTGCCCTCGTTTCCTATCTCACCACCAAAGAAACAATGATCGCTTATGGGTGGCGAATCGTCTTCATGACCGGAGTCATTCCGGTGTTCCTGGCCCTTTATATTCGGAACAATCTGCACGAGTCGCCCGAATTCGAGAAAGCGAAAGCAACGGGCAAGATCGAGAAATCTCCTTTCTTGAGCCTGTTCAAGCCTCCTCAAGTGTGGGACTTCCTACAGGTTTTCTTTTTTATGACGGGATTGTTTCTTACCGACTACTCGGTCTATGGATTTCTTCCCAACATCCTGACCCTGAAGGGACGCGGTTTTGATACCACGACTTATAGCTTGATTTACGGCTTCGCGCTCTTTATGGCGTTCCTGGGTTACAACTTCTACGGGTGGCTGTCGGACCGAACCGGCAGAAAGATTCTCACGCAGTGGTATTGCGCCTTTCTGGTCGTGTTTGGAATTCCGGTCTTTTACGTTCTCTATCACGCCGCGATTGCGCACAATCTGTGGATGGCAGTCCTCGGCACCGTGATGGCCGCCATGCTGAAGCTAGCATGGGGAGTCGTTCCCGCCTATCTCTGCGAGCGTTTTCCTACGAGACGACGCGCGGCCGGGGTGGGTTTTGGCTACTCTTCGGGAGCGCTGCTGGGCGCCTGGTTCAGCGCGTATGTGTGGTGGGCTCACAAGATTCCGTTTATCGCTGCGATCGAGAAACAGGATTTGTGGTTGTCGCCATCGGTAATCCTGACCATTGGTGCGATCATGACCTTCGTCAGTCTGCATTTTTCTCCGGAGACCAAGGATCTGCATCTTGATGAAGTGGGAGAAAAGGAGCGCGCCTTCGAGGCGGCTAATGCAGCGAAAGCCGACGCGCTACTTGCAAGTTAATTCGAAGGACCAGCACTTCCGCTGACGCCACGGCTCGGGCTGTGGCGTTTCACTTTCCAAGTGCCCCATTACACAAGCGTCTGAACATCGCTTTCAAGTATGGCTCGAGCTTGCGCTATAGTGATCGGAAAATGAACGCCTTTAGACTTTCACTTTGCCTGCTGACTTCTTGGTTGGTGGCGAGTCTCGCGCACGCCGGTTCCTACCAATACTTTCGCCTGGGAAACAAGAACGACATTCAGACCATGCCCGCTACCGGCATTGCGATGATGGGCGGCGGCAGCGATCTTGACGAAGCGTTTCGCTGGCTTTGTCGGAAAGCCAACGGGGGTGATTTCCTGATCCTGCGTGCGAACGGGAACGACGATTACAACTCCTACGTCAACGGATTGTGCAAGCTGAACTCGGTGGCGACGCTTATCATTCCCGATCGGCGGGCCGCTGAAGATCCCGCAGTGGCGGAGATTATTCGCCTTGCGGAAGTGGTCTTCATTTCTGGCGGCGATCAGGCGCACTACATCCGTGACTGGAAAGGCACACCGGTCGAGGACGCGATCAATGCGAATATTGCCGCGGGTACGCCGATCGGGGGAACCAGCGCTGGGCTCGCCGTGCTGGGCGAGTTTGCCTACGGTGCTCTCGGAGACCAGCCCGACGGCCCCGATCTCGCCTCGACCGACGTTCTGCCTAATCCTTACTATGAGCGAGTGACCCTGATTCGAGGATTTCTGAAGATTCCGCTTCTGGAGAAGTTGCTGACGGATTCGCATTTTGCGAAGCGGGATCGCATGGGTCGGACGCTGGGTTTTCTGGCGCGCATCATGCAGGATGGATGGTCGAAGTCTCCGCGTGAAGTTGCGATTGACGAGAAGTCGGCGGTGCTGGTCGAGCCGGATGGAAAGGGAACGGTAGTGGGGAACGGGAAAGGCGCATATTTTCTTCGGCCCACGCGACCGCCTGATGTTTGTAAAAGCGGGCAGCCTCTCATGTTTGATAAAGTCAGCGTCTATGTAGTTCGCGCCGGCGGGCACTTCGACCTTACATCGTGGACGGGAGACGGCGGAACGGCTTATGCTCTCTCGGTTGAGAAGGGAAAGATCGAGAGCACACAGGAGAACCATGCCATTTACTGATCTACCTGCGCGCGACAGAGAAAGTGGCATGTCCGCTATCGCCGTTGACTTCGCCGCCATTCCCCGCCAGACTCCGTGACTGGAACTTTGAGTCCGAGGAACGCCATCAACCGGCACTGCCACCACTTCCGTTCGCGCGCTAACAGGTTCGAGCCGCCGTGTTTTCTCGTCGACACGGGCAAACTCGAAGCCGGCCTGTGATTTCCCTCCTGTGAGCTAGATCACCGACGCTGTCCATGTTGCCCGTCTAAGATGCAAGACCGGAAGTCAAGTTAGGGAGTTCCTATGAAAGCCATTCATGCGGTCGCGCTCGTCCTTCTCATGTTGTCAGCCCTGGAGGTATCCCTCGTGGGCCAGACGTCCCAAGGCAGAATTCTGGGAACGGTGGTCGACTCGTCGGGCGCGGTAGTGCCGCAGGCCAAGGTGACGATCACAAATACGGGCACCCGCGTGAGCCGCAATTTGGTCACTACCAGCGCGGGTGATTACACGGCGCCGAACCTCGATCCCGGTGCGTACGTGGTTTCTGTCGAGGCGACCGGGTTCAAGAAGACCGTAAGCACGCCGTTGCTGCTGGAAGTGTCGCGCGAGGTGCGGGTTGATTTGAAACTGCAACCGGGCGCGGCGACCGAGACAATGACGGTAACAGCGGAAGGGGCGCTAGCCGACACCACCGACACGACGCTAAACGGTGTGCTTTCGAATAAGGCGGTCAACGACCTGCCGGTACAGGGCCGTGACTTTCAGAATCTGCTCGAACTTCACCCTGGAGTGCAACGCACGCCTGGCGGCGGTTTCCACTCGGTGACATCCAACGGGAACCGGCCCGACGACAACAATTTTTTCATTGACGGCGCCGACGATAACGACGCGTACTACGGCGAAACCGTGGTCAATGACGCCGGCATTTCGGGTACTCCGGCAAGCTTCTTGCCGCTCGATGCCATTCAGGAATTCAATACTCAGGAGAGCCCTTCGGCGGATTATGGTGTGAAGCCCGGCGTGGTGATGAATATCGGCATCAAGTCTGGCACCAATGATGTCCACGGCACGGCTTACTATTTTCACCGTAACGCCGCTTTCGACGCGCGCAACTATTTCGACCCGGCTCCCTCCCCGGTATCGGCGTTGCTGATGCACGAGTTCGGAGCATCGCTTGGCGGCCCTATCAAGAGGGACAAATGGTTTTACTTTTTCAACTATGAAGGAATTCGTGACAAGGTTGGGAATCCTGGGCTGACAGATAGCCCAGTAACCGTGTCACTGGCCAGCCAGTTGGGCGGAATTGCGAACTCCGATGGAAGTCCGAATTCAGCCAGCTTCAGCGTTCCCGACGCCATCGCCTACTTCAGTGTTAAGAAGAATGTTAAATATTGTTTGAACAACACCAACTCCACCACCTGCACAGTGAACCCTCTCAGTGTCCAACTGGCGAATTTATTTCTGCCGAATCCCGGATTTACCTTAACGCCATCCGATCCGGCCGGGATCAATTTTGATTTCAACAACAAGAATCGTGGCGATAACCTGGTTGCCAAGACCGACTACAATTTATCACCGCATCATATTCTGAGCGCCCGTTTTATTTACGCGAACACCGACCAAACGGAAGAAGACACCGTGCCGTTGCGTCCGGATTGGCTTTCGACGACGAGCCCAACTACGCAGGTCTTCGGAGTGACTCTGGCTTCCACGTTCGGCTCCGCTTGGTCGAATGAACTCCGCTTCAGTTACAACCGCTTCAATGAAGCCATCTTTCCGGTCGATCACAATGTCAATCCGACAACCTACGGCCTGAATACCGGCGTTACCGATCCGCGGCTATTTGGATTCCCGCGCATCAACCCGGGAACGGACGCGTTTAACTACATGGGCGGCAATTCAAGCTGGCCGCTGGAAACATCTCCGAGCAAGACGGACAGTTTCGGAGATACTGCCTCTTACACTCAGGGGAAGCATTCGATTCGCTTCGGCGGATCGTTCCGCTACGGCGATGTGAATTACTACCGCGCTGGTTATGGACGGGGCCGTGTCGATTTCAGCGACTTGACGGATTTCATCGATGGCAATGTGCGTCGATGGCGTTTCCTGTACGGCGATCCGGCGCGCGACGTTAGCCAGAAGTCTTTCGGGTTTTTCGCCCAGGACGATTTCCGCATACGTTCCAACGTAACTCTGAACCTTGGCGTGCGCTACGACATTACGAATCCGATCAAAGACTCGCGTAATTTGCTGGCCAATTACGTGCCGACATCCGAGAGCGGGATCGTGCAGGTGGGTCAGGGCATCAGTTCGCCTTACCCCACAAATTACAACAATTTATCGCCCCGCGTGGGCGTGGCGTGGGACGTTTTCGGCACGGGCAAGACGGTGCTTCGTTCCGGTTATGGCATCATCTTTGAACAACCTTCGATTCGGACGTTCATGTTCAATGGGGGCGGTCTCAATCTGAATCCTAGCGGTGTGCCTTACGTCGATGGGAACGGAAATCTGATTCAGCCGAAAGGCACGATTACTTCCTTTCTTGTGGAGTCAAGCGACGGAAGTCAGATCAACTGGAATTCCACGGGACCAATTTTTCCAGCCGCGGCGGGAAGCCAGTGCAGCCTTGACAGTCAGTGCTCGCTGTTTGGGGTAGACCAGCACCTGAAGACTCCCTATGTGATGAACTGGAATTTCAACGTGCAGCAGGAACTGAATAAGTCGACGGTGCTGCAGGTAGCTTACGTTGCCAATCATGGCGTCAAGCTTTACAGCGTAAACGATATTAATCAAGTGAACTATGCTAACGACGACGGATCCGAGGCCGTGGGCCGACCGCTTAACACCAATTGTCCGGTAAGCGAAGGTGGTTTAGGGACAGGTGGGCCATGCTTTCCTTACATCGGCTTTTTGGATTACTTGAGCAATCGCTCGGACTCCAGCTATAACTCACTGCAAGTAACTTTAACCAAGCGCTATTCTCAGGGACTCTATCTGCTCGCGGGCTACACATGGGCCCATGCAATCGATACGGCGACCAGCAATCTCGCCGGCGTGCCGCCGGATAGCAATAACTACAACGAAGAGCGTGCCAATGGCGATTACGACATCCGCAACCGCTTCACTCTGTCGGTGACTTACGATCTGCCATCTGTCAAGACGAAGTGGCAGATGCTCGAAGGCTGGGAGGCGACCAGCATCGTGAATCTGCAAAGCGGCGAACCCTACACGCTCGGCGACTTTAACGACGATATCAGCGGCACGGGCGAATTTAACGACCGCTGGAACATGACCGGTCCGCCGAGCAATATTCGCTGGTCTCCCACGACGACCCTACCTTACGTTGATCCAAATGGGACAAACCCGGTTCCATTCAATACCGACATTAATGGCAATGTGACGAGTGGCGCCACACCGGCAGCCCAGTCGTGCGTTACCCAGGCCTTTGCCGCCGGGGGCCAGGGAGCGGCCAATATGCTTGGTGGACCCAACGGATATGACTTAGGTTGCTACGTATCCGGCAATACCATCATCACCCCTCCAGCGCCGGGCGCGCAGGGCAACATGGGGCGCAATATTTTCCGCGGGCCCGCGTTTGCGAACTGGGACTTCTCTCTCTCCAAGATTTGGAAGCTGAGCGAGCGGGTTAAATTACAGTTTCGCGGAGAAGTCTTCAACATTCTGAATCACACCAACTTCGATGTTTTTAGCATGAATACGGACCTGTCCAGCCCGTCCTCGGTCGGCTTGGTCATTTTTACGCCCGATGTCGCAGCTTCCAACCCGGTTATCGGATCCGGGGGCTCGCGTCATATTCAGCTGGGAGCGAAAATTATCTGGTAAGGACTCAACCTCACGTAGCGGAAAGCCTCTTAAGGCACGTTTATGATTGTCGCGATAGTCCTTGTGCCTTTAGGCCTTCACGATGTGAGCCCCGTCCTTGCTGTGCCTTCGCGCCCTATGGTTGACTCCCTAATGGGATAATGGTGTCCCTTCTTCCCGAGGGGACCGCGATGGGGCGACGATGACGGCCGCGTGTTTGCCCCGGTCAGGAGGCTCGTTCACACATGGCCGAAGTTGAAACCACGTCACTCCCCGAAAACGCGTACCAACCATTGAAGCCCGGTGAAGTGTATCCGCCGATTGTGGCGGCTAGCGCCCATTTGCCGGAGCTTACAACACGATCCATCGGCTGGGGCATTTTGCTCTGCATTATTTTTACGGTCGCTTCCGCTTATTCGGGACTGAAAGTCGGCCAGGTAATGGAATCGGCAATCCCGATTTCGATTCTTGCGATTGGGCTTGCGCGTCTGTATCCGCGGCGATCGACTCTCCTGGAGAACGTGATCATTACCGGCATTGGCGGGGTTGCCGGGTCGGTGGTTGCGGGCGCGGTGTTCACGGTTCCGGCTTTGTACATTCTGAAGCTCGACCCTCACCCGGTGCAGACCATTTTTATCTGCCTGGCGGGCGGATGTCTGGGCGTTCTCTTCCTGATTCCTTTGCGACGCTATTTTGTGTGCGATATGCATGGCCTGCTTCCGTATCCGGAAGCCACGGCTATCGCGGAAGTGCTGGTCACCGGCGAAAAGGGTGGATCGCAAGCGAAGCTCCTGTTGCAGGCGACGGCGATCGCTGGCATCTATGACTTGTTCGTGACCACGTTTCAGGTGTGGAAGGAGTTTGTCGATTTCCAGTTTGTGCCTTTGTTTCGCACGTTGACCGATCGGGCGCGGATGGTTTTCAGTTTCGACGCCATCGGGTTCATTCTGGGATTGGGCTACGTGATGGGTCTGCGGAGCTCCATGATCCTTTGCGCGGGTGGTGTTCTTTCCAACTTCGTGCTGGTTCCGTTGATATGGTTCATCGGCAGTCATCTTGACAGTGCGGTATACCCGGCAACGATTCCGATCTCGCATATGACCGCAGTGCAGATCTACCGCGGCTACGTTCGATTCGTTGGCGTCGGTGCGATCGCGACGGCGGGCATATTCGGTATCGTCAGGTCCTTGCGCATTGTGGCCGGGTCTTTTGGGATTGCGCTCCGGGTATTTCGCAAGAGTGAAGCGGCAGCCGCGGAGCGGACCGATCGCGACATACCGATGATTTCCATTTTCCTTGGAGTTGTGATCGGAGCTATCGGCGTTGCTATGCTGCTGGGGCATCTGGCGGCTTCCTGGACGGTGGTTGCGATTGGGCTGGCGCTTACGATGGTCTTCTCGTTCTTCTTTACATCGGTGGCGGCCAATGCCATTGCCACAACCGCCCGCAATCCCGTCTCTGGGATGACGATGCTCACGATTATTATTTCCTGCGCGGTGCTGCTGAGGTTCGGGCTGTCGGGGACTACCGGCATGTTCTTTGTGATGGCGATTGCGGGCATGGTGTGTACCGCGCTATCCGTGTCCGGGCAAGCCATCACCGACCTCAAGACCGGATACTGGCTGGGCTCGACGCCTTCCGCGCAGGAAAAGGTAAAGTTTATTGGCGTCATCGCTGCCGCCATTTCGGTTGGACTTACGGTTGTAATGCTGGCTCGAACGTTTCAGTTCGGGGAAGCTTTGCCGGGCGATTTGCGGCCGGTCTTGGCTTCGCCCCAAGCGTCGATTATGAAAGCGCTGGTAGAAGGATTTATGAGTCATCAGCCGATCGCATATCTGCTGTTCGGCGCCGGTGCGATGGTTGCATTGATCATGGAGATGCTGGGACAGCCTTCGCTAATCTTCGCTCTGGGAATGTATCTGCCGCTCGAACTGAATACTCCCGCCCTGGTTGGTGGATTTCTTTCTCATTACTTGAACAAACGCTCCGAAAAGGCGGCAGGCGCATCGGGCAAAACGATTCGCGAGCGCGGCGTGATTATCGCCTCGGGGCTGATGGCGGGGGGGGCGTTGGGTGGCGTTCTGGGCGCAGCGTTTCGGCTGATTCCCGGATATCGCGAGGATCTGATTAAGACGCCTTTCTATTCGAACGAGGCAGTGTCCCAGATAGTTTCCGCGCTGCTGTTTGTTGGCCTCTGTCTCTATGTGTGGTTTGGCTCACTGAAGAAAGTTTCCGCAGAAGAAAAGTAGAGGAGAGATCATGGATTCGCTGGGACGATTTGTAGCAGATGCAGTTCTTGGGATCGACACACTTTGGGGCGGCGATGTCATGTGTCCCTCTGGCACGGGACGATTCATCGCCGACTCGTGGTTCTCGGATGAGCCACTACCTGTGGCCTACACGGTGGCGGCGGCGGCGCGTGTGCGGGAAACTGGTGGTGTTTCCGGGAAAAACGTCGATCGTCAAGCGGTGGAGGAATACCTGGGTCAGGTGGATCTGCCGGACGCGATCGCCGGTATTGGCGACGAGGCAGGGAAGATCGGTGGGATGCGCGGCGACTATCTGCGAGGGCTGACGCTTTGCCTGGAGACGATGTGGGACCTGGCCATGGAAGTACTCGGCAAAGGCAAGCCCGTTCCCTATGAGCGGTGTGTTGAGTCCTCGACGGGCCGGGCCCCGGAAGCCTCGAACCCGGCAGCAAAGCGGGAGCGGGTGTCTGAGTTGTTGGGGCGGGGAGGCTACTCGACGTCGAGTTCTGGCGGCCTTCTCGGGGCGGTCGATGCATGGCGCCGGGATCGCATGGTTCCTATGGCTTCTGTTCGCGCGCTCGGGGCGGCTGTCATCGCTCACTTTGACCGGCTGAGCGCTGCCAACTTATTGCCGTATCTTCCGCAGTATCTCTTGCCAGTGCCTCGGGCGAATATTGAATTCTTGCCCATTAAGGACGCCTGGTTTTCGGGCTCGATGAACTATCTTGGGCGAGCGCGGAAGGCGGATGGCAGTCCGGAGTACGAAGCCAGTTATGAGATCAATGCTTCGCTGCAAATCTCTGTGCCGGAATTCGAACAACTCGTGAGCCACGAAGTTGTGCCTGGGCACGTCACAACGTTTGCCTACTTACAGGATCTCTATATCCGCGGGAAAGCAGGCTTCGAAGCTTCGGTATTGACTATGAATACGCGTGCGGCCACCCTGTTCGAGGGCATCGCGAACAATGCCATTCTCATCGCCCATGGCGTCACTGAAATCGAGCAACTGCCCGACGAAGACTTGCAGATCGGCGTGCTGCTGGCGTTACTGCAGGATGACGCGAAGAATCAGTCGTCGTATCTAACCTGGGGAGAAGGAGTCGAGCGCGAGAAAGTGGCTGCTACTCTGCGCCGGGATTTCCTGGTCACGGAAGAGCGCGCGGACAAACTTTCTGGCGCATGGGGTCAGCATCCTTTGCTGGGCCGAATGTATCTTCCGGCTTATCGTGCGGGAACGGAGCGAGTCGCAGAATTGCGCCGCAAGCATCCGGCGGAAAGCATTCTGCCGGCAATCTACGGCTGCTGTGGGCTCGTTGATATCGTGACTATCGGCGAGATGTTCAAGCCGGCATAGCTCGCGTTCTGTCCTGACCGCACGTCAACCGCCCAGCCCGTGAGGAGCGGCCGGTTCTGAAGCAGTCGCGGTATCGCTGAAGCGATACCCTGACGAAACCGGAGTTTTTCCCAGCCTCTGAAGCCGTGCCCTATCCCAAGCTATATGGATACAAACTTAATCAGTGACTCCCATAAGTTGAAGGCAGTTAAACCGGTGTACAATACCGGCATTCCCAGGTCAACGAAGGTGGTAAGTATGATGCTCGGGAGAATTGCACTCAAGAGTTTCGCCGGAATCATTGCTGTGGTGCTGGCAACATGTTTGTACACTTTTGGTCAAAGCAAGTCTGCCCCTGTAGACCCGGGCGTGCGCGGTGGGCCTAAGGGTGCCGGCGCGGCGCTGCAGGGTCTTACTGCGGACGAAACAGCGTTCTTTCAGGACGGGCAGGCCAGGTTCGCTGAAATCGAGTCTGTAACTAAGGGCTCGAACAACGGCCTCGGTCCGCGATTTAACTCCAACCAGTGTTTCTCTTGCCACTCACAGCCGGATGCGGGTGGTTCTAGCCCAGTGCAAAACCCGCTGTTGGAAGTTGCCCACTTGAACGGGGCGAAAAATACGGTGCCATGGTTCATCGTGCCAAATGGTCCCGTTCGCGAAGTGCGGTTTAAGAAGAGCAACGGCGTCGCCGACGGCTCAGTGCACGCCATCTTCGTGATTACTGGGCGAAGTGACGCGCCCGGTTGCAACATCGCCCAATTCGATTTCCTGCCCGCTGGGAATCCGCTGACAGGGCAACACGGGAATGCGAACATTATTTTTCGCATCCCGACCCCTGTCTTTGGCGCGGGACTGATAGAAGCGATTCCCGACTCGGCCATCCTGTCAAATATGAAGGCGGACGCATCGCTGAAGTCGGCATTGGGTATTTCCGGGCATGCGAATGCGCACCTGAGCGGAAACGTAAACCTCAGTGCAAACGATGGGACCATTACGCGTTTTGGGTGGAAGGCGCAGAACAAATCTCTGCTCCTGTTTGCAGGCGAGGCCTACAACGTCGAGATGGGAATCTCGAACCAGCTTTTCCCGCAAGAGCGCGATGAAACGCCGGGCTGTCTCTTCAACGCCACTCCCGAAGACACACTCAACTTCACGCCTACCCCCGCGAGCGGCGGCAATTCGAACACGGCGGTGATTTCAGACATCGAAGCGTTTGCCGATTTCATGCGTATGCTGGCGCCACCCACTCCTGCCCCAGCCACGCCGTCTAGCGAGAAGGGACGCGACACTTTTGCTAAGGTAGGGTGTGCGCACTGCCATACGCCGTCGTTTACCACGGGCGCGATGATTGCGAGCGGGTCCTCGACCAGACCGAGTGCTGCGCTTTCCAAGCAGACGGCGAATCTTTTCTCAGACCTTCTGGTCCACCACATGGGCAAAGGCTTGGCCGACGGCATCACGCAAGGGGGCGCCGGGCCGGACGAGTTCCGAACCGCTCCGCTGTGGGGCGTCGGACAGCGCGTCTTCTTCCTCCATGATGGAAGGACGTCCAACCTGGTAGACGCCATCAGAGATCATCGGAGTCCTGGCAGCGAGGCAAGTAAGGTCGTCGAACATTTCAATAAGCTGAGCACCCAGGAGCAGCAGGGAATCATCGATTTCCTGCGGTCGCTCTAACACGGAGAAAAGTGTGACCTCAGCGGCTAAAAGCCGCATTCAAAACAATGCGGTTATCGCAGCGCTGAAGCGCTGCGCCAACCAAAATTAAGCGTTAGATCGAGTTTTACCGCAGGGTGTGAAGCCGTGCTCTGTATAAAACCGATTCATGAAACCAGTTCTAGGGGCTAAGTCCGTGGGGAAAATCGCCGGCAGTTGCAGCTCTTACGGGGTTGCTATTTCGTCCTGCAACTCACCATTGGCGTCCAGCAATTGAATACGTAGCGCTATATCCCCCACGGCGTGCGTGGAGCAACTCAAACAGGGATCGTAGGCTCGCACGACTGCCGAGACCCGGTTCAGCATGCCTTCCCGCAAGTTGTTGCCATCGATGAAACGCTCACTGACCTGCTGAACACTGCGGCCTATGGCGAGATTATTATGTCCGGTGGCTACGATCAGATTGGCCCAGGTAATGCCGCCTTCTTCATTCACTTTGTAGTGGTGAATCAGCGTGCCTCGCGGCGCCTCGATCATTCCCACGCCCTCCAGGGAATTTACGCCTCCAGTGGCTCGAACGTGCTTTTCGAGGATTTGCGGATCAGCCAACAACAGCTCGATCTTCTCCAGCGCGTGGACGATCTCAATCAGTCGCGCATAGTGATAGAGGAATGCGCTGTGCGCGGGTGAGCCAAAACGTTGGTGGAATTCCAGGAGTTCAGCGTCCGCTTGGGGAGTGCCACACTGGTCGGCCACGTTGATTCTTGCCAGTGGGCCAACCCGATATGTGCCTTCGGGAAAACCCTGCGGCTTGAAATAGGGGGCCTTCAAATAAGAGTCGCGGAGACTGGCTTCGCCGATCCAATCCAGGTAGTCTTCGGCCGGGACTTGATCCTCGACAATTTCTCCGCTCCGGCTGCGGAAGCGCAGCCCGCCGTCGTAAAACTGCAAGTTTCCTTTGCGGTCGACGAGGCCGGCGTGCATGGTAGGCGCGGAACCGAACGATTCGATCTCATCTTTATAGTTGTCTTTATCCAACGCATTTTTGAAGAAGCGCAGGGTACGGTCTGCAATCGCTTTGGCGGAAGGCAGGTCGGAAAGAATGCGGTCGCGTACGGGACCCAACAGCGGACTCGCCACACCTCCGGGCACGATCCATGAGGGATGTACTCTCTCCTGTGCCATGCCCTCGATGATCTGCAGTCCGAACTTGCGCAACTCGATGCCATCTCGCGCCATCTCTGGATGAGTGGCGATCACACCGAGCACATTACGGCTCGCCATGTCGGAGTCCATGCCCAGAAGCAAATCCGGCGATGACAAATAGAAAAAGCTCAGGGCATGGGACTGCACAATCTGGGCGCAGTGCACCAATTCGCGCAGCTTCTTTGCCGGCGGCGGGATGCGCACCGCCATGATCGCATCGCAAGCCTTGGAGGAAGCCAGCAGATGGCTGATCGGGCAGATCCCGCAGATGCGCGAAGTGATGCCAGGCATCTCGTAGTAGGGGCGGCCCTCGGTGAATTTCTCGAAGCCGCGCACCTGGGTCACGTGGAACTCGGTACCGGCGACCCTACCGCTGTCGTCCAGTTGAATGACGATCTTCGCGTGTCCTTCGATGCGGGTTACGGGATCGATGGTGATGCGTTTCATCCAAATGCTCCTTATCCGACGCTATGATCCTTATCCGAATTTCACCGCGAGGGCGGCCTCGCGCTTCTTCCCGTCTACCAGATCAGAGATCACGGCGGCGATTGTCTTCGCCGGCGGCGGACATCCGGGCAAGCTTAAATCCACCTTCACAAACTCGCGCAGCGGCCGCGCCTGCTTCAGCAGAGGAGGCACGCCGTCGGTCGGGACCACTTTCCCTTCTTGTGCCCCCTCCACATAAATGCGCTGCAGCAGTTTGTTTACCGGGATGGAATTTCGCATGGCGGGTACATTGCCAGTGACGGCGCAATCGCCGAGTGCGATGAGCAGGTGGGTGCGCTGCCGGATCTTCTGCAGCTTGTTGAGGTCGTCCTGTGAACTGACTGCGCCTTCCACCAAGGTCACATCCACATCCTCGGGAAATTCCTGTGCGTCGACCAGCGGCCCGTGCACTAAGTCGATTTTTTGTGCCAGGGAGATGATGGCTGCGTCCATATCGAGCAGCGACATGTGGCAACCGGAGCAACCGTCCAGCCAAGCCGTTGCTACCTTCACCTTCTTCATGCCTGCACCTCTCTGCGCTGTGCGAGCGAACTGAGGTTGTCGGTGCGCTTGACCATCTCTTCGACGGCGCAGCCTTTCTCGGCGAGCGCTCCGGTGGGGCAAGCCTGTACGCACTTTCCGCAGTTCGTACAAGTACGGGAGTCGCCCCACTTCTGGTTCAGGTCGCTCACGAGCCTGGAGTGGATGCCTCGCGAGGTGATTTCCCACACGTGCGCTCCCTCCAGGTCTGCGCATACACGGACGCACCGGGTACACAGGATGCAGCGGTTATGGTCGAGCACAAAGCGCGGATGAGAGAGGTCGACTCCCAGCTTGGGGTAGTTGTAGGCGAAGCGCACGGTGCTGATTCCCATTGCGCTGGCCAGTGACTGCAATTCGCAATGGCCATTGGAGACGCAGACGGCACACACATGGTTACGCTCCACAAAAAGCAATTCAAGAGAAATGCGGCGGTCACGCGTGAGCCTGGCGGAAGTCGTGGTCACCGACATACCGTCTTGAATGGGAGTAGTGCAGGCGGGAAAGAGCCGGTCGGTTCCCGAGACCTCCACAATGCAAAGGCGGCAGGCCCCGACCGGCGTCAGTCCTTCCAGATCGCAGAGCGTGGGAATGTACTTTCCATTCGCCTTCGCTGCCTGCAGGATGGTCTGGCCCTCCTCGGCGCTGATCAGTTGGCCATCGATTCGGATTGACAGTTTCTTTTGTGGCAAGCGCTCGCTCCTTCCTAGCTCTCGTTGGTGACGGTGATATCGCAGCGCAGACAGCGGCAGGACTCATCCAGCGCTTCCTCATGGGTGAATCCGGTGAACACCTCGGCATTGGACTGTACCCGCACGTTGGCGGTGAGGATGTGACCGTCATGACGATGATTCGGGCTCGGTTCTTCGGGCACTTCCTTTCCGTATTCGATCTCGGGAAAGATCCTGCCCCAACGGTTGCTTTCCATCAGTTGCAAATCGATGTTGCGGGCTGCCTGTTTGCCATAAGCCATGGCGTTCGACACGTTCGATGCGCCCGTAATGACGTCCCCGCCGGCGTAGAAGCGTGGACGGCTGGTTTCGAGCGTGAAGCGATTGACTTCGATTGTCCCGCTTTCCTTCAGACTCAATCCCGAGGCGCGGACAAAATCCAAATCCACGCTCTCGCCCACGGCGAAGATGACGGCATCGCACTCGTAGCGCCGGATGTCGTCGGTCGCGATGGGTCTTCTCCGTCCCGACGCATCGTATTCGCCCAGCCGTGTCTTCACGATCTCAATCGATTTCACCTTTCCCGCCGCGTCGCCAATGACCCGGTGGGGCGCGGCCAGGAATACGAACTTCGCTCCTTCGTCCTGGGCCGCTTTGGTTTCATCTTCGATCGCCGGCATATCTTTGCGCTCACGGCGGTAAAACACGGTGACCTCGGCCCCCTTGCGCAGCGCCGTGCGAGCGGAGTCGATGGCCGCGTTCCCACCGCCGATCACGGCCACCTTGCGGCCGATCGGAACCTCTTCGCTCCGCGCAATCGCTTCCAGGAAAATCAGCGCCGGATACACTCCCTTCAGTTCCGTGCCCGGCTGATAGACCCAGGATTCTTTCCAGGTTCCG
>OBLW0100002329.1_pt1 | contig 15368 bp, 14 predicted proteins | sample 1520161 | NCBI WGS metagenome assembly OBLW01 (sample SAMEA3539309, study PRJEB22396) | soil metagenome | biome: tundra; feature: field; material: soil | place: USA | collected 2010-05 | depth 0.15 m
GGAGACAACGGCATCATGCGAAGCCCGTTTAGCGCCATGACTCTACTCGACAATTAGGGGGCAGGTCACAAGATCGGAAGCGCCTCGGGCACGATGCATCAGAATCGCGGATGGTGTCGAGGCGCTTTCAATTTGGACGGGAGAAGCAAGCACAGCGAGTTTGCCGCGGATGCGGTGATCTCGCTCTGTCTGGCTTGGATCTATGGATATTGAAAAAACCGGGGTGCATTTTGGGCCTATTCCACGTAACGCCAGTGTTTGGTCTGGTCCACGAAAGCCGCTGAAATAACACCGCCGTGAATAAAATTGCCCTTTAGGTATCCTCCAGAGATCTGCGTTCCGTCGGCATACTTCATCTCTACGCGGGAATTGTCTCTGGGATGAGTATTTCGATCTTTGGGGTTGAACTTGTGCCATTCGTTCTTCATGGTTCGATTCTACGCTCGTCGATGATGTTTTACTTTCCTGAGGGTAGGTCAATTTTCGCACGGGCTTTCGGCTGCTTCGCCTGCGTGGGATCCTTGTTCGGCGATTGCGGTTAAGTGACCGCCAATTCGGAGGTTACAACTTAGGCAAGGGGCGCACGCCTTCGCCGTAGATGATGCGTTTACGCCCAATCGAAGTCGAACGACGTGCTTGATCCTTCCAATTGGTTCAATGAACATCGAAGACGCCGCATTAGTTCTTCCGCTTCACGAATCGCAACGCCGTAAGCGTCGATGAAACCGCTGCAACCTTCGTATCGACAATCCCCGCCGCCAACGCCGTCGAGCGCACGACGTTTTCGTTCAGTGCGTGGCCCGGCCCTTTCGGATAGATGAACCAGATGGGCACGCCGTGGCGCAGATCGTCCGCAGATTTCTTCAGCGCCGCGGTCAACTCGCCGGGCGAGTCAATGCGGGCCAGAATCAGATCTCCGGTGCGAGACGTTACTTGTTTAGCTTCCGATAACGCCTTCTCCAATGCCTTATCGTCCACTGTCCCGATCATGCGCGCGACGGATTCCCCAGTTATGCCGAGCTTCTTTGCCAAACTCGGCGGCGGAGTCATCAGCGCCTTTACCCACTTGGCTGCCAGCTCGCTTCCTAGATCGAGCGCCACGGCTTCGTCATCGACAGTGAAGCGCAACCGGCCCCCGTCAGCTCGAATCTTCTTCATCGCAACAAGGGGCACCCGGCGGCGGATGCCTCCGCGCAGAATCAGTTCCGGTGGATCAATCAGAACTTTCACGTCCGCCTTCGTGCCGTTCCATTCGCAAGCGCAAGCTGCTTCCCGTCCCATGTCCGTCCTCTTTGCTCACAGCAATTCTGCCTGTCCGGTCAGCGCAGGGCAAATGCGGATCTAGTCCGATGCGGATTAGTCTGATGCTGAACTGCCGTCAGCACTCAGCGGCGGCCTATTCGCTTGGTTGCGGTGCGTAGCGCAGAATCACGACGCCCGACTTGAGCGGCCGCGCTTCCAGCAGCTTCAGTCGCTGCCGCGGAAGGTCGCGACCAAACAGAGGCGTCCCTCGGCCCAACACGGCAGGCGCCAGCGCGAGACGGAACTCATCGAAGAGTCCGGCCTTGGTGAGAGTCGCCGAGAGCGCCGCGCTGCCGAAAACCAGGATGTCCTTTTCGATTTCCTGCTTCAGCTTCGGGGCCTCCACTGCTGTGCCACCCCGGATGATCCGTGTATTATTCCAGTCCGCCTCTTCCAGGGTCCGTGAGACGACGGCCTTTGGCACGTTGTTCATGAGATCTGCTACGTCTCCGTGCGCCGTCTTCCAATAAGCAGCCATCCCCTCGTATGTGATGCGGCCGAACAGCAACATTCCCGCGGATCTCAGTTGCTCGACCGAGTAAGTCTCGAGTTCCTGGTCCCAGACATATTTGTGCCATTCAAGATCCCACTTCCTTGAGCCTTCGAAGTACCCATCGAGCGAGATCAGATTCCACTGGATCAATCGGGCCATGGACAAACTCCTGAGGTCGAAGTCTTTCGGAAAACAGGGCCCAAAAGCAGGAGAAATTTTTTCAGATTCGAGTCGATTCGCTGCGAGCGACCAGGACCACGGTCGCGATTCCCAGCAGAAGGACGATCAATTCCACATGCTCACTGCGGTTGTGCAACTTGTTGAAGTCGGCAACCAAAGGATCCGTGGGATTCCGGACGTCGATAGCGCCGCCCGCGGCGATCCGATCCCGCTCCATTGCCGGAATGATGCCGTATTGCGAATACGCGGTCGAGGCCAGCATGAGCACCAGCAGAATCATGGGAGCGAGTACCGCGCGCGGATTGTAAATAGCCCATGCGGGAGCCAGCGCCAGCAGCGCAAGAGCCACCAGGCCCGAGACAAGTCCGATTCCATGCAGAATCCGCAACAGCTCCCCCACAATTGTTCCCGCGACGTGCGTGTTCGCTTGCAACGTGCCGAAGGTGACCGCCGCGACCACAGGGAAGAAAATCTCACCACCCAGCCAGACGATCAAGGCAAGATAAAGCAGCGAACGAAGCGAGGTCTTCATGGGGCAAGAATACAGGCAGTCGGCGAATGCACGGTATTTTCGTTAGGGGAGCGCGCACGAAAACTTGCAGGGAATATCGCACAAATTTAGTTACTTGCCGCCAATAGGGTAGGGGGGTATGGGTGGATGGTGGGGGGAGGGGTCCCCTCTTGGGACTGGCAGTCTGGACGACGGCGCTTCGCATTCCCGGATGCCCTTTTATTGTGCGCTCATTTGCGCATTAGTCTGCAAATGCGTGGTCTATCGTAGTTTCATTTCGTCTCAAGTCCGTGGCGTAAGGGATTTTCTCTTTGTGGTTTGTGCGGGTTGCGGCAAAAAGTTGCATCCAAAGGATTAGTTGCAGCCAGGAGATACGACTATGCGCTTCAAGCACTCTGTTTCACTTTTGTTGGCAGGGACATTTGTTTCTGCGTTGCTGATGAGCGGTTGCGCGGTCCACGCGCGCGTCTACGACCCCTACTACCACGACTATCACGGGGTGGGATCACGAGACGGTTTACTACAACCAGTGGGAACACGAGACGCACCGGGACCACGTGGACTTTGACCACCGCAACGATGCGGACAAGAAAGACTACTGGACATGGCGCCATAGTCACGACGACCACCACTAAAGTGAAATTCCGGATCCAAGAAATATAAGAGCCCTGCTGATCGGCAGGGCTCTTTTGTGTTGCCAGGAGAGTGCTGTAGTCGTTCTAAGTTATGGCCTGAGCCTACGCCAATTCGCTCTTCCGCCCAAGATTAATGATGGTTCTTATGGGTACGGTCGTACTGTAGATGGGGGAGTTTGCGTGACTTGCCATCTTCAGTTGAAACCATCCGAAACTGATTGTGTCCGCAGCTTTTTACCGAACCGGGGGGCCAGCGGAGTGGGTAGTTACCACCTTCAGCGTGAACCGAGAAGCATCCCATGAAAGTTGTACCGTGCAACGGAAGATTCGGGTCCGCCTTCATTTGAATTAAAAGCTATAATTCGACAGTTCAATGGCAACTACAAGTAGTCAAGCGCAGCCACGTCGGCAGCGATCGCCCTGGGTCCGCATCTCTTTCGACTCGATCGCCAGCCATTCGGCCAAGTATCGTCCTGACGTTGATGGTCTTCGGGCACGCAGGGTTTGTGGCAGCGATACGATCCACAGACAAGACAACTGGTGGCCGCCAATCTTGAGCGGATAAATGACTATGATGAACCTGAGATCTGCACAAATTGGAAGACGGATGTACGCAGCCTAGCGGACGTGCATTTTTGCGGTTTGGGAAGTCAATCGCCGCACAAGATCATCTTTTGGGGAGACTCTCATGTTGGGCAGTTGTATCCAGCGATAGAGGAGCTCTACAACAAAGGAGAGCTACTGAACCGTGGAGTGGTCATGGCTATCGGAGCTGGATGTCTGCCGGACAAACATCTGAATCATGTGAGCGAAGGGTATCACTGCGATTCATTTTCGACATTCGCCTTGCTGCGGGCGAAGAAGGAGGACATTGACCCTGTTTTTATCGGCTTCAGCACATGGGCGATGCTCGATGATGACAGTGCCTGTGTATCGTCGGACGGAAAATGTTTGACAATGCTCTCGAAGGAGCAACTTCGCCGGCGCTTTCTCTCAGACCTGTCCGACGAAATCATCACGCTTCATGCTCTTGGGAAAAAGGTCATCGTTTCTCTTCCTTTTCCGATCTTCAATGGACTAATTCCTGAGGTTGAGATCAGCAACGCTGTCTTTGGCCGGTTCGGCTTGATTCGAACAGCCGAGGAAATTGCATTGCCTTCGTTTCATCAGGAGGTGAGAGCCGTGGCCGTCAGCGCGGGTGCCGAGATCTTCGATCCCAGATTGACTTTGTGCCAGGGGCAGGAGTGCCTGACCCAGATGCACGGTGTTTCTATCTATAAGGACAATAGCCATATTGCCGGGAGTCAAGCGGGGATTCTTGAGAGCAATCTGCGGGAGGTTCTGCAGGGCGCGATGAGGAACTGAGAACTTCTCATCGAATTGCTGATAGTGGTTGGGAAGTAAATCGGCGGGGTTGCGTTCCCACTTTTCGCCAGCGCGACTGCGAACGCATCGGGCACCCAAGCAGATCCTTTGCTCCGCTGAGGAAATCCGCCCCGCTCAGGGTGACAAATCTGAGATTGAGGAACGGGAGAAACCAGGGGCATCCATGGCATCGACAGACATAAAGGGGCAGGCGAGTGGGCAAAGATCGAAATGGATCCATCTCTCCTTTGAATCGATCGCCAGCCGTTCAGCCAAGTATCGTCCCGACGTTGACGGGCTGCGCGCGGTCGCAGTGCTGGGGGTGCTTTTTTTTCACACGGGGTTTGCGCCGTTTCGAGGCGGATTCGTCGGTGTCGATATCTTCTATGTCATCTCGGGGTATCTCATCACCTCGATACTGACAAGGGAACTGACTGAAGGCAAATTCTCGCTCGTTGCGTTCTATGAGCGAAGAATGCGTCGCATCTTCCCAGCCCTCTTCACGGTTTTGCTTTTCTGTATGGTTGCCGGCGCGGTCCTCTTCGATCCGCGAGAGATGACCGCTTTCGGAAAGACGCTGCTTGCGACAACTCTCTTTGTCAGCAACTTCTATTTCTGGCACAGCGCGCAGCCCCTTGGATATTTTGACAACGCCGTCAGTTCGCAGGCATTGCTGCATACCTGGTCGCTTTCGGTGGAGGAACAGTTTTACCTATTCTTTCCGGCGACGCTGTTTCTGCTTTATCGGTGGAAGAAAGGGAGAGTCAATGCATGGTTGCTCGTCCTGGCCGCAGTCTCCTTCGCCTTGAATATCTGGGCGACTCAACACAAGCCTGTTGTGGCCTTCTACTGGATTATGCCGCGCGCCTGGGAGCTGTTGGCGGGCGCGCTGCTGGCGTTGAAGGCGCTGCCTCCGATTCGTAACCGTATTGTGCGTGAGTCGGCAGGGCTTCTGGGACTGGGGATGATCGTCAGCGCTTTAAGTCTTCCGATCAAGGCCGCGTCGTTTCCGGGCTACATCGTACTACTGCCCTGCGTGGGGACATGGCTCGTCATTTATGCGGGGGAAGGGGGACGATGCTTTGTACGAACCATCTTGAGTTTTCGGCCGCTCGTCTTTATTGGAGTTATTTCCTATTCGCTCTACCTATGGCATTGGCCGATTATCGTGTTCAGCAGACACCTGCCCATCCAAATACCGGGCGAGGCGGAAATTCCTTTTGTGCTGGTGTCGTCCATAGCGTTGGCATTCCTTTCATTCGAATACATCGAGCGACCGTTTCGCGGCGGGACTTCTCCCTTCAGCAGAAAGCAGATTTTTGCTTTTGGCTTTGCCGCGAGCGTAGCAACGGTCATTTTTGGACTCGCTGCCTACCGCTCGCACGGCTTGCCGGAGCGGTACGATCCGCAGACAAGACAACTGGTGGCAAGCAATCTTGAGCGGATGGATGACTACAATGGATCCTGCTGAAATTGGAGGACGGAGGTACACAGTCTCGCCGACATCAAGTTCTGCAGTTTGGGCAGTGATTCAGCGCACAAAATTATGTTCTGGGGAGATTCCCACGTTGAACAGTTGTATCCAGGGATTAGGCAGCTTTACAAGAACGGAGAGTTGCGGGACCTCGGCGTGATAACGGCAATTGGAAGTGGATGCCTGCCGGACGAACATCTAAATACAGTGGTAAGCGAAGGGTATCACTGCGATTCGTTCTCCAAATTTGCGATGCTGCGGGCACAGGAGGAGGATATCGATACAGTCTTTCTCGGTTTTAGTACATTGAAAATCCTCGGAGATGGAGAGACTTGTGTATCGTCTGATGGAAGATGTGTGACGACGCTATCGAAGGATCAGTTGCGCAGGCGATTTCTCGCAGACCTGTCCGATGAAATTCGTACGCTTCATCATTTTGGAAAGAACGTAATCATATGTCTCCCTTTTCCGATCTTCGATAGGCCAATTCCTGAGCTTGAGATCAGCAACGCGGTGTTCGGCAGGTTCGGATTGTCGAAAACCGCCAGGGACATTACCTCCGCCTCGCTCGGTGAGGAAATCAAAGACGTAGCCGTCAGCGCGGGTGCAGAGATCTTCGATCCCAGATTGACCTTGTGCAAGGGAGGGGAGTGTCTAACGCAGGTGGGCGGTATCTCGATTTATATGGACGACAGCCATCTTGCAGGAAGTCAAGTCGGGATTCTTGAGAGTAACCTGCGGGAGGTTCTGCAGGGCGCGATGAGGAACTGAGACTTCTCATTGAATTGCTAATAGTGGTTGGGAACTAAAGCGGCGGCGCTGCGTTCCCATCCTTTCGCCAGAAAGACAGCGAAAGGATGGGAACGGGAGTGAGTGCGGATTGGAGCTGGGTTGGTTTTTTGGTTCGTTGCTTTCCCAGGTCCCAATAGCTGGGACCAGGGGCACCCATTTTCGTGCGGATTCAAGAATCGGGAACGCCGAGTCGCTAGGAATTGCGCTTCAGGGCGCGCTTCAGGACTACTTCCAATGCTGGTTTTACTTCTGCGTATTCTTCCGGCGTCAGGGTGCCGTTTAGCTTTTCGCTTTCCAGTGCGAAGAGTTCTTCCTTCAGAGCATTCAGCAGGGCGGCGTTTTTGGCGGCTGGCGTTGCTGGGCTGGCGAAGGCTGGTGTGGGCACTGTTGCGGGATGGGGCGCGGCGTGGGCTGTGGGGCCTGATGGGGCGAGGCCCGGTGCGGTGAATCCTGATGTGGCGAGTCCGGGTGCAGCGGTGTAGGCAGGCGTGGTGCCTCCTGCGGGTTTGCGGAGGAGGAAGGCGGCGGTTGCAGCTAAGAGCAGACCGAGGCCACCGAGGATCCACCACTTGTATTTGGTGAGAGGGTCGGGCGTGTTGATGGGTTCGCCGATGCCACCGCCTGGTGTGTTGCCGGGTGCGCCTGCGGATTGCGCTGCGCCCTCGCCCTGCTGCGGGCCCCCTTGCGCTTCGCGGGGCATGGAGCCTGTTCCCGAGACGGTGAACTCGAGGGACTTGCCGGGCGTGGCGTTTTTGGCGACGTAGGTCTGGATGCCTGGGTCCTGCGTGATGGGCTGGAACGCAGGGCCGGAGCCGGATGCGAAGGTCATGCTCTTGGGCAGGAGAACGCCGATGCTTTGCGTGAGCTGCGAGACCTGCGGGTGGAAGGTGAATTTACCGTTGGCATAGGGGACGGTGTACTCGATCTGAAAGAGAGTGTCCTTGTCGCCTTCATCGGGTTGGATGGGAAAGTTGAAAGCGTAGTGGCCCTTGGCGCCGGTGGGGTCGAGCTTGACGCTGGTGGGCAGGCCCGTGGGGCGTTGCGCGGCGACGCCTGCGACGGTGGCTTCGGGCGGGAGGACGATTTCAAACGAGCGTGGGGTCCACTGGGTGCGCGGCGGCATGCTGGTGTTGTGGACGAAATAGCGCTCGGTGACGCGGAGTTGATTGGCGTCGCCTTCGAATTCGAAGACGTCGGCTTCGGTGGAGACGCCTTCGACTTTGGCGGCCACGTCGTAGACGGGGATGTCGCCGGGGGCGTTGCCCTGCGGCGCGGCGATGAAGTAGCCAGCGCCCTGATGGGTGACGCGAATGAGGTAGGGGCCGGGGCCGGGTTCTTTAAGCGTGTAGAAGCCCTTGGCGTCGGTGGTGGCCTTGGCCACTTCACCCATGCCTGCCTGCACGTCGACGAGGACTACGGTGTCGCCGGCGGCGGGCTTGCCGGTGGTCTTGTCGATGACGGTGCCGGTGACTGTGGCGGCTTGGGCGAGAGAGGCGGCTAGGAAAAGTGTGGCCGCGGAGTGGATGAGTCTGGTGGCTTTCATGATTTTGTTTGTGGTCCTATGAGTTTGTTTGGTTCGTGCTTTCCCACCCTAGCCGCAAAGGACGCGGCTAGAATGGGGCACCCATTTTCGTGCCATTTCTGCATCGTGAAACGCAGGTCCTTCGACTCGCTGTGCTCGCTCTGGATGACAAATCTGTGGAGGAGTCGGCACATTTGGGTCAGGCTTGCTGGAGGAATTCGATTTCGGCCATTAGCTGCGCGGTTTCGGTTTCGAGCAGGGCGCGCTGGGCTACGAAGTCTTCCTCTGGATATTTGCCGGCGCGGTATTCGAAGTTGAGGTCGCGAAGATTCTCGTAGAGCTGGTCTTTGCGTTCGAGGAGATATTCGAGGCGTGTTTTTTCGTGCTGGTTGGCGAAGACGTTGTCGGGCCAGAAGGTGTAAATGCCGAGCGCCAAGGCGAGGAGTATGCCGGCGATGAGGCCTTGCGATTCAGTCATGGTCAGATGCCTCCGTCGATGCCCGAGCCGGTTTCGCGGCGGATCTTTTCCCGCAGGGCATCCATGGTGGGGTTGGAAAGCTCGGCAGGCTGTGTGCGGCCTACGGACCAGTGGCGTACCAACAATATTGTTCCGAGAAGGGCTGCGGCGAAGACGGCGAAGGGAGCGATCCAGGCTACGAGGTCGAAGCCGTGCGTGGTGGGGGCGGCGAGCACGGTAGCGCCGTATTTGGCTGCGAAGCTGGTGAGGATTTGCTGGTCGGTTGCGCCGGAGGCAATGGCTGCGCTGAGCTCGTCGCGCATGTGGCCCGACTCGGGGCAGCCGACGTGATTGCATTCGCCGAGGAGTTGCGCGCAGCTGCATGTACACATGAGGCGATGGCCGAGGTCGTTGAAGCGGGAGCTGGCGTCGGTAGCGCCTACGGAGAAGCAGACGGCTATGGCGAGGAGTAGGGCTTGAGTGGTCTTGATCCAGAAGTTGACAGTCTTGGTTTCCCACCCTTTCGGCAAAAAGCGCCGAAAGGATGGGGCACCCATTTCCTTGCTGATTTCAGCAGCGCGAAATGCAGGTCCTTCGACTTGGGTCGCTGCGCGACCTTCGCTCAGGATGACAGCTTCTGGAGCGGACGCCGGTTGATGATTGTGAGTGGGCATCAGTCGCCCCCTCGGAGTGCGGGCTCGCTTACTGTGCGGGCGGCGGGGACGCGGAGGGATGCGGTGGCGGGGGAGAAGCTGGGTACGAGCGCGATGAAGGTGCCGAAAACGATGAAGACTACTCCCGCCCAAATCCAACCCACTAGCGGGTTGAGAAAGGCTTTAATGATGGGCTGGCCTGAGTCGGGGTTGGTGCCTTCGTAGACTACATACAAATCCCAGCCGGGAACGGAGTGGATGGCGACCATGGTTTGCGGCTGCTCGCTGGCGAGATAGACGCGCTTCTCCGGCGTCATCTGGAATAGCTTTTTGCCATTTTTGTACACATCGAGCAGCGCGTACTCGGAGTTGTAGTTGGCGTTCGAGTCCTGCGTGAAGCCGACGCACTCGAGTGTATACGGGCCGATGGGCAGCGTGCCGTGCAACGCCAGCTCACGTTCTTCATTGCGGTTGAAGGCTGAGCCGCACAGGCCTACGACGACAATGACGACGCCGATGTGAATGATGTATCCGCCATAGCGGCGGGTGTTGCGGCGGATAAGCAGGAAGATTGCCGAGAAGAGATTGCGATGGGTTTGCTTCGCGATGACGGCGCCGCCACGGAGGAACTCCGAAAGGATGGCGGTGAAGACAGCGGCGGAAAGCGAGAAGCCAACCAGCGCGTAGAAGTTGCCGGCATCGAAGGCACCGTTCTTCCAAGGTTGGACGCCGACGGCGAGGCAGACGATGACTGTTGCCCACAATGCGATGGTTGGAACGACGAAGTTGCCGCGGACGGAACGCAGCGATGTGGCTCGCCAGGGGAGCAGCGGGCCGACGCCGGTCAGGAACAAAAGGAACAGCCCGATGGGGATTGCCACGCGGTTATAGAACGGCGCACCTACAGTGACTTTGTTGCCGACTACGTATTCGCTCAGGATGGGAAACAGTGTTCCCCAGAGGATGACGAAGCAGGCGACGAGCAGGACAAGATTGTTGAAGAGGAAACTGGACTCGCGGCTGACGAGGGATTCGAGGTGCTGCTCGCTCTGGAGGTGATTACGCTGCAGAATGTAGGTGAAGATGCAGACGGCCAGCACGATTCCCATGAACACGACGAACCAGGTACCGATCGACGATTGCGCGAAGGCGTGAACTGAACTGACGAGGCCGGCGCGCGTGAGCAGAGTACCGAGCAGCGTGAGCAGGAAGGTGGAGAAGATGAGCCAGACATTCCAGCTCTTCATCATGCCTTTGCGCTCCTGCATCATGACGGAATGGAGGAAAGCGGTGCCGGTGAGCCAGGGCATGAAGCTCGCATTTTCGACCGGGTCCCAACCCCAATAGCCGCCCCAGCCGAGCACGGCGTAGGCCCAATGCATGCCGAGGAAGATGCCGCAGGTGAGAAAGAGCCAGGTGACGAGGGTCCAAACGCGGGTGATCTTGATCCATTTTTCGCCGGGGTAGCGCATCATGAGCGCGCCGAGAGCGAAGGCGAAGGGGACAGTGAATCCGACGTAGCCGAGGTACAGCATGGGCGGATGGATGACCATCTCCGGATATTGGAGAAGGGGATTAAGGCCATTGCCGTCCTCGGGAATGGCGCCCTTCAGGAGCGAGAACGGCGGCGCGGCGAAGTTGACGACGGCGAGGAAGAAGACTTGCACGGCGGCGAGAATCGTTCCGGCGTAGGCGTAGAGCTTGACGTCGGTTTTGTGGGTGAGGCGGAGTACGAATCCGTAGGTGCCGAGCAGCCATGCCCACAGGAGCAGCGAGCCTTCCTGACCGCTCCAAAGCGCTGCGAATTTGTACGGAGCGGGAAGGGCGCGATTGGAATGCTCGAGGATGTAGGTGATGGAGAAGTCGTTGGTGAAAACGGAATAGACGAGCGCAAAGGCGGCGGTGCTGACGGCGACGAAGCCGGCGATTCCGGCGCGGCGTGCGGTGTCGGCCAGGCGCTCGGGCGAAATGCGCGCGGGCTGACCTGTGGCGATCAGGCGTAGCGCGATTGCCCCGGCAAGGAGATTGTAGGCGGCCAGCGCCAGTGCGATGAGTAGGGCGAAACTGCCTAGGGTTGCCATTGAAACTCCAACCTCATTCTCGCACCTGGGAATCGGCTGCGAGGGGACCAGACAAGCTGATTGTCTTCTTATGATAGGCCTTCGGCGTGTGATCTATCTCACACCATTAGACTAGGAAGGTGAGTGGAATGTGTGGGGAGGGGGATATTGGTGAGACGGGATGCTGGTTGGCGGCACAAACCTGAGGCCAGTCACAGTTGCCGAGGCGGAGTGGGCTCGGACACAACATCCAGGCCGATCGACCGCATGAGTTGAAGCGCATTGCTGGTTTTCACGACACCGGGCTTCAGTTTGTAGTCGAAGATCAGGCGGTCGTTGTCCAGGCGGTCTTCGAAGTGGAAATTGGAGGCGCGGTCGCCCATGGCAACTGGAATTTGCGTCAAGGCGAGATCGTGCGTGCTTACAATGCCGATGGCATTGCGTTCGATGAGGCTGCGCACGATGTATTCGGTGCCGGCGAGGCGGTCGTGGGAGTTGGTGCCGGAAAGGAGCTCGTCGAGGAGGAAAAGCACGGGAGCCGGGCCGCTGGTGAGATCGGCGATGCGCTTGACGCGCTGGATCTCGGCATAGAAGCGGGAGACGCCGCCTGAGAGCGAATCGAGAATGCAGATGGACGCCGCGACTGTGAGCGGAGAAAGGCGCAATCGCGCAGCGCGCACTGGAGCGCCGCACTGGGCCAGGACGGCATTGAGGCCAATGGCGCGGATGAACGTGCTCTTGCCAGCCATATTCGGGCCGCTCAAGATGACAAGCCGCAGAGGATTGCCAAGTTTGAAGTCGTTCCGCACAGCGATGTGCGCTGGTACTAGCGGATGCGCCATGTCCTCTGCTTCGAATAACGGGTTGTTTCCTGCAACTTCGGGCTCGACAAATTGCGGGAACACGTCGTCCTGCTGCTCATACGCGTAGGCGGAGAGTGAGGTGAGAGCTTCCAGTTCTCCGACGGACGCAAGCCAAACGCGGATGTGAGGGCCGAATTTCTGCTGCCACTGCTCGGCGACGAAAACGAGTTGGGAACTCCAAAACGTGACGAGATCGAGCGGCCGGAAAAACGCATTGTGCCGGTGGCTGAGGTACTCGACAATGCGGGCGAGCCTGCGAATGGCTGCCGAGGGTGGAACGCCTTCTGTCTTGAGTGCCGCCTGCAGGGCCAACAGTTTTGGCGAAGCGAAGTGCTCCCGCGCCAGCAGCGACAGAACACCGGCTAGTAGCTCCAGGTCCTGGGTTGACTTTTCTACGGAGTCGGATGCTTCATCCATTCGTGCATGAATTCGGTGTGCCCAGGCAAGATTCAGGATGGTCATGGACGCAGCGGTCCAGCCCAGGCCCCAAACACCCCAGGCCACTAAACTGGCGATCCAGAAGACGGCAAGTAGCGATGTAATGACGCGGGCGGCGCGGGATGGGAAGACCAGGCCGCGTTCGCCCCACATGGAGAGCGCATCGGGATGGATGCCGACGCGCACCGTTTCGCCGAGCAGGAAGAGTTTTTCGCGGAATCCAACACGGGGCGCGAGGTCGCGGACTGCGGATTGGCGGGCGAGGATCTCCGGGACCGGTGCGGCGGAGAGCAGCCAAGCGGCGAGCGTCTCTTCGCCGGCGCGTGTACGCACCGTGCAGACGAGTTCAAACAAGGAGGCTTTCCCGAAGAGGTCGAGATCGCGGGCGTAGGGATGTTGCGGGTCGAGGAACCGTTCTCCGGTTTCGCCGCGACCAGCCCAGCGATTTTCGAGACGCGCGAGTCCGCGGTCATAAAACTCGATGGATCGCGTGTGCAGGCGGATGGAATGCAGCAGCTTTTCGTGCTGCACAGCCAGCAGTACGAAAACAGCTACGGGCGCGAACAGAATTTCGACCACTGCTGGATGGCGAAGCAGCCAGAGAACGAAGATCAGCGTGATGGCTGCAAGGGTCAGCTTGGCGAATCCGAATAGCTTCTCGCGGTGTTGCTCGCGGGTCCTGGCGCGGTGGAGCTCCTGCAAGCGATTGGAATAAATTTCGTGGGGGTTCTGCCGATTCGGGGATTCTGGAGCTGCATCCATTCGGGACTCCGCTGCTTCAATCTTATTGAGTGGGCCCGATGTTGGATGGAGCCTGCGCAAGAATCGTTCGCGCGGCTGGGTCGGCGCGTGGAGATACTGGGGATGGCCGAGCGGGCCGCCTAGCCAAACAGAAACTCCTTGGAGCGCAATTCCTTGATGCGTCCGCCCAGACTATTCGCGAGTGATCTGTTCAAGGATCTTGCGGAGTTCTGGATTTTCGACTGCGTCGAGCAATTCCTTCGGTGAGCGCACACGCCTTCTGCGCCAAAACTGCCACCAGCGCGGCCGTAGGTTGGCGCCGGTTTCCGACGCAACCACCTCGGCTAGACTGGTCTTTCCCTTCCACTGTTCGTTCAGGTCGGTCCAAGCTGTTTGAGAGCTTGGCCCGAGAAAGCGTTCGAAGGCGGCTGCTCCGAACTCGCGATGAGATGCAACATTCTGCACTGTCTCAAGGAAGCCGACTATGGCAGCGTGCTTTTCTTCTTCGGATCCTGCGCGAACGAACTCCTCAGCCAGACTAAAGGCTGGTTCAATGTCACCGGGACATCCCGCTGCGAATAGATCGACGACATGACTGCCAAGTTCCGCCATGAGCCGGGAGTCCGATCGTTGATCCTCTAAGAGGGGAGAGTGTTCGGATGAGAGTGCGGGATAAGCGCGTTCGATCTCGGTCAGGATTCTCGACATTCGCAAGATGATACCAAGGTGTTGGAGTGGAAGTAGATCACCCGAAAAGAAACTCCTTGTCGCGGAGTTCCTTGATGCTGTCTCGGAGGCGGGCAGCTTTTTCGAATTCGAATTTGCGGGCGGCTTCGCGCATTTCGGTTTCGAGCTTGGCAATGTATTGGTCGACTTCGGCCTGGGTGGTGAACTCGGGCAGGCTGGCTGCGGCTTCGATTTCCGCATCGCCGTATTCTGCACGGAGGATCTGCGCGAGGCCCATGTCCATGGTGTTGATGATGGACTGCGGTACAATGCCGTGCTCCTCGTTGTAGGCGGTCTGGATGACGCGGCGGCGATCGGTTTCACCGATGGCATTCTTCATGGAATCGGTCATGCGATCGGCGTAGAGGATGGCGCGGCCCTCAAGATGTCGCGCGGCGCGGCCCATGGTCTGGATGAGCGAGCCGGTGGAGCGGAGGAAGCCTTCCTTGTCGGCGTCGAGGATGGCGACGAGCGAGACCTCGGGCAGGTCGAGGCCTTCGCGCAGGAGATTGATGCCGATCAAAACATCGAACTCGCCTTTGCGCAACGCGGCGAGGATCTTGACGCGCTCGAGGGTTTCGATTTCGGAATGCATGTAGCGGCAGCGGACGCCGACCTCGGTGTAGTAGCCGGCAAGGTCCTCGGCCATGCGCTTGGTGAGGGTGGTGACTAGGACACGTTCGTTGCGCTTGGCCCGGTCGCGGATCTCGGCAAGCAGGTCGTCGATTTGGCCTTTGACGGGACGGATTTCAACTTGCGGATCGACTAGGCCGGTGGGGCGGATGACCTGTTCGACGACCACGCCGGCGGAGCGCGTGAGCTCATACGGGCCGGGTGTGGCGGAGACGTAGATGGTCTGGTGGATGCGGTTCTCGAACTCCTCGAATTTGAGGGGGCGATTGTCGGTCGCCGATGGCAAACGGAAACCGTAGTCGACGAGATTCTGTTTGCGGCTGCGATCGCCGAACCACATGCCGTGAACCTGCGGAATGGTGGCGTGGCTTTCGTCGACGAAGAGCAGGAAATCGCGCGGGAAGTAGTCGAGGAGCGTGGGTGGGGGCTCGCCGGGCAGGCGCCCACTGAAGTGGCGCGAGTAGTTCTCGATGCCGTGGCAGTAGCCCATGGACTTGATCATTTCGAGATCGAAGCGAGTGCG
>OBLW0100002330.1_pt1 | contig 15366 bp, 11 predicted proteins | sample 1520161 | NCBI WGS metagenome assembly OBLW01 (sample SAMEA3539309, study PRJEB22396) | soil metagenome | biome: tundra; feature: field; material: soil | place: USA | collected 2010-05 | depth 0.15 m
TGCCGCGCCATCCGTCAGTGCCAAACTTGATTACAGGATGAGGCATGGCTGGGTTCAATAATCTCCTTCAGAATTAGGGTAATGGATTTGAGAGGGTTGGTTGACTTATCCGCAGCGGCGGTTCTGATACAGCCCTACCGGACCATTCCGGAATGCCCTTCCGCACAGTTTCCCTGATAAGAGATTGGAATTCAATCTTTGATCGCCGTCACTTCGAGTACTTCTACCGTGTCCGCATCCGAAAACTGTATTGATACACCGCGTGCCCAGGCGGAGCTATCAAAGACACCGACTTCCTTACCTGTGATGACCGAGTGCAACCGGTATCGTCCTGCAGGAATCAACGGCAACTGCACGGTAGCGGCTGCGGAATGCGACTCGTTGCGGAATACCGCAATCACGCCATCGCCGTTGTGCGCCAGTCGCGCAAAGCCGTCCCATGCAGACGGGGTGGGTTGCAGCCAACTGCCAAGCGGGAAAAAGCTTTCGCTGATTCTTGTATTTTTTCTCAGCCTCTTGAACCAGCCGATTTTGTCGCGATACCACTGACGATCGGCGCCACTGAGTTTGCGCAGGTCGCCCAGCAATAGTGGCGCTGAGCCAATCGCGGTGGCGAAACTCTCCTGAATCGTCGGCAACTCCGCGTGGATATTACCAATCAGCATGCACTCGACAGGGATGGATGCCGCGCGTTGATAAAGCAGTTGCCGAGCCTGCAGAGGGCCTGCGGAATCCGGCTGCGTGTCGTCCACATTGCTCATCCAATCAAGATCGCCGGCGGCAAGTAAGCCCGCGTCAATGACGTGTTTCTGGCCCCACAGCTCGAAAGTCAGATCGAGAAGCACGTCCGAATGTTTCTGGTAAACCTTGCCGGTCACATACGCAATACCTTCATAGATCATGTTCAGCGATTGAGACCAGTTCTCGTGATCGTGGCCTTTGGCCCAGCAACCGGGCGCCTCACCATATGCATTGAAAATGGTGGTCAGGTCGAGCTTGACGTAGGCCAAATGAAATCGTTCGATGGCATCGATGATGCGATCAGCCGCCGCATCGCGATACCCTGACGCCAGACACATCACCACCTTTGAACCCGCGGCAGTGTTTGTGGTTTTCGGGTTCCCTTGCTGGTCCATCGCTGCCCATTCAGGATGATTGCGATAGTCTGCCGTCGATGTTCCAATCGCCGCAATTGGAATCCACAGGCCAAGTCGCATCGCCTTCGATTCGACGGCATCCTGGATGGGTTTCAATCCACTCGGAAATGATTCGAGGTTGACTTTGTTCTCGCCGTATTCTTCCTGCCACCCATCGTCTATCGTGAAGATGTCCATTCCCATCGTGCCTGCCGCATCGATCAAGGCAAGCGCGATATCGCGGTTGATTCCCCGCTGGAACGGCTCCCACGTGTTGTAGATCCACGGCGGCCCTTGGGTGTCGATCCGCCGCGTCAGGACCTGCGCTGTATAGGAAGGAAGCAGCCAGTGGGGATCTTGAAAACCGTCTCCATTGCGAAAAGTCACGAGCGACACAGCGGCTGTTTTGAATTCTTCGCCGCCCGCAATTGCGCGTTCAAAGGGCATCAGGTCCGTATCGTAGAGGACCCCGATGCGCACGCGCTCCGGATCATCCCAACCACTGATCTCTGTGCGTTTCATGTATCCGGGAACTTCGCTGAGGATAGCCACACCGATACCGGTTCGACCATTGGCCACCAGCAGTCCCGCATCTTCAGAGCGTCCGGTGTAGAAGATTTCGCGGGGAATCGTGCCGTACTGCGTCAGCAGTGTGGTCTCATTCTCTGGCCCCAGCGAAACTCCCAGCGCCTCGATGCGGAGATGCGAAAAACGAAGAATCTCCGTACCCGTATTCCGCAGTACCAGGTGCTTGCGGACCGCCGAATGTCCGTCATACACGATGTAGATCACGGACACGTCCAGCGCGAGGTTCTTATGGCGCAGACGAACGGTCAGCGATTTTCCGTGCGGAAGAGCCGACTCGTTCGAATTGACGAATTCGAATTCCGAATTGGTGCCTTCGCACTGGTGGCCGTTGCACAGAAAGGAGAATTCCTGGGCCATGCCCATGTTGATCTTTCCGGGCAGAATGAAGTCCGCGTGGGTCGACAGGTCGGTCAATTGCTCAGTCAACAGCCCGGTTTCAGGATGGAAAGCAACTGTTCGTTTGATCCTGTCATTGCCAATTGTCCATGTCTTTAGGGGGTCATCTGCGCCGGAAAGGTCACTCATGCCCGGCGCCGCGGCGAAGAGCACAGACCTCGCCGCAAGTCCCGCAGCCATCAGCATTCCGTTCTCAATCAGGCGTCTTCGGCTGACCACAGCCTCTCCAGCAGTTCTTGGTTCCCCGCGCAGTCTTTCCTCGGAGATGGGAGGCAAAATGGACGAGCACGGTGGTTTCATCGTCTTCCGGCCGCCGCACAGACGCAAAGCATTCAGATCAATTCATCGCGGCCGGAAAGACCCAGTTCCTTGACGATCTTGCCGACATCCTGCGAGTGGTCACGGTGGGCAATCAGCAGCGCGTCCTCGGTGTCGACAATCACCAGGTTCTCGACGCCGACCAGAGCGACAAACTTCTTCGGGCTGTAAATATAGTTGTTGCCCGCTTCAATCGTGATGTGTCCTTCGGACTCAGCCACATTGCCGTCCCCATCGCCACGCAAGCGCGACTCAAGCTGGTACTCGTAAAGCGAGGACCAGGAGCCGAGGTCGTTCCAACTGAACTCCGCCGGCAGGCAATAGAGCTGGGAGAGGTGTTCTCCTTTGGCAGAGCGCGGCTCCAGAACGGCATAATCGACGGAAATGTTTTCACACTGGGGATAGAGAGCTCGAAATTGCTCTTCGAACCGGGGGGTCCCGTAGGCGGCTGCGATTCCTTCCAGCAGCGGAGCCGTCTCCGGTAGATGTTCGCGCACAGCATTCGCAAGCGTGCGCGCCGACCACAAGAACATGCCTGAGTTCCAGAAATAATTACCCTCGGCCACAAACTCCTCGGCCCGATTCAGATTGGGTTTCTCGATAAAGCGTCTCACGTGAAGGGCGGTATCGTCCTCGGTATAATCTCCGGTTTCAATGTAGCCGTATCCGGTTTCGGGCCGAGTCGGCTCAATCCCCAGTACCACGATGTTTTCGCCGGCCGCCGCCACTTTGATGGCTTTATGCAGCGCCTTCAAAAAGCGCGGTTCGTCCGCAATGATGTGATCTGAGGGGAAAACTCCAAGCACCGCATCCGGGTTCTGCCGTTCGATCAGGAAAGCGGCAAGACCGCAGGCGGGGGCGGTGTTGCGCGCCACTGGCTCTTCGATGATCTGATCTGAAGGGACGCCCGCCAACTGCTCGGCTATCTCCTCGGAAAGGTATTCGTTGGTGATCACCCAGGTCTTTGCAGCGGTAGCCAAGGGCTTCAGGCGCTCTACTGTCTGCTGGATCATGGAGCGTTCGCCGTCCAGCGCCAGCACCTGCTTGGCGTGGGCGCGGCGAGATCGGGGCCAGAAACGGGTGCCGCTGCCACCGGCAAGGATCACGGGTCGAAAATCAATCGTGCTCGGCATGGAAGACCCATCCTACCCGAATGAAGGCGGGTTTGCCCAGTCCCGCGAGAATTCTCGCGAACGGGCGGCCGTCAAAGCCGCTCCCCTCCAAGCTGTCGCGCCACTTGGATTCGAGCGGCTTGAAGTTCATTCGAATGTCAGTCTGCTTAGACCAGCTTTGACAGGAACTCGCCCATACGGCGCGTCCCTTCGTCGATGTTCTGCTTCGTCACCGGGTACGAAATGCGAACGTGCTCCGCGGTGCCAAATGCTTCTCCGGGCACAGTGACCACGTGGGCCTCGTGGAGCAGTCGCGTGGCCATCTCGGTGGCTGTACGGATTCCCCCTTTGCCCAAATACGCCCCGATATTGGGGTAGACGTAGAAAGCGCCCTCAGGTTTCGTGCAGGTGACGCCCGGAATCTGGGCGAGTTTGGCCAGCATATAGTCGCGCAGGTCAATAAACTCGGCGCGGAACTCCGCTACGCAGTCCTGCGGTCCTGCCAGGGCGGCAATGGCGGCCTTTTGCACAAAACTCGTCGCGTTCGACGTTGATTGCGACTGAAGCTTGCTGAGGTTGGCCACCAACGGCTTGGCTGCCAGCGCATAACCGGCGCGCCAGCCTGTCATGGAGTAGGTCTTGGAGAGCGATCCGAGAATGACCAGGTGTTCCTTGGCCCAGGTGAACGACCCACCGGAAACTGGCTTACCGGCATAGTTCAGGTACACATAGCACTCATCGAGCAGCAGGTAGATCCCGCGCTCATGAGCCAGGTGGACGATGCGTTCAAGATCCTCGGCGGTGACCACCGACCCGGCCGGATTCGACGGCGAGTTGAGAATGATGGCCTTGGTGCGCGGCGTGATCGCCTTCTCAATCGCGTCGGCGGTGATGCGGAAACCTTCCGCCTCACTGGTCTCAAGAAAGACAACCTTGCCCCCGGCGTACTGGATGATGTCTTTGAAGCTGACCCAGTAAGGAACAGGCAGGATGACCTCGTCGCCATGGTCCACCAAGACCTGGATGGTATTGAAGAGCGCAAGCTTGCCGCCCGTGGTGAAAATGGCTTCGTCCAGCGCGTAGTCCGAGCCGAAGTCGCAGGCATGGCGCTCGATGATGGCCTTGCGCACATCGGGAATGCCGGGCACGACGGTATAGCGGGTGAAGTTGGCCTCAATGGCGGCGATGGCCGCGTCCTTGATGTGGCGCGGAGTAGCGAAGTGAGGCTCTCCTGCCCCGAAATCCACCAGGTTGGCGCCCTGGGCGCGCAGTTTCGCAGCCTCGGCGGCTACGGCCATGGTGGCGGAGACTTCAATGCGGCCGATTCGGTCGGCAAAAATTTTTGCTGGAGCGGAAACTGTCATGATGCTTCTATCTTTACAGATTTTGGGCCGCAGCGGAACCAGCACGGGCTGAGGAAATCAGTTCCCGCTGATTCGCCCGCGCAGGCGCTTGAGCACATTGGGCGGCACCAGGCCGCTCACATCGCCTCCAAAGCTGAAGACCTCCTTCAACATGCGCGAGCTGATAAACGAATAGCGCCCTGCCGGCTGCAGGAAAACCGTCTCGATCTCCGGAGCCAGGCGCCGGTTCATCAACGCCATCTGAAACTCGTGTTCGTAGTCGGAGATGGCGCGGATCCCGCGCAAAACTGCCGTGGCGCCCAGACGTCGGGCAAACTCCACCATCATGCCGTCAAAAGTGGCTACGGAGACATTTCCCAGCGCACCGGTCGATTCCCGCAGCATCTCCACCCGCTCCTCGACGGTAAAAAGCGGATTTTTAACTGGATTAATGAGTATGGCGACCGTGAGGTGCTCAAAAAGCCGGGCGCCGCGCTGAATCAGGTCGATATGGCCGTTAGTCGGCGGGTCAAACGTGCCGGGATAGAGGGCTTTCACGCTCATTGTGAGGACTCAAAAAGGATTCTACGGTATCTCGTCGATGCGGCGGCCGGGAACGTCCCATTTCAATGGCGGAAGGGCTCAGCCCGAGTGGGCGAATTCCTCGCTGTTGCGCTGAGCCGCGCGGGAAGCAACGTACAGTGACACCACGGTGATATCGTCGGTCTGGCCGAAATGCTGCGCTGTCTGCGCGATGTAGCGTGCCGATTCGTGGCTCACCTGTTGGGTGCGCTCGAAGCCGAACAGCTCCCCGTGCGCATTCGTCGCCTCAACCACCCCGTCGGAGATGAAAACAAGCCTGTCACCGCGGTTAAGTTGGAAAGTCGTCTGCTCGTAGTGGGCGTCCGCAATCACTCCCAAAGGCAGGCTTGGAGTGAGCTCCACTTCGCGGCCGTCTCGATACGGACCAAGGTGGCCGGCGTTCGCAATGATTGCGGTGCCGTCTGGATAGATCCGTGCACAAAGGCATGTCGCGAAGCACGGGGCACAATCCAGGTCGGGCACCGCGCTCGTGTTTGGGACTGCTCCAATGAGGACGCGATTGAGATGCTCAAGGACGGTGTCAGGGTCGTGCGAAAGCTCGTTGCGCAGCGCGCCCACCAAGGTGCTTGAGTTCATCGCGGCCTGCAGACCCTTGCCGCTCACGTCCCCGACGACGATCAGCAATGAATCGTCCTTCAGAGGAAGGACCTGAAAGAAATCCCCCCCGACGCCATTGACGGGTAGATAGGCACTTTCCAACATGAAGTTCCGGTTCGACGGAAGGTGCGTGGGAATCAGAAGGGCCTGGACGCTGCGCGCCGCTGCAATCTCAGCCGCGGAACGCTGTTCTTCCTCGCTGACGCGAACAAACCGGTAAAGAATGACAGCAATGAGACTCCCGAGAAAGATCAGGTAGGAAACCGTGCCTGTGCCGTACTCAATCGGGCCGAGATGGAAGCGGTGAGAGGCGAATTGTTCCGGAATCCAATGCCTGTTAGCGGCGAAATCGAGAATGGTGTCGGCGGAATCGGCCGTTGCTGCAAGGAAAAAGGGCAGGAGCATCACGCCAGCCTCGCGGCGGCCGCGCCGCCAGGCATGGAAGAGGAAGACGCAAACCAGGAGGCAGAAAGTGACTTCAGCGGCAACCGAGAGAACTTCGTAGACAAATTCGAGATGAACGAAATACACGAACGGCAGCAGCAGCACCGATGCTTGAACGATACGGACGAACCGGCGTGATGGACTCGCCGTGAAACGTAGTATGAACTCCAGCGTGACTGCCATGAAGATGCGGCCAATAAACAGCGTGAATACGCGGTAGATCGACAGCGGCATCGCCGCTAATCCGAAAGCAGCGTCAGCCGCACCGCCCGCCGCCACTGTGAGGCAAAGCAACGTCAGCCAGAGATATTCAGAATGGTTTCGCTGGTTAACATAGAGAGCCGCTCCCAGTATCGCGACGCAGAGAAAGAGGAATGTCACGATCATTGCGGCGATCGCGTGCTCATTCCATTGACGACCGACCGCCATTGTGAGCCTGTCGGCAATTTCGTCGCGCGGGCCGAGTTCTACCTTTCCGATCAGGCCGCGATTGATGGTCACGGTGGGTCCTGCCCAGGTGCGGATGGCAATCTCGATGGGTCCCGATCCGGAAACCGGAACGACGAGCGGCGGCGATTGATACTCAGCCAACTGATCTGCCATACCTCGCGTGTGGCCGGACTCGACGCCATCCAGGTAGACCGCAATTTGTCCGACCGAATCGCCGGTCACAAGCAGAGCCGGTGGCTGGCTTCCCGGCATCCCGCCCAACTGGGAAACGACTTGCGGCTGCAGCCGCATGCGATACCAGGCAAAGCCGGAATACGTGTCAATTCCCTGCGTGGTGAGCGACTCCCCAACTGTTACGGTTGGCCAGTCAGAGTCGTTGAATTCGGGATTCGCCCATTGCGGATCGTCTCCAGTGTGGAAACGCCATGCGCCGTCGAGCGTGATAACCGCGTGAGCGCCGGCCGGTAGGCTGTTGGAGGTGGAAGCTGAAGGCGTGACGGAAGTGGAGGGGCTTTGGGCGGAAACCGGCAATACGCATACACACAGGAGCGCGAACCAGTTGTGGATCAACCGCGAGGGATTCGGTAACGCCGCTCGCCCGATGGTCTCCATTCGATTTCTAATTCTAGAGCAGATGGTCACTCATCGAGGGTTCTTCGGGCAGCTTACGTGGGCAGTTTGTCCGATTAAGTCTCTCTTGCCCGGATCCGCAAAAATGCTGCCCCGTGGGCTTTACCCTCTGCGTCCCCGCACGGCTTCCTTGGCCTCCGCGGGGCCTGTGATCGGGACTTCGGGAACCTCGGCTTTTGCGACGCCGCCGATGTTCAGCTTCTTGCGCACCTCGGCATCCATTTTGGCGAAGATGTCCTTGTTGTCTTTGAGGAAGGTGCGGGTGTTCTCGCGGCCCTGGCCGATGCGTTCGCCGGAATAGCTGTACCAGGCGCCCGACTTCTCCACGATGTTGTTGGCCACCGCCAGGTCGAGCACGTCGCCTTCGCGGCTGATGCCCTCGCCGTAGAGAATGTCGAACTCCGCCTCGCGGAAGGGCGCGGCCACCTTGTTCTTCACAATCTTGACCTTGGTCCGGTTGCCGGTCACCGCGTCGCCTTCCTTGATGGCGGCGATGCGGCGAATGTCCACGCGCACCGAGGAATAGAACTTCAGCGCCCGGCCGCCCGTGGTCGTTTCAGGGTTGCCGAACATGACGCCGATCTTTTCGCGGATCTGGTTGATGAAGATGAGGGCTGTGCGCGATTTGGAGACGGTTCCGGTGAGCTTGCGCAAGGCTTGCGACATGAGCCGTGCCTGCAAGCCCATGTGGGACTCGCCCATTTCGCCGTCCAGTTCGGCCTTGGGAACCAAAGCTGCGACCGAATCCACCACCAGCACGTCGATGGCACCGGACCGGACCAGCGCCTCGGTGATTTCGAGAGCCTGTTCGCCGCTATCTGGCTGAGAAACCAGTAGGTTGTCGACATCGACGCCGAGCTTCTTGGCGTAGCTGGGGTCCAGCGCATGTTCAGCGTCCACAAAGGCTGCCAAGCCGCCCATCCGCTGCGCCTCAGCAATAATCTGCAGGGTAATTGTCGTCTTACCGGACGACTCCGGCCCATAGACCTCCGTCACCCGGCCGCGGGGAATACCACCCACGCCCAAGGCCGCGTCAAAGCTGATGGACCCCGTCGAAATGACCGCGATGGGCAGCAATGCCTCTTTGGACCCGAGGCGAACGATCGATCCCTTGCCAAATTGTTTTTCGATCTGAGAAAGGGCAAGTTCTACAGCTTTTGCGCGGTCATCAATGATGGCCATAAATGAGGCTCCTCTAATGGTTCGCCTCGCGCGGCCCTAAATTTGAGAGACAGAAATCACGCGGCGGCTTGAATTGGATTCGAGGGGATTGTAGCAGGATGGGAGAGACAATGACAGCGAAAAAAGCGAAGAAAAAGAGAATTTAATTGGGATGGTCGCGAAGGTCACGTTCAGGAATTTTGCACCGTTGCCGCGCCGCGAACAGTCTCAATGATGGGAGGGATCGGTATATGAGAGGAACCCGGATGGACCGCTCTTACCGCAGAAACCAGATGTCTCTTGTCGTCTTTGCGGCGATTCTGTGGCTGCTGGCCGATGTTGTGAATATCCCTGGTGCGCCCGCACAGAGCGCAGCGCCTGCGGGAGAAGGTCCAACGAACCCCGATGCAACCGCGGGACAGCCAGACGTGCACGGCCGCAAATCGATCAACGTGGTGGTCGTCGACAAGCTGGGACATCCGGTACGCGGACTGCAGGCAAGCGACTTTACCTTGCTCGACAACAAGGAGCCGCAAAAGCTGCTCGGGTTTCAGGCTGTCGAAGGGAACTCTTCGAGTGCAGGCCCGGTGCATGTGGTGATTGTGGTCGACAACATCAACACCGGATTCGGCGCAGTGGCATGGCAGCGCGAGCAGCTAAATGAGTTTCTCAAAGAAGACAGTGGCGTATTGAGGTACCCCACGACGCTGGGGATGCTGAGCGAAAGCGGCCTGAAGCTGCAGAAGGGCTCGACGACGGACGGCAACGCCCTGCTGGCCGATTTCAACAAGTATCAAACCGACCTGCGCCTGATTAACAGAAACGCAGGCATCTACGGGCTTGCGGACATGCTGGAGATGTCGCTAAGCCAGCTTGGTCAACTGGCTGCCTTTGAGGCCACAGAGCCCGGGCACAAGCTGATCCTGGTGATCAGTCCAGGATGGCCGATGCTTCCGGCAGCTGGGGACCAGGAGGACCTGGTACAGCGGAACTGGGTTTTCAACACCATTGTGGAGATGACGAACGGACTGCGTGAAGCGAACATCACGCTCTACGCTCTCAATCCGTTTGAACTGGGCAGGACAGATCCGTTTTACTACCAGGGTTATTTGAAGCCCGTAGCGCTCGCGAAGAATGCCGAATATCCCAACTTGGCATTGCAGGTATTTGCCGCGCATTCCGGAGGCCAGGTGCTGGTGGCCGGCAGAGATATTAAAGGCGAATTAAACACGGCAATTCGTGATGCCAGTACGAGCTATGAACTCACCTTTGAAGGTGCGCCGGGCGACCGGCCCAACGAGTACAACGCGCTGCAGGTGCAGGTGGACAAGCCGGACGTGAAGGTTCGCACCACGGCGGGCTACTACGCCAATGTGCGGCTATCGACGCAATCTAGCGCTAAGAAAACCGCGAAGAATTAGCGTTTCGTAAGCTATCAGGCTGAAGCCGTCGGTTTAAGAAGTGCTGCGCTTCGGAACCCGGACAGAAATGCGGAGCGCCGCACGGGCAGACCCGTCAAACCAGGTAGGCGCCAATGCGTGTCTCGCGGCTGGTGAGCGCATCGCAGGCCCGGTCGAGTTTCTCGTACTCGGAATCGTGATCTTTGCGGAACGACCGAAAGGCCTCATCGCTCGCCCAGCGGTCGATGGTCAGATAGACTCCGGAAGCGTAGGCATCGCGCAAAAGCTCCGTGCCCAGATATTCGGGTGAGGAGCGAAAGAGCTGCGCCCAGGCGCCGTCCGGCCCATACGCGCCCTCAAAGTCAACAATCTTCTCCTCGGCAATTTCAAATTGCCAGACGACAACGAACATACGCGGCCTCGGTCTTTTCTTTTTATGGTAGCGCATATCAGAACCGAGGCTGTCGGGATGGCGCTGCGGAGAAGAACGGAATTGGAGTTGAACGGGTAAGCCGGTTCGCTTCCGAACGTGATTGTGGCTTGCAGTCCCCCGGTACAGTTCCCCAAAGGCTCTCTGCCATGATGTCGGAGTTCGCCAGGAATTAATCCTTGCCTTCCACAATCCTCAGGGAAGAGACTTTGAGGGACAAGTGGGATCCCGTTTAGAGGCCGGCGAGGAGTTCCTTGATGGAAGGCAATGGAGGTACTGTCCCTGTGAGCAGCTGAATCTTGCTCAAAAGGTCTTTGGGATGGACCGGCTTGAGGACCAGCTCAAAATCATGTCCGTTGGCACGAGCGGCCTCAAGCAAATCCGCCGTAGAGGCTTGTCCGGAAAATAGAAGGACTTTGCAATCAGGACAGGATGCTTCCACTTGAAGGGCTAATTCGATCCCGGAAAGCTGCGGCATTACGACGTCGGTGATGAGCAGGTCGGGATGCTGCGAATGCGCGGCCTTCAATGCCGCAAGCGGGTCAGTAAAAGACGTTGCGTCGAAGCCAAGATGGCGCAAGATAGTGGCAAGGCTCGAAGCGATCATATGCTCGTCGTCGACTACAAAGACGAGGGGCTGTCTACGCCGTTTCAACATGTATGTTTCCTCTTTTCCGGAGGGATGCCGCCGATCAGGCATTTTCGAGCGAAATGTGCAATTGGCCCCCGGGTAGGGAGGGGATCGCCACGCGACGAGCATAAACGGTCCTTCACAGGGCGGTGTGTACGATGGCGAACACAACTGGCGTTTTGTATCAATCGAGATCGCAGCAACACACTGGCAAGGACGTCGCCGGCGAGGGGGAGCCGTGTTAAGGAACGTATTCAAAAATAGCGTTTTGAGGAGTTTAGACAGCGATATCATCGACCGCCTTGGCCTGCAGCCAGTGAAGTTCGAACTCATGCACGAGATCGAATACCCCGGGAGTCCCATTGAGCGGCTCTATTTCGTCGAAGAGGGCATGGCTTCGATGACGACGACCTTCAAGGACGGATCGCAGGTCGAGGTCGGGATGTTCGGTTATGAATCCGTAATCGGCGTCTCTGCCCTGATGGGGACTAAAAAAAGTCTGAATCGTGTCTACACCCAGATTGCCGGCCATGGCTATTCCTGCACTGTTGAGAGTGCACGAAAGGAATACTCTCTTGGCGGCGAGTTTCAAACTCTGGCCCTGCGCTATGTGCAGGCCCAGCTCGTTCAGGCGATTCAGTCGGCTGGATGCAATGCGAAACACAATTTCGAACAGCGCCTCGCGCGCTGGCTGCTCATCTGCGCCGATCGGGCCCACAGCACCCGATTCAAAATGTCGCACGAGTTCCTCGCGGACATGCTCGGCGGCACGCGCCCTACAGTTTCAACTGCGGCCGAGGTCCTGAAGCAGAAGGGACTCATCGAATATAGCCGTGGTGAAATTCGCATTATCGATGTGCCCGGACTTCGGAATACATCGTGCGAGTGCTACGAGGTCATCAAGAACCATCTCGACAACTTCACCGAGTTCGACGCCGTGCGGATCGCATAGTCGCCAGTCACCCGCCGCAGCCACAGCTATGTGCCAGCACTTCGGCAAAATGAAGCGCTTCCTTGTGACCCAACTGGCTGATCTGCTCGCGGCAGCTGAATCCGTCCGCGACGAGAATGGTCATGGGACCTGCAGCCTCGACGGCCGGGAGTAGCCGGTCGTTGGCGATAATCTTTGAGACTTCGAACTTCCCGGCTTCAAATCCAAACGGGCCCGCCATGCCACAGCAGCCGGCATGAATCGCTTCCACAGTGGCGCCGGCGCGGCGCAGGAGGGCGATTTCACTGGCTGGCCCGCCAAAAACGGCCTTATGGTGACAATGCCCGTGGATCAGGATATGCGCGCCTGTGAGGTCGGGGACCCATTCAGTAGCCTTAACGGCGAGCCAATCGGCCAGCAGCCAAACTTGTTGGCTTAGAAGCTTTGCCCTTTTGTCTCTCGGGAAAAGCTCCAGCAACTCGTCCTTGAAGACGCTGGCGCAACTCGGTTCCAGAAAGATGAAAGGCAAGCCGGCTTCAATCTGTGGGGCCATGCGATCGAGAATCGTGGCGAGATATGCGCGGGCCGGGCCGAGTAAGCCGAAGTCGTAGAGCGGCCGGCCACAGCATATGTGACCCTTGGGCGTCTCAACCCGAAAGCCCGCCAAATTCAGAACGGTCTCCGCAGCGGCAAGCGTCTGTGGGTGGTAGTAGTTGTTCCACGTATCCGGCCACAACACCACCTGCGCCACCTGCGGTGCGGCTGGCGGCGCTGCGCGCCTTTGACCATCTGGCACACCAGCGGCTCGCGTCGTTTGATAGCTATTAGTTGCCAGGCGGGGGAGCTCGCGTTGTTGCGCGACACCAGCGATGCGCTTGACCAGGGGGCTGGTGACCGGGCCGGTAAGCAGGGCGTTGGTCAGCGCGGGGGCCACCGAACCCCAGCGAGCGAGTTTGTCGGCGAATCCAAAAATGTAGTGGTGGAGCGGGTGCACACGGCCCTTGTAGCGCTGTGCCAGAAACTCCGACTTGTAGGCTGCCATGTCCACCTGAACCGGGCACTCTGTCTTGCAGGCCTTGCAGCTCAGGCAGAGCTCAAGTGCTTCGTGGACCGACTCGCTTTGGAAGCCCTCCTTGCGCAGGTCGCCGGCAAGCATCTCCCAAAGCAGGCGTGCGCGGCCCCGCGTGGAGTGCTGCTCCTGGCCCGTCGCACGGTAGCTCGGACACATGACACCGCTGTCCGCCTTGCGGCATGCACCCACGCCAACACAGCGCTCCGTTGCGCGCTCCATCGATCCGTCATCGGCTGCGAACGCAAAGTGCGTTTCGAGAACCCGCGCTGCGCGCTCCGGGTTGGTCTGGTGAGCGGAGGTCGTCGAAATGGGTACGTGGCGAAGATTCTCCACGGGATCGTACACTCGAACCGCATCGACCAGCTTGCCGGGATTCATGCGATTGTCGGGATCCCACAGCGCCTTGAACTCGCGGAAGGCTTGCATCAGCTCGGGTCCGAACATCTTGGGCAGCAGCGCGGCGCGGGCCTGTCCATCGCCATGTTCGCCCGATAGCGACCCACCGAAGCTCAGGACCACGTCCGCGGCGCGGTCGATGAACTCGCGGAATTTGCGCAGCCCCGGTTCGGAGCGGAAGTCGAAGTTGATGCGCATGTGGACGCAGCCTTGGCCGTAGTGCCCATAAAGCGGGCTGCGATAGCCGTACTCGGCCATGAGAGAGGAGATCCGGCGCAAATAGGCTCCGAGCTGAGCGGGAGGCACGGCCGCATCTTCCCATCCTTCCCAACGGTCGGCCTCGCCCGGGACGAAGACCGTGGCGCCTAACGCGGACTCGCGAACATACCAGACGGATGCCGCTTCTGCGGGGGTGCAAATGTGGGCGCTGGGCGGATTGAGCCAGGCTTGCGAAGCGCGCGCAACTGTCGCGGCCTTGGCCTGCGCCTCTTCGGCCGTCCAGGCTCCCATTTCGACCAGCAGGAAACCCGCGCCGGGAGGGAGTTGGTCGAGATTCTTATTGGCAAGGCCTTTGCGCCGCATGAAATCCACGAGCAGTTGGTCAAAGCCCTCCAGTCCAATGGGTTTGTGTTCAAGGGTGGCGGGAACGGCGTCGGCGGCAAGAAAGCCGTCTTCAAATCCCAGGACCGTCAGTACGCGGAAGGGCGGACTGGCCGTTAGGTTGAGCGTGGCAGAAACGACGTTGGCGCAAGTGCCTTCCGAGCCGACCAGTGCGCGGGCCACGTGGAAGCCGTTCTCATCGAGCAGCTCATCGAGGTTGTAGCCGGAGACGCGGCGGGGGATGCGCGGGAATTTCTCCCGGACAAGTCCGGCATAGCGGTCGCGAATCCGTGCGAGACCCGTATAGATTTCGCCCACCCGGCCGGCGCTGCTCATCAAGGTCCGGAGCTTTTCTGGACTGGTGCGGCCGACCGTCATCCGCGTGCCGTCATACAGCACAATGTCGAGCGTTTCGACGTTGTCAGCCACCTTGCCGCCCAACCACCCCAACGACGAAGACCTGTCGTTGGGGACCCCGCCCAGCAAGCCGTGCACGCCGCAACTGTTGTTGCCGATCATGCCCCCCAGGGTGCAGCGCGAATGCGTGGCAGGGTCGGGTGCGTACGTCAGGTGGTGCAGTTCGGCAGCCTCGCGCAAGCGGTCGAGAACAATGCCCGGTTCGACCGTCGCCAGCTTGGCGCCCGGATCAATCGAGGTAAGGCCATGCATGTAGCGCGAGTAATCGAATACCACGGCAACGTTGGCGCACTGGCCGGCCAGGCTGGTGCCCGCCCCCCGGGGTAGCACTGCGGCTCCGGTCGCGCGGCATGCGGCCAGAGCAGCCTCTACGTCGGCCGCATCGCGGGGATGGACCACGCCCACCGGAAGCTGCCGATAGTTGGAGGAATCGGTGGCATAAAGAGCGCGCGAGCCGATATCGAAGAGAACCTCACCCCGCATTGTCGCTTTCAGCCGGGTTTCGAGTTCGCGATGGGCAGCGAATCCCTCATGGTCGAGCGGAGAGTGATTGGAAAGAATGGAGAAAGTGCTCACCGGGGAATGGTATCGCGTCGGTCTCGCCTACCGCGTAGGCCACTCTTCCACGACGATGCCAAGGTCGTTGAGCTGCTGGATAGATCGGAAGAGCGTCGTGTAGGGAAAGAGTGTAGATCTCGGTGGTCGCCGTAT
>OBLW0100002333.1_pt1 | contig 15363 bp, 12 predicted proteins | sample 1520161 | NCBI WGS metagenome assembly OBLW01 (sample SAMEA3539309, study PRJEB22396) | soil metagenome | biome: tundra; feature: field; material: soil | place: USA | collected 2010-05 | depth 0.15 m
TGCACGCCAAGGGCGCCATGCTCTACATGGACGGCGCCAACATGAACGCGCTGGTGGGGATCGCCCGCCCGGGCGATTTCGGCGTGGACGCGCTGCACCTCAACCTCCACAAAACGTTCTCCACTCCTCACGGCGGCGGCGGTCCGGGCGCCGGACCCGTGGCTGTGAAGAAGGCGCTCGAACCGTTCCTTCCCGTGCCCCGGCTGAAGCGTTCCGGCAAGAAGTGGACGTGGGATTACAAGCGCAAGAGCTCCATTGGCCGCGTCCGCGCCTTCTATGGAAATTTCGGAGTCCTAGTCCGCGCGCTGGCCTACATCCTGGCGCACGGCGGCCCGGGTTTGCGCAACGCCACCGTCGACGCCGTGCTCAACGCCAACTACATCCGCAAGGGGCTGGAACCGTATTACGATCTGCCCTACGTGTCGCCCAGCATGCACGAGGTGGTGTTCAGCGATGCCCGCCAGGAACGCAACGGCGTGCGCACCGGGGACATTGCCAAGCGCCTGATCGACTACGGCTTCCATCCTTACACCGTGAGCTTTCCGCTGATCGTCCACGGGGCGCTCATGATCGAGCCGACCGAGACGGAGGGAACCTTGGAGCTCGATGCCTTCATCGACGCGATGATCTCCATCGCGAAGGAGGTGGAGATGGACCCCCAGTTCGTCAAGGACGCGCCCTACAGCACCCGCACCAGCCGCGTAGACGAGGTCACCGCCGCCCGCAAGCCCGTGCTGCGATGGAAGCGCGTATAGCCGCCATCGGCGCGCGGGTGACGGAGCAGTTGCGTCTTGGGCGGGGCGTGCGTCACACTAGGAGTGCCGACGATGCCCGATTTTTGCACATGCGGTGCGCAGTTGCCGCCAGACGCCTTGTTCTGCCATAAGTGCGGCAAACCGCAGCGCGAGCTTATGATGCCCGATGCTCCGCCCGCGCCGGTCGAGGCGGCGGCCACGCCGCCCCCGCCCGTTGAGGCTCCGGCGCCGCGCTTGACCTTTCACGACCAGGTGGCCGTGCGCATCGCCCTTTACGTGGGAGTGGCCGCGACGGTCCTGAGTTTGACGCTCCCGCTTGTGAACTGGCTGGCCGCCGGGTTCCTCGCGGTCTATCTTTACCGGCGGAAAACCAGGCGCCTTTTGGACGTCAGCGCCGGCGTACACATGGGATGGATCACCGGCCTCGTGATGTTTCCCTTGGGCGCGATAGTTTATGTGGTTATGGCGATGTCCGAGCATTGGGGAACCCTTTGGCTGGAGCAGATGAAGCACGCGCCAACCCAGGATCCCGCCCTGCAGCGTCAGATGGTGCAGTTCTTCCAGAGCGGCCCGGGGATGGCGGTTGCGCTGCTGTTTTCGTTGGGGTTTCTGTTCCTGCTGATCATCGGACTCAGCATCGCCGGCGGCGCTCTCGGCGCCAAGGTATCGGGCCGCCAATAGAACAGTGGGGCGGACCGGTTTGACCTCGGCTACGTGGCATTGCAGACGAGCCGTTAGCAGAGCGCGGCCATCAGGGCGCCGCGAGCAGTCGAGTTCAACGGGTCGGACGAGACCCGAATTTCGGAAAGCTTCAACGGAAAATTGGCGGCGCACATCGTGGCTGTGAAGTGTTCCAAGAAGCCGGGAGGCAGCACGGTCCCGCCGCTCAGCGCCAGGGGAACCGCTTGATCCAGCTTGGGTAGTCGCTGCGCCGCCGCGATGTGGCTTCGCAGGGACTCGATCAGGCTTTTCATCATGTCCCGATAGTAGACGTTCAGCGCGTTCTGTACGCGGTCGGTGGAGAAGCCATTCAAGTGGAACGCGGACTCCTTTTGAACCCGCGTGCGGGTCGCCAGATCACCCGTCACGAAGGCCGCGCTGGCGTCGATGAAGTCGCCCGCCTTGGCAACGCTGAAACCGATTACCGGCACTGACAAGATAGCCAGGCAGACGTTGCACAGGCCGCTGCCGCAGGAGATTCCAATACCGCTGAAATTCGATCCGCCCAGTTCGCCAAATACCACCGCCAGCCCTTCCTGGATAGGCGTGGCCGTGTACCCCAATTCCTCCAGGATCTGGCGAATCGACGCCTCATGGTATGCCAGGCCGCCTTCGCCGTCTTCGCCCGGCGCCGGGACGCTGAAAAAGACCTTTTGCCCATCCACCGCCGCCCGTCCGGTCAGCTTCGTGATAATCCGGCGGACTACCGCCAGGGCGTAAGGTTCCTGCGGGTTGAGCACGCCGTTCCGCATCGGGCGCCGCGTCTCGGCGTGAAACACCTCCGCGAATTTCTGAGCGTCGTCCCCGGCGACGACCAGTTCACCCCCGTGCACCTCGTGGAAGACGTTCTCCCGCTGCAGAAGGCTCTCCGCCAGCTTCGAATAAGGAAGCGTCAGGAAGGCATTGAGGCAGGTCTCGTAGTGATATTGCTTATCGGTGTTGCGAGCCACCACGATTCGGCTGGTACCTACATCGAGTCCCAGCGGTTCTACGTAATTCTGTTCGGCGTTTTTCATGTGAATTTCCTCTCGGAAACATGTAATTCGTCGGAATCCGGCCCGGACTTTAGAGTTCTGGGAAAAATTGCTTAGATCTACCGGAAAATGCTTGTTCCGCCGATAGCTCTAACACAAACGGCTATGCCGGCACAGCGCCAATCGGCTCATAACTCGTGCTTAGGGAGGATCGCGGCGAGAATCGACGACCCGGTAAGGCGTCTGAGGTTTCTCAAGATGGTGAAGCCGGAAATCCAAAACCGGCCCGTGAGGCGCTCTCCTAGCCGGGTGCGCCTGCTCATGATTCCGCTGCTCCTGGCTGCGCTGGCATGCGTCTTCTTCGTGCGCGCCCCGGCCAAGGCGCGCCCGCCGCTCTCGCCGGCCCGGCTTGCCGAACCGGCCGTAGCGCCAGGCCCCGGGCAGCCTTCCGAAGTCTGGGAGGTCGAAAATACGGCGGACTCGGAGACGTATAGCAACGGCCTTTGGATTGACGACCGCTACGCCGTTCCGAACCATCCGCGCGGCTACCTGGAATTCCCGGCAAGCCCGGCGGACGCGCCCGCCGTTCGCCGTTCCGATCCCGCCGGCATCGTGTTTCATACTACCGAAAGCTCGCAGGCTACCTTCTCGCCCGAGGACAACGGGACCCTGCGACGGATCGGTGAATCCCTCCTGGACTATGTCTGCCGCAAGCGCGCTTACCATTTTGTAATCGACCGTTTCGGACGCGTGCACCGCATTGTGGCTGAAAGCGACGCAGCCAATCATGCCGGCTTCTCAGTTTGGGCGGACGAGCATTGGTTCTATGTGAACCTGAACGAAAGCTTCTTCGGCGTCTCGTTTGAGGCGCGGACCGATCCGCAGGGCGGAGCCGCCATCGGTCCGGCCCAGGTGCGGGCCGGCGCCATGTTGGTCGAGATGCTGCGCAGCCGCTATGGAATTCCGGCGGCCAATTGCGTCACGCACGCCCAGGTGTCGGTCAACCCCTCGAATATGCAAGCCGGGTACCACAAGGATTGGGCTTTTGGCTTCCCGTTCGAACCAGTGGGCCTGCCGGACAATTATGCGCGGGATCTTCCCTCCCTGTGGGCCTTCGGGTTCGAGTATGACGCCGGCCCGGCGACTGCGGCGGAATCGGGGGTTTACGCCGGAGCCGTGCGAACCGAGGAGCGCATCAAGGAGAGCGCATCGGCGGCTGGAATTGGCCTGGAGGCCTACCGTAAATCCCTCCGGAAGCGCTTCCAGCAGCGGCTGGGAGAAACACGGCGCTTCCAGTCCCAGTGTTCCAGGGGTTCCAGTTGAACCGCCCCGCCGCGCTACGGCGTTCCGGAACGCTCCGCTAGTTGCTAGTATAAGTGTCCAAGAACTCAACAGGCCAGAAGAAGGCAGACGGGCCCACTAACGACGCGGGTGCCCCGGTCCGCCCCACCGAAGAAGGCAGGCCACAAAAAACTATGGCCTGCCCTACTGTCTAGACTAGGATCTTCCCGTCCGGTCCCAGCCGCAGTTTGCGATCCCGCCAGTGCACCGTGCTTCCGAAAGCGCCCGCCAGCCAGACGGCGAAACCGAACAGATCGCGCAACGGGATCAGCCAGAGATCCCGCCGCACGCGCCGGTCCTTGAGCACTGCGGCTGACATCGCGCCCGCAGCCATGCGCAGCCCCAGCGCCGCCACGCCGGCCTGCCACTCTCCCGCGGCGAAGGCCACCAGAGCCCAAATGGTGGCGTGCGTCACCGCGTACCCGAAGTAGCCTCCGGGTCTCGAAAATCGGATGGTGCGGGCCCAGCGCACCTGGTGGCGCCAGGTCTGCCCCCACGATTCGTCCCCCAAATCGGTCTCCACCACCACCGGCGCGAACTCGATCCGATACCCCATCTCGTGGATGCGCCGGCCAAGCTGGTAATCGTCGGCGATGTACTCCCGTATGGCCTCGAAACCGCCCGTGGCGCGCAACTCGCTGGCGCGAAACGCCATGGTCGAACCCAGCGCGAACTCCGCCTGGCCCAACAGCCGCGCGACCATCACGCTCGGCGCGAACTCCGTGGCGATTCCCAGCGCCTCCGAGCGCGACGCCCAGCCTTCCGCCCGCGCGCGGTAGAGGCACGTCACCAGCCCGATTTTGGGATTGGCCAGCGGCGCCGTCACAGCCCGCAGATAGCCGGGTTCCACTCGGATGTCGCTGTCGTTCACCAGCAGCAGCGGATAGCGCGCGCGCTTGGCCAGCTCGGCCAGAAGCCCAGTCTTGGCATTGGGAGCGCTAGTGGCAACCACCACGGATTCGATGCGAACCGACGGAAACTCCTTCTGAAGCCGTGCGATGTCTTCGAGCGCCGGGTCCAAAGGGTCGCCGACGCCGAAAAGAATCTCAAACTCCGGGTAGTCCTCGGTGGCGTGGGATCGAATGGCTTCGTAAAACCGCGGATCGCGGCCATGTACCGGCTTGAGGATGGAAACAGAAACAGGGGCCTGGGGCCAGGGGCCGGGGGCCGGGGAAGAAACCTGCTGCCTCTCCCATCTCACGGCCGCAACCATCGCCAGCAGATAGTACGCCGCCGCCGCCAGCGCCGGCGCCGCCAGCCAGATCACTGGGAGACCAGCGCCACGCCGCAGATTACCAGCGACGCGCCTACCCAGCGGAGCCCGTTCACACGCTCTTTGAGAACGTACTTGGCGAGCACCGTCTCCAGTACGCAAGTGATGGCCGTGGCCGGCACGGCGAAGCTCAAATCGGCCACGCTCAGCAGCCCCAGGTTCGCGAAGAACGCCACCGCCATGGCCGCCACCGCCGCAATCACAAAGCGGTTGCGCGCCAGCGCGGCCATGGCCCGGCCGATCGCGTTGGGCCGGAAGTCGCGGACCTCCCCGTGCCGCCGCATGCCCGCCGCCTGCAGCACTTCGCCGGCCACGGTCGCCGCCACCACGATTCCCACGAACACCCACCTCATCGGCGTGTCTCCGCCTGTTGGATCGCGAACGTGCGCGCCTCCGTGCCGCCGCCCACCAGGGCCACGCCGGCCACAATCAGCCCAATGCCGGCCCAGCGCTTCCAATCGATCGCTTCGTGCAGAAAGACCTGTCCGGCAAGCGCCGTCAAAGCGTAGCCCACCGAGGTCACCGGCGCCACGTAGCTCAAATCCGCCCAGCTCAGCAGCGCCATGCGCATGAGCAGCCAAAGCACCAGCAGCAGCACGCCCAACGCAACGTAAGGCCGGAACAGGACGGTGATGTAATCCAGGGGGAAAGCCAGCGTCGGGGGCATCCCCAGCTTCATGAAGTAGTTGCCCATTACTCCGCTGAGGACCACCACGGGCGCAAACAGCCGCGTTTTCATCCGCAGGCGCGCCGCTTCGCTGGTCATGCGCGGCTAGTCGCCGGACGCGACTGGCGCGGGCGCCGGTTTGCCCGCCGCCTTCTGTTCGGACACAAACCGCTTCCGTTTGGACCGCAGCGCCATGTACTCGCGGGCTTCCTTCGTGAGACGCCGGCGCTCCTCGCCGTTGAAGACCGCCTTCCTCACGATACGCCAGATCACTCGCGGCCGGAAGAAATACTCGCCGTAGAAGCGCTCCACCGATTCCACCAGCTCGCCGCGGTCCAGGCCCGGATAAATGATGTTGGGAAGCTGGTGCCCAGTCTCATCCGTCATGGAATCGATGGTGATCAGGTTGTTCTTCTTGACGTACTCGAAGAACTCGGTCCCCGGGTACGGGTGCGCGATGGACACCTGGATGGTGTCCGTATCCATCCGCTTAGCGAAATCGATGGTCTTCCGGATGCTCTCCCTCGTCTCGCCCGGCAGGCCGATGATGTAGTCGCCGTGAACCAGCAGGCCTAGCTTCTTGCAGTTGGCCGTGAAGCGCTCCGCCATTTCCACGGTGGCGCCCTTCTTGATGTTCTTCAGGATCTGCGGGTCGCCCGATTCATAACCGACGATCAGCAGCCGGCAGCCCGCTTCCTTCATGGCCTTCAGGGTAGGGTAGTCGGTGGTGACGCGCGACGTGCAGGACCACGTGAAGTTGAGCGGCTTGAGCTTGGCGCACAGGTCGATGGTGCGTTCCCTGCGGTAGTTGAACGTGTCGTCGTCGAAGAAGATCTCCTTGATATTGGGGAACTGCTCCAACGCGTAGCGCGCCTCGTTGGCTACGTCGTCGGACGAACGCAGCCTCCAGCGGTGGCCGGAATGGGTCTGCGGCCATAGGCAGAAGGTGCACAGAGCCGGACACCCGCGGGACGTGTAGAGCGAAATAAACGGGTTCAGCAGGAAGGGGACGTTGTAGCGCGTGATGTCGAGATCGCGCTTGTAGGTCTTCGTCACCCAGGGCAGCGCGTCCAGATCCTCAATCGCCGGCCCCTCCGGATTGTGAACCACCTGGCCGTTCTTCCGAAAGCTCACGCCGGGCAGTTCATCGAGCGGTTTGCCTTGGGCGTAATCCACGATCTGGTGATCGAATTCCCGCCGCACCACGAAATCGATGGCCGGGTTTCCGCGCAGCGTTCCTTCCGGGTCCACCGTAACCGGGGGCCCCACAAAGGCCACTTTCAGCTTCGGGTTGGCGTCCTTCAGCATCGCCGCCATTTTCACGTCGACGTGAAAGCCGGGAGTGGAGGTATAGAGCACCAGAAGCTCGAACTGCTTGCCCATCTCCACGGTCTGTTCAATGGAGATTTTGTGCGGCGGGGCGTCCACCACTTTGCTGTCCGGCAGCATGCCCGCCGGATAGCATAGCCACACCGGATACCAGTACGATTCGATCTCGCGCGACGCCGGCCAGCGCGAGCTGGCCCCACCGTCGAAGCCCTCGAACGATGGAGGATTCAGAAAGAGCGTTCTCATCGTTTCTCCCGTGGAACAGCCTTCGCAAAACGGGCTGCGATTACTGCAGTGTGGCGTCTCCGGCGTCCCGCCGCATGGAGGGCGCCGAGAAGTTGCTATAGTCTATCGTCAACTCCGCCGTCCCCGCCAGCCGCGTGCCCACCACGCTTTTCACCTGCAAAGGCACCGAAACCCCGTTTCGAATTTCGTACTTTCGAACGAAATCGACCCGCTTTAGAAAAATGGATGGGTTCTTTACCAGATACCCGGACTCCTGCACCCTTAGATACGTGGCGGCGTCGATCCAGATTTCGCCTTTGAACAGCCCCGGTCTCTTCTTGCGAGGCGTTACCTGGAAAATATGAGCTTCGCGCCCGTCCAACGCGCCCCGGCCTTTGTACTTGAACTTGTAATTGGCGGGGATCACCGCCAGCGAGGGCGATTGGTCGCCTTGCGCCTCCGCCTCCGCCGAGAGGTAGCGCGCGATCACCTGGCTTTTGACCGTGTTATCGCCGTCGAACTTCAGCCTCTCATAGGTAATCCGGCCTAGCGCCGAAATGCGCCGTAGCGCGTGCAGCCGTCCTTGCTTCTGTAGTTTAGGAAGGGAAGCGGCAATCTCGACATCCATCGAGGCGCCTTGCAGCAACTCCGCCTCGCCGCGTGAGGCGGCGCAGTAATTCTCGACGATGGCATCCGGCGCCAGCGCCGCCGGCGCACCCGAGGCCCAGACGCCAGCCACCGCAAACAGAAGTATTGCCCTGACTTTCATCCCCACCCCGATAGGTTTTGAACCCTGAAACTCCAAGTCTATCAGGATTCGAAGGATTCAGGCAAACCGCGCTCGGAAGCCCATTGGATCGGTCCCTGCGGCCCGACCACCGAGATCGGAACCGGCTGCCAGCTCGACCCATCCACCCAGACTGCCAAGGAGCCGCTGGCCGGCTGCGTCAACTGGACCTGGATCACGTACGCGCTGCCGCCTTGCGGCACGACCTGTGCGATAGGCACGATGGCGCCGTCCAGAGTGACCGCCAGACGGCCCAGATTAGCAAGCACCGTGGGATCGAGACCGGTGACCTGTACGTTCAACAGCATCGGGGGGTTGGAACCGCCTGCCGGCTGGCTGGGAGCGAGCGCCATCCCCACAATCACCGGCGGCGGCAGACCGATCTGCACTGCCAGCGGCGGGGAGTTCGCCAAGCCGTTGTTCACCACCAGATTGGTCAGCCCTGCCGGCAAGTCTCCGGGAACCAGGACGTTGATCTGACTCTCGGACCCGTACACCACCAGCGCCGGCTCTCCATTCAAAGTGGCTTGCACCGAGTTCCGCTCCATACCCAGGTTCACGCCGTCGATGGTGGCATAGCCGTAGCCATAAATCGTGGTTTGGCCCCCGATTCCGTTCGCCACGCTTGTGATGTAGGGTGCCGCCGGGTTGCCGGGCTGCGCCTGGAACGCATTCTGCGCGGAGGCCACCTGGAATCCGGAAATCACGCTTAGCTCGGATGCCGCCGGAGCCGCGTTGGACGCCGTCACCACGTTTGCAACCAGGTGCGTTGGGCCGATCACAAAAATATCGCGGACTTGCACGGCGCTGGTCCCAAAACCCACTGTCACCTGCCCATTCACCAAATTCATGTTGGTGGCCGTGATGTCCACTCTGGAGGCGATGCCCCCCGGCAGCGTCGCGGGAACGGCGCTGACCGCCGGCGGGGCAGTCACCGGGTAAGCATAGGTGGGCGGCGGGTTGGGCAGGGCGGTTCCGTAAGCGAGGGCTGCGGAATCCAAGGTTGTGGAGCTCTGCCAGTCGCTGTTGTAGACCACCACGCTGGCTTTCTGGCCGCTGAATCCGGGTGGCGGAATCACGGTGACCGAGCCGTTCTTAAGAGGCGTCTCGGCCGTGGCTTCGAGACCATCGAAGAACACCCGGCTATCGGAGGCCAGGTTGGAGCCCGTAATCGTCGCGCTCCCGTCCGCGTTGGCCGTCACCGCGAGATTCCCGGGCGGGTTGTTGTTCACCACCACTACCGCGTTCGGCAGCACGTAGATGTCATTGCCGAAATTCAAAACCAGATGCCGCGGCCCCGCCGCTGTTCCCGGCGGCATATTGAAATACAGCGCCACCGCCTGCGGCGAGCAGCAGGAAACCGGCTGTAGCGACGCCCCAATGCCGCCCAGCAGCGTCGCCCCTTGCGGCGTTGGCGTATTCCCATTCGCCGACTGAATCGTCACGGTCGCAATCCCGTTCGTGGCCGTCTGCGCAGCATTCACGAACGCCGGCGTCACCGGGCTGCCGTTATAGGAATACGTCTGGTTTGCGGAATCGAAGTAGCTGAACGTCACCAGGTCGTAGATGGGAACCGCCGCGCGCGGCGTCACCGCGAAATTCTCGCCGGTCACGCTCGCGCCCGCTTGAATGGCGATGGATGCCGCCTGAGCCGGATCGAGCGTCCCCGCGCCCCCGCCGGCCGCGTAGAACACCGTCCCGAACGGCGCGCTCGGCGGGATCGCATTTCCGTTGAGGTCCGTCGGATTTGTGACGTTCGCATCCGGGGGAAGCGGATGGACGTAAAGCAGGTATTGCCCCGGCGGCAGGCCGTCGATCTCATACGTCCCGTCCGGATTCGTCAGCGTGCTCACCGGCAGGCCCACGGCCGGGAGCGCCACCACCGAGGCCAGCGCTACGCCTGCGTTGTTGCCGGTCACTTTCCCCGAAATCGAACCGTAGGCGTTATTCCAGCCGTACGCGCCGTAAAGCACCGCCAGCGCGGCCACGTCGTCCGCCCCCAGGGGGTGCGTCCGCGTGGTATTGCGGACCACTTGTTGCGACATGGCGCTCGAGGTGAACGTGTGCTGTAAGCCCAGCGCGTGTCCCAGTTCGTGTACCGCGGTGGTGAAATAGGTCTCCGCGTAGCTCGGTCCCGGCGGCACGCTGGTATCTCTGTTTAAGAACACAATGGAACCGGAGATCGGGAAAAACGTTTCGCCTTGTTCCTGCACGGCCGGATTCACGCCAACGGTCGGCGCGGATTCCGCCAGCACTCCGGGCGGCAACTGGGTAAATTCCACCTCGATGCCTGGCGTATTGCCGGCCGGCTGGTTCTGCGCCTCGATCCCGGCAAACGCCACCCGCAAGCCGGAAGCGCTCACGGAGTTCCACACCGCCGCGGCCTGTTTCACCTGGCTGAGAACCGAAGCGAAACTGTCGTTGCCGGTGGTTTGCGGGCCGGCGTCGCTGACATGCACGGACACGCTGTTTTCCAGCAGCGCGCTCAGATCGAATTTCTCGTAAACCGGCGTGTAGGAACCCGTGATCGGGAAATGGACGTAGTGGTAATACGCAGCCGCGGGCGTCGCCGCCAAAAGCGCCAAAACCAACTGAGCCGCGAACGTCAGAGAGCGGTTGGTCCGGTTCAGTGCGAATCGACGGGTCATTTCGCCCCGCTCCCCGCCGCCAGCGCCGCGGCAATCCGGCCCCTCAGTTGGCTCAGCGGCATGACCAGCGTCTGGTCCTTTACGGGCCGGCCTGTCCCCGCGGCCAGCATCGTTTCACGGCTCGCCGCGCGCGTGACCGCCGGGTCCCGCGAACCGCCCGGATCGATCGCGAAGAGCCCCTGCGTCAAGCCGACCACCTGGGTTGGCCCCGTTTCGCCCCTCCAGAGGAAGAATACATATTCTTCGCCCGTATGGAACACCGGCGCACCCTCAAATGTCTGGCGCAGCCCGTTGGCCACGCCGCCAGGCGCCGCCACATCGACGGTACTCTCCCCCGCCCCCTTGAATCGCTCGGAGACTTGAACGGTGTAGTGGGTGTAGATCATCCTCCCGGAGAATGCCGCATAGGCGCCGGTGACCTTGCCGCGGACGATCGCCGTGGATTTGACGGCCATCTCGTCGAGCGAAAGCTGCTCCAGCGTCGCCGAACGGAGCGGTCCCACCGACAGGACCAACCATAGCGCGGATAGGAGCCGGAGCTTCACGGTCGTACAATGTGCAATTGCGCTGCCAACGGAGCCTGCTGAGGACAAACGGGTTAGCATCGTTCCGCCGCCGTTGCCTGGGTTCCCCGGACTCGCGCTTGGGACACTACGGCACAATCGTCGGTATCGACGTGAACAGGCCGTTCGGGTCGGTTCGCAGACCGAGGCCGGTCAACTGGCCGGCGGGTGAGAACGCGGAACCAGGGTTACCCTGGAATTGCACGATGCCGCGTCTTCCGGCCGTGACCGCCAGCCGGTCTGGCAGCATGAACGCATCGTGCCCGTTGCCGTTAGCGTCGTTCTGCGTCAGGGTGACCGGCTGCACCACCAGCAGGTTCCCGTCCCCATCCCAAACCGTAGCGGTGATGCGGGCCGGCGAGCCCGACAGGTTCACAATGGCGACGCCCGTCGAGTAGCCGCCTGTGTTGTCGAAAGAAAGACTGATCGAGGTTCCGATCTGGCTCTGCAAGGGAACCGCCGCTTCCGAACCGCCAGCGTATTGAAAGACCGCGAAGCTGCTCAGGGGGCCGTTGCTGAGCACGTCTGCCCATCCCTCCACGTTGGTGGCCAAGGCTCCGGTCGCTACCACCAGCGTGGTATTGGGCGTGATCGTTTCGTTCAGCGTGGACGCGGCGGCTTGCTCGGTGACAGCCGACTGGGTGACGGTGAGCGGCAGGGTCAGCGGGCTGCCGTCGTCGCCGTGAAAGACGAGGCTGATCTGAACCGGCGCGGCCGTCGTGTTGACGAGCCAGATGGTGGTATCCCAACCGCCGCCCGCTGCGACTTGGGAGATGACCCCCGTACGCGACAGGGCGCCCGGCACGGGCACTGTCAGGGTAAAGGTTTGGGAGGCGGTATAGACAGTGCTGTCTTGCGCTTGGACCGCGAAAACGTAATTGCCCGGGACGGTGGGAGTGCCCGCGATCACGCCCGCGCTCGAAAGCGCCAGCCCAGGCGGCAGGACGCCGGAAAGGATCGACCAGGAAAGCGGAGGGATCCCGCCGGCTGCGGCCAGGGTCTGGGAATACGGAGCGCCGATCAATGCCGAAGGCAAGGTCGCCGGTGTGGCAATGGCGAACGGGGCGTTGCCGATGGTCAGAGTAAATGACTGGCTGGCGGACTGTAACGTGGGAGTGTTTTGGACGCTAATGGTGAAGGTAAAGATTCCCCCCGTCGTGGGGGTTCCGGCGATCACGCCCTCGGAAGACAGGGTCAGGCCGGCCGGCAATGCTCCGGACGTAACCACCCAGGTGTATGGAGGAATGCCGCCGGTGGCTGAGAGGGTTTGTAGATAGGCCGTGCCTGCCACCCCCGAAGGCAAGGTGGAAGGCGTGGTGATGGCGACTGGTGGAGGAGCGATGAACAAGGTGAACGACTGGCTCGCGGTGTTCCCGCTGGCGTCGGTGACCTTGACGCTGAATGTCGAGGCTCCGGATCCCGTGGGGGTTCCGGCGATCGCGCCGGCGGAGGACACGGTGAGCCCCGCCGGCAGCGCGCCGGCCGTAACCGACCAAGTGTACGGAGGGACGCCGCCGGTGGCAGTGAGGGTTTGTGAATAGGCCGCGCCGATAGCGCCCGAAGGCAAGGTCGAAGGCGTCGTAACCGCCAGTGAAGGGATATGGACGGCCGAAGTGGCCAGAGTAAACGTCGCGGTACCCGCGCAGTCGTCGCCGCCGAATACGATCACCGCGAATGTCGAGGTCCCCACGGCTGTGGGGGTTCCGGCGATCAGGCCGGCGGTGGACATGGCGAGGCCGGCCGGCAACGCGCCGGCTTGAACCTCCCAATAGTAGGGAGGAACGTCGCCGGTGACTGCGAGGGCTTCCGAATACGGCGCGCCCACGACGCCCGCGGGCAAGTTCGACGGCGTGGTGACGGTTAGCGTGGGGCAAGGCTGTGCAAAGCTGGCGCAACTCACCAGCAGCAAACCTACTACCAGTGTGACCGACCTCATCTCAAAAACCTCCGTTCGCGTAAGCGATCTCAGACAGCCGTAAAGATCGTGCAATTGCCTTGCCAGGCAAGTCCGTTCAAGATAAACGGGTAACGATTGTCCTGGCGCCATCGCCTGGGTTCCCCGGGCCGCGCTACCGCTTGCCGGGCCGCACGATCAGCATGGGCGCATCCAGCTTGTGCCGTACCGGGTTGATGGTGGTTCCGAAAATCAAATCCTTCAATCCGCCGTGCCCGTGTGCGCCCATGATCACCAGGTCCGGATGGACTTCGCGCGCGTACCGCACAATCTCCTTTTGAGGCGAAGTCGAGTGCGAAATCTCGGTTTCCACGGCAATCCCCTGGTCACGAAGGGATTGAGCGATGCGCTCCAGATACTGTTCGTCGGCTTCCACTTCCGCGGTGGACGAATCCTTCCCGTAAATCTGGCTGGTAACACCCTCCTCCACGTGCAGCAGAAACACCTTGGCGCCGTGCAGCCTCGCCATGGCGGCGGTATGGCTCACGGCCAGCCGGTCCAGGGGGGTATGGTCGAGCGTAAGCAGGATGCGTTGATAAACCGGCGCCGCTTCGGATTCGGCCCCGGCCATTTCCGGCAACGTCACCGGCGCGCGGCCGAGACGCCGGTGGCTGGTGATCGCCGGTTCGATGGCCACCCACCCGAGCAGCGCCAGCAGCAGGCCCGCAACCGGCACGGTCACCAGCAGAATCAGCGGACGCCAGGCGCCCGCGCCGCTTACCCAGTCCACCAGGGCCATCCCGGCCAACCGAAGGTTCAACCCAACGATGACGGCCGCCGTGGTCCACGACAGCACCCGTACCCAGGTTTTGTTTGAGAACGACCCCATCCGGGAGCGGTCGCTGGTGAAATGAATCAGCGGAATCACCGCAAACGGCAACTGCATGCTGAGGATCACCTGGCTGAGAATCAGCAGGCCGAACGTGGATTTGTCCCCGGCGATGTAAATCGTGAGGGCGGCCGGTATGATCGCCAGCGCCCGGGTGACCAGACGGCGCAGGAAAGGCCTCATCCGGAAGTTGAGGAACCCTTCCATGACAATCTGTCCGGCCATGGTTCCCGTGAGCGTGGAAGACTGTCCGGAACACAGCAGCGCCACCGCGAAGATCACGCTGGCCGCGCTGGTTCCGAGCAACGGGGCCAGCAGTTCGTGGGCCTGCTGGATCTCCGTCACGACGATCGAGTGTTTGAAGAAGACCGCCGCCGCCAGCACCAGGATTGCCAGGTTGACGAACATCGCGCCGTTCAGCGCCACCACGGAATCGATCAGGTTGTAGCGGCAGGCCGTCCGTTTCGCCTGGTCCGTGCGGCTGATATGCCGGGTTTGCACCAACGCCGAATGCAGATAGAGATTGTGCGGCATCACCGTGGCGCCCAGGATTCCGATGGCGACGTACAGGCTCTGCCGGTTGAGGTGGAACATCAGTCCGCCGGCCATTTCCCCCAGCGACGGTTTCGCCCAGAAGACCTCGATAAAGAAGCAGCAGCCGATCACCGCGATCAGCGACAGCACGAAAGCTTCGATGGTCCGTATGCCAAAGCTCTGAAACCAGAGCAGCAGCAAAGTATCCGCGGCGGTGAGCAGAACGCCGGTCAATAACGGGATGTGAAACAGCAAATTCAGGGCGATTGCGGCGCCCAACACTTCGGCCAGGTCGCAAGCCGCGATGGCGATTTCGCACAGAACCCAAAGCGCCAGCGTGACGCGCCGCGGATAAACCTCGCGGCAGGCCTGCGCCAGGTCGCGCCCGCTGACAATGCCTAGCCGCGCGCTCAGCGTTTGCAGCAGGATGGCCATGGCGTTCGACATGACCAACACCCAAAGCAACTGGTAGCCGAAGCGCGCCCCGCCCTCCAGGTCCGTGGCCCAGTTGCCGGGGTCCATGTATCCCACGCTCACCAGATAGGCCGGACCGGCGAAGGCGAACATGCGCCGCCAGAACGTGACCTGGGAGGTTCCCACGCTGGAGTGCACCTCCGCCAGCGAGAGTTCCTTGGTTTCGGACGAGCGGATCATGCTTCCTTCACTATACTGGCGCGAAGCCGTGCGGACAAGGCGGGGTGCGCTCGCCCAGCCGTTTCGGAAAACCCAAGCAAGCAGGGTTCGGCGTAGTGGAGTGGAATCGA
>OBLW0100002334.1_pt1 | contig 15360 bp, 17 predicted proteins | sample 1520161 | NCBI WGS metagenome assembly OBLW01 (sample SAMEA3539309, study PRJEB22396) | soil metagenome | biome: tundra; feature: field; material: soil | place: USA | collected 2010-05 | depth 0.15 m
CGGCCGCTGCCAAGTCTGGATGCATATGATCGGCTGCGCCCGAACTGGCTGGCGAGGGAGGTGATCCAATGACCGCCGCCAAGCCCATGCAGCAGGTCCAACGCCTGCTTTCGGTAGAACACCTGGTTTACCTCCGGCTCGAAGCGGAAGGGATCCGGCTGTTGCCGATGGCATCCCGGCGCGAATTGGCACGTGCTCTCGATTCTGCTCCCAACACGGACTTCTTGACCGTTTCCGGGGGCTCAGCCCTGGTTGTTCTGGTAAAGAGTGCACGCCGAAATGTGGAGCGGGAATTGAAACGACTTCACAAGGTCGAACAGATGGTAGTCTCCAACCCTGAAGTCATGGGTGGCACCCCGGTATACCGCGGAACGCGGATTCCCGTCGATTTGGTGGCCACGATGAGTGCGCAAGGGGCCACGGTCGAGGAAATAGTGGACGGCTATCCTGCCCTCACCCGGGAACAGGTGGAATTAGCACCCCTTTATATAGCTGCTTTTCCGCGACGCGGCCGGCCAGTTCGATGCCCCTGGGCGAAATAGAAAACAATCGATGTCGCGCAGTTCCCACGAACAGTAAAAGGATAGTGGCGAAACTGATGATTGGCGAGTGTCTGAAAGTATCATTAACCCATCAACTAACAAACAGGACTCGCGAGAGTCACCAACGAGACTTTCGTTTGCGAAACCACCCGTTGCTCTCCCTTTACCCGCCGCTGTGGCGGCCGTCAAGGGGCAGGCCAGCTTCGCGGCGCGCAAAGAACACTCGCCCTTGACCGCCGCCCTCGCTGCGGGTGATTTCCATCTATGAGAAGCTATCTGCTTCTCCGTTCTCACGAGAACCGGGCTTCACGGCAGCACGCTCAACGGAGGGCCTGTGCCTTCAATGGGGAAACCTCCGGCTCGTAGCTCTGGTCACCGACGATCTGCAGTCGTTTGGCGCAGCTGACCGCATAGAGAACCAGTTCGACGCGCGACGAGACGCCGAGCTTATCGAAAATGTGAAAGAGGTAGTTCTTAATCGTGTGCTCGCTCAGATTTAATTCGTGGGCGATCTCTCTATTTTGCATGCCCTCTGCCAGGAGCCGGACGACATCTTCTTCACGTTTGGTCAGGAGCTTCAACCCGACCGTATTCACCGCTCGCAGGGGCGCAAGTTGTGTGAACGCCTCCATCACGGCCGCCAGTTGGCTGCTGTTGGCCCAGGTCTGCCCTTTGTGGACACGCTCCACACACTGGCAGAGCGCCTTGAAGTCTGACTGCGAAGGGCAAAATACGCCCTTGGCACCGGCCCGAAAGGCGTCCACTACAAGATGCGGTTCGGGGTTGTCGAGCAGAACCACCGACTTCACCTCCGGATTCAACTCCCGCATCTGCCGCAGCGCCCCAAAGCCACTAAGTGGACCGTCTGCCAGCGATGCCCTGATGAGGGCGACGTCCACGGGTATCGATTTCACCGCGTTGAGCACCCCCTGGGCGGTGGTTACGATGCTGACGACGTTAAGACACTGCTGCCTGTTTAACCCTCCTGCCATCAGCTGAGTGTTCAATGCGTCCGCGGAAGCAATGAGGATGGAAATCTTACCAGGCTGAGCAGTCATAGTCTGCGCTCCAATTGAATTGGAGCGCAGGCCCTTGGCCCCGTAAATGAGACTAATCCAACCTCAATTCTCGGAACGGTTCTATCTTGAAGTAAACGATCCAATGTTGCGGCGAACGCACGAGATGGAACTGGCGGTGTACCAATTCGATACAGTAGTCCCACTCCGCAATTTGCCCTTGAATCGTGATTCACTGGATAGTGCCCCGAATCCCAGGTCCAGTCGTATAAGATCATGCCCTTCCGGATGGTAACCACCGGACACAACAGTACCCGTGCCTGAATTAGGTATTTTCTTCTATCAGTACGACACAAGGAGTTATACTCCTGCAAATGGTTGTAAGTGTTTGGAGATGACATTTGATGACATTGCCGTGAAAGTCAGTCTCCTTTCTTGCTCGTCATCAGCTTTCCAGACCAGCAGGCTAACTCAATGTCAGAAACTCCCGGTGTTAACGACAGGTTGGACTCATGGAAGGAGATAGCCCACTACGTTGGCCGAAATGTGCGCACCGTCATCCGGTGGGAACAAGTCGGCGGCTTTCCGGTTCATCGAATTCCAGTCGGCCAACGGCAAGCGGTTTTTGCCTACCGGCACGAGATAGACTCATGGCTCGCCGGTTCCAACCTCGCCAGCGACGAATCGTACAGCGATGTGAGGGCAGCGAACGGAAATGCGGATTCGTTGCCGGAGAACGAAGCCGATCTGGATTACTTACCGCCTGACTCAGGATATGCAGAAGCGACCTCGCGGATGGCTGGTTCAAGAACTTGGCCGCGTTGGAAGGCCGCCCTATATGCAGCCAGCGGTTTTGTTGCTGCCATACTCCTGGCAGGTTTGATTTGGCGCTTTGGGGGCGCAAAGTTACCCTCGCGATCACCACAGCTCACAGATCCTCAACAGCTTACCTTTAACGGCATGGAGAAGGACGGCCTGCAAACCGACGGCCGTCAATTGTACTTCGGCCAGAATCGCAACGGTTGGCTTGCGCTCACAGCAATGGCGGCTGATGGCGGGGCAATTCGCGTTCTGTGGAATCCGCCGATGAGCGTGTTACCGGTGGACGTCTCACGGAACGGCAAGCTTCTGCTTGCGCTCACATACCTCGACGTTGAAAAGGAGCGCCAGATCTGGGTTGTCCCGCTCGATGGAGGAAAGCCCTACCGGCCGGGAAACCTCACAGCCCATTCGGCGGTCTGGTCTCTGGACGGTCGAACGATCGCGTTTGCGAACGGCCAGAAGATCTATTTGGTCGCGGGCGACGGGACGGAAGTGCGGGAAGTCGGCTCCTTCTCGCAGGTCCCGGAATCGTTGCACTGGTCGGACGACGGCACAAGGCTGCGCTTTGAATTGTCGGACCCCTCATTGCATAAGTTGTCCATATGGGAACTCGAATTCCCGGGCGGCAGAGTCAGCGCGTTGCTCCGAGTTCTGTCTACAGGGGTAGGACTTGATGCGGGGAACCTTTGGTCAAGGGGGAGCCGAGCCAACGAATATATCTTTTCGGGCGGGAACAATGGCGACCGCAGCCAACTACGCATGGTGGAATACGGCAGACGTTGGTGGCAGCCCGCATTCGAGATGCGCACATTGGACACCGGCCTCGAAGGGCTCGAGGCTATTACGTTTATGCCGGCAAGCAATCGCCTGTTCGCAATCAATAGCCTGGCTTCTCATGGCGGGATTGAAGAATTTGATCCAGGCACCAAACAGTTCCGGCACATCCTTTCGGGCGTTTCCGCGGGGTATATGGATTATTCCCATGACGGAAAGTGGGTCGCCTGGGTGGACCCAGAGGATCGGAATCTGTGGGTGAGCCGTTCCGATGGCGCCATGCCGAAGAAGCTCGTGTCGCTGCAAAATATTGAGTTGCCCCGGTGGTCCCCCGACGGAAGGCAGATAGCATTCATGGGAAGGGAGTCGCAGCATCCGATGCGCATTTACATTGTGTGGCCCGAAAGCGGCACGATTTCAGAAGCATCGGAGGGCGATGACAATCAAGGAGCGCCAACCTGGTCTCCCGATGGAAAGTTTCTTGTATATGGGAATGTCTTTTGCCAAGCCTCACACTCCTGTGCTATCCATCGGATCGATCTTTCGACAGGCAAGGTGAACACGCTTCCCGGCTCGGAAGGACTGATGACAGCGCGCTGGTCTCCAGATGGCCGATATGTCTCGGCGATGCAGCCCGAGCGCCATGAACTCTTGCTTTTTGATGTTCGAAGCGCAAAGTGGAGAAAGTTGGCGAATTCCATGACCGGGGCAGATCTGAGCTGGTCCCCAGACTCAAGATTTCTCTATTCCGATATTCCTGGAGCCAATGCGCGAATTGTTCGTGTTTCAGCGGCGACCAGAGCGATGGAGACGGTCCTGGACCTGCGTTTAATGGACAGATTCATTTTGGGTACAGCGCACGACGCGGTGTTTTGCCTCGCCCCGAACGGTAATCTCCTTTTCCCATGGCCAAGCGCTATTACCGAGATCTACTCTTTTAGGCTGCAGAACTGATAAATGAGCCGAAAAGAGATTCCCGGAGATGAAGGTGATCACTTTCGCATTTCTCCTGGCCGGGAGAACGGGACTCAGTCTCGAATTGGTGATTTCAATTCCGCATGTCGCAGAACACAATATGCCGACGTTCAAAAACATGCCACCGTTTCCACGCCGCATTGCGCGCTATTGTCCGCTGGATGAACGTCGCATTTTGGTAAGCGTGCCTGAATAATCCCCTCGACTGAGCAACCCGTCAGCTCATATTCATCTCTCTTTGTTAGCGACAATGCAGAACTCTAAGCCCTGATTCCCGCAATTCCGAAACTACCCTGCACGCTCCAAACTTTCGTACTCCTGGTTGTCCTGCTCGTTGCCCTGGTCACCGGCAATCTGCAGCCGTTTGGTGCAGCTGACTGCATAGAGAACCAGCTCGACGCGTGAGGAAACGCCCAACTTGTCGAAGATGTGAAACAGGTAGTTCTTTATCGTGTGCTCGCTCAGGTTAAGCTCATGGGCGATTTCTCGATTTTGCAGGCCCTCTGCCAAGAGCCGCACGACATCTTCTTCGCGTTTGGTCAAGAGCTTCAACCCATCCGCATTCACCACCTGCAGCGGTGCAAGCTGTGTGAATGCCCCCATCACGGCCCCCAGTTCGCTGCTATTGGCCCATATCTGCCCTGCATGGACGCGCTCCACACACCGGCAGAGCGCCTTGAAGTCTGACTGCGAAGGGCAAAAGACACCTTTGGCACCTGCCCGGAAGGCATCCACAACAAGATGCGGTTCAGGGTTGTCGAGCAAAACGACCGACTTCACCCCTGGATTCAACTCCCGCATCTGCCTCAAAGCTCCAAAGCCGCTGAGTGGACCGTCTGCCAGGGTTGCCCTGATCAATAGGATATCCAAAGGCAAAGATACCACTTGAACAAGCAACTCATTGGCAGAGCTGACGATGCTGACCACGCGAAGATGCGGCTGTCGATTCAAAGCCCCCTTCATCAACTGACTGGCCATTGCGTTGGCGGATGCGATGAGAATGGATATCTTTAGTGGTTGAGCAGTCATACTCCGAACTCCATGTGGACCGCTAGGATTGCAGACGGTCCTGCAAATGCCGCAATTTCAATTCTCATGGTGGTGTGTCGGCCTTTCTCGATGTGAATATTCTGGCGACGCATGCGATTCGAATACAGCGTCATCCAACAATGGTCACTTAACAAGTTGCACGATGTTCCTAACGCCAACAGCGTTCAGGCATTGCTCCCTGGGGGAGGGCGGAAAACGTTTTGCATCCAATGGCTTAAGAGCATGATGCGAGGGTTCACTCGCTGCTGTAACTCTTACCATTAATGCAAGAACCGTCTAAGAATGCAAATTCATGTTACGCCGAAATTGGACGCTGTCAATAGGTTTAATGGCGGCTTGGTATGAATGTTCCTTAAATGATGCGAACGATCATCGCTTTTCAGAAATGGTCTGCTAACTACAGCAGCTACTCTCATTCAGCGGGGAGTATGTGTGCAGAATTGCTCACATTTCGCTATGGGCTACAGCCGGTAACCGCTTCTTCTATTACTTAAGAAACCATGCTTAAACGTTTTACTACTTTCGAAACCGCAGCGCTGTTGATTTTCGAGTTATTAACACCAGAAGATAGACCAGAAGGACGGCCCTACCCAAAAGGAGACAGACTTCTCTATCTGTTGCCCGGGCCAAAAGTCTGGCCAAGCAACCAGAAGTGCGAATCACAAGCACAACAAATGTCTCTAGCCTGGCGCAAAGCAACCGAGAAGAATCGCCCCGGGTGTTTCGGTCTCTTGTGGGAGTTTTCCCGAGTCCGTAGATTGGATTTATCAAATTACCTCACTGCAGACAGGTGCGGATGAAATGAAAACGACAACAACAAATTCACGATCCGTCGAACTGAGAAAAGCCAACCGCTACCAGTTGAGCGTGCCGGTGTTTTTCTTTTGGGTGCACAAGAGTGAGCCGGAAGAATACGGTGCGGGCGTTACTCGTGACATCAACACTTCCGGTGTGTACGTCATTACGAAAGCGCTGCCCCCTGTCGGAGCGCGTGTCCTGATGGATATTCTGCTTCCAAAGCTGACACAGGCCGGTAATGGTATGCACATCACCGGTGAGGGCGTAGTGATTCGGGTAGAACCGGGCACTGGGAAAGACTCCGGCGCCACTGACGCTGGTTTCGCAGCTTCGCTTCAGTTCTACCCCGAAAGGTCCGAATTGGTCCTGGAACACCTCAAGTGTTCCGGACGAGTTGTGTAACGCGAAGCCAGGCAGTAGGCGCGGACGGTAAGACCCGCCCGCTTGACTCATCGGTTCTTATGCAAACAATTTCTGAAAAACAAACCTTCCGAGTAAGGATGGCGAAGCCTTGTCTGGACCGTTCGAGTTAGTGCCTGAACTTAATAGCAACGAATCGATTCGCGCCGCCGGGGAATCCTCACCGCAGTGGTTCGCAGCCTACACTACCCCTCGCCACGAAAAGCATGTGTCTGAACTGTTGTCGGAGCGTAAGATCGAAACCTTCCTGCCGCTGTACCGAACGGCCCGGCAATGGAAGAAGAGCGTCCCGGTCGTTCTGGAACTGCCCCTGTTTCCGGCATACGTGTTCGTCCGAATAGCCAGGGAAGCGCGCGGGGCCGTTCTCAGCATGCCGGGAGTGCATTCGATCGTAGGTTCGTCAAAAGAGCCGTGGCCCCTGCCGGAGTTTGAAATTGAAGCTTTACGGCGCGGCATGCAGACACGCAACGTCGAGCCACACCCATACCTCAAGGTGGGCGAAAGAGTGCGAGTCAAGTCCGGAGTTATGGCTGGCGTCGAGGGAATCCTGGTTCGAAAGAAGAATGAATTTCGCATGGTCCTTTCCCTGGACTCCATCATGCAGAGCGTTGCCATAGAAGTTGACGCAAACGATCTGGAGCTCGTGTGCCCTTCTGCGGATGGGCAAGCAAAGACGGAGTAACGTGATCTCATTCTTTCTCGGCTTCGCTTTCTGTGCGGTGCTGGTCTCGTACACAGTTCCGCCGAAAAGACAAAAGTGATATTCGGAAATTGATTCGAGAATTCCGCAAAGCCAGTTGTCTGTTCTTCAGACACTGGGACGTCGATTCATCCGACTACAACTGATGCTCCACTGAAAACAGGAGGCTTGAACGCAATGCCTAATCCAAACCAGATTGAAGCAGCCTCATTTAGTGTGACATCTCAGTTCGCACACCCAGGTTCATCCACTTCGGTTAATTCCAGGTGCGATGGTGACAGCGCTCGGGCTGCCGAACAGAGTCAGATCAGCAAGGAAATGCGATTCATCGGCGAGCTCTATGGAGCAGGGGCGCTATATGTCGACGGCACAGTCAAGGGCAACATCACGCTTACAGGTGGCAAGGTAACCGTAGGCCGAAACGGCCGGGTGGATGCTGACATCGTGGCCCGCGAAATCGTGGTGATGGGAAAGGTCCGAGGTAACCTCTCAGCATCTGACCGTGTGGATATCCGCGCCGAGGGCTCCATCGTCGGCAACGTGATTGAGGTTCGCTTAAGTATCGAAGAGGGTGCCTTTCTTAAGTGCGGGATCGACCTCAAAATGACTCACGTCAAGCCAGAGTCGATGGAATCTTCGGCTAAACCTGTGCTTTAGAGGGCCAGGCTCAGTTCGAAACCATGAGACAGCCAAGGACAGCGCTACGAAAATGAGACAGCTAACAATCTTCGACACCACTGAGCGCATCTGCGCCAAGTACGACGCGCCCTCCATCGCAAGGAAAGGGACGGAAACCGAACTCGACAACGTCCGTGGCTTGGTTGCTGCCCTCACCTTCTTCGCTATTTTCATTGCCGTCTGCTGCATGTACATCCTCATCAGGCGACACCTGTGACATTGAGCAGACTGATTCGCCTTCCTTATCAATAGCCTGTTGGGCGCAACAGGATTGGAATGCGGCAAATGATTGGCGGCGTAAGGAAGATCGGTATAACGCGAAACGCAAGGAAGTAACCGACAAAACTTCCAAAGAAAGCCATGACCTCATGGAGTCTGCCTCATTTCCGCCTCAGATCTCGAACTGGACCCCGCTCATCGACTTGGTTGGGAAGGACTTGGCCCAAGACTTCATGTTCGTCGGCAACGCTGGGAACATCATGGTCTACAAGCACTGCATGACCCGCCGGCATCTAAACATCCACATCTCTACTGGCCAGACCTACCGCTACGACTGCGACTGTGGCTACATTTCCATCGTTCCCGAGGTAGCCGTCGCCTCCGTCATCGGGTTGGGCGGGCATCTTTAGGCAGGATCAAGTGCGGCGTAGCCGTCAAAGTTGACACTCACAATTCTGATGACGCCGACCTCATGGCCAACGGCAAGGTCATCTACTCATTCGACGTCGCGACCCATGCCTGAACTCTCTACCCTGAAGGGAGAAGCTGATATCATGTCGACCCTTACCGCCATTCGAAGCACATCCCCTTATATTCTGAACTACCCTTCTTTTCAGGTTGCGCACAGTCCGGTCCTTTCCGCGATGCTTATCCTTGCCGTGGATCTCATTGCATTGAGAATTACACTCTGGGTATTTTTCGGCAATAACACACTCGGTCGATTCGCTGCGCCAGGAGGGTGGTTGCACTTATGGCTATTGTTGCCACTCTTTCTCGTTTTGTACTGGTTCTTCGACTTATATCCAGGGGTCAGCGTGTCCCCGGTCGATGAGATCCGGCAAGTCTCGCTGGCTAACACCAGCGTCTTTCTCTTTATTTCAGTAATGCTTTCATTGCATCATGCATCGTTGATTTCGCAGTTGATCTGCCTCGCTGCATGCATTGGTGTGTCCGGTGTGATACTCGGGATACGAACCGGTATCCGTCAATTCGGGTCACAGTTCAACTGGTGGGGCCACCCAGTTGCATTGGTTGGGTCTGGGGCGGTTGCCAGCCTGGTGTTGCGCAAACTCAAGAGCCAGTCGCACCTTGGCCTTCGTCCAGTCGCTGTATTGACCAATCAAGTTGTCGAAAGCGAGATGGACGGAATTCCAATATACAAATTGGAGTATCTGAGCCAGATCGCAGCAAGCGGAGTCAGACACGCCATCGTAGCTGCCCCTGAACTGACACAATCGGAATTTGCCGAAGTGATGGAGCGTGGCGGCGATGCCTTCCCCAATCTGATTCTTATTCCTGACATGGATTCCGTCTGGAAGGTCGGATCCTATACGAGGGATCTGGTGGGTGTCCTGGGACTCCAGGTCGGGAATAACTCGCTTCAAAGCGGATCTAGGATCACCAAGCGGGCAATCGATTTGGCATGTTCCATGATGCTATCACTTTTCTTGCTTCCGCTCTTGATGATCATTTCGCTTCTAGTAGTCCTCTACTCCGGATTTCCAGTGTTCTACTCGCATAAGAGGCTTGGCCGCGGAGGCCGGACCTTCCATATTTTGAAATTCAGAACTATGGTGCAAAACTCCAAAGAGGTCCTTGAGTTTTGTCTGGCAAACAATCCCGAACTGCGGAATGAGTGGGTCAATAATCACAAACTCCGAAACGACCCCCGCATTACCTGGATAGGTAAGATATTACGAAAGACCAGCCTCGACGAACTGCCGCAATTGTGGAATGTCATCAAGGGTGACATGAGCCTGGTCGGACCTCGACCGATTGTGGAGAGCGAAGTTGCCAAATACAAGAAGGCATATCATCTGTATGCCAAGACGACACCGGGGATTACTGGACTGTGGCAAGTATCCGGGCGCAACCGTACAACCTATGCGGAACGAATAGCCTATGACACTTACTACGTCCGAAATTGGTCAGTGTGGTTGGACATCTATTTGTTGGTCAAGACAGTGGGTGTTGTCGTCACCGGTCACGGTGCCTATTAAGCTATAGCGAATCTCCTGTGAACGAAACAACAGGGTCACACATTGTCCCTATCTGTGATTTCCAATGTGCAGGTGGTTGCCCAGAGAAAGTCAAGCTCCCCAGCAGTTGAATCGAATAGCCAGTGCCAGAAAGGGCTAAGACAAATTGTCATCTCACAATCAAGCAGTCTCTATGAAAATGGGTCTACGCACACTCTCGGAAGTAGGTGAAACCTGAATGAACCTCTCATTAATGGCACTCGCAGGGCTCATGGCATCTGTCGCTATTACAGCAATAGGCCAGAGCAGTTCGGTTCCCGCCGAGGCGCGGGCAAGTTCGTCTTCGGCCACTTCAGCCTCGGCAGATGCGGCTCCGGGGCTTCACGAACGGAATCCACGTTATCAACTGCGGAAGGGTGACACCTTCGATTTGGATTTAGCGTATTCGCCGGAATTCAACCAGACCGTCGCGGTGCAACCAGATGGTTACGTAACCTTAAAGGGAGTTGGCTCGATATTTGTTGAAGGGCAGACCATACCGGAACTGACGGAAACCTTGAAGGCTGCTTACGCAAAGATCCTGCACGACCCAGTCATCGCGATCGCTCTCAAAGACTTTGAGAAGCCCTACTTCATCGCATCAGGCCAAGTGCAAAAGCCTGGCAAGTACGACCTTCGCAGTGATCTCACGGTCACACAGGCGGTAGCGATCGCCGGTGGCTTTAATGACAAGGCTAAGCATTCGCAAGTTGTGCTGTTTCACCCCGTGCAAGGCGGTGGCTTCGAGGCGAAACTTCTCAACGTAAAAAAGTTGCTCGCTGCGCGCAATCTGTCTGAAGACGTCAAACTCCAGCCGGGGGACATGCTGTATGTGCCGCAAAGCTCATACTCGAGGATTCGTCCCTTCATCCCGACTGCAAATATGGGAGCGTATTTGAGCCCCGGGGTCTTTTGAGCCAAGGAACAAACATGAAAACTGACGAATTGGGCATGATAAGAACTGACGAACTGGCAATCGAAAGGTACACCCGGGCACCCCTGCCGACCTTGCGCGACATTGTCGCGGTGCCATTCCGTCAGCGCTGGCCCATGTTGGCCGCATTTGCCATAGTGATTATCGCAGTCATCGTATCTGGCTTGTGGGTCCCGAAGTACGAGGCCCAGATGAAGATCCTCGTTCGGCGCCAGCGGTCGGACGCGATCGTAACTTCATCTGCCAATGCACCGCCCCAGTACAGCAGCGACCAGGTCAGTGAGGAAGATCTCAACTCCGAGGTCGAATTGCTCAACAGCGAGGACTTGCTTCGCAAGGTCGTTTTGGCGATGGGGCTAAGTGGAAAGTCAGGCTCGCCAACCGACAGCGAGTCAGAGGTAAGAATCGCGACGGCCGTGCGTAAATTAGGCAAGGATCTAAAGATCGAGCCCCTGCGAAAGACCAATGTAATCTCAGTACGTTACGCAGCTCGTGACCCGCAGATGGCGGAAGGAGTGCTCAAAGCTCTGGCCGCAGCCTACACGGAAAAGCACCTGGAAGTACATCGTTCAACCGGCGAGTATAAGTTCTTCGACCAACAAACGGAACAGTACCAGCAGGGCTTGAATCAGGCGCAAGCAAAGCTGACCGACTTTACCAAGGGAACTGGCGTCGTCTCCGCTGAACTCGAACGCGACTCTGCGCTGCGCCAAGCGAACGAGTTCGACTCCACTGCGCGTCAGGCACAAACGACTGTACACGAGACCGAAGAGCGCGTCCGCGCGCTCCAGAATCAACTGCAGTCTATGAAGCCGAGAATGACGACAGTGGTGCGCACATCGGATAACCCACAACTCCTTCAGCAGTTGAAATCGACCCTGCTGAATCTGGAACTTAAGAGAACCGAACTCCTTACCAAGTATGAGCCAACATACAGATTTGTTCAGGAAGTCGATCAGCAGATCACAGATGCACAAAGCGCGATCAGCGCAGAGGAGAGCAAGCCAATTCGTGAGGAATCCTCCGACCAGGACCCCAATTATCAGTGGGTCCGGGCTGAGCTAACCAAGGCACAGGCCGACCTCAGTGGATTGAAAGCGCGTGCGGCCTCTGCGGCTTCCGTTGCCAAGCAGTATCACGAAGCTGCAGAACGTCTCGATCAAAACGGACTCGTCCAGCAAGATCTTCTGCGGGCCGCCAAGACACAGGAAGACAACTACCTCCTTTATGTCCACAAGCGCGAAGAGGCACGGATCAGCGATGCCCTTGACCAGCGCGGCATCCTGAACGTTGCTCTCGCGGAGGAACCTGTCGTTCCCGCACTTCCCATGCGGTCCCCTTCGAGCGTAGCTCTTCTTGCGTTGCTTCTGGCCGCAACCTTCAGCCTTTCTACTGCGTTTGTAGTTGACTTTATGGATCCAACCTTCCGTACGCCGGACGAACTGGCCATCTACCTTGGGACGCCCGTGCTTGCAGCATTGCCCAAGGGCGGGGATTAGTGCAATGCTGCAGCAATACTTCGGCTTCAACTGGGATCCGTTCGGGGCTACCCCCGATCCCCGTTGCTTGTATTACAGCAACACACACCGGGAAGCTTTTGCGTCGCTGAAGTTTGGCTTCTACAGCAACCGTGGTTTTACTGCGCTGATTGCACCGCCAGGAATGGGAAAGACAACGCTCTTGTTCCGTTTTCTCAGGGACATAAGGGAGTCCGCCCGCAGTGTGTTTCTCTTTGATATCGATACGCAATGCCAACCGCAGGAACTAGTCGGCTACATCCTGCGCGATCTAGCCATCACTCCCGGGCGAAGCAACGCAGAAGTTCACGAGCAATTAAATGGGGTTCTGCTCACAGAGGCTAGAGCTGGGCGGAGATTCGTGGTTGTTATCGACGAGGCGCAGAATCTGTCGGATGCCGCCTTGGAGAAGGTTCGCTTGCTCACCAACTTCGAGACGCCTCGAGCCAAGCTGATGCAAATTGTTCTCGCAGGTCAGCCGCAGTTGTCCGAAAAGTTGATGCAGCCATCAATGGTTCAGCTTCGCCAGCGCATTTCGACAATCTGCCGGCTTCAGCCGTTTTCACCGGAAGAGACAAGAGCCTACATCGACCACCGGTTGAAACTAGCTGGCCACTTTGGCGAGACGCTCTTTACAGAAAGTGCACTCACGTTGATCACAGATGCGACCTATGGGATTCCCCGCACGATCAACAACCTGTGCTTTAATGCACTGACTCTATGCTGCGCACAAGAGAGCAATCAAGTGACCGGTAGCATGGTTGCCGAAGCAATCGCCGACCTGCAATTGATACCACATTCCAAAGTGGCCTTGGCTGCACCCTCCGAATTAGCAACCGAACGGCCTTATGAACCAAGACGACGGAAGCAGGTGGTGAGGCTTGCGAGGTCCTGGGCGCTGGCAGTCGTTGTGTTACTGGTCGCATCTGTGCTGGGAGTGATTGGACTCTCCCAACTTCTGCCCACTCGGGCACGCAATGCCGCCAACCCTTACTCCCTGGATCTCAAAGTGTCGCCGGCAAAAGCCCCGACTACAGCCACGACAACTACCAACAAGACTAATGCCGATGGGCTTACTCCGAAGATGACACAGTTTGAAATAACAGTGGAACCTCATCAAACTCTTGGAGACATCGCCCTGAAATATCTGGGAACCTTCGATCAGCAGCGGTTGCACGAAATCCAGGCACTCAATCCCAAACTGGTCGATCCAGACCATATCGAGCCTGGCCAACAAATCTGGCTTCCAGCCCCGTCAGTAGCTTTCTCAACAAAAGACACAACACCAGCAGCCAATGTCAGGAACTTCCAATGAGCCGTAACTTTGAACTTTTGACACAGCTTGAGCCTGAACGTGAAGTGAACGTGAAGGGTCCCCTTGGCCGCGTCTCCGCCCATCCTTCTACCGTGAAAGAAGTTGTTCCCATCCTGGCAAGCCGCCCCGGCGATGCCAGAGGGGAGGAGATGCTGCGCCTGGTCCAGAACATATTCCTGTCGACCAACGGAAGTGCCCCACGACAGGTCGTCATTTGCGGCGTGGACAGTGAGAATGGCAGCAGTTCCGTGTGCGCGAGCGTCGGGCGGACTCTCGCGGCCAATAGCTCGCGGCAAGTTTGCCTGGTCGACGCAAATGTACGCTCGCCCCACCTATCTGGCATTTTCGGCGTCGATAAGATGGCCCCCTTCTCCACCAACACAGTATCAGCGCGTGAGCACTGCCTGCAGATCGAGGACAATCTATGGTTGGCTGGTCCGAGTCTGTTGGCCAATAATAGCCGGGTTCTCCTACCGGGCTATGAACTCAGAGAGCGCCTTACTCAGCTACGTGAGGTGTTTGAGTACGTGCTGATCGATGCCCCGGGCACAAGTGTCTGCGGAGACGCCCAACTGCTGGGTCAGGTCGCAGACGCCGCCATTCTTGTGATCGAGGCCAATTGCACACGCCGCCTGACCGCGCGCAAGGCAAAAGAAGCCCTTGAGGCGGCCGGCATTCGGTTGTTAGGTACAGTAATGCAAAACCGGTCCTTTCCGATTCCTCTAGGGCTTTACAAGCGCCTCTAATCTCGCAATTGATTAGAGGCGCTTTCCGGGCCGAGTTGGCAAAGTCGCCGACATCTTACTGAGAACGCAGTGCAGAGCGTAGCCGTATAAGTGGACGCCGAGCCGATGATCACACCATTTGAGCTAGTTGCCTGCTATGAGCAGGTGAAAGTGGCCCGCAGCGCAATCCACTCAATGCCCCTGAAGCGACAAACACCAAGAATAGATAATGAGTCCTGCCACACTGGTGCATTCGGCCGTGCCTTTAGGGACGGCAGAGAGCTCTCGCTCTTTTCTTCTGTAAAGTGTGTTCTGGTCTTGCCACCTGCATTGAAAGCGGAAGAATTGCAGGGATTCGGCGTCGAAAAGGAAATTCCAAACCAACTAGGAATGTATGCGAGCTTTCGAGAAACTTAAGGACCTCATTTTCTACGATCCATACCGCGCCGTCAGAAAAAGCAAGAATGTGATTATGGGGCAGTCGCAGCTGGCGCCTGAATTTCGTCTCCACTTCAACTCTCCTCGCGAGGATGTCGCGCTTCGCATCGGAGACCGCTGCTTGTTGCGAAACGTTTTTGTCTTCGAACGTTCCACTAGCAACATCACCCTGGGAGATGGCGTATTTATCAATTGCGGAACCAAAGTAATGTCGGGATGCTCGATTGAGATCGGGAACGAGGTCACGATAGGCTGGGGATGTCTTATCTATGATCACGACGCACATTCTATGCTGCACTTGGACCGGATTGTCGATCAGAATCATCGTCTGATCGACTTCCTTCGAGGAGATTCGGACACAAGCAAAGATTGGAGAAATGTGGCGGCCGCGCCTATCAAGATTTGAGATCGGAAGAGCA
>OBLW0100002335.1_pt1 | contig 15356 bp, 12 predicted proteins | sample 1520161 | NCBI WGS metagenome assembly OBLW01 (sample SAMEA3539309, study PRJEB22396) | soil metagenome | biome: tundra; feature: field; material: soil | place: USA | collected 2010-05 | depth 0.15 m
GTCTATCAAACGTACTTTATTGCGGCGATCCGGATGGTGCTGGATGTGGAAGTGCAGGCGGGCAATCAGACCGCTTCCATTTACGCCCAGCCGGGATTGTGGGCCTGGCTGGATCGGCGGCCGCGCGAGCAATGGCCGAAACTGATGCGCGGGGATATCGCCTGGGGAACCGAAGCCATGCTGGTGGCGTGTGAGAAAAGGAGCCTGCCTTACCTGTTTAAGATCCGGCAGACGACGAGAGTCCAGCGGCACATCGCGGGACTGTTCGGGCGCACCGATTGGGCGCCGGCCGGCGGGGGCTGGCAAGGGTTGTCGAGCGAACTGCAATTGACGGGATGGAGCCGGAAGCGGCGGGTGGTCGTGCTCCGGCGCGTGATCCGGGAATCGTTGGCGATCACGGCGGAGGGCGATGCCAACCGGCAAGGGCAGTTATTCGGCGCGGTGGAGCTGCTGCGCGCTGGGGATCTGTACGAATACGCGGTGCTGGTAACGCCGCTAGAAGAAGAAGTGCTGGGGATCGCACAGCTGTACCGGGACCGGGCCGAGGCGGAGAACGTTTTCGACGAGCTGAAAAACCAGTGGGGTTGGGCCGGTTTCACGACCCAGGATCACCAGCGTTGTCAGATCCTGGCGCGGATCGTGGCGCTGATCTACAACTGGTGGAGTCTGTTCACCAGGTTGGCCATCCCCAAGCGGCATACGGAAGCGACGACCAGCCGGCCGCTGCTGCTGCACGGGATCGGGCGTCAAACCACGCACGGCAACCAGACGACCCTGACGATCACCAGCAATCACGCGCAAGCCGAGCCAATCCGCCGGGCGTTAGAAGGTGTAAGTCATCTCCTACAGCGACTTGTCGAAACTGCCGAGCAGTTCACCGTCAACCAACGCTGGCGTTGGCTCCTCCGGTTCATTTTTCGCGATTGGCTCAAAACACGCCCGCCAGATCCGCAGTTTCTACCGCTGACCGCCCTAGCCAACTGCCGGATTTAGGTTAAATCGCCGGCGTAGGGCCGGTAGGGAACCTCTGCGGCGGAGGGCCGCACGGTGGCGTTCCAGGCGAGGCCCATGGTGTAAGCCAGCGCGGCTTCGGCGGAGGCTTCGTTCTTCGCCAAATCCGCCACCGCCGCGCGGATGGTCTCCACCATCACCTGGTTTTCCAGATAGTCCGTCTTGTTCACCTTCCCGGCCCCGTTGCGGTACATCGAGTCGGTCAGTTGGAGCGTCACTTCCATGCGCGCCAGCGTATCTTCGCCGAGCTGCCGCAATTCCCGCGCCAGCAACGCGCCCCAGTACATGCGCACCACGCTATCGGCGATCTCCAGGTCGGTCCGGCGCGATTCCGCCTGGGCCGCTTCCACCGCGCCCTTCGCCTGCTCGCGGTAGCCCTTCCGCATCCCGCCGTCGAACAGCAGCCACGTCATGTTGCCAGAGGCCACGAAGTTCTGCGGATTGGCCAGCTTGACGTCCTGCGCCGGGACCGGAAACACCTGCGGCGAGGTGGTGACGCTGGTTCCCGGAAAGCTGACCGGCATTTGGACGGCGCTGGGGGGAAAGCCCGGGCCGAAGGCGTTGGCCGGGATGGTCACCGAAGTAGTACCGCCGGGTGCGTTCACGGTCTGCGACGGGACGTACATCATGGAAGCCGGATACGCGAAATCGGGCGCCCGATTGAGCTGCGTCCAGCCGCCTTTGGCGCCGATCTGAGGCCAGTAGCCCGCCAGCGCCTCGCGGTGCTGGGCTTCGGCCATGGCTACGGCGAATTGCGACGCGGGACGCTGATGGTTCTTCTGCATGGCGATGGTCAGGCAGTCTTCGAGCGACAACGTCTGAACGGTAGGGGCCGGACTGGCGGGCAGTATGTTGTTGGCGGCGTCGGAGCCGGCTGAAAGGCGCGCCGCCAAGACAGCGCAAAACGCGAACAGGGCGAAACGCATGGGGGCAAGCTGGATTCTCATTCTTCGATGGACCGCGGCCTTGAAGGCGGCGAGTTCCTCCAGCTTGCTTATCGGACAGGACCGGCGGCGCAATAGGCGTCCCGGCGCCCAACTGAGCGAAGAGACGGCTACGCGCGGGATGCTTTTCCTCGATACGCCGGCAAAAAGACTTCGGCTACGAAGGTTTCCAGAGTGGTCGGAGTCGTGTTCGCTGCCGCGCGCAGTTCAAGCATCTTCATGTGTCCCGAATTGAGCGCATCAGCCATCTCCAGCAACAGGTCTGCCATGTTGGACGACATCCCCATCTGCATCAGCACGGGCTTCAACTGCGCCGCAGGTACGAGTTTATATGCAAGGTCGGCCTTGCCAATCGCCGCGCCCACGATCTTTGCAACTTCCACATAAGTGACGTCGCGAGGTCCTTGTAGTTCGTGAGCGCTTTTTCGCACGAAATCCAATTTCAATAGCGCTTCGGCTGCAAAGGCGCCGATATCGCGCGTTGCGATCATTGGCAAGGGCAAGTCCTCTTTGACGGGGCCGGCCATACTTCCGATCGACTGAATCACGTCGACCTGGGGCAGAAGGTTCTCCATGAAGTAGCCCGGTCGCAGGAAGAGGGCATTTAGCCCGGGAATGCCTTCGAGTTTCTTTTCAAGACTGTGCAAGCCGGCGACGGGACCCGTGCCGTGCGATTTGTCCGCGCCGACGCTGCTTAGAACGACGGCGTACTGTACCCGGTTCTTCTCGATTGCGGAGCGCAAGGCATCGCCCACGCCCTCTTCGTAGGCGCGAACATCCGGCGAAGCGATATTAGGGGGGATCATCGCATAGACGGCCTTTGCGCCGGCAAATGCGTTCGTGAGAGCGCCCCCATCGGTCGCATCGGCGATGAACGATTCCGCACCCTTCTCCGTGAATCGTTCCAGCCGCTTCGGGTCGCGCCCGACCACTCGCACCTTCTCTCCCTCTGCCAGCAACCTCTCCGCTACCACGCTTCCGGTGTTCCCTGTGGCCCCTGTAATCACGTACATGGCTTCCTCCTCGCCGGTGGACTACGGCAAACTCCTGCTTTCTGGTTGATGACGGTCCGGCGTCCGTGGATTCAGTTGACCCCATTTTGACGCCGCTTTTCGTACACTGGCCGTAGGGTAATCGATCGAAGGAATTTGGAAGCAGCGCCCGGACCTTGGTCTAGGATGGTTCAGCCTGCTCGGTATGGGAAGGAGCCTAAAAATGCAGATTGGAATGATCGGTCTGGGAAGAATGGGCGGCAACATGGTCCGCCGCCTGCTACGCGCCGGCCATCAATGCGTTGTCTTCGACCGGAACCAGGATAACGTGAAGGACCTGGGGAAGGAAGGCGCCATTGGAGCTGCGTCACTCGAAGACTTCGTGGCAAAACTACAGCCCCCGCGGACGGCATGGTTGATGGTGCCAGCGGCGGCGGTCGACGACACACTCCACGGCCTCTGCGAACAGATGCAGAAGGGCGACATCGTCGTGGATGGAGGCAATTCTTATTACGTCGACGACATCCGGCGCGCCAAGGAACTCGAGCCGCGAGGGGTTTATTACCTTGATGTTGGGACCAGCGGTGGCGTGTGGGGTCTCGAGCGTGGTTTCTGCATGATGATTGGCGGTGAGCCTGAGCCTGTCCGCCACCTGGATCCGGTCCTCAAGACGCTTGCGCCGGGACGCGGCGATATCCCGCGCACGCCGGGCCGCGAAAACTCCTCCGGCACAGCGGAGGAAGGCTACTTGTATTGCGGGCCTTCCGGCGCCGGCCATTTCGTCAAGATGGTTCACAATGGCATCGAATACGGACTCATGGAAGCGTATGCCGAGGGGCTGAACATTCTGCGGCACGCCAACGTGGGCAAGGGCGCCCAGAGCGTCGACGCCGAGACGACGCCCCTGCGCCATCCGGAATATTATCAGTACGATTTCAATCTGGCTGATGTCTGCGAAGTTTGGCGTCGCGGCAGTGTGATCGCCTCATGGTTGCTGGACCTGACCGCAATGGCATTGTGCGGGCAGCACGATCTTTCCAAGTTTTCCGGCCGCGTGTCCGATTCCGGGGAAGGCCGGTGGACCATTAATGCTGCCATCGACGAAGGATCACCGGCGCCTGTCCTGAGCGCCGCGCTCTTTCAGCGGTTTGCGTCAAGAGGGGAAGAGGCCTTCGCAGACAAGTTACTTTCCGCGATGCGATTTGGGTTCGGCGGCCATTCCGAGAGGAAGCCATGAGAGGCGCCTCCGGGCTGGGTCCCCCGAGTTAGGGGAATGTTTCCATGTCGCTCGTCGATCTGCTGCTCGGCCGCCCTCTCGCTACGGAAGAAGAAGAGGCCGAGAGGATTGGTCCGGCCAAGGGCATCCCAATCTTCGGATTGGATGCGCTGAGTTCGGCGGCTTACGGCCCTGAAGCCGCCCTGACGCTCCTCATACCGCTCGGCTTGGCCGGGGTGTCCTACATTGTCCCGATCGGTATCAGCATCATCGTTCTGCTTGGCATCGTTTATTTCTCGTACCGGCAGACCATTACGGCGTACCCGCAGGGCGGAGGTTCGTACACGGTCGCGAGTGCGAATCTGGGCGTCTGGGCTGGATTGCTGGCGGCGGCCTCGCTGATGGTGGACTACGTGCTGACCGCGGCGGTTGGGATTTCGGCGGGCGTCGGAGCACTGATCTCGGCCGTACCATCGTTGGAGCGCTACACTCTGCCCATCTGCTTGGGGATTCTGCTTCTGGTAACGGTCGTCAACCTGAGAGGCGTGCGGGAGACGGGTGGAGTTTTCATGGTTCCAACGTATCTCTTCATTTTCTGTCTGCTAGGCGCCATTGCCGTTGGATTGGCAAAGACGCTGGCCGCAGGGGGACATCCGATGGCGGTCATCCCGCCGCCCAAGCCGATCCATGCCACGGAAGCGGTCGGCATCTGGCTGCTGCTGCGCGCTTTCGCTAGCGGATGCACGGCCATGACGGGCGTGGAGGCAGTCAGCAATGGAGTGATGGCGTTCAAGGAACCGCCGGACAAATACGCCCGCCTGACTCTGACAATCGTCATCGGAATTCTTACTCTGATGCTGGCCGGCATCGCGGTTCTGGCAAAGGCGTATGGAATCGCAGCGACTGCGCCGGGGCAGGCCGGGTATCAGAGCGTGCTCTCGCAGTTGCTCGGAGCGGTGGGCGGCAAGGGTGTTTTTTACTGGGTAAGCATTGCATCGATTCTAGTTGTGCTGTCGCTGTCGGCGAACACCGCATTTGCGGATTTTCCGAGGTTGTCGAGGGCCATCGCCCAGAACGGCTTCCTGCCCCATGGCTTAGCGCTACGCGGCCGGCGGTTGGTATTCGTGCAGGGGATTTACGCATTAGCTGTGCTGACCGGCGCGCTGCTGATTGTGTTCGGCGGCGTGACAGACCGGTTAATACCGCTGTATGCGGTGGGCGCCTTTCTGGCCTTCACGCTTTCGCAGGCTGGGATGGTCATGCACTGGAAGAAGGCGGGCGCCGCCGGCTCCGGCAAGAGCATGGCACTGAATGGGCTGGGGGCGATTGCCACGGGTCTCACCGTGCTTGTGGTGTTGGTGGCGAAGTTCACGGAGGGCGCATGGCTTACCCTGCTTTTGATTCCGGGGCTGATGCTGATGATGCGGATCGTCAAAAGGCATTATGAGCAGGTGACCGAAGAAACGAAATCCGACACGCCCGCGGACCCAAGAGATCTCAAACCACTCCTGGTGGTGCTGCCCATCGAACGATGGAGCCAGATCTCCAACAAGGCGCTACGGTTCGCCTGGACGCTGTCAGCGGAAATCAAGGTAGTACATGTGGATTGCGGCGAGGACACGGACGGCTTTGGGGGCCGGTGGCATGAGCTCGTCGAAACTCCGGCGCGTGAGGCAGGAGTGCCGGCGCCAGAGCTGGTGATCCTGAGATCTCGATTCCGCTTCGTGCTCGGACCGATCGTCGATTACGCGCTTGAGCTTGAAAAGGCCAACCCGAGCAGGCAAATCGCCGTACTATTAGCCGAGTTAATAGAAAGCCGGTGGTACTACGCTCTGTTGCACAACAACCGCGCCGAGGTATTGAGGGCGCTGATACTATCCAAGAGCGAACGGCGCATTACGGTGGTCAATATTCCGTGGTATTTGAGCGGCTAGCAGTTATTGAGTCGCGGCCCAACACTGCGGCGTTAACGGCGAATATCGGCAGCTACCCTTGAGCGGCGCAGAATCTGGTAAACTCACATGGCAGATAGCTGACAGGTTGTCTTGGTATGCGGACGGCAGCGCGCTGGCCTTATATCGTCTGTGCGGCGCAAGGGGTGGCATTAGCCGCTTTGTTTTCCAGCCTGGCGACCAGCCAGACCGACCCCGGGAAGCCTTCAACCACGGCGCAGGCCCCACCTCAAGAACCAACCGGCGCCGGGCAGACGAGCTTCCGGGTCGAATCCAACCTGGTGGTCATCCCCGTATCGGTGACCGATGCGATGAACCGGTTCGTCCTCGGTCTTCGAAAGGAAGACTTCCGCCTGATGGACGATGGCGTGGAACAACCGATTGTCCATTTTTCCGGTGAAGACATTCCCCTGTCCATTGGTCTGGCGTTCGACACCAGTGGCAGCATGGGCGACAAGCTAACGACTTCGCGGGAAGCCGCCAGCCTCTTGCTGAAAAGTTTGAATCCCGGCGATGAGGCGTTTCTCGTGGAATTCAGCGACAATGTCGATCTTTCGGTCGCATTTACGGGCCAGCCCGAAGAAATTCGGAGCGCTCTTATGAAGGCGCAGCCGAGCGGTCAGACGGCGCTGCTCGACGGTGTCAATTTCTCCCTGAGCGAAATGAAGAAGGCGAAGAATCCGCGGAAGGCGGTTGTGGTCGTTTCCGACGGCGGAGACAATCACAGCAAGTACACCGCTCGCCAGATCGAGGCATTGGTTCGGGCGGCCGACGTGGAGATCTACGCGATGGGGGTATTCGATCCACTGTTTTCCCTGGGCTTGAGTCCCGAGGAAATCTCCGGGCCTCGCCTGCTGTCGGAAATTGCCACCCAGACGGGCGGCAGGGCCTTCGCGGCGTCGTTGCCTGGCGATCTGCCAAGCGTTGCGACCAGGATCGCAATCGAGCTTCGCAATCAGTATGTTCTCGGCTATTACCCGAAGGATCGGACCAGGGACGGCCGATATCATACGGTCGAAGTCCAGCTCACTCAGCCGCCGGGCATGCCTGCGCTCAAGGCGCACTGGCGCCAGGGGTATTACGCTCCTTCGGAGAACTAGTCTGTCTAGCGGTGACCGCCGACGTGTACTCCCCCGCGCGGGATCGACGGTGGCGTCACCGGGCGCGCGGCGGGCCCATGCGTCATCGGCGTTATCGGACCGACTCGGGAAGGTGCGATGCCGATGTGGGACGGCATCAGCGGCACGATGGTTCGCGGCCATCCTCCCATCGTCTGTCGCATGAAGGAAGGCAGGTAAGCGTAACCAGGCAGGTAGATCGAATAGAACCCAGGCTGATATAAACCCGACGAACCGTAGAGTCCCGTCTGATACGACGGCCCATAACCGAATGCCGACAAACCGAGCATGGGGAAGTAGGTGAAGCCATCCGCCAGGGAACCCGTTCCGGCCATGGTAGCAGGATCTTGGATATCCGCCGCAATGGAGTTGTCCGCGGAAATCGATTGGGCCCGGCCGTCGGCCCAATCGGTCAGCGCGTCGCCGGACGCGGCGCTCAATTTCTCAGGCGCCAGCACGGCCGCGAAAGGCAGGACCATCCCTGCCCCAACCGTAACCGACGCGTCGCCGGCGGCCGAGACCTGCGCCTCGCCCGCGTGGACCTCAAACCTCGGGGGCTCGCAATCGAACCGGTACAGGCCCTTTTGAGGCAGGCTTATGCTCCAGTCCTTATAGATCAAAGTCACCGATGTGCCCGGGGCCGGTTCCCCCGCTTCCACAATGGAGGAACCCGCCAGCAGTTCGACCCGCGTATCCTGGAGGGCGCTCGAAACCATTCGAATTGCGCTGTTCTCGCCCACGCGCAGGAAAACGCCCGGCGTCAGCAGCACCTCCGCTCGTCCGCGCTCCGTGCGCAATTCGGCGCCGTCCGGTACGCTGGCAAACTTGCCGAGATGGGCTTCCAGCGGCTGAGCGGCGACCGATACGGCTCCCTCGAAATAGTGGACCAAGCCGGAATGAGTGGAGATCACAGCCTGCCCATGAGCAGGCAGGGCGAAAGCGGCAACGGCCGCGAGCATCGATAATGCCCAAACGGGGACGCGAGACATAGTGGACTTTCCCATCCTGAGTATCGGCCGATCCACGCTCCGCGTCAAGGCCCTAAAGGGTCACGTGCCGTATGGCGTCAAAATGGCTGTCAAAAGTGAAACCTAAAGACCGTCACAAAGGCAAGTCCTTTGTTTTCTGGTGCGCCCGGAGGGACTCGAACCCCCGGCCTACTGGTTCGAAGCCAGCCGCTCTATCCAACTGAGCTACGGGCGCGCGCCGAGGACCGTCTCTTCGAGTGTACAACGAGCGGGCCGCGCTATCTCACAAGCCGGCCAGCGCCAGCAAGGGGAAATAGTCCCGGTACATGCCGTAGGTGAGATAGAAAACGTTGGGGAATCCAGTTCCGGTGGTGGCGTCTTCGGGCCACGAGCCTTCGGGGCCCTGGCGGTCCAGCAGGAACTGCACGCCGCGGCGCACGGGGCTGGAATCGCTCAGGCCGGCGGCGCGCAGCCCCAGGATGGCCCAGGCGGTCTGGGACGCGCAACTCGGCGCCGGCACGAACGCGTCACGGCCGTAGCTGGCGCAAGACTCGCCCCAGCCGCCATCGGAGTTCTGGATCGCGCCGAGCCATTTCGCGGCTTTGGCGATGGCGTCCTTCACCGGCGCCGAGGGCGTCCCCGTGGCGCTCGCAGCCAGACCGCGCATCGCCAGGAACGAACCGTAAATATAGTTCACGCCCCAACGGCCGTACCAGCTTCCATCCTTTTCCTGCGCCTGGAGCAGGTAGGCCACGCCGCGCCGCGCCGCCTCATGGCCCGCCATGCCGCGCCGGCACAGGCACTCGAGCACGCGCCCCGTGATGTCCGGGCAAGTGGGGTCCAGCATGGCGTTGTGGTCGGCGAAAGGCACACGGTTGAGGACCGCCCAATTGTTATTCACATCGAAGGCCGCCCAGCCGCCGTCGTCCGATTGCATGGCGAGCAGCCAGTTGATGGCGCGCCGCTCGGCGGCCGCCTGCGCCTTGGCATCGGACGCCTTGGCGTGCATCAGGGCCAGCAGCACCATGGCGGTATCGTCGATGTCGGGGTAGAACTCGTTGGCGAACTCGAAGGCCCAGCCGGAGGGCTCGGTGTCGGGACGCTTGACGGACCAATCGCCCTTGCGGCGCACTTCCTTCCTGAGGAGCCAGTCGGCTGCGCGGGTCATGCGCACGTCGCCGGCGCAGCCCGCTTCGCCGAGCGCGAAGGCGCTGATGGCGGTGTCCCAGATGGGCGACACGCAGGGCTGGAACGTGAACCTGCCGGGCGTTTCGATGAGCAGCGATTCGAAATGGCGGATGGCGTCGACCAAGTCGGGATGGTCTTCGGGGTAATCGAGCGCTTCGAGCGCCATGATGAAGTACATCATGGCGGGGTAGATGGCGCCCAGGCCCTCCGTGAAGCGGGTGCGGTCCAGAATCCAGTGCTCGGCCTCGCGAATCGCGGCGGCGCGGATGCGCTCCGAGCCACGCTTCTCCCAGACCTTAAACATGCGGTCGAGATGGTGGAACAGGATGGAAAGCCCCTTGCGCGTGGGTAGCTTGAGGCTGACGCCAGGGAGCAGCAATTCGTCCAGCGTAAAGCCGGCGGGCGCGCGCCGGTTGGCCCCGCGCGCCTGCACGATGGAGAGCGGCACCAGAATGGAGCGGGTCCACGACGACATTTCGTAGAGGACGTTGCCGGGCAGCATGACGATTTCCGGCGGAACCGAAGGGGCGTGCTTGCGCGGGTAAAGGCCGAACAAGCTGAGGTTGATCTTGACGTAGCTGTTGGCCGCTTGCAGGCCGCCGAGCGCCAGAACGCGCTCGCGCGCGCCGCGCAACGGTTTGCTTGCCGGCGAGACGCCCGCCAACTTCAGGGCGCAATACGCCTTCACCGTGGCGCTGACTTCGGAGGGGCCGCCGGCGTAGATATTGAAGCCGCCATCGGGCAACTGCCGTTCCAGAATGGAGCGCGCGGCCCGCGCAATGCGGTCGCGCGTGGGCGGGTTCCATTCGGCCTCTTCCGGCTGGTGCAGCCAGAGTTGCAGCAGAATGTAATCGGATTCGAGCGTGGTGTCGGCGGTCAGTTCGCCGCACCAAAAGCCCTCCCCGGCCTGTTTCCGGAACAGGCATTCGGATGAGCGGCGCAGCGCGAGCTGGACCCCGTCGAGCACGGACGTGGATGCGGGCGCCAAACGTTCGTAGTTCATGCCGAACACCCATGGTAACAACGTAGACTGGAGTTATGGACTGGCAACTGAATGCCGCCGAAGCCCGCGTGCTGGGCTGCCTGTTGGAAAAAGAGATCGCGACGCCCGACTACTACCCGCTCTCGCTCAATGCGTTGGTCAACGGATGCAATCAGAAATCCAACCGCGAGCCGGTAGTGAACTACGACGAAGCCGCGGTGGAAGAGGCCCTGGCGGGGTTGCGGGCCCAGGGGCTGTCGGTGCGGATCACCGGCGGAGACAGCCGCGTGCCCAAGCACGCCCAACGGTTCACCGAGAAATTCAACCTGGGGCGGCGCGAGGCGGCCGTGATGTGCCTGCTCATGCTGCGCGGACCCCAGACCACCGGTGAACTGCGCGGGCGCACAGAGCGGCTCTACCCGTTCGACGACCTGGAAGCGGTGGAATCGACGCTCAACCATCTGGCCGAAATGGGGTTCGTGAAGCAATTTCCGCGCCAGCCGGGCCTGAAGGAGCCGCGCTGGGGGCACCTGATGTCAGGCGAGCTTGTAGGGATGGAAGCGCCGCCGCCGGTCGCGGAGCGCGGCCCGTCGGACCGCGAGCGGATTGCGGCACTGGAGGCGGCGCTGGCGGAATTGCGGCGGGAGTTTGAGGAGTTTCGGAAAAGCTTTCAGTAGCAGCGTTACTGTTTGCCGCGGAACAATTCGCTCCAGGAGGTGTCGAGGTTGGTCCAGCGGTCCGGCTGGCCATCGGCCGCGTCGGGAAAAGACAGCGAGCCGTGGCCGGAATCGCAGACCAGTTCGGTTGTCGCCGGGTCCAGCACGCTGCTCCAGGAACCGATCGATACGGGCATGGTCAACAGTTGCAGACACACCGGGCAGCGGCCCCGCTGGTCGGCGAAGCTCCACCACACGGCAAATGCACAGATGAAGATGAACGCCGGCGTCAGGACCACCAGAATCAGGTTGCGGACCAGGGTCGCGGGCATGGCGGAAAGAATGAGGCCGTCGATTTCCACCCACAGCAATAGCGGGACCGCGACCAGTAGCAGGGTCTTCGAAACCAGGAACGACCAATACTTCAGACCGTGGCCGGTGGGTGGGGGAAGAGCCATGGCCACCAGCAGCGCTCCGCTCACCAGCGCGAACAGGAACGCCCACATGTAGGGGCTGTACGGGTGCGTCGGCAAGGCGTTGAACGAAGTCACCTGCGGCGGCCGCGGCAGGAACTGGTTGGCCTGGCGGGCGATCTCGAAGAGCTCGGCGCGGACGCTGGCCTCCGACGCGCCCGGCTTCAGCCTGCCCACGGCGCCAATGAGGAACGGCACGCCGGGGGCCGGCTGCGGCTCGAGCGTCAACGGGGTCCAGATGTCAATTCTGCGCGAGACGGCCCAAAACGTCTGCGGCAGAACGCCGATAATGGCGTACGGGGCCCCGTCGACATCGATGGTTCTGCCAAGGGCGCGGGGATCGCGGCCGAACACCGACCGCCAGGCGGCGTCGCTCAGCACGGCCACGTTGCCGTCCCCCGGGTGGAACGTCCGCCCAAGAGCCGGCTGTACCCCAAGCAGGGAGAAGAAGTTGGTGGTGACCCAGGCGCGCGGCGTTCCTTGCGGGCGCCAGTAGCCGGCCAGACCGGAGAGCAGCGAGGATTTCGCGCGCCAGAGCGGAACCAGCCGCGGAGGGACACCGGAAGGCTCGTCCATGGCGCCGGAATACTGAACGGCGACCAACGAGCCGGGGTCTTCGAGCGGCAAAGGCACGAAGAGAGCGCGCGGCCCTCTGAAACCGTGGGTCACGGCCGCCATCGCCAGCAGCGCAACCCCCGCGGCGGCCAGCACGAACCCCGGGCCACGGACGGCGCGCCGCAGGTACTCGCGGCTGTTCCGCAGCCAAAAAGCATCCACCAAGGCGCCCCAACAGTAGCGCATCAGTTCGGCGGAATCGCGCCTGGTCAACTCGCCGCGCTCGAACAGAATCCACCAGCTCCACAGGTTGGAGTCCCACTTGGCGCGCCACGCGGAGCGCGCGTGGGGCGGCGCAATCCAGCTCGCCACGCGAACCAACGCCCGGCAAGCCAGGGGCGGCCGCACTTTCCGATAGTCATCCATGCGTGCTGCTTGTTAGACGCTGGAAGGCGGCGGAGTGTTGCAAACCCGGCCATGGGCGGCTGAAGCCGTCGCGTATCCTATTTGTTATGAGAGTTGGATTCGTCGGATTGGGTCGTATGGGTTCCGGTATGGCGCGCAACCTGCTTCGCGCCGGCCATGAGGTGGTGGTTTTCAACAGGAGCCGGGAAAAGGCGGAGGCTCTGGTTGCCGATGGCGCGCGTGTAGCCGATTCTCCGGCCGGTGTCTGTAGGGCGTCGGAGGCCGTCATGACCATGCTCGCCGACGACCGCGCGGTGGAACAGGTCGTCTTCGGCGAAAACGCCATCGCCTCGGCGCTTCCTGAGGGCGCGATTCACATTTCGTGCAGCACCATCGGCGTCGAACTAGCCGGGCGTCTGGCCGGCGAGCACCGCCGCCGCGGGCAGGGGTACTTGAGCGCCCCTGTTTTCGGCCGCCCGGAAGCCGCCGAAAGCAAGAATCTCCTGGTGGCTGCCGCCGGTCCGCCTGAGCTGGTTGAGCGCTGCCGTCCGCTGTTCGACGCCATCGGACGTCAGACATTCGTGCTTGGACCCGATCCAACTCAGGCCAACGCGGTAAAGCTGTGCGGCAATTTCATGCTCGCCGCCATGCTCGAAGCCTTCAGCGAGGCCTACGCCACGCTTCGCAAGGCGGACGTCCCGCCCCACGCCTTCCTGGAGGTGATGAACGCATTGTTTGGGTCTCCGGTCTATGCGGGCTACGGGCGCGCGGTCGCCGACGGGAAGTTCGAGCCGGCCGGGTTTGCCCTGCGGCTGGGGCTCAAGGACGTGCGCCTGACGCTCGAGGCGGCCGAGCATTTCGCCGCGCCGATGCCGCTTGCCAGCCTCATCCGCGATCATCTTCTTTCGGCCATGGCGCATGGACAAGGCGATCAGGACTGGTCGAGCCTGTCCCGAGTTGCCGCCCGCAACGCCGGCATCGAGTAAATGCCCTAATTTTCCGTGGGCATCCGCTCCAAATGATCGACCACCAAGCGCTCCATGGGCTGCTTTTGCGAGTCCAGCTTGAGGCCGAGCTGCTGCACGGCCGCAAAAATCGAAGAGCCGGATGGATCGGACGCCGCGTCCGCGGGCCTGCCGGCATCCGCGGCGGCGGGCATTCGTCCGGGTATGGCCACGCCGGCCGTCCTCGCAGCGGCCATCAAGTCCGCGGGAGACAGATCCAGCGCCACCTGGTAGTTACCTTTCAGCTCCGTCATATCCACCACCGGGCGATCCACGAACTGCGACAGGGCGTCGGCCAGCGCGGGCATGGTCATTTTCTCCATGGCCAGGCGCATCGTACCTTCGGGACTCATCGTCAGATGCATGGTTCCGGTTTGTCCGCTGGTAATCGTCATGCCCTTTCCCTGTTGGGGACTGCCGCTGATCTGCACCTGGTCGCTTCCGGAGCCAATGGTGATGGCGCCCTTGGGAGGTTCGGCGGGGGGAGCGTCGGGCACGGCGGGGTCGGGCAGCGCTTCCTTTAATTTGGACCCGCTCTTCCCCACGATGAGCGCATACACCGCGTGCTCCGTGGTATCGCGATGCAGCGCCAGCTTGAACCGTTCCGCCAGCAACGCCTGGAGCATCTCCGGGACCTGGTCGGTGGAGGCGCCGTCGGGCATTTTGGCCTGGATGTCGAATCTCTGGGACGCCATCCAATCGGGGCCGGAGATCTGGTACGGCTTCACGCGGTAAGCGACGCGAATCAAGTCCGCCAGCGACAGAAATCCAATGTCGACCCGGGCCGCGTCGGTCCTCATGCCAACATGCATCTTGCCCGACATGATGGCATTGGCATCGAGCGGCGCGGACGGCTTTACGGACGCGACTTCGAACGCCGGAGCGGCCGCCGGAGTCTGGCCCAGCGCCGCGCACGCCGCGAGCGCCAGGCTGGCCGCAAGTCTCCCGAGAAATCTCTTCCGCATGACTCAATCTTAGCCGATGCCGGCTACCGCACGAACGGCACGTAAGCGCGAACCTGGCGGCGATAGGCCTCAAAATCCTTGCCGAAACGCGAGGCCAACAGGTTGTCTTCGACATGCACGCGGATTTCCGTGCCGGCGACGAACAACGCCAGCGAGATGACCACCCACTCCCAGCGAGTCAGCAGGAGCAGCGTGCTCAGCAGGATCGCCAGGATGGAGGCGTAGATGGGGTGCCGCACCAGGCTGTAGGGCCCCGTGCGCACGAGTTCGTGATCCACGTACAGGCCCGCGCGAAAGCGGAACTGGCGGCCGAGGTGCTTCACGGCGGTCCACGCCAGGACTGCGGCGACCGGGCCGAGCGCCATGGAGCCGAGAATGCGCGCCATCCCTGGAGGGTGGGCGTGGGGGAGGCGGAACACGCAGGCGACGACGATGCCGGCGCATTCGAGGGCCAGGCCGATGGCGGTGGGAGCGGTGGCCACGGTGGACGGGCGCTTCTGGTAGTGCGGGGCGCGGAAGGCATACGGCCAGGCCCAAGCCAGCCAGCACAGGATCAATTCAACGGTGGCCAGTAGCTCCATGCCGGGTCTCAACGGAAACTCCGGTACGCCAGGTCGAGGATCTCCACCACGTGCATCACGCGCTGGCCGGAGCCGTGCAACCGCACTCCGGCCTGAAGCTGCAACAGGCAGCCGGGGTTGGCGGTGGCCACAATCCGCGCGCCGCTCGAATTCACGGATTCCATTTTATGCGCCAGAATCCGCATGGCCATTTCGCTCTGCTCGATGTTATAGACGCCGGCGCTGCCGCAGCAAACGTCGGACGCCGCCATCTCGCGGAACGTCAGGCCGGGCACGGACGCCAGCAATTGTCGCGGCGCCGTGCGGATGCGCTGGCCGTGCGCCAGATGGCACGAATCCTGGTAGG
>OBLW0100002336.1_pt1 | contig 15351 bp, 10 predicted proteins | sample 1520161 | NCBI WGS metagenome assembly OBLW01 (sample SAMEA3539309, study PRJEB22396) | soil metagenome | biome: tundra; feature: field; material: soil | place: USA | collected 2010-05 | depth 0.15 m
GGAGACCATCCGGCAGATGGAAACCTTCGCCGCCGGGCAAAGCTACCGTTTTGACGGCTTGCACCACGAGATTTACCTGTCCGAGCCGCGCCGCGTGGCGCCGCAAAAGTTGCGGACCATTCTGCGCATTCCCGTCAGACAAGTAAACTATTGAGTCTCGCACAATACAGTGACAATCAGAGGGTGGGGCGGGCGCCCCGTAAGGAAGCGGTCTCTGCTATCCTGGCAAGACATATGCTTCGCTGGATGGTACTGACGTTGCTTTGCCTGTGTCTGCTCCAGGCACAGCAACCCGCCCCGCTGCCCGCCACGGTATTCAGCGTCAGCACCACGCTGGTCCAAATCGACTCCGTGGTCACCGATTCGAAAGGACATCAGGTCACCAATCTGAAGCCCGATGACTTCCAGGTCTTGGTCGACGGCAAACCGGAACCGATTACGAACTTCTCGTACGTTCACCTGGATTCCCCGGATGTGAACCGCTCAAGCCTGTCTCCGCAGGCGCTGCACACGCCGCTTCCGTCCGCCAATCCCGCGGACGTGCTCAAACCCGAGGATGTCCGCCGCAGCGTGGTGCTGGTGGTCGACGATCTGAGTCTCTCGTTCGAGAGCATGTACTCCGTGCGCCAGACCTTGCGGAAGTTCATCGACGAGCAGATGCAGCCCGGCGATCTGGTGGCCTTGTGGGAGACCGGACGCAGCAACAGCGTCTTCCAGCAATTCACCTCGGACAAGCGCGTTCTCCAAGCCGCTGTCGGGAATCTACGCTGGAATCCGATCGGGCTTGGCTTGGTCGACCCATTTGAGCCCGCGCGTGCCGGCCGCCCGAGCATCACCCCTCGCACCGGCCCCCCTGAAGCGCTGCAGGAACAGCGCACCGGCGGCGCCAACGAAAGAGCCTACCGCCGGCTGAACGCCACCGGCGGCGCGCTCGACACGTTAGGCCAGCTTATGGATGAGCTACGGCCGGTGGGTGGCCGGAAGGCGGTGGTCTTTTTCTCGGATGGCATCGACCTGCCGGGGATCAACGTTCCCGGCTATTACCTCCAGATCTCTCGCAACGACGAATTGGTCACCAGGTTCCGCCGCCTCATCGATAAGGCCAATCGTTCGGGCGCCGTCGTCTACACCGTGGATGCGCGCGGCCTCGTGTACCTGGAGCCGGAACAACTCGGCGCTCTCGGGTTATCCCAACAGGGGCTTCTGCAGCTTGCCGAAGATACTGGGGGCTTCGCCACCGTGAACAGCAACGGTTTGAGCTATGCCCTCCAATGCATCGAGGAGGAGCAGCGCGGATATTATCTGATCGGATTCAAGGCGCCGGAGAACATCGGCACGGGGAATCCGGCGTCTAAAGCCGATTACCATTCGATCAAAGTGACGGTGAACCGCCACGGCCTGCGGGCGCATTCCCGTTCCGGGTTCTTCGGTGAGACCGACGAAGCGGCACGCCCCAAGTATGCGACGCGCCAGGCTCAGATGCTGGCATCCGTCCAATCTCTTTTCAATAAGTCGGACCTGCACGTACGCATGACGGCTCTGTACCGGCGTACCGCCAAGGGCCAAACGGTGGTGCATAACCTGTTGTATGTCGATCCGCGCGATATTACTTTCCGCACGGATCTTTACGGCATCCACTATGCGGCGCTCGATCTTGTCATCCTCGCTTCCGGTTATGGCGTCGATCCGCTGGCCGCCCTCAGCCGCCATATTACCATCGACGCCAATGACGACAAGCTGAAGCAACTGCGGAAAGACGGGATGCTGTTTACTCTGGATGTTCCGGTCAAACAGGCCGGCCCCTACCAGATCCGCGCGTGCGTTCTGGACAGCACCTCGCGCGCCGCCGGATCCGCCGGACAGTATATCGATATTCCGGATCTGAAGAAACAGCACATAGCCCTGACCACGCCACTGATCGACGACGTTTCCGCACCGGGCGAGACCCGCTTCAACGATGTATCTTCCGCTCTCAGGGAATTCCGCGCCGGCAGCCGGCTGGCGTTCGCATTCCGTATCGAAACAGATAAAGATGGCCGCGGCGCCGTTTCGCCGGGCAAATTCGATACGCAAATCCAGCTCTATCGCGACCGCACCCCGATCTTGAACAATCCGGTTTCAGTCGCCCCCGCTCCGGGCGCAGACGGGCGCGCGGTGGGCGGAGAATTGCGGCTGAGCAGTTCCCTGCCCGCGGGTCATTACTACCTGCAAGCCATGGCGACGGATCGCCGCGGCAAGACTCCGCGCACCGCCAGCTCGTGGATTGAATTCCAAGTCGTCGAGTGAGCGGTGTCAGCCCGCCGGCTGAAGCGCGGCGTCCACCAGGTCCGCAACTTTCAAATACGCTGCCCACTGGCGCAGATAGTCGCGGTCGAGGCGCTGCCCCTGCACGGCGACAATGCCGCGGACATCGTTCCATTGCCGCTCGGAAACCTCGCCGCCATCGCGGTACCAGACCAGCTTCATGAGCAGAGTATCTTCGGCGGTGGCCACGGGCACGGCGAGCCTCGCGTCGCCGAGTACGATGTCTCTCATCTCACGCCGCGAAAACTGCGATTGGTGGAATGGGTCGGATGATAGCGGGAAGATATCGAACTTATAGCTGCTGGCGAAGTGGATCAGGTTGAAGGAGCGCCCGGATTCGAGTGCGTCGCGCATCATGCCGGCGTCCGCGTAGAACTCGCCGCCCAGTTCTTGGATAAAGCGTGCGATCTGTCCGGGATGGATAGCCGCCACCAGGTCGACATCCAACGAGGTCCGGTAAATGCCGTGAATACCGCTGGCCATCGAGCCGCCGATCAGATAGGGAATCGCGCTGCTGCCCAGCGCCTCGACCAAAGCATGCAAGGCTTGCCCGAAATCGCTCATGCGTCCGCGCTCTCGGGGTACCATCCGTAGACCCGCATCATCGTCTCGCGGTCCAGGTGGCGGGCGGCCGTACGCAGAAAGACCTCGTGCTCGTCAATGCCGGGATGCTGCCGGCGCACTTCGGCCTCCGCCGTCTCAAACACCATGCGGGTCAGGCCGAGCATCCCGTTCACCTTCTCCGAGGCGGTCATCCGCCGCTGGCATTCCAGGAACACTTCCAGCGCGCGTGGATCGGTATCGGAATACCAGTCGGACTGCGGCATTACGCTAATGGTACAACGCGCTGGTCAAAAGAGGGACGGGGCCTCCGCCCGCCCGCCCACGCTCCGGCTGTTAGCGCGCCCGATCAATTCGCCGCCTGATTTGTGAGAGCGAAGCCTGGGTTGGTGGTGAGCGTCCCTAGTTTCGCCGTTACCGTGTAGCTGCCAACCGTTCCGTTGGCCGTGAAGACGGGTGCGATTGCCACACCTTGACTGCTGGTTTTGGCCGTATTCACGCCGCCAGCAAAGGTCCCGCTGGCGCCGCTGGCGGGGGCGTTAAAGGTCACCGTAACGCCAGCCACGGGGTTGCCGAAGGCGTCCTTCACCGTCGCCGCCAGGTGCTGGGCGAAGGCCGTGTTGACGGTCGCGGTTTGCGGGGTTCCACTGCTCGCTTTGATCGAAGCTGGTGTTCCCGCCTGATTGGTCAGCGCGAAGCCAGGGCTGGTGGTAACCGTTCCGGCCGTCGCTGTGACCGCATAACTGCCGGCTGTGGTGTTGGCCGTGAACACCGCCGCAGTTGCCACACCTTGACTGTCGGTAGTAGCTGTGTTCACGCCGCCGGGGAAGCTCCCGCTGGCGCCGCTGGCCGGAGCGTTGAACGTCACCGTCACGCCGGGCGCCACGTTGCCGAATGCGTCCACCACCGTCGCCGTCAGATTTGTGGCGAAGGCTGTATTGATTTTGGCGGTCTGCGGCGTCCCACCGGTCGCCGTGATTGCAGCCGGCGCTCCCGGCTGATTGGTCAGCGCAAATCCCGGGCTGGTGGTGTGCGTCCCTATCGTCGCCGTGACGGTGTAGGCGCCCACTGTGGTGTTGGCCGTGAACACCGGGGCAGTGGCCACACCTTGCGCGTTGGTAGTCGCCGTATTCACGCCGCCCGCGAAGGTCCCGCTGGCGCCGCTGGCCGGAGCGTTGAAAGTCACGGTCGCGCCGCCCACGGGGTTGCCGTAGGTGTCCTTCACGGTCGCAGCCAGTTGCGTAGCGAAGGCCGTGTTGACGGTCGCTGTTTGCGGGGTCCCGGCGGTGGCCGCGATGGAAGCCGGCGGTCCGGATTTATTAGTCAGCGCGAAGCCTGGATTGGCGGTAAGGGCAGCGCCCGTAGCGGTCACCGTGTATTTGCCCGCTACCGTGTTGGCCGTGAACACTTGCGAAGTCGCTACGCCCGCGCTGTTGGTGATGGCGGTGTTACCGGAACAGGCGAAGGTCCCGCTGGCGCCGCTGGTGGGAGCGTTGAACGTCACCAGCACGCCGGATACGGGATTGCCCCCGGAATCCTGCACGGTCGCCACCAGATCGGCGGCGAAAGCTTTGGCGACGGTGGCGCTCTGCGGCGTTCCGCCGGTAGCCGCGATGGTCGCCGGCACATGCGGATCGGTAACCGTCAGAGTCACCGGCACCGCCAGCGCCATGGTGTTCGTGGAGTATTCGAAGAAGACGATTTCCCCGGTATAAATACCCGCCGGCAGCGCGGACGCGCTTACGCTGGCCATAGCGGTCTGCGGCGTTGCGTACACGCCTGTGGAGAGAGTGCTCGTCAGCCAGGAGCCGCCTTTCCCGCCCGCCACGGCCACATTATAAAAGTCAAAAGCTGTGCCGGTGCTCGCTACCGTGTAGTTCTGCGCAGTCGGATTCGTCCCGCCGAGGGCCATGGCGAAGTTCAGAGGACTTACCGGGCTGAAGACGTTGGGTCCCACCACTACGGTCACGGGAATACTGAAATTGCCGCCCGGCGATTGGAACAGCAACTGGCCGTTGAAATTCCCCGCTATGAGTCCACCTCCCGGCAGGGCCGAGTTCACGACTCCCACGGTAACGGTTGAAGGCGCCGTCCCGCTATGCGCCGACGCACTTAACCAGGCGCCGCCATCCGATGTGGTGATGGTCAGGGTCCAATGCAATGCTCCCCATCCGGCGGCGCGGATTTGCACGGTCTGGGACGGTGGATCGGTGCTGCTGGGCACGAACGAGAAACTCATCAGGCCCGGTACGTTGTCGAAGAACGCACCGCACGATGCAACGGTTAGAGTCACCGGTATCGTGATCGCCATAGTGTTCGTGGAATATTCGGAGAAAACGATTTCGCCCGTATAAGTACCGGCCGCCAGCGTGGAGGCGTTCACACTAACTGTAAAGCCTCCGGGCGTGCTGAACACGCCGGACGTGGAACTGACCTGCAGCCAACTTCCGCCCTTGGCGGTGGACACAGATGCGGTATAAAAGTCGAAATTGGCGCCGGTGCTCGTGATGCTGAGCACCTGCGGCAGCGGGTTGGCACCGCCAAACGGCATGGTGAAGCTCAGCGGATTCACCTGGTTGAAAACGTTCGGTCCCACCACCACGCACACCGGTACCGTGGCCGTGTCGCCCGTGGTCACAAATACTAACTGGCCGCAGAAGGTACCTGCCACGAGTCCCCCGCCGGGCAAATTAGCAGGCGCGATCGACACGCTCACCGCCGTAGGAGCGGTCCCACTCGCCGGAGAGAGACTTAGCCACTTACCGCCGTCCGCGGTGGTCTGGGACCCGGTCCATTTCAATGTCCCGGTTCCCGCGTTTCTGATCTGCAAGGGCTGCGCTGGCGGGCTACCGCCCGGTTTCAGGAAATAGCTCAATTGGCCGGGAAGGTTGTCGAAGTAAGCGCTGGTCGATGCCGCAACAGTCAGAGTTACCGGCACGGTGATCGCCATGGTGTTAGTGGAGTATTCGGAGAAGACGATCTCTCCGGTATAGATTCCCGCAGCGAGCGTGGACGCGCTCACGCTGACCGTAAAGGCTCCGGGCGTGCTGAACACGCCTGAGGAAGGACTGATTTTCAGCCAACTGCCGCCCGTGGCAGTGGCCACGGACAGACTATAAAAGTCGAAATTGGCGGAACCGGTGCTCGCCATGGTCACTACCTGCGGCAGCGGGTTCGCGCCGCCCACCGGCATGGTGAAGCTCAGCGGATTCACTTGCACGAACACATTGGGCCCCACCACCACGCATACGGGAACCGTGCCCACGTCGCCCGCGGTCTGAAACACCACCTGACCGCAGTAAGTCCCCGGAATCAGCCCCCCGCCGGGCAGGGACGCGGCCGTGATCGACACGCTCACCGTCGCCGGCGCGGTCCCACTGAGGGGCGACCCGCTCAGCCAGTTGCCGCCATCCGCGGTGTTCACCGACGCAGTCCAACTCAACGTTCCAGTGCCGCCGTTTCTGACTTGCAGGGTTTGGGGCGGCGGATTGCCGCCCGCAATGAGGAAGAAGCTCATGCCGCCGGGAAGGGTGTCGAAGAATGCGCTGCCTGGCGCCTCAACGGTCAAGGTCACCGGCACGGTCAGGGCCATGGTGTTGGTGGAGTATTCGAAGTAAACGATTTCTCCGGTATAAGTTCCCGCCGGCAGCGTAGAGGCGTTCACGCTCACTGTAGTGGCTCCGGGCGTGGCGAATACTCCGGAGGACGGGTTAATCGACAGCCAACTGCCGCCCGTCCCGGTCGCTACGACTTCGGTATAAAAGTCAAAGGCGGAGCCGGTGCTGGCGATGGTCAGCACCTGCGGCAGCGGGTCCGCGCCGCCCTCCGGCATGGTGAAGGCGATCGGATTCACCTGCCGGAACACATTGGGCCCCACGACGACGCACACGGGAATAGTGCCCGCGTCACCGGTGGTTTGAAATTCCACCTGGCCGCAGTAAGTACCCGCAATCAGTCCCGCGCCGGGCAGCTTTTGAGTCGTGATTCCCACGGTTACTATCGAAGGCGCCGTACCACTGGCGGCGGACAAGGTCAGCCACTTCCCGCCGTCCGCGGTGCTCTTCGATCCGGTCCAATCGAGTGTCGCGGCGCCGCCATTGCGGATCTCAACGGTCTGAGCCGACAGGCCGCCGCCCGCGGTCATGAAGTAACTCAGCCCGCCGGGAAGGTTGTCGAAAAATGTGCCGTCCGTCGCCGCGACGGTCAAGGTCACGGGCACCGTCATCGCCAGGGTGTTGGTGGAGTATTCGAAGAAAACGATTTCCCCGGTATAAGTTCCCGCCGGCAGCGCGGAGGCGTTCACCACGCTCACAGTTACTGCCCCGGGCGTGGTGTATACGCCTGAGGAAGGATTAGTCTGCAGCCAGTTGCCGCCATTGCCGGTAGCTACCAGCTCAGTATAAAAGTCAAAGCTGGAACCTGTGCTGGCAATGGTCAACACCTGCGGCAGCGGGCTGGCTCCGCCAAAGGGCATGGTGAAGTCGAGGGGATTCACCTGGCTAAAGACGTTGGGTCCCACCGACACTCTCACTGGCACGGTGACGCTGCAGCCCGTGGTTTTGAACAAGATTTGGCCGACCCAGGTTCCCGCGGTGACACCGCCGCCGGGCAGCGATGCGGGCGCCAGCCCCACCGAAACCGGCGAGGGCGCCGTCCCGGACGTCGCGCTGAGCGTGAGCCAACTGCCGCCATCGGCAGTGGTCGCTGTGGCGGTCCAATGCAACGTCCCGGTTGCCCCGTTTCGGATCTGAATGGTCTGCGGTGGCGGAGCGCCGCTCGTAACCATGGAAAAGCTGACCTGGCCGGCCATATCGTCGAAGAATGCCGCGCCCGCCGCCCTGACGACCAGGCTCACGGGCACTGTCAGGGTCGGAGTCCCGGCGGAATACTCGGCGAATACGATCTGTCCACTGTAGGTGCCCGCAGCCAGCGAAACCGAGGGATTCACGCTGACCACCCAGACTGCGGGTGTGACATAAACACCGCCGGAGGGGGAGATCTGCAGCCAGGAACCGCCCGTTGTGGTCGAGGCTGTGGCGTCGACGTCGAACTGGGTCCCGGTGCTGGCGGCCGTCACGACCTGCGGCAGCGGATTCGCGCCGCCAAACGTCTTGGTGAAGGATAGCGCAGGCACCGTCTCGAAGGTTTGCGCATGGGCAGCGGAGGTGGCCGCGGCCAAGAGCAGAGTGGCTGGCAATGCGGCCAAGGCCCTCCGCAAGAATCGTGTAGACAGCATTATCCCTCCTGGATGTAGAACGCCTATTACTTGCCCGCGCGCCCCTTCCGGTGGTAGCATTCCGAAGGACCGCTTTCCACCACTCGCGAAATGCCTCAGGGCAGTGGACCTACTACGCATTGCGCAAACGCGCCGGGAAAACCGTCATGCGCTTTCGAAATACTGGAACAGCACACGGATTCGATCCCGGCGAACTCGGCGCCACCCCGGAGGAAAGGCGCGCGCTGGACCATCTCTTCAGCCTGACTTACGAGGAACTGCGCCGCCTGGCCTCCAGCGTGAAACGCCGCGACCCGAACGCCACCCTCAGCCCCACCACGCTGGTTCACGAAGCCTGGCTGAAGCTGGCGAACTCACCGCATTTGGCCGACACCTCGCGCCTGCACTTCAAACGGATTGCCGCGCGCGCCATGCGGCAACTCCTGGTGGAGGCGGCCCGCCGCCGGCACGCCCACAAGCGCGGTGGGAGCGAGGGAGTCTTGATGGTTGTCTTCGACGATTCACTGGACGAGGCGGCATCGTGCGGAGACGACCTGCTGGCCCTGGACACCGCACTGGACGATCTGGCGCGCATGAGCCCCCGCCAGGCGATGCTCGTGGAAAGCCGCTTCTTCGGGGGCCTGGACGTCAGCGAAACCGCGGCGCTGCTGGACGTGTCCGAAGCCACCGTTCTCCGCGATTGGCGGGCGGCCAAGGCGTGGCTGGCAAATGAGCTGCGCCGCGCGGGCTGACTTGCCGCCCTTCTCTGGGAAATCAAAATGGACAGCGCACGTTGGCATCGCATTCAAACGTTGTTTCACGAAACGGCGGACCTTCCCGAGCACCAACGTCATACCTTCCTGAAGGATGCTTGCCACGGCGACGATGCGCTCATGGCGGACGTGCTGGCCATGCTGGAGGAGGATTCCCGAGGCGCCTCCCTGCTGGATGGCGACGTGGCCCACCTCGCGCATCGCATCGTCGGCAACGGAGCTTCTCCTTCATTCGCCACCAAGGACTTCGGCCCGTATCACATCGGGAGCGTGCTCGGCGAGGGCGGCATGGGCGTGGTGTACCTCGCCCAGCGCGACGATCTCGGCAGTCTGGTCGCCATCAAGATCCTGCGTGACGCCTGGCTCTCGCCCGCCCGGCGCGAACGCTTCCTCAGCGAGCAGCGCACGCTCGCGCAACTGAATCATCCATCCATCGCGCGGCTCTACGACGCGGATACCCTCGCCGACGGAACCCCGTGGTTCGTCATGGAATATGTCGATGGCCTCCCGCTGACCGAGTACTGCTGGCAGCGCGGGTTATCCATCCGGCAGCGCCTCCAATCGTTTCGTTCCGTGTGCGAGGCCGTGCAACACGCCCACCAGCATGCCATCATCCACCGCGACCTGAAGCCGTCGAACATCCTCGTGAAACCCGACGGAACCGTCAGGCTGCTCGACTTTGGCATTGCCAAACAACTCGACGTCCTGGACAAGCCGGCGGATCAGACCCTCACGGGCTTACGGCTGATGACGCCGGCCTACGCTGCGCCCGAGCAGGTTCGCGGCGGCCCGGTGGGGGTCTACACGGATGTTTACTCGCTGGGAGCGATCCTCTATGAATTGCTGTCCGGCCGGCTTCCGTTCGACCTGTCCAACCGGACGCCCGCTGAAGCCGGCGCGATGATCACAGAGCGCCAACCGGATAAACCGTCGGCGGCGGCCAGACGGACGGCTGAAGTGGCTGGCACGAGCCCGCGAATTGCCCCTGCCGGCAAGACGGCCTGGGCCGACCTGGACGTGCTGTGCATCACCGCCATGCACAAGGACCCCCAGCGCAGGTACCGATCGGTGGAGGCCCTGATTCGAGACGTCGACCATTACCTGAACGCCGAGCCCCTGGAAGCGCGGCCGGACAATGCGCGCTACCGGCTGCGCAAGTTCGCCAGCCGCAACCGGCGCTCTGTTACCGCGGCGGCTGTAGTGCTCACGATCGTCGCCAGCCTGGTCGTCTTCTTCACGGTGAGGTTGGCGGCGGCGCGTAACCGTACTCTGGCCGAGGCGGCTCGCACACAACGCATCCAGCGCTTCATGCTCAACCTGTTCGGCGATCAAGCTGCCGGCCCCGCCGATAGTCTGCGCGTGGTGACGCTGCTGGATCGGGGCGTCGAAGAGGCGCGCATTCTCGATCGGGAGCCCGCCGTGCAGGCCGAACTCTATCAGACGCTCGGCGGCATCTACCAGAAGCTGGGCAAACTGGATCGGGCCGACGCGCTGCTCGGTACCGCCCTGGAGCGGCGCCGGGCGATCTATGGCCGCGACCACCCCGAAGTGGCGGAGAGCCTGGTGGCGCTAGGTCTGCTGCGAATCGGCCAGGCGCGCCTCGAGGAAGCCGAACGGCTGGTCCGCGATGGGTTCGAAATGAGCCGCCTGGTCCTGCCGGCCAACGACCCGGCCGTGGCGAGGGCCACGTCCGCCTTGGGTAAGGTGCTGGAACACCGCGGCAGGTACCCTCAGGCCGTAACGGTGCTCGAGGAAGCCATCCGGCTGCAATCCGCGCCAGGCGGCGCAGTTCCCGACCTTGCGGACAGCTTGAGTGAGCTGGCGAACGCGCAGTTCTACCTCGGCGGCTACGCCATTTCCGATTCCTTGAACCGCCGGCTGCTGGCGATGCACCGCCAAATGTACGGCGGACGCCACCCGCTAGTCGCCGACGATTTGATCAACCTCAGCGCCATCCAGTACACCCTGGGGCATTACCCGGAAGCGGAAGGATTCGCCCGCGAGGCGCTCGATATCAATCAATCCTGGTATGGCAAGGATCATCCCGAGGTCGCATCCAGCTTGACATTCCTGGGGCAGGCGCTGGGCCGCCAAAACCGCTATGACGAGGCGGAAGACGTGCTGCAACAGTCGCTCGCCATTCAGGAGCGGGTCTACGGGACGATGCACAACCGGGTTGCGCTGGCGCTCAACGAGTTGGGAAACGTGGATCTGAAGCGCGGAAAACTGGATGAGGCGGAGGCGCGATTCCGCCGCGCCGTGGATATCTATCGCGCGGTGAATGGCGACCGCCATTACTCGGTCGCCATCGCGTTGAGTAATCTGGGCGGCGTGTACCTGGAAAGGAAGCAGTACGCCCGTGCCGAGCAGTTACTCAGGGAAGTAATCGCACGCTTCACAGAGGCGCTTTCCGCCGATCACCTGAACACCGGCGTCGCGCAGCTCAGGCTGGGACGCACGCTCTTGCGCGAGCGCCGCTACGGTGAGGCGGAAACTCACCTTCTGGCCGGTTATGAGATCATCGGCAAGCAAACCAGCCCCTCGATCGGTTGGCTGCAGGCGGCTCGCCTGGATCTCGCTACCCTGTATGACGAGTCGGGCCATCCGGAGAAAGCCGCGCGTTATCGCGGAGGGGACAAACTGGCGGGCGGCGGAAGCAAGTGACTCGGCACACGCAAGAAAGCCGCCGAGCCCGGGGCTCGGCGGCGAAGAGAAGGGGTCTTGCGGGCTGCCCACACTGGAGTCGAATACCAGGAAGGTTGCCGACTCGCTTCCAACGATGGAAGGAGTGAAGAACACCGTGAACGTACAGGTACCCGCCGGGGCCAGCGACCCTCCACAAGGGGGCTCACTCCCGCTGGCGCTGAAGTCTTTGCCAAGGATGCCTCCGTTGATGGTCGCGGCCGTGAGAGTCACCGTGGTGGGGCCCACGTTGGTCATGGTGACCGCGCCGGAGACCGGAATCCCGACGGCTACGATTCCGAAGTTGACCACCGATGGATTGAACTTGATCAAAGTCCCGATCCCCGCCAAGTCCACGGTCTGCGGGCTGGTCGCATCGCGATTCGTTACAGTCACCGTACCTGCCGCATAGCCGCTGGCAGTGGGCTTGAATTCGGCGTAGATAAAGCAAGTGCCATTAATCGCCACGACCTTGTTGTTGGTGCAGGTGGTGGCGGCGGTGGTCAGAAACGGACCGCTGGCGGATACGGCATGCGCGCCCAGAGTAACCGCTGCGCCGGTCTTGTTGGTGAGCGTGATCTTGGTGGCGCTGCTGGTAGTGCCCACGGTTTGCGCGGCAAAGGTCACGGACGCGGGACTAAAGGTAACGGTGCTGGTGCCGGTCCCGCTCATGCCTACCAGTTGCGGACTGGTGGGATCGCTGTCGTTGATCAGCAAAACGCCTTTCTTCGCCCCGGTGCTTTGCGGCTTAAAGGTGAGGTCGACGATGCAACTTGCGGTGGGCGCCAAGGTGCTACCCGACGGCGGGCAGGCATTCGAGGAAATGGCGAAGTCCGTGGTCTCGCTTAAAGTAATCGCGCCCATGGTGACACTGGTCGTGCCCTTGTTGGTGATGGTTACGTTCTTGGCGGCGCTGGCGACCTTCACCGGCTGATTGCCGAAAACCCGGAGCGGATCGCAGCCGCGCTTGCGCGTTGCGAACAAAAACTCAGATAGGCCGTGCTAGTCTAGAAGCCCTGGCAGGCTGAATGCCCAATGTCACTTAGCTTAGCTTTCCTAACACTGGGAATGCTGCAGAATTTGTGGGGCAGGCCCTCGGCCTGCGGCGGCCTCTCAGGCCGCCCGGACGGGCTTTCAATAACTTACCGTGGGTTTTCGACCGTGCGCGGGTCCTCGATGACCCGCCCTTCGCGCAGGGAATCAGCCATATCGAAGCCCGCGCAGGCCGACGTGGACGTCGGCCGCAGGACTGAATGCCTGCCCCACCTGCGTTCCTGACCAGCGCGGCTACGGCGCCAAACGCACTACGGCATCCTTCTTCACACCCGAGCCCACACGATACGGAACCTTGGCTCCACCCAAATCGTTCCCAATCAGCCGAATGCCCCGGCTTTTACCCCCCGCGATATCCAGAAACAACTCCGTGCCCGTAGCGGCGTTCGAATTTCGCACCGTCGCGCCATCCACATTCGTGAATGCGACGGCAGCCGCGCCGGTCCCCGCCGGCTTCCCCCTGAAGCCATCCAGTTCCAAATCCTGCGCATCATCGACCCGCAGCGCGCTCTGCCACTTCGCCGACGCCGGCTTGTCCCAGATCACTTCCACGTCCTTCAGCTTCAAATTGCGCGCCCAGCGGACCTGCATGGCATCCACCGTCTTCTGCAACGGCGAGTCCGGATCGTTCGAAACGAACAGCTTGATGTTATCGAGGCTGACGCCGTCGAGCCAGCTATCCGGATGCCCGTGGATCATCGAAGTTCCCTGCCCGTGCGCCACCACATTCTGGATCAGCACATTGCGAATCGACCCCGCCGGCGGCTCATTGGCGCGCGCCGTGCCGTCCACCTCGCTGCGCCGCTTGATGTTGAAGTGAATGGGGTCCCCGTCGCCCCACCAGAACCAATCGTGGCGGCGGCACTCGATGGTCAGGTTCGAGAGCACCACGTCGCTCACATATCCGCCGTCGAAGACCATGAAAGCGATGCCACGGTTCGATCCGGTGATCACCGTGTTATCCACCGTCACATGCCGGATGCAATTCATGTTTCCATCGCAGAACTTCACGGCGCTCGAGGCCGACGAAAGCCGGCAGTTCGTGACCGTGATGTTTTCGCACGGTAGCGCCGGACCCCAGATATTGGACGAATAAAACACGATGGCGTCGTCGCCGGTCTCGATGGTGCTGTTGGAGATGCGCACGTCTTTGCATCCGTCGGGATCGATGCCATCGGCCCACACCGCGTCCTTCAGGCTCGATTGGATATAGACGCCGTCAATCGTCAGGCGCTCGCAGGCGTACGGGTTGATCGTCCAGCTTCGCGAACGCACGAATGACAACCCGGCGATGCGCACATCTTTACAGCGCAGCAGCAAGATCAGGTGCGGGTACATCTGCTCCGTCGGAAAGCCCGCCGGAAAGGACCGCATCAACGGCTTGCCCAGGGCCTTGGCCAGCAACATGTTCTCGCGGATGTAGGCGTCGTCGAAGTTCCCGTTGCTCTGCCATATGTAACTCGCCTGGCCGTCCACCGTGCCGCGCCCCTCAATGGTGATGTTGTCCACGCCTTCGCCGTAGAGCAGCGCGGCTTTGTCGAAAGCTTTGCTATCGAGCGAGGCGAACAGGGTGGCGCCCGAATCGATCAACACCCGCACATGGCTCCGAAGCTGCAGCGTGCCCGACGTGTATTCGCCGGGAGGCAGATACACGGTGCCGCCGCCCGCCGCGCCCGCCGTGTCAATGGCCTTCTGAATGGCGGGGCGCGCATCGTCGGATTTGCGCCCGGAGGCGCCATAATCTTTGATGTTCAAGACAGCCTCGGCGGCCGTAGCGGGACTGGCCACGGCCACGAGGAGGCATGCCATCGTTGGCATGGCCGCGCGAAACACTCTAGGGATACGCATGTTCAAGCCGGTAGATCGTCCGTGGGCGCGCTCTGGACAAGCTCGGGCTCCTGCACGGGCGGGGCGGGTTCGCCCGGCATGGGGGTAGGATCCTGTACGGGCGGCTCGGGCTCGCCGGGCATGGGCGTAGGCTCCTGTACGGGCAGCGGAGGCTCGTGCACTGGGTCTGGCTCCTGCACAGGATCGGGCTCATGCACGCGCTCGGGTTCATGCACCGGCGCCGCCGCGTGCACCGGTTCCAGCGGCACTTCGCACTCGCAACAATCGCTGCACCGCCCGCATTTCGCGCATAAATGGTTGGCGCAAGTGTCCTTGGTGCACCACACGCAAATCCGCGTGGATTCCTCTCCACAGATCGTGCAGTTGAACGGCATGCTACTTTTTCTCCGTCTTGGGAGCGGCGTTGGGCTGCTTGGCCAGCATGCCGCGGCAGCGCTGCGCTTCATGATCCATCACGGCGCATTCCTGTTCATGCGTGGCTGCCAGGTCCAGAATATAGCGCTGGAAGCGCTCGCGGTTCGCGCCGTTCTCGGCCATCTGGCTGTTCAGCAGGTCCGCCACCGCCGGATTCCAGTATTTGCGAATGCCCTCTTCGATGGAGAACAGGGTCTTTTCGAGCGACAACATGCGGAAGAAAGTGGCCAGATCGGCCGAAAGCTTGTCGGGCGAATTCGCCAGCGCCAGCGCTTCGGTGGCCAGCGCCTTGGCCTGCACCTTACTCCCATTGAGCTGCGTGATGTAGGTATCCGGCGCGCCGTTCTTCGCCATTTCCTTGGCGTCGATCTGTTCGAGCACCGGAACCATGCGCTGCGCGTGCGCGGCGATTTCCTTCAGCACCGGCCGGATGTCCCAATCCGGCTCGATCCCTTTCTCCTGGGCGCGAATGCCCATCGACAACGCGACCGCCAACAACAG
>OBLW0100002337.1_pt1 | contig 15347 bp, 14 predicted proteins | sample 1520161 | NCBI WGS metagenome assembly OBLW01 (sample SAMEA3539309, study PRJEB22396) | soil metagenome | biome: tundra; feature: field; material: soil | place: USA | collected 2010-05 | depth 0.15 m
CATTTATGTGGCGGGCAACATGATTGGCGCTACACTCCCGACGACACCCGGCGTGTTTCAGCCTTCCTACCATGGAGGTTCAGGAGCTTATGGTGACGGATTGATCGCCAAGATTGCGCCCTTCTTCTTGATTGCCACTTCCTCGCCTCTGCCCGTGGCGACCGTAGGCGCGTTCTATTCCCAGAATCTTAGCGCCGCGGCGGGAAGCCCGCCGTACACTTGGTCGGTGACGTCGGGCGCCCTCCCCGCGGGCCTGACGCTTGCGGGCACAGGTACGGTTTCCGGCACGCCCGCGGCGGCGGGGTCCTTCAGCTTCACGGTCCAGGTCAAGGACAGCACCGGCGCAACCGCCTCCGCGGCGCTCGCTCTCACGGTCAATCCCGTCTTCTCGCCGCTCTCGATCGCCACGGTTTCCCCCCTGCTCTCGGGATTTGTGAATGGCGCGTATTCCCAGATGCTTGTCGCTACAGGGGGCGCGCAACCCTACGCCTGGTCGGTAATATCGGGCGCTCTTCCGGGCGGTCTGACGCTCGGTAGCGGAGGCGCGATTACGGGCCTGCCATCCGCGCCAGGCGCTTTCAGCTTTACGGTTCGGGTTCTCGATAGCAACGCGGCGGCCGCTACCCAGACATTCGCTCTAACAATCATTTCCGTGGCCGGCTCGCTGGCGCGGGTAGGCGTCCTCCCCCAATTCGCGGCGGGCGGGTCTGTGGCTACCACCATCTGGGTGGTGAACACCTCTCCTGCGACGGCAGTTCCGGTGAGCCTTGTGTTCCACGGGGACAACGGAACGCTGGCCTTCCCCGCGCCCACCCCTCTTACGGTGACTCAGCAAGGCGTTACTCAGGTGCTCACAACCACCACGCTCGACACCGTGCTCAATCCCAATACCACCCTGGTGATCAATGCCGGCCAAAACCAAGCCGTCAACGTGCAAGGATGGGTTGACGTGCTGGCTAACGCGTCCGTCAGCGGCTTCGCCATCTTCACTTACGCGCCGAACGGGCTGACGCCGACCGGGGCCGGGTACGTGACGCCCTGGGAGGCGACCGTTCCCCTACAAAGCCAGTTGAACGCGTCGACCATGACGCTTCCGTTCATCAACAATGGCGGCTTCATCACGGGCATCGCCATTGGGAGTTTAACGGGATCGCCGGCCAGCATCACTGCCAAATTCTACGGCCTCGACGGCAACCCGCTGCCGGGATCCTCTGCGCAAACCATAACTTTGCCCGCCAACGGTCATACGGCGTTCCTTTTCAATACCGGGCCGGCGGGCCAGAATTGGTCCTTCACGAGCGGCCAGCAGGGCATCGTCGAGTTCACCGGCTCCGCGCTGATGGGTCTCGGCTTGCGGGTGAGTCCCTACAGCACGGAAACCGCCCTGCCCACGATACTGCAATAGCGAAGGTTCGCCGCTGAACAGCACGGGCATCCTGTCAACCGGCCTCGCGATAGCGAACGAGGCCGCGAAGGCTGCCATCGTCAACGTGATCATGCGGGACGACACGGGCAAGCAAATCGGCACGGGCGCTTTGCTGAGCCGCTGCGCAACCCGCTTTTGTGGTGAAGACCTGTTGGTGGCCGATACCAATTTGAGAAAGTCGGGCTAGCGGAACATCGGTTGCGCGACCGTGGCGGGCGTGTGCGGCGCGACCGGTTCGCCTATACGCATCGCGGCCCAGTCGTACGCGAATTCCTGCCCGCAATCCAGGCAGACGACATACATTCGCGAACTCCCTCGCCCAGGAGTCAGCGGAAATGTGGTGTGCCGATGCGAGCAACCGAACATCACATTGAGTACGGATCGAATCATTGTCGGACCCCCTTCCTTAGGGTGTTAGATGAGCGGCGGACAGACTTAGTTTCAGTCCGGGGCGGACCCCGGCCGCGGAGCCGGACAAGTCCCTATGGATGTTGCAGTTTGGAGGCGATCGATTGCGCGATCAAACGGCCATGAAAACGGCCGTTTTCGATGAATATCTCGTTGGTGTGCATACCCGCGACAATGACTCCCGCCAGATAGATGCCGGCTCTTTCGCTTTCCAGTGTCTCGGGATTGCTGTGGGGCCTCAGTGTGTCCGGCTCTATGGTAATTCCTATGGAATTCAAGAAAGTCAGGTCGGGACGGTAGCCGGTCAGTGCGAAGACAAAGTCGTTTCTTAACGAAACTTCACCTTCCGGAGTCATGACTCGAATGGAGTCCTTCCGTATCTCAACCACCCGGGATAGAAAGTACCCAGCAATCTCCCCGCTCTTGATACGGTTTTCAATATTCGGCTTGATCCAATACTTCACGGAATTGGAAATCCCCGGCCCCCGGTGGATCAACGTTACGCGGGCGCCGGTCCACAACAGTTCCAGCGCGGCAATGGCAGCCGAGTTCTTGCCGCCAATCACCGCCACGTCGTGGTTGTAATAAGGATGCGCTTCCTTGTAGTAATGCAAGACCTTATCGAGTTCCTCGCCGGGCGCATTCAGCGGATTCGGTACGTCGTAGTAGCCGGTGGCCAGAACGACCTTGCGGACCCGGTACACGTGATGGCATCCCAGGCGGTCGGTGGTATCCGCTTGAAACGCATTGTCTTGACCCTCGATCCGGTCGACGCGTTGGTACTGCCGGACGTCCAGCTTATAATGGTCCGCCACGCGCCGGTAGTACTTCAGCGCCTCGGTACGATTGGGTTTATCGTTGAGGCTCGTCATGGGAATATTCCCGATTTCGAGCAGTTCGGGCGTGGTGAAGAACGTCATGTGGGTGGGGTAGTGATAGATCGAGTTCACCACGCAGCCCTTCTCCACCAGAACGGTCCTGACTCCGCGCTGCTGAAGCTCAATGCCGCAAGCCAGCCCCGTCGGCCCGGCCCCCACCACGATAGCGTCAAAAGATTCGGTCACGGCGCTACAGTTTGCTCTCCACTTCGCGATATACGTTTTCCAGCGCGCCGGCGATGGCGGATGCATTCTTGCCGCCGCCTTCCGCCATGTCCGGCCGGCCGCCGCCCTTGCCGCCTACGGCTTGGGCCACCGCGCTCGCCAACTTGCCCGCATGGAGCTTGCCGGTCAAGTCCTTGGTGACCGCCGAAACCAACGCGACGTTGCCGTCGTCGGCGGAAACCAGCACTACCACGGCGCTCTTCCACTTATTGCGCAACGCATCGGCCAGTTCGCGCAGTTGCTGCCGGTCCATGCCGTCGACCCGCGCCGCCAGCGCCCTTACGCCGTTCACCGTGTGCGCCTGCGCCTCCAGCGCTCCAACCGACGCTTGAGCCAGTCTGGTCTTCAAATGCTCCACCTGTTTGCCGAGGGCGTGCTCCGCCGCCAGCAGTTTCTCCACGTGCTCGACGAGTTCCGGCTCCGAGGCCTTGAGCATCTCCGAGAGGCGCCGCAGGGCATCCGTGGATTCCTGGTACTGCCGCAGGGCCCCTTCGCCCGTAAGCGCTTCGATGCGCCGCACGCCCGCCGAAATGCTCTCCTCATAGACGATCTTGCAGACTCCGATATCGCCGGTACGGCGAACGTGCGTGCCGCCGCACAGCTCGCGGCTGAAGCCCGGCACGGAAACCACCCGAACCTCTTCGCCATACTTCTCGCCGAACAACGCCATGGCTCCGGTGGCGATGGCCTGGTCGATCGGCATGACGTCGGTCGCCACCTCGGCATTCTTCAGGATCTGCTCGTTCATCAGCCGCTCGACTTCCTCGATTTCCGGGCGGTCCATGGCGGCGTAATGCGAGAAATCGAAGCGCAGGCGTCCCGGTTCCACCACGCTGCCTTTCTGCTTGACGTGGGCGCCTAACACCTGGCGCAGGGCGGCGTGCAGCAGATGCGTGGCCGTGTGGTTGCGGCGCGTGGCGTCGCGCAATGGCGCGGCCACTTCGGCCCGCAACAAGCCGCCCACCCGCAACGGCGCATGAGTCAGAATGCGGTGCACGGTCAGACCGGGCACGCCGGGGAAGGCGGTCTCCACATCCGCCACTTTCTCTCCCGCCTGCGAATACAGCGCGCCGCGATCGCCCACCTGGCCGCCCGCCTCGGCGTAGAACGGGGTCTTGTCAAGCACCAGTTCCGCGTGCGCGCCGGAGGGAACCTGGTCCACCGGTTGACGGTCCACCAGCAGCCCGATTACGCGCGAAGCCGCCTCCAGCTCCGCGTAGCCCAGAAATCTCGTGCGCCCTTGTTCCAGCAGCTTTTGATAGGCCGGCGCGACCGCTCCCTTATCGGCGCCCTTCCAACTCAGCCGTGCGCGCTCGCGCTGCCGCTCCATTTCGCGGTCGAATCCTTCCCGCTCGATGGTCAGGCCGCGTTCGCGCGCCATCTCCTCCTGCTCGTCGATCGCCAGCCCGTAGGTATCGTAGAGCTTGAACGCAACCGCGCCCGGAAGCACTCCTCCCTGGACGGACTTGATCTCCTCGTTGAATACTTTTTCCGCCACCAGAAACGTCGTGGCATAGCGGTGCTCCTCTTCCTTGACCACGCGCGCCACGCGCTCGACGCTTTCCAGCATTTCGGGATACGGCTGCCGCATCAGCTCCGCGACGTACCCGGTGAGTTTGTACAGAAACGGCTCCTCCACGCCGATCAGCCGCACGTTCCGCATGGCGCGCCGCATGATCTTGCGCAGCACGTAGCCGCGGCCGTCGTTGGCGGGCATCACTCCATCGTGGATCAGAAAGGCGGCGGAGCGTGCGTGATCGGCCGCGATGCGCAGCGCGGTGTCCACCCTCGCATCGGCGCCGTAAGACACGCCGAACATGCCGGCCGCGTGCGAAACGATAGGCTCGATCAGGTCCGTCTCATAGACCGAAAGCTGGCCGTTGAGTACCGCCGTGATGCGCTCGAGGCCCATTCCCGTATCGATTGAGGGCCGCGGAAGCGGCGTAAGAACGCCGTTCGCATCGCGGTTGTACTGCATGAACACCAGGTTCCAGATTTCCACGAACCGGCCGCCGCCATCCTCCGGGAATACTTCGTTTTCGCGCCCCGGCTCGGCCGCCGCGGGCCCCAGATCGTAGTGAATCTCCGAACAAGGCCCGCACGGGCCGGTCTCGCCCATTTGCCAGAAATTATCTTTTTCGTCGAGCCGGAAAATGCGGCTCTTGGGCACGCCGGCCACCTCTTGCCAAAGCCGCTCGGCGTCGTCGTCCTCGCGGAAGACGGTGATATAGAGCTTATCTTTGGGCAGCCCGTAATCCTTAGTGATCAGGTCCCAGGCGAACTGGATCGCTTCAGCCTTGAAATAGTCGCCGAAGGAAAAATTGCCCAGCATCTCGAAGAACGTGAGATGCCGCCGCGTGTACCCGACGTTCTCCAGATCGTTGTGCTTGCCGCCCGCCCGCACGCACTTCTGCGAACTGGCCGCGCGCGAATAATCGCGTTTCTCGAGGCCCAGAAACGTATCCTTAAACTGATTCATGCCCGCGTTGGTGAACAGCAAAGTAGGATCGTTCCCGGGGACCAGGGAAGAGCTGGGGGTCACGCGGTGCCCCCGTTCGGCGAAGAAGTCGAGAAAGCGCTGTCGGATTTCGTGACCTGTCACGGAGATTCCTTTGGGGTGTGGACTAAATACAATTGTAGCGGCTCATGGGCGCGGCGATGTTATATCATGCTTCCATGAACCGGAGATCGTTTCTGGCCGGCGCCGTCCTCGCCTCCGGCGCAGGGAATGCCTCGGCCGCGGAGGGCAAGGTCAAGCTGGGGCTCGACCTCTACAGCGTTCGCTCACAGGGCTGGACGCCCATCGAGCACCTGGATTTCGCCGCGAAATGGGGCGTCAAGCTGGTCCACTTCAGCGAAATCAGGTTCCTCGGCGGCCTGGAAGAGGACAACCTGAAACGGGTTCGGGCGCACGCCGCGCAGCTTGGCATCGAAGTCGAGATCGGCATGTTGTCCATCTGTCCGACCTCGAAAATGTTCAATGCGTCGCAAGGGACCGCCGAAGAGCAAATCGTCCGCATGATCGCCGCGGCCAAGACGGTTGGCTCTCCCATCGTTCGCTGCGTTCTAGGGAGCGCCGCCGACCGCACCGGAGACATCCCGCTCGAAACCCACATCGAAAACACCGTCAAGGTGCTGCGCAACGTGCGCACGCGCGTGGTGGACGCGGGGCTCAAGATCGCCATCGAAAACCACGCGGGCGACATGCAGGCGCGGGAAGTCAAGACGCTGATCGAAGGGGCGGGGAAGGATTTCGTGGGTTCTTGCCTGGACTCGGGAAACCCGGTCTGGACGCTCGAAGACCCCCACCTGACGCTCGACACGCTTGCGCCTTACGTGCTCACCAGCCACGTGCGCGATTCGGCCGTGTGGGATACGCCGCAGGGCGCCGCGGTGGCCTGGACCCGCATGGGAGAGGGCAGCATGGGGATGGAGGATTACATTCGCGAGTTCGCGGCCAAGTGCCCGGGCAAGCCGCTCTCGCTGGAGGTGATCGTGACCGGGCCGCGCCTTTTCAATTACCGCGATCCGAAGTTCTGGGACGCGTACCGCACCACCCCGGCCTGGGAATTCGAACGCTTCCTGGCGCTGGTGGAGAAGGGTAAGCCGGTCCCCGCGCCTCCGCGACTCACCGGGCCAGCCGCCGCGGCCCGCGAACTGGAGGATGTGGAAGCCAGCCTCCGCTGGACGAAATCGTTCCTCGAAACCATGTAGCGCAGGCAGTTGTCCCCTATTCCAAATGAAAAACCTCTTCCAGCGAAGACATGTTTTCGTCCGGCCGGCCGCTGACAGCTTGAAAGAAGGGCTGCATCTCGGTCTGCCAGCGACGGTTGACGTCGAGCGCCGCCATCCCGTCTCGAGCCGCGGCGAAATCCGGCGTCTCCAGGTAACCAATCAGCAGGCCGTCGTCGCGCAGAAACAGCGAATAATTTCGCCATCCCGTCCGGGACAGCGCATCCAACATCTCCGGCCACACCCGTTTGTGGCGCTCCTTGTATTCCTGGAGCCTTTCCGGCTTGACTTGCAGAATAAAGCAGACTCTTTGCATTTGCACTCCAATCGGTCCCACGGCGTCTACACTATGAATGCCCGATTATCCGTCCCCTCCAGTTAAACCGCAACTCGGCGGTATACTTCAGAAGGAGACGAAGGCGTGCCGGACCCGACTGTCGGCGACACAATCCGCGAGAAGCGCGAGGCGCTCCTCCGCATCGCCGCCCGGCATGGCGCCACTAGGGTGCGGTTGATCGGTTCTGTCGCGCGAGGCGAAGCCCGCCCCGACAGCGATGTTGACCTGCTCGTGACATGGAGCGACGGCTCAAGCCTCCTTGACCAGGCGGCGCTCATGCTGGAGCTCGAAAAGTTGCTGGGACGGAAGGTGGACATCGCGAGTGACGGCTGGGTGAAGCCCTCCATCCGGGAATCGGTATACCGGGACGCGATCGCCCTATGAGGCTGCTCGCGGCGTGTCACAATCGCTCAAAGAACGTTGTCGCGACGTGCCGTGGTCGCAGATCGTCGCGCTGCGGAACATCCTGGTGCATGAGTACTTCGGCCTCAATATGCGCCAGGTCTGGACCATGACCCAAGAGGACCTACCCAAGCTGGAGGAGCAGTTTCGACGCATCCGTTCAGAGATAGCGCCCGATTCCGGGCGTGGCGCCTGAAATCCAGCCGCCCCTCCCCTTTAAATCGACCAATCTTCCGTGAACACCCGAGCGTCCCGCAGGCCCACGAATACGTCGTCGCCGGCCGCAATTCCGCTCTCCCGGAATTGCGCGTGCGGCATCTCCACCACCACCGCCTCGCCCGTTTCGGCCTGCAGTTCCACTCGCACCTGCGGACCCGCCGCCTGAATCCGCAGCACCCGCGCCCGCAGACTCGGCTTTTCGGTACTGAGGCGCTGAATATCGAGGTCGTAAGGCCGCACAAACAGCCGCGCCGTCTGCCCTTCCACCGCGCCGCTCGCGGAATGATCGAGCACCAGCGGTCCGAACACCGCCTTGCCGCTCTCGATCCGCCCGTGGAACAGGTTCACGTTGCCCATGAAGTCCATCACGAACTCGGACGCGGGATGGTGGAACACCTCCTCGGGCGTGCCCGTCTGCTCGATGCGCGCCTGGTTCATCACCACCACGCGGTCGGCCACCTCCAGCGCCTCCTCCTGGTCGTGCGTCACCAGCACACTGGTTACGTGGACGGTGTCGTGCAGCCGCCGCAGCCACCGCCGCAGCCCCTGTCGGACCTTGGCGTCGAGCGCGCCGAAAGGCTCGTCAAGCAGCAGCACTTTGGGTTCGATGGCCAGCGCCCGCGCCAACGCCACCCTCTGCCGCTGGCCGCCGGAAAGCTGCGTGGGATAGCGGTCCGCCAGGCTTTCGAGTTGAATCAGCGCCAGCAGCTCGCGGACTTTATCGCGCACGGCGCTCGCCGCCGGACGCAGCTTGCGCGGGCGCACCCGCAACCCGAAGGCGATGTTCTCGAACACCGTCATGTTGCGAAACAGCGCGTAGTGCTGGAATACGAACCCCACGCGCCGCTTGCCTACGCCCTCCCGCGTCACGTCGCGGCCCGCGAACACCAGGGCGCTGGCCGGATCGGGGTCCGGCGTCTCCAGACCGGCGACGATCCTCAGTAGCGTGGTCTTGCCCGAACCCGAAGGTCCCAGCAGCGCCAGCAGTTCCCCGTCGTTTATCGTCAGGCTCACGTCGCGCAGGGCCGTGAACCGGCCGAAGGTCTTGGTGATGTGGCGGGCTTCTATCGACACCTCATGCCTCCGGGTCCGCCTCGCCCGCCAGTTCCGCTGACACGCGGCGCATCTTCCATTCCAACACGCTCTTGGCCGCCAGCGTCACCAGCGCCAGCAGCGCCAGGAGGCTCGCCACCGCGAAGGCCGCCGTGAAGTTGTATTCGTTGTAAAGCACCTCTACGTGCAGCGGCATCGTGTTCGTCAGCCCGCGTATGTGCCCGGAGACTACCGAGACCGCGCCGAACTCGCCCATGGCCCGCGCCGTACACAGAATGATGCCATAGAGCAGGCTCCATTTGATGTTGGGCAGCGTGATCCGGAAGAGCACCTGCCAGCCGCCCGCGCCCAACGACAGCCCGGCTTCTTCCTCCTCGGTCCCCTGGCTCTGCATCAGCGGGATCAGTTCCCGCGCCACGAAGGGAAACGTCACAAAGACGGTCGCCAGTACGATCCCCGGAACGGCGAAAATGATGCGGATGTCGTGGGCGTCCAGCCAATTGCCCAGCCATCCCTGGGTCCCGAAAACCAGCACGTAAATCAGGCCGGCGATCACCGGGGAGACCGCGAACGGCAGGTCGATCAGCGTGATCAGCACGTTCTTGCCCCGGAACTGGAACTTGGCGATGGCCCACGCCGCCGCCACTCCGAACGCCAGGTTCGAAAGCACCGCGATTCCCGAGGCCAGCAGCGTAAGCCGTATGGCCGCCAGCGCATCCGGTTCGCGGATCGCCGCCCAATACCCTTCCCAGCCTTTTTCGAGCGCCTGTCCGAACACCACCGCCAGCGGCAGCGCCACGAACAGCCCCAGAAAGCCCAACGCCGCCAGGGTAAGCCCCCAGCGAAGCGCTGCGGGATCGTTCCTCGAAGTGCGCCGGTCGCCGTTCAACGCGCCTCCATGTACTTCCGGCTGTAAGACCCGAGAAGGTTGATAGCCAGCAGCAGAACAAAGGACGCCGCCAGCATAACCACCGCCAGGGCCGCCGCGCCGGCGTAGTCGTACTGTTCCAGCTTGGCGACAATCAGCACCGGGGTGATCTCGGTCCGCATGGGCATGTTGCCCGAAATGAACACCACCGATCCGTATTCGCCCAGCGCGCGTGCGAACGCCATGGCGAACCCGGTCAGCAGGGCCGGACGCACCAGCGGAAATATCACCCGGCTGAACACTTGCCAGCGGCCCGCTCCCAGGCTGGCCGCCGCTTCCTCAATCTCCCGGTCCGCGTCCTCGAGTACCGGCTGCACGCTCCGCACCACGAACGGAAGCCCGATGAAGATGAGCGCCACCAACACCCCCAGCGGAGTGAAAGCCACGTGGATCCCCCAAACGGAAAGGCGCCGGCCCACCCAGCCGTTTTCCGAGTAGAGCGTCGTCAGCGCGATGCCCGCCACCGCCGTCGGCAGCGCGAAAGGCAGGTCCACCAGGGCGTCCACCAGTTTCTTTCCGGGGAAACTGTAGCGCGCCAGCACCCACGCCACCAGGAAGCCGAAGACGGCGTTGACCAGCGCCGCTCCCAAGGACGCTCCGAAGCTCAGCCGGTAAGATGCCATCACGGCCGGCGAAGTCACCGCACCCCAGAACCGCGGCCAGGTCATGGACGCCGATTTCAGGAAAATCGCGCTCAGCGGAACCAGCACCACCAGGCTCAGGTACAGCGTCGATAGCCCGAACGCCCCCCAGAAGCCCGGCAGAATGCTGTAACGCCGAAACCAGTTGCTCCGCATCTTATTTTCCCGGCTGGTAAATCTCTCCGCCTCCGCCGTTTACACGATGCCCTCGAAAAGCACCGACGTCAGGTAGCGTTCTCCCGAGTCCGGAAGAATCACCACAATTGTCTTCCCGGCAAACTCGGGTTGCTTCGCCAGACGCGCTGCGACCGCGGCCGCCGCCCCGCTCGAAATGCCGCTCAGGATGCCCTCTTCGCGCGCCAAACGCCGGGCCGTTTCAATGGCCTCTTCGTTCGTGACCGTCTCCACGCGGTCCACCACGGAGAGATCCAGCGTGTCCGGAATAATGCCCGCGCCGATGCCCTGGATCTTGTGCGGTCCCGGCTGCAGCGGCAAGCCCGCAAGCTTCTGCGTGATCACGGGACTTCCTGCCGGCTCCACCGCTACCGAGACAATCGCTTTGCCCCGCGTCTGTTTGATGTACCGGGAGACGCCTGTGATGGTCCCGCCGGTCCCCACGCCGCTAACGATAACGTCCACCTCTCCATCCGTGTCGTCCCAGATTTCCGGGCCGGTCGTACGGAAGTGGATATCCGGATTCGCGGGGTTCTTGAACTGTTGCAGCAGCAGATAGCGCTTGGGATCGGAGTTATAAATCTCCTCCGCCTTGGCGATTGCGCCCGGCATTCCTTTGGCGCCTTCCGTGAGGACCAGGTTGGCGCCGAATGCCTTGAGCACTTTGCGCCGCTCGAGCGACATGGTCTCGGGCATCGTCAAGGTAATCGAGTAACCGCGAGAGGCGGCCACGAACGCCAGAGCGATCCCGGTATTGCCGCTGGTCGGCTCCACCATTTCCACGCCGGGATTCAGGATCCCGCGCTTCTCGGCGTCCCAGATCATGGAGGCGCCGATCCTGCACTTCACCGAGTAGGAGGGGTTGCGGCCTTCGATCTTGCCGTACACCTTCGTTCCCGAGCCGCTCACAATGCGATTCAGCTTGACGAGCGGAGTCTTTCCGATGCTGAGTGAGTTGTCTGCGAAGTATGTCATGTGTTCACTCCTGGGAAGCTCTCAGGGCTTGGTCCAAATCGGCCTTGATGTCTTCGATATCCTCGATCCCTACCGAGATGCGAATATAGTCCGGCGTGACGCCCGTCTCGGCCTGTTCTTTTTCGGTGAGCTGGGAATGGGTGGTGGATGCCGGGTGGATCACCAAGGTCTTCGCGTCCCCGACGTTCGCCAGATGGCTGGCCAGCTTCACATTATTGATGAACTTGACGCCGGCTTCCTTCCCGCCAAGCACGCCGAACCCCAGTATCGCCCCCGCGCCGTTGGGCAGATACTTCTTGGCGTTCTCATAGTGCGAGTGGTTGGGAAGACCGGGGTAGTTTACCCAGGTCACTGCGGGGTGCTTGAGCAGCCACTCCGCCAGCGCCTGCGCATTACGCGTGTGGCGTTCCAGGCGCAAGTGCAGCGTCTCTACCCCCAGCAACAGCAGGAACGCGGCAAACGGGCTCTGTGTGCCTCCCGTGTCGCGGAGCCAGTGCGTGCGGATGTGGATGATATATGCCAGGTTGCCCAGCGGCTTGAGCGCCTCCGTGAATACCACGCCGTGATAGGAGTCACTCGGTTCGGTGAACTCCGGCCACTTCTTGGGATTCTCCGCCCACTGGAAATTGCCGCTATCCACAATGGCGCCTCCGATGTGCACCCCGTGACCGCCCAGGAACTTGGTGGTGGAGTAAACCGCGATATCGAGTCCATGCTCAAACGGCCGGAACAGCGCCGGGGTCAGCACCGTGTTGTCAACGATCACCGGCAGGCCGTGCTTGTGGGCTGTGTCCGCGATGGCCCGAAAATCCGGAACATCGTTCTTGGGATTTCCGACCGATTCCAGATACACCAGCCGGGTGTTCTCGTCCACCAGCTTGTCTATCTCTTCCGGATGGTCGGAATTGAAGAACCGCACCTCGACGCCCAGCTTTCTTAAGGTCTGGGTGAACAGCGTCCAGGCGCCTCCGTACAGGCTGGTGGCGGAAATGAAGTTCTGCCCGGAGTGCGTGATGGTGAGGATCGCGGCGGTGATGGCCGCCTGTCCCGAGGCGAACGCCAGCCCGCCAATGCCCCCGTCGAGAGCGGCCAGCCGCTTCTCCAGTACATCGTTGGTGGGATTCATCAGGCGCGAGTAGATGTTGCCGAACTCGCGCAAGCCAAAGAGATTCGCCGCCGTTTCGGCGTCTTTGAATACGTAACTCGAGGTTGCGTAAATCGGGACCGCCCGCGCCGTCGTGGCGGGGTCGGGCTGCTGACCGGCATGCAAGGCAAGCGTGCCGAGTCCAGGTTTCCGTTGTAAGTCTGCCATTGTGATAGTTGTCCGTCGATGCCGTCTATATTCCGTATCTCATTTTCCCGGCTGGTAGATCTGGTCGAACGTTCCGCCTTCGTCGAAGTGCCTCTTCTGCGCCTTCTGCCATCCGCCGAAGACTTCGTCCACGGTAAACAGCGTCAGGTGCGGGAACTGCTTGTCGTACTTGGCCGCCACTTCCTTCAGCCGCGGGCGGTAGTAGTTCCGCGCCGCGATCTCCTGCCCCTCCGGCGAATACAGAAAATCCAGGTACGCCTTGGCCACGGCGGCCGTGCCGTGGCGCGCGGCTATCTTATCCACCACGGCGACGGGCGGCTCCGCCAGAATGCTCACCGAAGGCGCGACAATCTCGAGCTTGTCCTTGCCCATCTCGTTGAGCGCCAGCAGCGCCTCGTTCTCCCATGCCAGCAGGACGTCGCCGATGCCGCGCTGCACGAACGTGGTGGTTGCGCCTCGCGCGCCCGAATCCAGCACCGGGACGTTCTTGTACAGCCGGGCCACGAAGTCCTTGGCTTTGCCCTCGTCGTTGTTGTTCTGCCGCAAGGCGTAACCCCAAGCCGCCAGGTAGTTCCATCGGGCCCCGCCGGAGGTCTTGGGATTAGGAGTAATCACGGAAATGCCGGGCCGCACCAGGTCGTTCCAATCCTTGATGTGCTTGGGGTTGCCTTTGCGCACCAGAAACACGATAGTCGAGGTGTACGGAGCGCTGTTGTCCGGAAGCCGGCTCTGCCAGTTCCTGGGCAGCAGCCCGGCTTTCTCGGCGATCGCGTCGATATCGTACCCCAGCGCCAGCGTGACCACGTCGGCCTGCAAGCCGTCGATGACGCTCCGTGCCTGGCTCCCCGACCCCCCGTGCGACTGGTTGATCGCCACGTCCGCTCCGGTCTTCGCCTTCCACTGCTTGGCGAACGCGGCGTTGATGTTCTGATACAGCTCCCGCGTTGGATCGTAGGATACGTTGAGCAGTTTGACCGTGCTCGCCGCCAACGTAACCGACGCCCCCGCAAGCAGTAACGCTGTGAGTTTCATGTCGTATTTCTCTCAGATAAAGTTAATCTGGAACCGCCCAATCAGCACCCTCTCCGGCTCACGGTTTCCACCCAAAGAGGCCGTCGCTCCCCCTCCGAAGTTCGTATTCCCGTAATCCACCGAGAACTTGAACAGGCGGTTGAGGTACCAATTGAAGCCGCCCACCCACTCGTGCGCGTGTCGCGGCGACGTGGCGGTGGTCGCAAAACCATAGTTATATAGGCCTTTCTCAGCGCTGAAATCCCCCACGCGGGCCGCGATTTCGAACGCCCCCCAGCCGTGATGGAGCGGATCGAAGGATTTCTTCGGCGTGGGGCTCGCGAAGCTCTTCGCCTCCCCCGTGAGAATGTAGCTGCCCGCCACTTGCCAGGCCCGGAACGCGATGTCCCGTTGCACCAGCCCCTTCTTCAGGCCCTCTTCTGCAAGGGTGTACTCAGTGAGCAGTCCGAACGGTCCCACATAATAGTAGCCCTGCGGGGTGATCCGCGTCCGGTGGCCGGCCTCCGTAACGCCCGAAGCGAAGGTGAGGAAAGTGACCTGGCCAAAGTCCTTGTAAGACGGCAGTGGCTCGCCGTCGACGCCTCCGCCATCCATGCCCGATCCGAATCCCAGGCCCCTGAGCGCCTTCACCGCCGTGCCGTTGAATGGCGTCAGAAACAGCCGCGCCGCATAGTCGCGGTGGCTGCTCACGGCCGCGTCGCTCAGCCCATTGTCCGGCACTCCGTTGAAGACGCCCACGGCGTAGTTCACCCGCTTGGGAACTACATCGCCCGAAATCTGGTAGCCGATATCGCGGCTGGGGGCCAGCAAGGTGGGCAAACCGCGCTCCACGAAGCTGGTGTCGTCGTCCGATTGCAGGCGCTCCAGCCCTACCGGCGGCTTGAACTTGCCCACGCGAACCTTGGCGGCCGACTCGTAGTTCAACTCCACGTACGCGTCGTAGATGATGGTCGTCCCCTGGCCGAAATCCGGCCGGAAGAAGTAGTCGACGTATTTGTAAACCGTGCCCGAAAACGTCGGCCGGACGCGCCGCAGGAGGATTCCATCGGAACCAAATGCGGCTCCTGGCCCAAGGTATGCCCGATTGTCCACCTGAAGATCGGCGCCGATCTTCAGCAGGAAATTGCCGTCGTTCGATTTGATGGTGAATCCGCCTGTGTCGGCGGTCACCGACGCGGCGTTCTGCGCTTTGCTGGCGGCGTCCTCGTCGGACAGCTCCTTCTTGCGCTCCGCGACTTTGAACTGCTGGTCCAGTTCGTCCACCTTCTGCTCCAATTGCTGAATCTTCTGGTCCGCGGACTGCTGGTCCGCGGTCTGTGCCCGCGCCGGACTCATGGATATACCCATAATGACCGCGAAACCCATCCACAACTTCCGTTGAGACATCTGGAAACCTGCTCCTTTATGCAAAGTCGAGGCCCTCCAGTTCGTACGGCCGGGCATCGTCTTAAGTGGTTGGTCGTGGCCTCCAGTGTTCTGGTCGGCTGGCCCAAAAGGCGGGCAAGCTTAGGACTCCGCGGAGTCCCCATCTTGAAATCGGATTTTCTTTCTACACTCGATCTGGACAACGCGAGAGTCGTGTACCGTGATCTCGACGGAGCCGTA
>OBLW0100002340.1_pt1 | contig 15337 bp, 13 predicted proteins | sample 1520161 | NCBI WGS metagenome assembly OBLW01 (sample SAMEA3539309, study PRJEB22396) | soil metagenome | biome: tundra; feature: field; material: soil | place: USA | collected 2010-05 | depth 0.15 m
GCCTAAGTGACTGGAGTTCAGACGTGTGCTCTTCCGATCTGATCTCGACGCTGAACGAAGATTCCTCATAGTCGACGATGGGAGAGATGCCGAGCGGAAGCGCGCCTGGAAGATCGAGCTCCCGATTGTTGAGGAAGGGAGCGGGATGTCCGGCGCTGGCGACGGCGCATTCGCACCGGGAGTCGATGCGGAGAATCACGCAGGTGGCGAAGCCTCCCTGGAGGCGGCCGCAGAGCCTGCGGTTGAGCTGGCTGAGCAGTCTGGCCGGGGAAGGATAGTCGTCAGCCAGGGCGCGCACGGCCCCCACGATGAGCGATACCGCCATGGCCGCCATGAGCCCCTTGCCGCTGACGTCGCCCAGGATGACCAGAGTCGATCCGCCTTCCAGCGGGATGATCTGAAAGAAATCGCCGCCCACTTCCTGAGCCGGACGATAGGCACTGGTCAGCGTAAAGCCGGGGATGATCGGCAAAGATGAGGGGACGAGCACCCGTTGCAGCTCGCGGGCGCTTTGGTACTCCTGTTCGAGGGCGACCGTGCGGCGACGATGTTCAATGGAATAGCGGATGACTGCGTAGAGAATGGAGAAGAACAACAGTGTCCGAAACAAGAGGATCAGGTTGATCGGGTTGTCACCAAAGTGGAACAGGGGCGCGCCCATTTTGTCGCCCAAAGTCCAATGCGTAAACCGTACGCCCTGGAGTGCGATGTTTTGCACAAAGTAGAGCATGCCATTGCAAAACGCGAAAGCGGCTACGACCCATCGGGCGGATTCGAGCGCCTTGCCGCGGAGGAATGCATAGCCTACCAGCAACAAGGGCAGGGCCTCGAAAAAGATGACCAGCGGAGTGAGCGCAGCGTCGACGATCTGCACATTGATTTCACTCAAGACGGATGGGAAAAGGAAGATCAGAATTCCATCGAGAGTGCTTGCTGTCACACTGATGAGAGCGGCCTTGCGCACGAGCACGACGATTCTGCGATTGTCCTGGAGCTGGAGAAGCCAGAGCAACAGGAACCACAAGGACATCTCGCGAAGCGATATTTCTATCTGGCTGAGGCAGGTGAGGACGGCAAAGGAAACATGGAGCCGAAGGCCGCCGAGGAACAGTTCCGTGACCAGGCTGGAGGTATACATGGTCATCCAGAACAGAACCCATTCCTTGCGGTCACGGAACCATGTGAAGAGGCTGAACAAGGCCACAAGCGCATAAAGAGATGTCAGAGCGAAGCGGAACTGCTGCCGGCGAAGCCATTCAAATTCCAGATTTCCTTTGGCAGCCGCGATGGCGTCAGGGCTACCAATGCTGGGCGCAGATTCAAACCCGCCGGCAGTGCCGTCGTCGGTAGAAAACAGGGGCCCTTTCCACACCCGCACGGCGAGCACACCACTGCGGGCTTGACCCATACCGAAGGTCTGCGAAGGCACACCGGCATATGCCACCCAGTGGGGCGGCAAGTGACCCGAATGTCCTATCAGGACACCGTTCCAATAAACCTCGTATACGTCATCGACTGCGGGAATGAGCAGGGCGATGTCCGGGGAGACTCCGGGAGTCTGCGAGAGAGTAATGTGCCGGCGATACCATGCGTAGCCGGAATAGCTGGCGTGACCCTGCTGACCCCATGGCTTGTCAGCTTTGATCTGGGACCAGAAGAAATCGTCGAAGGAAGGCGACGCCCAGGCCGGGTTATCGCCGAGGTGAAATTGCCAGGGGCCATCCAGCGGCGCGGTTCCCTTCCCCAAGCCGTCTAAAACGAGCATCGAAGCCGGCTGAGCTGCCCCGGGCGACCTCTGATCTGCTTGTGACGCAGTTGTGCCCAGCGCAAAAATTGCTGCCAAAACTAGATAGGCAAAGCGCAAGCTGCGGGGAAGCATTTACCTAGCATACCTTGTAATCGGCCTCTTGAGGAACGGCAAAAGCTTCAAAATAAAGGCCACACACGTTATAAAGGTCACACACGTTCAGGCCTCGGCGGGAGCAAGGGTGGGAGCGGTAAGCTTCGTGGTTGGTTCCTGCCCGGTGGCCAGGCGCGTGAGGGTGAGGACCGTGATGTCGTCGTCCTGGCCGAAATTGACGGCTGCCTCAGTGGCCTGGGCAGCGTTGGGATTGGTGGCAAAAAGGGTTTGCAGTCGTGCGAAGCCATAGAGTTCGCCGGTCTGGTTCCGGGCCTCGAGCAGACCGTCGGTGTAGAGAGCGAAATGGTCGCCGACACCGAGGCGGAGGTTTGTCTCCTCGTAGCTCGAGTTGGCCTGAACGCCCAGCGGCAGAGCTCCGGGCAGGCTCAGTTCCTCGTGATTGAGGAATGGAGCGGGATGGCCGGCGCTGGAGACGGCACATCGTCCATCGGAATCGAGGCGCAATACGATGCAGGTGGCGAAACCGCCCTGCAAACGGCCGTAAAGACGGCGGCTGAGGCCGGCTAATATCTCCGCCGGGCTGGTGGTGAATTCAGCCACCATGCGGGCCGCTCCCACAATCAGCGAAACGGCCATGGCCGCCTTGAGTCCTTTGCCACTGACGTCGCCGAGAATCACCAGGGTTGAGCCGCCTTCAAGGGGAATGATCTGGAAGAAGTCGCCGCCTACCTCTTCGGCGGGGCGGTAGGCGCTGGTGAGCGTGAAGCCGAGCACAGCTGGCAGAGCCTCGGGAATAAGAACCTGTTGCAATTCGCGCGCGTTTTTAAATTCCTGCTCGAGGGCCGCCTGTTGGCGGCGATTCTCGATCGAGTAACGGTAGACCGCATAAACGATGGACACAAGCAGGAGTGCATTAGCCAGGGCGCGGGGAGTGATGGAGTTGCCGTTGAGCACGAACTGCGGCGCATTCAACTTGTCAGCGAGTGTCCAATGTGTGAAGCGGACAAACTGCGAAGCCGCGTTGCGAAGGACGAAGATCATTTCCGCAATGAAGGCACAGATGGCGACCATCCAGCGGGCGGGGTCAAGTCGCTTGCGTTTCACGACCGCGGCGATCACCAGCACAATCGGAAGAGTCTCGAGCGGAGTGAAGATGACGGTCAGAAGTGCGTCAACGATTTGCAGAAATCCCGCTGGCGCGGAACCCCAAGCGGCCGTGGTGAGCCCATCCAGGCAGAATGCCACGCAGAAGACGATGACCCAGATGCGCATGAGTCGTATGAGTCTCGGATCGTCTTCGAGTTTCAGGATCAGCAGGAGCAGGTACCAAAGGGAAACATCCTGAATCATCAACACGGGTTGAAGCAGTCCGACCGTCAAGCTGAACCCCAATGGGATAAGAAGGCCGCCCAGAAACAGGGCCACAACCTGCATCAACGTGTATCCGGCCATGCATATCAGGAGCCATTGCTTGCGATCGCGAAGCCACGCGAGGATGCTCAGCAGGCCGACAAGGGCATAGAGCGAATCCAGGCCAAAGGTGAATTGCTGGCTGCGTAGCCATTTGTAGTCAATCTTGGCCTTGCGGGCGGCAATGGCGTCAGGGCCTCCGAGAAGCGGCACCCCTTCAAAGCCGCCCAGGGAATCGGGATCATTGGATGTAAGTGGGGCTTTCCATACCCGCACTGCCAGCACGCCGTTTTGAACCTGACCAAGTCCGTAGGTCTGCGACGGCTGAGAGGTGTACCACTCCGGATGGGGAGGCACCTTGCCGTTGCTTCCCACTAGAGTGCCGTTCCAATAGAGCTCGTAGGTGTCATCAATGCCCGGAATCAACAGGGCTAGTTCTTTCGGAGAGCCCGCGGTCGGAGCGATGGAAAGGTGGTATCTGTACCAGGCAAAGCCGGTATAGCTTGGGAATCCCTGCGTTCCCCAGCTTCCGTCAGCGGTCACTCGCTTCCATTGGGAGTCGTCGAAGGTTGGCGATGACCAACCCCGATCATCGCCGGTGTGGAATTGCCAGCCGTTATCGAGTGCGACCGCATCCTTGCCCAATCCTTCTATTAAATGACGCTGGGTGGCTTGGGCGGGAGAAGCAGACGTCTCCGAAGCCCGTGACCAGGAAGGAATCAAGGCGAAAAACGTAACCAGGAAGAGCGAGGGGAAGCGGCTCCAGCGAAGAAGCATGCCGCAAGCATACTCCGGAAATGATGTTGGAAGTAAAGGGGAATCTGCATTTTGCACCGTGCCGGGAGTCATCCTTCGGCGTGGAAGGCGATAGGATGGGAGTTTGGAGCGCAGGATGCCGAGAATTCTCGATGGAGCAGCGATTGCCGCGGCAATCAAGCAGGAAGTGGCGGAGGAAGTTCGGGGTCTGGAGGCGCAGGGCGTCCGGCCGGGATTGGCGGCTGTGCTGGTGGGGAACATGACCGCGTCAGAGATCTATGTGCGCAGCAAGGTCCAGACCTGCGCCGACCTGGGCATCTACAGTGATCTGATTGCGCCACCCGACACCGTCACCACAGAAGAAATGATGGACGTGGTGAATGCGCTCAATGCGCGCGACGAAATCGACGGCATCCTGATCCAGTTGCCGCTGCCCAAGCAGGTGGATACAAAGGCGCTGCTCGATGCTGTCTCGCCGGCCAAGGACGTGGATGGGTTTCATCCGGTGAACGCTGGCCGTTTGCTGGCAGGCCGCCCGGCTCTGGCGCCTTGCACGCCCGCGGGCATTATCGAAATTCTCAAGCGCAGCGGCATTCCCATCGGCGGACAGCACGCAGTGGTGGTGGGACGCAGCGACATTGTGGGCAAGCCGGTGGCCATGCTGCTTTTGCACCAGAACGCCACGGTGACTATTTGCCACTCGAAGACCCGCGACCTGGGCGACGTGACGCGCGAAGCCGACATCCTGGTGGCCGCAATTGGGCGACCCGGTTTCATTACACCGGAGATGGTGAAGCCGGGCGCGATCATCATCGATGTGGGCATCAACCGGCTGACCACCCAGGAAGAATTTGACCGCTATTTCCTGGGCGATGTTAAACGCGGGGCCCTATTTGCGAAGCGGGGTTCGACCATTGTGGGTGATGTGCATCCGAAGGCCTTTGAAATCTCCGGAGCCTACACGCCTGTACCCGGTGGTGTAGGTCCGCTTACCATTGCCATGCTGATGGCCAACACCGTGCGCGCCGCCAAGATGCGGCGGGGACTTTAGTCAATGCTACGGGTCGGCCTTACGGGAGGCCTCGGGAGCGGCAAGAGCACCGTCGGGGGGGTTCTGCGCGAGTTGGGTGCTGAGGTCATTGAGGCCGACGAACTGGGCCGCGGGTTAATGGAACCGGGACAGCCGGTTAATGCCGAAATTCTGAGGATATTTGGACCTGACGTTGCCGGGCCAGATGGGCGCCTGAACCGGGCGCGGCTGGCCGAACTGGCTTTTCGCGGCGGGCGGCTCGATGAGTTGAACGCCATTGTGCATCCGGCGGTGATCGAGGCCCAGCGACGTTGGACGAATGAAGTTTTCAAGCGCGATCCGGCGGCCGTCGCGGTGGTTGTATCGGCTCTGATCTTTGAGGTGGAGCGGGATGCCCGCGCCCGCGGCGAACGGGAGGGCATACTGGCCGACTGGCGACGTCGCATGGACCGTGTTGTGGTGGTCACTGCCCCTGACGAAGTGAAGATCGCGCGCTATGTGAGCCGGCTGGGTCTGGACGGCCCGGGACGGGAGGCAGCCGAAGCCGATGCGCGTTCTCGGCTGGCACACCAGGTTCCCGACGACCTGAAGGCGGCAAGAGCCGATTTTCTGCTTGAAAACACGGGCGATGTTGCCAGTCTCCGCGCCCAGGTCGAGGATTTATGGCGGCGGCTCAAGGTGGAGAGCAACAAACTTTTGCAGGATGAGTCATTAAAATAAGAACTGGCACCGGTGCTTTGTCCCCTGTGAACCCTTATGGCGCCGGAGCCGTATCTGTATGGAAAGGTTTTGTCAGGTTTGCGAGATATGAAACTGCGTCGTTTTGTTCTGGTTGTCCTGCTGGTTGGTGGATTCTGGTATCTCACATCGCATCTTCCGTCGAGGCTGAGTGATCTCTCGCTCAGTCATCTTTCGCTGGTTGGGGCGGAAGGCAACGGATCCCCGCTTGAGTTGACCGAAGCCGAGGCCGCGCCCGCCTACACCGCCAACGAGCAGAACAATATCTCCGTCTACAAGCGGGTGCTGCCTTCAGTGGTCAATATCACTTCGAGGCAGGTGGTTTTCAATTTCTTCTACGGCACCGTGCCCCAGGAGGGGCAGGGCTCGGGATTCATTCTCGACAGGGCCGGCCATGTGCTGACCAACTTCCACGTGGTGGAGGGCGCGAACCGTGGCATCCAGGTGATGCTGAGCAATAAAAGCTCGTATGCGGCCAAGGTGGTGGGTACCGACAAAGTTCATGACCTGGCCCTGTTGCAGATCAACGCGCCGAACCTGCAGCCCGTCACGCTGGCCAACTCCTCCGATCTCTCCGTGGGCCAGGAAGTCTATGCCATCGGCAATCCCTTTGGCCTGAGCGGCACCATGACGCGCGGCATCATCAGCTCAATTCGTTCCATTCGCAACGGGGATGGCGCACCCATCGAAGACGCGATCCAGACCGACGCAGCGATCAATCCCGGCAACTCAGGCGGCCCGTTGCTCAATTCGCGCGGCGATGTCATCGGCATCAACACCATGATTGCATCGAACGGCGCGGACCAGAGCTCGGGAATCGGCTTCGCCATCCCCATCAACACGGCAAAAGCTGTACTCGGCGACCTGACGCGCTACGGGCGGGTCAAGAGGCCCTCGCTGGGTATTGTCTCTTACGCAATCGGGCCGGATCTTGCCGAGCAAATGGGACTGGCTGCCGACTATGGCGTCCTGATCCAGAGGGTGATTCCCGGGGGCGCGGCGGAGCGGGCCGGCTTGCATGGCGGAAATGAGCAGGCGTACGTGGGCAATACACCCATCATGCTGGGAGGCGACCTGATTGTGGGAATCGATGGCCAGCAGGTCACCGAACCACAGGACATCAGCGCCATCATGGACAAGCACCAGGCCGGCGATACGATCAGCGTGACCATTCTGCGCGCCCGCAAGCAGATGACGCTCAAGCTGATTCTGGGAGAAGCGCAGGACATGAATGCCTGAACGCCGAGGCGGGGCAGGTGTGAATTACGATGGGCCGCTCCAGAATCGGGGCTGGCCCATCGTAATTGGGCGCTAGAACTTGACGCCTAACGTCTTGAGAAATGCTTGGACGTCGGGCCATGCCGCCCTGAGGTCGGTTACGGTCTGGATATCCAAAGCGATGTTGAGTGGATTGGCGGCAGCGCCGGCAAGTTCCGCCATTGGCTTTTCCACTGCGCCAATGAGGGTGGCAAGTGCCGCCACAACGGCGGGCGCCGCGGTGAGTGCCTTGTTGGCGCCGGTGAGCCATTTCAAGGCGTCCTCGGCCCCGATTTCAATGCCTTTTTCGATATTTACCAGAATCTTAGCCATTCGCGATTGGTCCTTTTCCGGTCTGCGGCCGGCTTTGTTCCGCACCGGCCCTTGACCTATGTTCGGGCGGCTCTCCAGGATCGACGCGCCCTGGTTTCGGCGAGAGCTGAGAAGCGGAGAACCGCTCTTGCACAGACAGCGACGGCCCCGCGCCCCGGCGCCCTTCGCAAGATAGAAGGGCGTACTCATTCGCCGGGCGCGGCATTTCCGTTCGTTTGTCTGGCTTATCTCTTAAGGTTAGGCAATCCGAAGATATAAAACGCAAATTGGTGCAGATGTCTACGCCGTCCGCAATCAGCCATTTAGACCGGAATACTGTTCCGACAGGACTTGACACTGCCCGGCTGTTCGACTGCACAGGGAAGTCAGCGACGCGATTTCCTAATTCCCGTCGTTATGAAGGTGCCGATAGATGGGACCCGACCGCCAATCCTTTGAATTGAAAAGGCGCCTTGAACTGCACTTGAAACAGGTCTGGTGCGCGTCGAAACCATTGACACGCTCCTCCCTGTTGGTGCGCGGCCAAGTCCACTGATGCCGTGGGCATCTAAGGAACAACAGGAGCCAATTAAAACCCTCCACAATCAGGATCGATTCGGCCTCCCCGAATCGAGGGCGGATGCGACGGATGTCGCCGCTGATACCGATGTACGCTGGAAATGCATTCGTTGTTGCCATATGAAACCCCTCGGGAAAGATGCAGACTCAATCGGCTTCTGCTTGAAGCTTCGACAACCAACGCCCTCAACATGAAGTTCGAGCGGTCCGTGAGGATCATGCTCAGAGGATGGGGAGCCTGATTTAGCGACATGGGGCGGGAGAACTAAAAGCAACCCAGGGCCCGGAGACGTCTCCCGTCCCATGTCAAAGCTATTTTGACAGGAAATCCGGTTGCGGCAGTGATCTAAGTCACATCGGTCATTCGCCTGACGTAACGCCGCCCGCGAATCTCGTACTCGCCACTGGCTACGCGGGCAATGGCTTCAGAGTAAGCCAGGTGTTCCTCAATAAGGATGCGGGCGGCCAGGGAATGCGCGTCGTCGGTTTCAAGCACTGGAATCGCGCGCTGAAGGATGATCGCGCCGTGGTCCAGATGTTCATCGACAAAGTGGACAGTGCAGCCGGCCACCTTGACGCCGTAATCGAATGCCTGCTGCTGCGCATCGAGGCCGGGAAAAGCCGGCAACAGGGAAGGGTGGATGTTCAGAATGCTGTTCGGAAAAGCCGCGGTGAACTCCGGCGAAAGCAGGCGCATGTATCCGGCCAGGCAGACCAAATCAACTTGATGCTCGCGCAGGCACGCCGTCACATCAGCATCGTGCTCGGCGCGGAATCGGCCTTTGGAGACAAACAACGCCGTGGATAATCCGAGTTCGCGAGCTGTTGTGAGGCCTGGAGCATCGGCGACGTTGGAGATGACGACGGCAATTTCGACGCCGGTCGGGCGGCCGTCCTGGATGGAACGAGCGATGGCCAGAAAGTTGGAGCCGCGGCCTGAAAGCAAAATGCCCAGGCGCTTCGGCTTGCTTTCCTCGCTCATGTGTATTGCACCCGGCGTTCACCTTTGACCACGCGGCCGATCACGTAGAACTTCTCCTCGGCGCGATCCAGCAGGGTTTTGGTGCGTGTGAATTTGGCCGCAGGAATGGCGGCGATGAGCCCCACGCCCATGTTGAAGGTGCGCATCATCTCTTCCTGCGACACCTGGCCCAGTTGGCGCAGATGTTCGAAGATGGGCAGCACTGGCCAGGAACCGAGCTCGATTTGCGCGGCCGTATTCTTGGGCAGGATGCGAGGAAGATTCTCCGTGATTCCACCGCCCGTGATGTGAGCCATGCCCGTCGTCATTCCCGCCGCAACCAGCTTTTGAATCACGTGGAGATAGCTGCGGTGAGTCTTCATCAGGGCTGTGCCGGCCTTCTCCTTGATGGCGGTGACATATTGCGTAGGCTTGTAGCCGGCCAGCTCAAACATGAGCTTGCGGGCCAGCGAGTATCCGTTGGTGTGCAAGCCGGTGGATGGCATGCCAATGAGCACATCGCCGGGCCGGATGCCTTCGCCTGTGACCATCTTGTCTCGGTCGACCGCTCCCACGATGAAGCCCGCCAGATCGTATTCGCCATCGACATAAAATCCGGGCATCTGGGCGGTTTCGCCTCCGATGAGAACGCAGCCATTGGCCTTGCAGCCTTCGGCCAGACCGGTCACCACGCTCTCAGTCACTTCGGGGTTGAGTTTGCCGCTGGCGAGGTAGTCGAGGAAGAACAGCGGCGTGGCGCCCTGCACGGCGATGTCGTTGACGCAGTGGTTGACCAGGTCCACACCCACGCTCTGATGCAGACCCAGCTCGAAAGCAATTTTGAGCTTGGTGCCCACGCCGTCGGCCGAGCTGACGAGGATAGGGTTCTTCCAGCGCTGCAGATCGAGCCGGAAGAGCGCTCCAAAGCCGCCGATGCCACCCAGAACGTTACGGTTAAAGGTCTTTTGGGCCAGGTACTTGATGCGATCCTTGGCGCGATCTCCACTGCTGATGTCGACCCCGGCATCGGCATAGGTTACGGATTTGGATTTGGGTTCGTCAGGCACTCTATGGACTTTCTGCGCGTGAAATCGCGGACGGCATTGCTGCCCGGAAAGGTCGATTCTAGCAGGATTTGATGGGGGCGGCGGTGAGGCGCCGAGCAGGGAATGTGTTCAAAACCTGAGGAAAGCTATAGGAAATGTGCTCGCTCCTGCGCGGTTGGGATGGGGCATGTCTCGAACCGGCCCCAGATACGGTAGCGCAAGCGCGCGATGATGCGATAGCCCAAGTCGCGCAGCGGGCGCGGAATCCACTTGAACACCTTGGCGACCACCGGCCAAGGGCTTGGCAGAGCGGCCAGCAGCGCGACGGCCGCATCGGAACGGATAAGCACTTGTTCCGATGGACCGCCCGGATCACGGACGACGAGAATCGTCGTGGAACTGAGAGCATGATCGGAAGCGCGTGCGCTTTGCCGCGCGAGGCACTCAGCTACTTTCGGCGAATCGGAAGGCGCGAAACGTAAGCGGTCATGACGGTCGCGGCGCAGAAACCAACGCACCGAGCGATGACAAAAACCGCAGCGGCCATCGAAGATGACCAGGAGCCGCCCGCCAAGTTCCTCAAAACTGTTCACTCATGATGGGATTCCGGCGCTCAATCTCGCGATTCAATTCGGCGGGTGCTCGAGCGCGATGCCTTCTATACTGAACCCACGATGAGCACGAAGATCTCAGCTTTCAGCCAAACCCGTTCCCAGGAACTTCAGCGGCGCGCCGAGCGCTTCTTCCCAGGCGGCGTGAATTCGCCAGTGCGGGCCTTCAACGCCGTGGGCGGCGCACCGCCTTTTGTCGAACGGGCCGAGGGCGCGTGGATCACGGACGTCGACGGCAACCGGTACATTGACTATTTCGGCTCGTGGGGTCCGATGATTCTGGGCCACGCCTTTCCGCCGGTGGTGGAGGCCATCGAGCGAGCCGCGCGCAAGTCCTCCAGCTTCGGGGCCTCGACGCCGACTGAGGTCGACCTTGCTGAACGCGTCGTAGCGTGTTTTCCCGCCATTGAAAAGCTGCGCTTCGTCAGTTCCGGAACCGAAGCCACCATGTCGGCCATCCGGCTGGCCCGGGCTGCCACCAGGCGCAAGATGATCGTCAAATTTGAGGGCTGCTACCACGGCCACGCGGACGGACTGCTGGTGAAGGCCGGCTCCGGCGTTGCGACCTTCGGTATTCCCGGCTCGGCTGGCGTGCCGGAGGAGATCGCTCACCTCACTCACGCGCTGCCCTACAACGATCTTGCCGAGGCGGAGGCGGTCTTTGATGCCCATCCCGACCAGATCGCGGCCGTGATTCTCGAGCCTGTTGTAGGCAACGCCGGCTGCATTCCACCTGCTCCCGGCTTCCTTGCCGGGCTGCGTGCTCTCACCCGGCGCGAAGGAGCGCTTCTGATTGTGGACGAGGTCATGACGGGCTTTCGCGTTGCGCTCGGCGGGGCACTGGAGCGTTACCATCTCGACGCTGATCTCGTCACGCTGGGAAAAATTGTGGGTGGCGGCCTGCCCGTGGGAGTATTCGGCGGCAAGCGAAATGTGATGGATCTGTTGGCGCCGCTCGGGCCGGTGTATCAGGCGGGAACGTTGAGCGGGAATCCGCTGGCTATGGCTGCCGGAATTGCGACGGTCAGTTACCTGCAGGAACACGCGGCAGAGGTGTACCCGCGCATTGAGGCTACGGCGAAAGCCGTCGCTGAGGAAGTCGCCGCCGAGGCGGATAAGGCGGGCGTGCCCCTTACGCTGAATCGCGTGGGCGCGATGTGGACCTGGTTCTTCAATCCGGGGCCGGTTACTAACTACGAGGAGGCCGCGAAGTCCGATACGGCAGCCTTCGGGCGTTTTCATCGCGCGATGTTAGAGCAGGGAGTGTGGCTGCCGCCATCTCAATTTGAGGCTGCTTTCGTCGGCACCGCGCATGGAGAGGCCGAAGTACAGGCGACGATTGAAGCGGCACGCAAGGCTTTCCAGGCGACTTAGCCGGATTCCTTCCTTGAGTCCCTGCCGCGGAGTTTCACGCATTTGTTTTGCAGATAATTACCCTTCTTCGTCGCACAATGGTTCTATTAGCACTATCGGAATGGGTGTAGTCCGGAACCACGCACTCAAGTGTCTTTTTCCTCAAGAAAAGCCACCCTTTACAGCGCTCCAAAAGCCTCCGTGCATTCCGAAAGTGCTCTAACTCCACGTATCCAGCGTGACAAAGCGATGCGCTGCCTTGCAGCTGACGATGAGCTGTCCCGCGGCCGCCACGGATGGGCCCCGCATTGCGCCGAGGCCAAGGTGGCCGCCATCGTGGAGCACGATATTGGCAGCCCACCCACGCTGCTCAAGATGATCGACCTTCCGCTTAAGCCGCGTCGCGATTCGCTCCGCCGAAGAATCGCTCCAATCAGCGGCGATGGCGTTCCACAGCACCGGGATCATACCCATCACCCTCGCCGCGTCCAGCACATAGGGCCTGCGCGCGCCAAAGGGCGGGCGAAAGTAGCGGATCGGCTGCCCGGTGATCTGGGCCAGGGTATCGCCGGTACGCTGGAGTTCGTCGTGGACGCGGCTGGAGGCGGTGAACGCCAGGTTCGGGTGGCTCCAGGAGTGGTTGCCGATCAAATGACCAGCCTGGAAGATGCGCCGAACCAAGTCCGGTTCAGCTTGTGCGAACCGACCCACCAGGAAAAACGTTGCTCGCACGTCGTGAGTCGCCAGAATGTCGAGCAGCCGCGGCGTCCAGGCCGGATTGGGTCCGTCGTCAAACGTAAGGGCCAGTTCCCCGGCCCGGCGCGGGGCAATCAGCGTCTCTCCGAAAATCTGCGATGCGGGCCACATGGCTGCGTACGCGTAGCCGCCTGCTGCCAATCCCAAGGCGCCTGCAGCGCCGATTCCCGCATAAATGCCTGTGGCCAGTGGAGAAAGCATTGTGCATATCAGTGTGCGGCGCGGAACCGAGGGACCGCAAGCAGAACCCAACTCCGCATGTGAGCCAATTTGGTTCCATCCGAAGAATCGACGGGAATTCCAAATACAGCTTCATAGCGTTCTCGGCGGTGGAATGGAACGAGGCAGCGACTTTTCATCAGTCATCCGCAATTCCCTTGCGTTTGGCGAGCATTTTTTCATTTCTCTATTGGCAAATGAGGGTAAGCTGTTCTCGTTCGGGAGGAACCAGATGATTCTTGTGGTTGGCGCGACCGGGCTGGTAGGAAGCGAGATCTCCCAGAGACTTGCGGGACGAGGCGAGAAGGTCAGAGGGCTGATTCGAGCGACAAGTTCGTCCGAAAAGGTCGAAGCTCTGCGTCGTTGCGGTGTCGAACTGTGCGTTGGCGACCTGAAGGATTCCAACTCGCTCGCTTCCGCCTGTCGCGGCGTGGACACAGTCATCTCGACAGCGTCCTCAACCTTCTCCCGGCAAGCGGGAGACTCGATTGAATCCGTCGACGACGCCGGACAGTTGAACCTCGTACAAGCTGCGAAGGCCAACGCCGTCAGTCGATTTGTTTTCGTTTCATTTCGGCATGCAGCGGGTATCTCATTCCCCCTGGCGGACGCAAAGATCCGGGTCGAAGCTGCGCTCTCGGACTTCAACTTTACGGTCATTCAAGCGAGTTTCTTCATGGAAGTTTGGCTGACCCCGGAGCTTGGCTTCGATTACTTACATCGCGCAGCTCGAATTTACGGACATGGCGCCAAATCGGTGAGTTGGGTCTCGTTCAAGGACGTTGCCGAGATATGCGTTCTCGCCCTGAGAAATCCGGCAACTGAACGCAGGACGATCGAATTCGGCGGTCCCGAGATGCTGAGCCCGCTCCAGGTCGTCGCCCGATTTGAGGAGATTGGCGGCACGCCGTTCAAGCTCGAGCATGTTCCTGAGGAAGCGTTGCGCGCACAGTATGAGGCGGCGACTGACCCGATGCAGAAAAGCTTTGCCGCCTTGATGCTTACATATGCTTCAGGAGACGCGATCGACATGACGCACTCTCGAACTGATCTGGGGATCACGCTTACGAACATCGATCAATATGCCCGCAGTGTGCTTGGAAATGCTGTATCCGCTTGACGTCCTCCGCGGTATCCGGCGCGAAAGCAAGTTGACGAGCGCGCACCGCCGCTCGGCAGTCCTTATTCAGCTCAGCGACGGAAATGGGACGCCGCCTTTGCATTCTCGCCTGGGATCGGGCGTATACTTTGCTTGTTCGGGTCGCATCCTGAGTGAACGGAGCGGCACTGGAGACAACATGAGCCTCACCAATTTCCCCGGCGGTGGTGTTTCTCCCACCGGCACTCCCATCACAAAAGTCACCATGCCTGCACTGGCCGAAATGAAGCGCCAGGGCAAGCCCATCTCTGCGCTCACAGCATACGACTACGCCACGTCGCGCTTGGTGGACGAAGCCGGCATCGACCTGGTGCTGGTGGGCGATTCGCTGGCCATGGTCGTTCTGGGCCACGAAAACACGCTGGCGGTTACCGTGGACGAGATGCTGCATCACACGCGGGCAGTGCGCCGTGCGGTGCGTCGCGCGCTGGTGGTCGCCGATATGCCTTTCGGCAGCTACCACGGCCCGGTCGCCGAAGGGCTGATGAACGCGGTACGCTTTGTAAAAGAGGCTGGAGCAGAAGCGGTAAAGATCGAAGGACCGCGAGTGGAACTGGTTCGTGCATTGGCAGAGGCCGAGATCCCCGTGGTGGGCCACCTGGGGCTAACCCCGCAGAGCATTCACCGCATGGGCGGGTACCGCGTGCAGGCCCGCACCGTCGAAACCGTGCTGCGGCTGAAACAAGACGCCCACGCGCTGGCCGATGCGGGGGCCGGCCTGTTGGTGCTCGAAGGCATTCCGCGCGAAGCGGCTGCTGCCATCACCGGTGAACTGGCGATTCCCACGATTGGCATCGGCGCCGGCCCGGATTGCGATGGGCAAATTCTCGTCTTCCACGACCTGCTCAACCTCACGTTCGCGGCTCCGGCCAAGTTTGTTCGCCGCTATGGAGACGCGGCCGCGCTCATTCGTGAAGCGGTAGAGCATTATCGCGAAGACGTCGAGCACAGGGCGTTTCCGTCCGACGAGGAGAGCTACCACTTGCCGGACGCGGCGCGCAGCGCGTTGAAGCCCGAACCGGAAGCCGCGGCGAAACCGCAGATCCTGCGCAAAGCCTGATGGAAATTCTCCATACCGTTGCGGAATTGCGGCTGTGGTCGCGCGCGAATCGACAAAATTTCAACAATGATCAGGGTGGCGCAATTGGCCTCGTGCCGACGATGGGCGCCCTGCACGAGGGCCACGCTTCGTTGATTCGAGCGGCTCGACAATCCTGCGCACAGGTCGCCGTCAGCATCTTCGTCAACCCCACGCAATTCGGACCGAATGAAGACTATGCCCGGTATCC
>OBLW0100002341.1_pt1 | contig 15334 bp, 16 predicted proteins | sample 1520161 | NCBI WGS metagenome assembly OBLW01 (sample SAMEA3539309, study PRJEB22396) | soil metagenome | biome: tundra; feature: field; material: soil | place: USA | collected 2010-05 | depth 0.15 m
TTAGGCGGCCAGAGCCGGCTGAAAGCCGGCTGCGGGCAGAATTGCCCGCCCTCCAATTGCAAACGGAAGGAAGCAAGCGAGGAGTGCGATTCGCGGCATAGGCGGATTTGGGGCACGCCGCAGTCCAACGCGAACTGTGTCCGATTGCTTGCGGCACAACTGCCCCGCCAGAGGTGCCCCCTTGCGGAGAAGCGTGCGCTGCTGTATTGTCATGGTCGTGACGATTACCCGACGCACCATCCTGGCCGCTTTGCCGGCCGCTGCTGCCGCGCAGGCCATGCGCGCCCGCACCCAGAACTGGAAGCCCAAGCTGGGCGTTCTGTGCGATTACTCCGATGCCAACCTGGAGTTCGTGAAAGCCGAAGGCTTCACCAGCATGCAACTACGGCTGAATCCAGACAAGCTGGACGATGCCGCGATTGCGGCGATGAAAGACAAGATCCAGCGGGCGGGGATCTACGTTTCGTCGCTGGCCGTGGACGGGAACCACATCGACCCGGACCCGGCCCTGCGCGCAAGGCAGAACGAGTACGCCGGCAAGTGCATCGAGCTGTGCGGCAAGCTGGGAATCCCGAACATCGGCGGGCAATCCGGCACGATCAAGGGGCGGCCGCTGAGCGAGCAGGTAGACGAGATCGTGCGGGTATACACGGAGAAATATTTTCCGTTGTGCGAGAAGCACAAGGTACGCGTGCTGTGGGAGCCCTACGCCGGAGGGCCGAATATCGCCACGGGGCCGGTGGGGTGGGAGGCGCTTTTCAAGGCATTTGGGAACAGCCCTCACGTGGGGTTGCAGTTCGATCCTTCGCACCTGATCTGGCAGTTCATGGACCCGGTGGCGGCGGCGCGCGAGTTCGCGGACAAGATTTACGACGTGCATTTAAAGGATACGGAGATTCTGTGGCACGTGGTGCGGCGGGCGGGCATCCAGCCGGTGAATCGCGCGAACTGGTGGCGCTTCCGGGTGCCGGGCTACGGCTCGATGGATTGGAAGGGCTTTTTCTCGGTGTTGGCGGAGGTGGGCTACAACGGCGCGATGAACATCGAGAACGAGGACGAGTTCTTTTATCCGCCTTATGTCGGGCGGGATTTCACGGAGCAGTTCAAGCGCGGCTTCCGCGTGGCGCACGAGTTTCTGAAAACGCTGGTGCCACCGGTTACGGCATAGGAGGTTGGCATGACCCTTCGCGTCCTTTGCGCGTGCCTGGCGGGGGTTGGGTGCTTGCGCCGCTGCAGGCGCAATACTCCCAGGCGGTCGAGCACTTTCGATCCGCGGTGTTATGCAGCAGTACATCCCGGGCGCCGATTCAGCGGAGAACCAGGCGATGGCAGACAGAACTGTCGTCGCTCGCGTCATTCTGTTTCAATCGGAGAAAGTTCGACGAGGCCACCAGCTTGAACAAGAGGCTCATGCGGATCTCCGAGGCGATCGGGAAGGCTAGGCAGAACGTCGGGATGAAGCCGGACGAGCCGGTCCAACCAAGAGCGGAAAGGCGTCCGGCAGGAACTGCGCGCGAAGTATCTGCCGGTGGTGCAGGAGGGCCTCGACGATCTGGACAGGGCCGTGGCAATCGATGCGGAGTGCGACGTCAAGGCGGACCTGGAAGATCGCGGGAAGTTATCGGGACGACAGAGCGAAGGCGGATGCATGGTTCCAAAAGGTAATCGATGTCCGGAAGGCCAAGGCCTCGCGCAAGCCGTGAGCCAAGCAGGGACCCTGCGCGAGCGGCTGGCGGCCATCACGTATACGGGCGCGATCAGCGACATCCTGGATGAGATGGGGCTGCGCGAACAGGTTCTGCCGCATGAGATCCGGCCGATCCGGCCCGGTCAGGTCGTGGCTGGGCGCGCGCTGACGGTGCTGGGGGAGCCGGTGGCGGGTCTGACGCGGGACGATTACTTCGTGCCGTTTCTGACGATGCTGGGGTCGATCGAGGCGGGCGATGTCGTCGTGATCCAGGCGAACGACTGCGCGGTGGCGCACTTCGGCGAGCTATCGGCGGAGACGGCCATAGCGCGCGGCGGTGCCGGGGTGGTGGTGGACGGCGGAGTGCGGGATGTGGAGTACCTGTTGAAGCTGGGATTCCCGGCGTTTGCGCGGTATGCGACTCCGCGGGATATGGTGAGCCGCTGGCGGGTGGTGGACTGCAATGTGCCGATTACGATCGGGCGCACGCGAGTCTCGGCCGGGGACTATGTGTTGGGCGATCGGGATGGTGTGGCGATCGTTCCGCGGGAGGTGGCTGAAGAAGCCATCGGCAGGGCGGAGGAGGTCATCCGGGAGGAGAACCAAATTCGGACGGCTGTGGTGCAGGGAATGCACCCGGTAACGGCGTATGAGAAGTTCGGACGGTTTTAGGGGCAATACTATTCACTTTGGTGGGGCAGACCATCGTCTTTCGTGGTCTGCCGCCGCTGGCAGACGACACAAGCCGATCGTCTGCCCCACCGGAGCACCATTAAGTGAACAGTATTGGTTTTAGGGGGGAAGAGCGGGTCCTGGAGGACCCGCGCAGACCTGGAGGTCCGCCCCACTAAACATTAGAATTCGCCGGGGCGGTAGGTGCGGCGCAAGGCCGGGAATGCGGCCACCGGCGGCGGAGGGGCCGGCCGGTCCACCGGCCTCTCCAGCACCAGCGACCGCAAATTGGGGATAGGCAAGTTATTGGCGCGGCTGGGCTTCTCGGTGGGCTGCGCGTGTCCCGCGGTGAGGTTCTTCAGGCCGAATAGCGCCAATTCGAAGCGGTCCTTTACGCCCACCTTCTGGAACAGACGGGACAAATAAACCTTGACGGTGCCTTCGGAGATCTGCAGGGTGGAGGCGATCTCCTTATTCTTCAGGCCGTGGGACAGGAGCGTGATCAACTGTCCTTCGCGCTGGCTCAACACTACCCGCTTGGCGGCCAGGAAACTGTCGGTCAGGGCCTTTTCGAACCAGAGTTCGCCTTCGTTGACCTTTTGCAGGCACTTGACCTGCAGGTCGGCGGACAAGGTCTTGCGCAGGATGCCGCGCACCCCCAGGCCCATGGCTTGAAACGCGAGCTCGGTGGAAATGGAGTTGACCCACAACACGAGTTTGGATTCCTGCACCACGCGTTTGATGTCGCTGAGAACGCCGAACGTGACTTCCGGCGTCAGGTCCAGGAGGAGGATATCGGGGGCGTCGGTTTGCAACCGCTCCAGCAATTCCGGTATTCCGGAGTACGAGCACTCCAGTTGGAACCGGCCCGTGGCTGTCAGAACCGCCTCCAAACCCTTAGCCAGGATAGGTTGATCGCTATATAAGTAAACGCGCGTCATCCGTTTGCTCCTTAATTGCACCGGCATGCCGCCGGCGCGTATCACCTTTGTTAGGGGTCGCCTGAATATGAATTGTTACTTTGAGAAGGGCTATTTGTCAATTGAAATCGACAAAAAGTTTGAGATTTTTTTCAGGGCCGGGCCGGCGCGCCCAGAATTAGCTCAGGAAGGCATCAGACAAGGATTCCAGCGGCTCTGCGCATGCTTTTATAGCGTTTGGGAATTAGAATATCGCCTTAAATTGATAACCGTACGCTATCGTTAGTTAGCTTAAACAGAACTGGCCAGGGCAGGCGGGAGCGCAGGGCGGCTTTCTTATGGCAACCGGATGCAGTTAACTTCGGAAAGCAGATAGTTATCTCCTATTGACGGTCTTGCGCAGCCGCGCCCCGGCGGTCTAAAGTCGCATCGTGTACCCGGAAAACATTTGCAGGATGAATCGCCGCAGCAGCACGCGCGTCGCGGTACGGCTGGCGTGCCACGTAGTTTGGCTGCAGGGCGGGGAACCGAGCGTCATGTTCACGGAGAATATCAGCCGGGACGGCATGTTGTTGCGGTGGGAAGACTTGATTGGGCGTCTGCCGAGCGTCGGCGAGATGCTGATCGTAGAAGTGGAGTTGCCGGAACGGGAAGGTTTCGAGCGCCGCTGCATAAGCTGCCAGACCACGGTAGCGCGGGTACATGCGGAGCCGGACGCCGCGCTGGTCTGGGTGGGACTGCGGATTCATGCCATGGAGTTTCGCGTGGCGCAGGGTGCGCCGAAACATCGCGAGCCGGTCAGCCAAAAAGGGTACGGGAGCCGGATGTACTAGAGCCGACCATGTCCAACACCAAAACCAACCCGGTGCTGCGAATTCTGCCGTCGATGGCGGACTTCGCGTTTCTGATGCCATTGATCTTCATCTTCATGGGCATGCACGGCGCCAAGACTCTGTTGGGCGATGGGGACACGGGATGGCATGTGCGCACCGGCGAGTGGATCCTGAGCCACGGCCGGGTGCCGGACAAGGATTTGTTTTCGTATACCCGGACGGGCCACACGTGGTTCGCGTGGGAATGGTTGTGGGACGTCATCTTCGCCTGGCTGCATCAGCATTGGGGGCTGGCGGCGGTGGTGGTGGGAAGCGCCCTGGTCATTTGCCTGACTTCCACCGTAGTGTTCCGGCTGACGTTCCGCAAGAGCGGGAATCCGCTGATCGCCATGGCGCTCACTTTCCTGGTGATGGCCAGCTCTTCGATTCATTTTCTGGCGCGGCCACACCTGGTCACGCTGCTGTTCACGGTGGTGTTCTATACCATCCTGGAGCGGGCGCGGGAAAACCGCAGCGCGCGGCTGTTGTGGTGGCTTCCGGTCTTGACGGTGTTGTGGACCAATCTGCATGGCGGGTGGTTCCTGGGGGTGGTCCTGATCGGCGTGTATGGCGCCGGCGAGCTGGCCAGCGGACTGTTCGATGGCGTGCCGGGGGCATGGCCGGCGGCGGTGAAGCGCACGCTGCCTTATGCGGGGATCGCTTCGCTGTGCCTGGCGGCCAGCCTGGTGGGGCCCTACACGTATCACCTGCACGTGCATATTTGGGAGTACCTGACGGATTCGTTCCAGCGCGAGCACATCCAGGAGATGCTGCCCATCAGTTTCCAGAATCCGGCTGCGCGCTATTTCGAGATTCTGCTGTTGGTGGGCGGGGGAGCCTGCGTGTGGCATGCGCGCCGCAAACGTTTCACGGAGTGCCTGCTGCTGGTGTTTTTTGCGCACGTGGGGCTGATGGCCGCGCGCAACGTTCCGATTTTCGGAATTGTCGCGGCGCCAATTGTGGCGCTCGCGGTGGTGGAGTGGTTCCAAACGCTGGAGGACGCGCCGGTATCCGGATGGCTGCGGCGCCTGGCGCTGGCGCTGCACGGCACGGGCGATTCGATTGGCGAAATGGAGGGCCAGTGGCGCACCCACCTGGTCAGTTTTGGCGCGGTGGCGCTGCTCACGGCCATCTTTTATGCCCCATCGCCTCCGCCGAATTTCCGCGCGCGGTTCGACGCCAAGGAGTTTCCGGCGAAGGCGGTCGCCAGCCTGGGGGACACGGCAGCGACGAGCCGGATCTTCACCTCCGACCAGTGGGGCGATTTTCTGATCTACAAACTGTATCCCAAGAGCCAGGTGTTTATCGACGGGCGCAGCGATTTTTACGGTTCGCGATTCGTTGGAAAGTACCTGGACATTGTAAACGTCAAGTACACCTGGCAGCGCCAATTGAACGAGTACGGCGTGGACACCGTTCTGCTGCCGACCGATGCGGCGCTGGCCGGCGCACTCAAGGAATCGAGCCGATGGCACGTAGTTTACGACGACGGCGATGCCATCGTATTCCGGACGGGCGCGCGTCCGGAAAGCCCAGTTTTTTCCGCCGCTAGCGGTGGGAAAGATCGTGATCGCAAGGTCACGAAAACCCAAACCAGTGATCGGACGATCACCAAAACTAAAACTTAGGAGATGAACGAACAATGACGACGTTATTGCGCAACCTGTGGAACGACGATCAAGGCCAGGACCTGATCGAGTATACGCTGCTTATGGCATTCGTGGCGCTGGCATCGGCGGCCCTTTTTATCAACGCGGGCAGCAGTGTCAGCAAGATCTGGAGTTCGGCCAACACCCAACTGAGCACGGCGGCCGCCTCCGCTTCGAGCTAGAGCCAACGGCGCCAGGGGCGCCCATACAAGGGCGCTCCTGGTGTTTTTGAGGACAACGGCAGAGAGGGCGGCCGCGCGAAGAGCGGGTCCTGGAGGTCCGCCCCACGGCTGACAAAAGGAATTGAGGAATTAAATGAACCAACGATTCATCTCGGTATTGATCTTCGCTTTTGTGGTGGCCGGCTGCGCCAGTCTGCTGCTTTACAGGCTGACTACCAATCACGGTAGCGCCCAGGCCGCGCCCGCGACGACCAAAGCGCTGGTGGCGTCGCGAAATCTCGAGTTGGGCGTGATCATCAAGGATTCGGACGTGAAAGATACGCCCTGGCTCGGATCGCTGCCCGCCACTGCCGTGCTGAAGCGGGAAGACATTATCGGGCGGGGCGTGACCACCACCATCTACGACGGGGAGCCGATCCTGGAGAACCGGCTGGCGCCGAAGGGCGCGGGCGGGGGTCTGGCGGCCATGATTCCGTCGGGCATGCGGGCGGTGGCGGTGCGCGTCAACGATGTAGTCGGGGTGGCCGGATTCGTGGTTCCCGGCATGCGTGTGGACGTGCTGATCTCGGGCAATCCGCCGAGTGCCAACAGCGCCAGCCAGGGCAGCCTGACGCGCACGCTGCTACAGAATATCGAAGTGTTGTCCGCCGGACAGGACTTCAAGAAAGATAACGAAGGCAAGCCGCTTGGGGTAGGTGTAGTGAACCTGCTGGTGACGCCGGAGCAGGCCGAGATGCTGAGCCTGGCGAGCAACCAGACCACCATCCAACTGGTGCTGCGGAATCCGCTGGACACGCAGATGGCCAAGACGCCGGGCACCGCGGTGGTGGAGCTGTTCGCCATCAACGGTCCCAAGAAGCGCCCCGAACTGGCGAAAGTGTATGTGCGGGCGCCGAAGCCCGCGCCGCCGCCACCAGCGCCGGTGGAGGTAAGGCCGGCGCCGCCGGTGAGGCAGTCGTTCGTCATGGAAGTCATCAACGGCGGCAAGCGTAGCGAAACAAAATTCGAAACGACCCCGGAGGTCAAATAACATGTCACGCAAACGCACATTTCATCGTCTGGCAGCCGCGACCGGCGTGCTATGGGCGCTGGCCGGCTGGCCGGCCGCGCTCACCGCCGTCGAACTGCAAGGTCAGAATGTGCCGCTGGTGGTGACCGTCGGCAAGTCGCTGGTGCTCGACAATGCCATGAATATTCAGCGCATCTCGCTGGCCAACGGCGATCTGGCCGAAGCGGTGGCGGTGAATCCGCGGGAAGTGCTGATCAATGGAAAAGCGCCAGGCGAGACTTCGCTGGTGATCTGGCAGCAGGGCGGACCGCGATTATTATTCGACCTCGCGGTGCGGCCCAGCACCACCCGGCTGGAAGAGGTGCGGGGGCAACTGGCCAAGGAACTGCCAGGGCAAGACGTCAGCGTTTACCTGGAGGGCGACAGCGTGTTTGTGCACGGCACGGCCAAGGATATGGTGAGCGCCGACCGGGCCGCGGCCATGGCTGCCACGCTGGGCAAGGTGACCAACCTCTTGCAGGTGACTACGCCGGTGGAAGAGCCGCAGATTCTGATCAAAGTGCGCTTCGTGGACGTGGATCGGAGCATCAGCTCGCAGCTTGGCTTCAATTTGTTCAGTACGGGCGCCACCCGCACCATTGGCGGAGTGACTACCCAGCAGTATTCGCCGCCCTTAGTTCAAATCCCGTCGCCGGGGAGCCCGGTTACCGCCACGTTATCGAATGCGCTGAATCTTTTCCTGTACCGCCCGGACCTGAACCTGGGCGCCACCATTGAGGCGCTGGAAGCCAAGAACCTGCTGCAGATTCTGGCGGAGCCGAACGTCCTGGCGATGAACGGCAAGGCGGCCAGCTTTATATCGGGAGGCGAGTTTCCCGTCCCGGTGGTGCAGGGCGGGTCCAATATTGGCGCGGTGACCATCCAGTTCCGGGAATTCGGCGTGAGGTTGAATTTCCTGCCCACCATCACGCCGCGCGGCACGATCCGGCTGCAGGTGGCGCCGGAAGTGAGCACGCTGGATTATAGCAATGGGATCGTGCTGAATGGATTCACAGTCCCCGCGCTGGACACGCGCAAGGTGCAGACCGAAATCGAGTTGGAGAATGGCCAGACCTTCGCTATTGCGGGACTGCTGGACAACCGCTTTAACGAGACCTTGGACAAGATTCCGGGAATCGGGAATATTCCGCTGCTGGGCAAGCTGTTCCAGAGCCGGACACTCAGTAAGAGCAACTCGGAGCTGCTGATCATGGTGACGCCGGAACTGGTACGTCCCATACCGGCGGGTCAAGCGCGGCCCGACATACCGATGATCAAGCCTTTCCTGAAGGACACGCTGAAGGACGCGCCGCGCAATCCGGGAATCGAAACCACCGGGCCGGTGCCGGTGAAACCGCAGCGCGAGACGATCCCGATGGAGGAGTTGCAGGAACTGGAGAAAAAGGAGCAAGGTGCGGTGCCCGGAACCGGGCAGCCGACGCTGCTGCTCCCCTTGATGATGAATCCGGCGGGTGGCGCAGCCACTCCGCAAACGCCAACGGCTCCCGTGCCGGGCACCGGAGCCAGCGGCGGAAGCAGCGCGCCGGCGGCCACGGGAACAGGCACAGGGCACTAACACTATGTATTCGCTGACGCTAGGTCTGGCGATCGAAACCAAGCAGCTTTGGGACGAAGTGCAGGCTTGCCTGCCGGCGTTGCCTTTGCGCCCGGTCATCGAGCACCAGGATATGTCCAGCATGGGCTCGTTCCTAGAGCGGCTGGAACGGTTGCGCCCGGAAGTCGTGCTGCTGGACGTGGCAGCGGCGAAGGAGCCGCTCAGCGAATTGATCCCCATGGTGCGGGCCAAGGCGCCGGACGCCACCATCGTGGCCCTGCACACCACAGCCGATCCGGACGCCATCCTGACCGCCATGCGCTCCGGGGTGAACGAGTATGTCTATCCGCCGCTGGAAGGGGCGTTACGGGAAGCCCTGGAGCGCCGCTCGACGGACGGACGCCGGCACAGCGGAATGCGCTGGGGCGGGCGCACCGTCGGATTCTTCTCCTCCAAGGGCGGATGCGGCGCCACCACGATCGTGTGCCACCTGGCCGTGGAACTGGGGCGGACTGGCCAGAAAGTATTGCTGGCGGACCTGGATCTGGACGCCGGGCTGATCGGTTTTCTGACCAAGGCCAAGCCCGGCTACTCCATCCTGGACGCCGTCAACAACCTGCACCGCATGGATGTGAGTTATTGGAAGGCACTGGTATCCAACGGCATTCCGGGAGTGGAAATCATCGCGGCGCCGGCAGCCACGGCGGATAAGACCTATCCGCGGCAGGAGCAGTTGCGGCAACTGTTCAGCTTCCTGCGATCGTGCTACGACTTCACCCTGGTCGACCTGGGGCGCAGCCTGACCCGGGTGGGGGTGGCGGCCCTGGAAGAGATGGATGAGGCTTACCTGGTGAGCACGCTGGAGGTTCCGGCGCTGCACCAAGCCAAGCAAGTGCTGCAGATCCTGATGGACGCCGGTTATGGCAAGGACCGCTTAAGATTGATCCTGAACCGCGTGCCGAAGCGCTCGGAACTGGCGCCCGGCGAGATTGAAAAAATCTTGGGACTGCCGGTATACGCAGTGCTGCCCAGCAGCTATCCGGAGTTGCACGAGTGCTATTCGATGGGCAAGCTGCTGCCGGAGCGGAGTTTCCTCGGGAAACAAATCCGCGAACTGGCCATGCGCATGGCGGGCACGGACGATCCGCAAACGAAGAAGAACAAGTTTTCGTCGTTTGCGGAGAAGCTGGGACTGTAAGCTCGAGGAGAGTGAAAACGTGGCTACCACGACAAACGGATCGCTAACTAAGAACGGCGAGCGGGAAGCGGGCTGGGTCGGCCGGCTGTTTACCCAGGATCGCGCAGCCCTGGAGCACCAGGAACTGAAATTCGCGCTGCACCGCAAGCTGCTGGACCGCATCAATCTGGAGGCGCTGGCGTCGCTGGGCGGGGAGCGGGTGCGCACGGAAGTACGCGGCGCGGTGGCCAAGCTGCTGGAGGAAGAGAAGACGCCTCTCAGCCTGCTGGAAAAAGAGCGGGTGGTGGAGGAAGTTCTGGACGAGGTCTTCGGGCTGGGTCCGCTGGAGCCGTTACTGCAGGATCCCACGGTCTCGGATATCCTGGTGACCACGCCGCGGCTGGTTTACGTGGAGCGCAACGGCAAACTGTTTCGCACGCCGGTGGAATTCAAGGACAACGCGCACCTGTTGCGGATCATCGAAAAGATCGTATCGAGAGTGGGACGGCGCGTGGACGAATCCTCGCCGCTGGTGGATGCGCGGCTGCCGGACGGATCGCGTGTAAACGCGGCCATTCCGCCGGTAGCGGTGGACGGACCGCTGCTCTCGATCCGTCGATTCGGAAAGAGCCTGATGCACGGCAAGGACCTGGTGACGCGGCTGACGCTCACCGACGGCATGCTGGAGCTGCTGCGAGCGGCGGTGCGGGCGCGCTTGAACATTTTGATTTGCGGCGGCACGGGCGCCGGCAAGACCACGCTGCTGAACGTGCTGTCCAGCTACATTCCGGAAGACGAGCGCATCGTGACCATCGAAGACGCCGCCGAGCTGCGCTTGCAACAGACGCACGTGGCGCGCATGGAAACACGGCCGGCGAACGTGGAAGGGCAGGGCGCCATTCGCATCCGCGACCTGGTGATCAATGCCCTGCGTATGCGTCCCGACCGCATCATCGTGGGCGAGGTCCGCGGCGAGGAAGCGCTGGACATGCTGCAGGCCATGAACACGGGCCACGACGGCTCGCTGACCACGGTGCACTGCAACAACCCGCGCGACGCCATGTCGCGCCTGGAGGTGATGGTCGGCATGGGCAACGCCAATATGGGCGTGCGCGCCATCCGCCAGCAGATCTCCGCGGCGCTGGACGTGATCGTGCAAGTTTCGCGTTTCAGCGATGGAACCCGCCGTGTCACGCACATCACGGAGGTGACCGGCATGGAGGTGGAGACCATCACGTTGCAGGACATTTTTCTGTTCGAGAAGACCGGGGTGGCGGAAGACGGACGGGTGACTGGCCGTTTCCGCGCCACCGGTATCCGCCCGCGCGCTTACGAGCGGATCAAGGCGTGCGGGATCCAGTTGCCGACCTCGTTGTTCCAGACCGTGGTGGAGATCAATTAGCATATGTCGCTCACAATGGCAGGCCTAGCGGGCATTTTCTTCCTGGTCTTCGCGCTGATCATGGCGATTGCGGTGTTTGGCTTTCTGTACCGGCAACAGCGCCGGCAGAAGGTGGTGAAGGACATGCTGCAAACCGTCGTGGGCAATCGCCCGATGCCGGTGACCAAGCTGCTGAAAGACATGGTGACCGAGGTTTCGGGCTTCCAAAAGATCCTGAGATCGGTGAACCTCTCCGAGCACTTGCAAAGCTCGATCAAACAAGCGGGACTTACGTGGACGCCCTCGGTTCTGTTCATGGCGACGGTGGGCGCGGCGGTGCCCGGGTTTCTGATCGGGCTGCGCTTTCCTTTTATCATCAATGAGGTTCTGACCTGTCTCGCGCTGGGGGTGGCCACGGCGTCGCTGCCCTACGTGTACGTGCGGAAGAAGCGGACAAAGCGGCTGGCGGCGCTCGAAGAGCAGTTCCCCGATGCGCTGGACTTCATCGCCCGCTCGGTGCGCGCCGGGCATGCCTTCATGATCAGCCTCTCGATGGTAGGCGATCACGTGCCGGAACCGCTGTCGACGGAGTTGCGCACGGTCTTTAACGAAGCCAATCTGGGAGCGCCTCTGGGCAACGCTCTGACGAATCTGACGACACGCGTGCCGTTGTTGGATTTCAGGTTTTTCTCTTCGACGGTGATGTTGCAGCGCCAGACGGGAGGCAACCTCAACGAGATTCTAGGCCGCCTGGCGCACGTTATCCGGGAGCGTTTCCGGCTGAAAGGCGAAGTGAAATCGGCCAGCGCGCACGGCAGGCTGACGGCCGGCATCCTGACGGTCCTGCCCCTGCTGACGGCGGCCGCTCTGTTGGCGGTGGCACCCGGCTATCTGCAAGGGATGGCGAAAGACTCGGACGGAAAGTACATGATCGTGGCCGCCGGCGTCATGGTGCTGGTCGGCAATTACTTCATCCGGCGGATCATCAAGATCAAGGTATAACGATGTCCATTTATCTGATCATCGCGTTCTTCATGGTGCTGACGGTGGCCATCGCGGCCTTCGGTTACCAGCGTTACGCCCGGCCAGGGCAGGTGTACGAGCGGCTCGGCGAGCCGGTGATCGAGTCCCCCACGGCCGGGTCGCCGGTAGAGAGCGAAGCGCGAAAGCAGCGGGAGTTCAAGATCATCCAGCGGGTCGGCGACTTGATGCCGGTGTCTTCGGACGAAAGCTCGATGACGCGGAGGATGCTGACGCACGCCGGTTTCCGCTCGGACAACGCGGTCAAAATCTATTACGGCATCCGGCTGCTAAGCACCGCCGGGATGGCACTCGTGGGCTTGACGCTGCGCAATGTGGTGAGCGCTAACCCGTCGATGCACGTGGTCTTTCCGCTGGGTATGGCGCTGGGCGGGTTCATCCTGCCGAACTTCCTGCTGGAAAAGAAGGTCAAGAAACGCCTGGAGATCTTGAAGCTGGCGTTGCCGGACGCCCTGGACTTGATGGTGATCGCGGTGGAAGCGGGGCTGGGCCTGGACCAGGCCATTCAATACGTGGCCACGGAGCTGCGCAATGCACATAAGGAACTCACCGAAGAATTTGTGCTGACCAATCTGGAGATCCGGGCCGGCCAGCGGCGCATTGACGCGCTGAAGAACCTGGGCGAGCGCGCCGGAGAGCCTGAGTTGAAAAAGCTGACGGCCATCCTGATCCAGAACGACCGGTTCGGCACGAGCATCGCGGAGTCTCTGCGGCAGCACTCCGACTACATGCGCGTGAGGCGCCGGCAGGAAGCGGAGGAGCGCGCGGCGAAAGTGGGTGTGAAGCTGGTGTTCCCCATCTTCTTCTTTATTCTGCCCGCCATGATGCTGGTATGCGCCGGGCCGGGCGTGCTGGCGGTGTGCAAGTATCTGCTGCCGCTGATGAAGGGTTTCTAACGGCGCCTGTGGCGCCGGGGAAAGAGCTTTGGAGCAAGAGTCACTTTAGAAGAAAGGAGACAAGGTCATGAATACAACCATTCAGATTCTGGTCTGGGTTGCGGCCGGTGTCGTGCTTTTGTTGTTGTTGCAACGTCGCCGCCGCCGCAAAGTGATGCGGTAGTTTGCAAGTCCCGGGTACGTGTGTTTGCTGGCTCGCAAGCATTTTAGCGCGGGGTGGCGCTAACCCGTAGCGCCCCCGCGCTGCTAACCAAGCTTCTTGGAAGGATTGGCGATTTTGGAGATCGATCGCGGCGCGCTGGAGAACATCCAGGCGGCTCAAAATCCGGATGGCGGGTGGCCCTATCACAAGGGAAGCTCGTGGACCGAACCGACCGTCTATGCGCTGCTGGCGTACCAGGCCCGCCGCACAGCGGCGCAGCGCAGCGCTGCAGCCGCCTCGTGGCTGGGCGCGGCACAGCAGCCCGATGGCGGATGGACGCCGCGCCGTGCGGTCGATCAGAGCACGTGGGTGACGGCGCTGGTGGCGTTGTTGCCGCCGGCGACGATCGGGGCCGGGCGGCACGCGCGCGCCGTGAAGTGGCTGGTGGATCAAAGCGGGATGGAGTCTTCGCTGGTTTTCCGTCTGACCAGCTTTCTGCGCGATGGCAAGCTGCCGGACGGCTCGGATGTGAGCGGCTGGCCCTGGTTTCCGGGCACGGCGGCGTGGGTGACGCCGACCTGTCTGGGCATCCTGGCGTTGAGAAAGTGCTACTGGCGGCGGCCCTCCACCGATTTGCGGGAGCGCATCGACAAAGCCCAGGCTTTTCTGCTTTCGCGCCGGTGCGCCGACGGTGGATGGAATCACGGCTCGGCGCGCGCCCTGGGGTACGACGTGGGTTCCTATCCGGAGACTACCGGGCAGGCCCTGTTGGCGCTGGCGGGCACGCACCCGGCGAAGTTGGAAGCGAGTTTTCGCCAGGCGCAGCGGTTTTTGCGGGAGCAGCGGTCTTCGGAGGGAGCCGCCTGGTTACGGCTCGGGTTGCTGGCTCACCAGCAACTGGCCGCTGCTCCCTTTTTTACGATGCCTTGCCGCACGGTGCCGGACACCGCGCTGACGGTGCTCGCGGCGGCGGCGGAGCAAGGCTACAACGTGTTTCTGGAGTAGCTGAAAGCTGAGAGCTGAATGAGACGGCGCGAGTTTCTAATAGGATCGGCGGCGCTAGGGTTGGCGGGTTGCCGGCGGACGGACGCGCCGCGCTCTCGCGCGATCGTGCAAGTCACGCGCGCGGCCGCTTATTCGCAGGACCTCTACGACACCATGCGCCGCGTGCTGGCGGCGCACCAGCTCAACGTGCGCGGCCGCCGGGTGGTGTTGAAGCCCAACCTGGTGGAGTTCGAACCCGGAAGCGTCATCAACACGCATCCCATGCTGGTGCATGCGACGCTGGAAGCCTTCCGGGAAATGGGCGCATCGGTGGCCATCGCGGAGGGGCCCGGCCATCGCCGGTCGACGCTCGACCTGGCGGACGCCGCCGGATACTTCCAGACGATTCCGGGGTTCGAAGAGATCTTCACCGACCTGAATCTGGACGAACTCTCGCCCGTCCGGCTGCCGCATCCGGTGTCACGGCTGCGTTCGCTCTACCTGCCGCACACGGTGCTGGGGAGCGACCTGCTGGTCTCCATGCCCAAGATGAAGACGCACCACTGGGCGGGCGCCACGCTCTCGATGAAGAACCTGTTCGGCATCGTCCCGGGCGGAGTGTACGGCTGGCCCAAGAATGTGCTGCACTGGGCCGGCATCCACCAGAGCATCGCCGACCTGCACTCGCTGTTTCCGAAGCATTTCGCGATTGTGGATGGGATCGTGGGGATGGACGGCAACGGACCGATTCAGGGGCGGCCCAAGGCGGCGGGCGTGATCGTATCCGGGCACGACCCGGTGGCGGTGGACGCCACCTGCTGCCGGATCATGCAGATTGAGCCGTCGCGCATTGGGTACCTAACTCTGGCGGGGGGCTTAGAAGGAATTGCAGAGGAAAATATTCAGCAAATAGGAGAAAAGCCGGATTCCGTTGCAACGCGGTTTGAATTGATAATGGAGTTGCGCGGCCTGCGGAGGGAGAAGGTTTGAAAATCCAGGGAAGAACCCGCGGGTCTGGAGACCCGCCGGGCCCAGAGGGCACCCCGTGGACGCCCGCCCTACAGGGAATCGCCCTGTCGGTGCTGTTGCTGGTGCCTTGTTTCTGGCAGGTGCGGATCCAGGCCGGCG
>OBLW0100002342.1_pt1 | contig 15331 bp, 12 predicted proteins | sample 1520161 | NCBI WGS metagenome assembly OBLW01 (sample SAMEA3539309, study PRJEB22396) | soil metagenome | biome: tundra; feature: field; material: soil | place: USA | collected 2010-05 | depth 0.15 m
ATGGAGCTGCCCGAACGTACCGAGAGCATCATCGCCAGCCACGACTGGCTGACCCGAGGAGAGGCCGCCAGCTGACCCGTTGGGCCCCGCTCGGTGTCCCACGTGACGGACGCGGGCGGAAATCGGCACCGGGCAGGCTTACGGGACACCACCTCTGGGCCGCCCCGGTCTGGTCACACTTCGAACGACTGGCCCGTTGCCAGGCGCCGCTTCAAGGGCGTGAATCTCTATTTGTCTGCAAGTAGTCTCGGGCGGGTCAGTTCCTCCAGCAGCTCGAGCACGTGTCGGTAGGACTCACCGGCCGCTCGGGTCATCCCCAGCTCGCACGTGCGGTTGCACGAGGCGTGCGCCGTGGCACCCATGGCCGCCACGTCGGCGGCCTCGGCCTCGGTCGCGGACGCGGTGAGCTCGGGGTGCAGCATCCCGCGGTCGCCGGCAAAGGCGCAGCAGCCCGTGTTCTCGGGGATCAGCACGCGTTCGGCCACCCCGCGGGCGACCTCCGTCAGGCTGGCGTTGATGCCGAGCCGGGTGGACGAGCAAGTGGGGTGCAGGGCCAGGGACTCGAGCTTGGTGTATTCCGGTAGGGACGGCAGGATGTGCGTCAGCGCGAACTCGATCGAGTCGATGATCGTCATCGGCTTGTCGCTGGGGTCGGTCTCGATCGTGTGTCGCAGACCTTCGGTGCACGACGAGGCGTCGCACACAATGGGCAGCTCGCCGTTGCGGGTCGCCTTGCGAAGTGCCGCCAGTGTCTTCGCATGCATGGTGGCCTCACCGGCCTCGAGCCCCTTGGAGGACCACGGCGTGCCACAGCACAGCTTGTCGATCCCCGGCGGCACGAGCAGCGTGATGCCCGCACGTGCGCAGAGCATCTCGAAGCTCTTCTGGATGCCCAGCGAAGAATCGACGGCCGGTCCGAACATCGTCCCGACGCACGCCGGGAAGTAGACCGCATGCGGCTTGCCCGTCGGCGCCGGGCGCCTGCGGGCACTGCCGCCGCCCGGAAGCTCGGCCGAGTAGAGCGGCAGGATGTCGGGCCCGAGCACCATGCGCCCGAGCTTGTTCGGGGCGAGCACGACGCTGATCGGAACCTTGCGGACCCCGGTGAGCGCGAGGCTGGCGCCCTTGGTGACGACGCTCCAGTGCTTCGCCGCGGTGCCCCAGACCCCGTTGACCGCCGGGCCGGCGTTGCCCTTTCGGAACCGCTTGACCAGGGTTGCGGTGTTGATGTCCACCGGGCAGGCCAGCTGGCACAGGCCGTCGACCGCGCAGGTGTCAACCGAGCCGTACTCGTAGTCCTTCTCGAGCTCGGCCACAAGGGCGTCGTCGCCGTCCAGCTTGGCCTGTTCGAGGGAGCGCAGCGTGACGATCCGCTGGCGCGGGGTGAGGGTGAGATTTCGGCTGGGGCAGACGGGTTCGCAGTACCCGCACGAGACGCAGCGGTCCACCTCCTCTGCCACCGGCAGCGCGGTCTTGATGTGACGCAGGTGCGCCTTCGGGTCGTCGTCCATCAGCACACCGGGATTGAGCATCCCGACGGGATCGAAGAGCCGCTTGACCTCGCGCATGACGTCATACAGCTCGTCGCCGTACTGACGGCGCACATACGGGGCCATCACCCGTCCCGTCCCGTGCTCGGCCTTCAGGGAGCCGCCCTCGCCCAGGACCACGTCCACCATGTCCTCGGTGAACGCGCTGTAGCGGTCCAGCTGCTCCGTGCCGGTGAAGCTATCCGTGAGCATGAAGTGGATGTTGCCGTCCTTGGCGTGACCGAAGATCACGCTGTTGCTGTACTTGTAGCTGTCGAAGAGCTTGATCAGCTCGATGCAGGTCCGGCCGAGTACGGGCACTGGCACGACGACGTCCTCGAGCAACGCCGTGGTGCCCTGCCTGCGCGCTCCGGCCACCGCGGCATACAGACCCTTGCGCAGGTGCCACAGCTGGGCCCGCGCAGCGGCATCGGCGCTGAAGGCAGCCGGTGCGCTGAGCGGCAGGCTGTCGCCCAGCTTGACCCCGACGCGCTCCAGCTCGGTCAGCCGATTCGCGCTGTCCGCGTGGTACTCGACCAGGAGGGCGGCGTGGTCCCGCACCGCGAGGTCGAGGATGAGCTGTGGAGTGCCCGGGAGTGCCTGGCCCACCTTCAGGGACAGTGCGTCCATCAGCTCCAGGGTGGCCGCTCCCGTCTCCACGAGAGCCGGAAGTGCGGTGTTGGCCGCCTCCAGGTCCGCGAAGATGAGCAGACCGGTCGTCACGTGGGTGAGCAGCGGGATCGTCCGGAATACTGCCTCCGCCACGAAGCCGAGCGTGCCCTCGCTGCCCACGATCAGGTGGGCCAGGATGTCCGACGGCCGCTCGAAGTCCAGCAAGGAGTTGATGCCATACCCCATGGTGTTCTTCATGGAGAACTGGTGCTCGATGGTCGCCACCGAGGCGGGATTGCCACGGACGCGGCGGGAGAGCCGCAGCAGGCCCTCGTGCAGCTCGGGCGCGAGGGTCCGCAGGCGCTCATCGGCGTCAGGCGCCCCGGTGTCGATCACGGTGCCGCTGGGCAGCACGGCGGTCAGGGACTCCAGCGTCTTGTAGGTGTTGTCCACGGTGCCGCAGGCCATGCCGGACGAGTTGTTGGCCACCACCCCACCAATGGTGCAGGCACCCTCGCTGGCCGGGTCCGGTCCAAACTTGCGGCCGTAGGGAGCGAGCCGCGCGTTCAGCGCGCGCACCGTGACGCCGGGCTGGACCCGGACGCGGGCGCCGTGGTCGAGCACTTCGATGCTCTTGAAGTTACGGCGAACGTCCACCAGGACCCCGTCCGTGAGGGCCTGGCCGCTGAGGCTGGTGCCGCCCGCGCGGAACGTGAGCGGCACCCCCTGAGTGGCGCTGGCGCGCAGCAGCTGGCCCACCTCGTCGGCATTGCCCGCGACCACCACTGCCTGCGGGATCAGGAGGAAGTGCGAGGCGTCATGGGCATTGGCGTGGATGTCCAGAGCACGGGTCTTGACCTGTGCCGGGTCCGCCACTGCGGCACGCAGCGCGCCGAGCATGCTGGCGGGCGAGGACATCACGTCCAAACGATGACTGAGCACACGATCGAATGGGTGAGTGGCTTGAACACAAGGTCTCCCGTCGGGCGTTTCTGTTGCGTTGTTCGTTTCTGTTGCGTTGTTGTGACAGCGCGCCGAGCACCTCACCCGCGTGTTGTCAATTCCAGGTCCGGCTGAAGTCCACATTGTGCTGATGCGCCGTCGTCAGGTCGTTGCCGAGAAACGTGGACAATTTGGGACTTCTTCCACTATCGTCCCCTCAACAATGTGGCAGACCATATACCGGAGAGGCAATAAGTACCACCCCATTCCTTCCACAGAAGGTGTCCCATGTATCGCCCAGTTCTTGATTCCGTAGGCGGATCGCTGGCACTCACAGCGCTCGTGGCCATGTTGCCGTTGCTCACGCTGTTCGTCCTGCTCGGGGTGCTGCGGATGGCAGCCTGGAAGGCGGCGGTTGTGTCGCTTGTGATCTCCCTGCTGGTGGCCGTCGTCGCGTACTCGATGCCGGTTGGTCAAGCCATCATGGCGGGCGTCGAGGGTGCCGCCTTCGGGGTTTTCCCGATCATGTGGATCGTCATCAATGGGATCTGGGTCTACAACATGACCGTGGTGACGGGGCACTCCGACGTCCTGCGGCGGTCATTTGCCAAGGTGAGTGACGACCAACGGATCCAGGCGATCATCGTCGCCTTCTGCTTCGGTGCACTACTCGAGGCGCTGGCCGGCTTCGGCACCCCTGTGGCCATCACCAGCGTCATGCTCATTGCCTTGGGATTCAAGCCGGCCAAGGCCGCGGTGGTCGCCTTGGTCGCGAACACCGCGCCGGTGGCCTTCGGTACCCTCGCGGTGCCAATCACCACGCTCGCCACGGTGACCGGCCTGCCCGAGCACGACCTGGCGCAGATCGTCGGACGGCAGACCCCGTTCCTTGCGCTCTTCGTCCCGATGGCCCTGGTCTTCGTGATCGACAAGGGGAGGGGAGTGCGCCAGACGCTCCCCGCGACGCTTACCTGTGGCATCACCTTCGCTGTCGCCCAGTTTGTCTGCTCCAACTTCGTGTCGACCCAGCTGACCGACATCGTCGCCTCGCTGGCGGCCGGGGCCTCTTTGGTCCTGTTGCTGCGGGTATGGCACCCGGCACTCGCCTACGTGGAGACGCCGGAGGCCGGCACCGTCGCGAGCTCTGGGGGAACGCCAGCCCTCGCTGGCGCTCGAGTCGGCGCTTCGGGTTCGGGTTCGGGTTCGACCGGACAGGGCAGCAGCCTGGCTGCCGGTGACAAGGGCCACCATGACAGCAGGGGCGAGGTCCTCAGGGCCTACGCGCCATACATCATCATCATCGCGGTTTTCAGCCTCGCCTCCCTGGTCACGCCCCTGAAGGACTTCCTGGCGGAACGCACGGTCGCCTTCCAGTGGCCGGGCCTGGACCTGCTGACCGCGAAGGGCAAGCCTTCGGCCCTGCCGACGTTCAACTTCAACTGGCTCGCTGCAGCGGGCACACTCCTGGTCATCTCCGGGCTGCTCTCGATCCCGTTCACAGGTATCTCCGGGGCCAAGGCGTTCAAGGCCTATCTCGGCACCTATAACCAGCTCAAGTTCGCGATCGTCACGGTCATGGCTGTCCTTGGACTGGCGTACGTCATGAACTCCTCGGGTCAGACGGCGACACTGGGCATCTGGATGGCCAGCATCGGCAGTGCCTTCGCGATCCTCTCCCCGGTCCTGGGTTGGTTGGGCGTGGCGGTTACCGGCTCGGACACCTCGTCGAACTCCCTGTTCGGTGCTTTGCAGGTCTCGGCAGCCAATCAGGTCGGGCTCAGCCCGACCCTGATGGCGGCAGCCAACTCCTCCGGAGGCGTGCTCGGCAAGATGGTTTCGCCGCAGAACCTCGCGATCGCTGCCGCTGCGGTGGGCATGTCCGGCAAGGAGGGCGAGATCTTCCGCAAGGTCATCGGATGGAGTCTGGGCCTTCTTCTCGTGATGTGCGTTCTGGTCTTCCTACAGTCAACACCCGTCCTTTCCTGGATGCTGCCCTAACGACCCATGGCTGGCTATCGGGCAAACACTGCGACCCGGCTCGCCGGGTGAGCATGGAGTGCAATCTTATGGTCTGATCAGAGCAATGGATTGACCATTTTGTAGAGTTTTCAACTGTCGAGTTCTCAGCAGGTACATCTTCTGATGGACCTTGGGGGTCACATGGCCGATCCGACCAGGAATCTGCCAGACGTGGCTGCCTCTGAGTCCATCCACGGCAGGCGGACCGATGAATGGGTGCCTGTGTCGCGCGTTCGGACCTACGAACTGGTGTTGGAATGCATAAGAGACACGGATCGTCACCGGCGCACTGCGCGCCGGCGAACGACTGTCGCCAGAGCGAGAGCTCGCGGAGCTGCTCGGGGTGAGCCGCCCGGCCGTGCGGGAAGCACTGCGCGTCCTTGAAGCACAGGGAGCCGTGCGGTCACAGGTCGGCAAAGGTCCCGACTCCGGTACGACGATCGATCGCGTGCCCAGCGACGCTATGGCTCGACTCCTGCGCCTGCACGTGGCCCTGGGGTCGTTCCCGATCGAGGACCTCGTCGACACGCGGGTGGCGCTCGAGAGAGCCAGCGTGGTCCTCGCCTGTCGCAACGCCCAGCGACAGGACCTTGCGCGTATGCGGGAAAGGCTCATGGCGATGGACGAACCGGAGATCGACCGGGAGACGTTCGACCAGCTCGATACGGGCTTCCACGTGGCGCTCGCCGGTGCAGGCGGCAACCACCTGATGTCGGATGTAACCCGCGCCATACGTGAGTCGGTGCGGATGCCAATCCTGGCCGCCATGACAGCCATGCCGGAGGCCGGGAAACAAGGCTGGCCCCGCATACGGGACGGCCTGCGAGCCGACCACCACGCAATCTTCAACGCCGTCGAGGCCAGTCAGGCCGACCACGCCGCCGACCGAACGGAGGCCCATATCCGCGCCTTCTCCGTCCGCATGACCACGGCAACATGACGGGTCCTTGGCGTCAGGGCATCCGCTCGTATGCCGGGAGGGTGAGAAACTCGGCGAAGTCGTCGGCGATCGCGACGTCCACGAAGGTGGCGCGCGCCTGCGCGTAGTCACCCGGCTGCCCGGGCAGCTTGGCGATCTCCTCGTCAACGATGCGCTCGACCAGCTCGCGGCTCACCACCTGGGCGGTGTCGGCGAGGACGATGTCGATGTGCAGCCACTGCCACACCTGCCAGCGCGAGATCTCCGCTGTGGCCGTGTCCTCCATGAGGTTGAAGATGGCCACCGCCGGTTCCGTGCAACCAGGACGCAAGGTACTGGATACCGACGCTGACGTTGTTGCGAAGCCCGGCCTCGGTCACCTCGCCGGGCGTCGCGGCGACGTCCAGCAGCTGTTCGGCGGTGACGTGAACGTCCTCGCGAAGCTTGTCGAGCTGGTTGGTTCGCCCTTCGAACACCGCGGTGAACGCCGCCTTTGCACACCTCAACCATGCCGGGGTGCGCGACCCACGATCCGTCGAACCCCGCACCGGCCTCGCGGGCCTTGTCCTCCTCGACCTTGCCGAAGGCAGCCTCGTTGACCACTGGGTCCCTGCTGGGAATCAAGGCGGCCATGCCACCGATGGCAAGTGCGCCACGCTTGTGGCAGGAGGCCACGAGCAGCTCGGAGTAGGCGTGCATGAAAGGCACCGTCATCGTGACCTGGGCGCGGTCCGGCAGCAGGAACTCCCGCCCGCGGGTCTGGAATTTCTTGATGACGCTGAAGATGTAGTCCCTGCGACCGGCGTTGAGCCCCGAGGAGTGCTCCCGCAGCTCGTAGAGGATCTCTTCCATCTCGAACGCGGCCGGGTAGGTCTCGATCAGGACCGTGGCAGGAATGGTGCCAGCAGGGATGCCGACGGCTTCCTGGGCATAGACGAACACGTCGTTCCAGAGCCGCGCCCCAAGATGGCTCTCCAGCTTGGCCAGATGGAAGTACGGGCCCCTTTAGCCGCGTCGATCTGTCGCTGGGCGCAGTGGAAGAAGTAGAGACCGAAGGCGACCAGGGCACCCGACATCGGCGCTCCGTCCACGACGATGTGTTTCTCGGGCAGGTGCCAGCCGCGCGGCCGCACGACGATCGTGGCGAGGTCCTCGCCGAGCGCATAGGACTTGCCCTCGGGCGAGGCGAAGTCGATGGTGCCGTCGAGGGAGTCGCGCAGGTTGAGCTGACCCACGACGACGTTGGCCCACGCGGGGGTGGACGCGTCCTCCATGTCGGCCAACCAGACCTTGGCGCCGCTGTTGAGGGCGTTGATGGTCATCTTGCGGTCGGTCGGTCCGGTGATCTCGACGCGACGGTCGACCAGGCCGGGCGCCGGTGAGGCAACCTGCCAGTCGGCGTCGCGGATCTTCTGTGTCTCGGGCAGGAAGTCGAGCGTGCCTCTGGCTGCCAGCTCCCGGTATCGGTCCTAGCGGGTCTGGAGCGGCTCCAGCCGACGAAGGTCAAAGGTCCGATGGAGATCAGCGAGGAGGCCGGTGCGGTGAGCACTTCGTCGAACCGCTGGCCGCTTCCGCCGGTGATCTGCACACCGTCGGGGCTCGTCATTAATGCTCCTCGCGTATTTGTTCCCGCACTCGAAAAGGGGGCTCCGCCGTCCCAGCGAGACTAGGGCAGGCGAGATGGACGAGGTCATTGGGGTTCTTCAGCAACGGTCATTTCTCCTCCGGTCAAGCCACGGGGCCACTTCGTTTGGCGGGATGGGGTGGATGTTGCCTGCGCCAGGTCGATGCCGATGGCTGCTGCGAGGCGAGGGTGCCCGAACGAGTAGAATTTTCGGGGTGAGTAACGTAAATAGAGTCAAGTTGTCCACCCCCGCCGTGCAGCCGGTACGTCTGGCCTATGGCGAGACCGGGCTGATCATCGAGGTCGACCCGGAGTGCACCACCGTTGTGACACCGGTGCACCGCGCCGGTGCCCCGGACGTCGCGGTGACGCTGCGCGGGGCACTTCAACACCCGGTTGCCGGTCCGCCATTGCGTGACGTCGTCCGCACAGGCCAGCAGATCGCGGTGTCGATGTGCGATGTGACCCGTCCGCAGCCGCGCGAGGCGATGATCCGGGCATTGCTGGCCGAGCTCGAGGGCATCTCCAGCCGCGACGACTTCACGGTGCTGGTTGCCACCGGCACCCACCGCGTCAACACCGACGCTGAGCTGCGCGCCATGCTGGGTGACGAGCTCGTCGACACGATACGGATCATCAATCACGATGCCCGTGACCCGTCGATGCTCACTTGGTGTGGGAAGCTCGGCAACGGCGTTCCCGTCTGGCTGAACCGGCACTGGGTCGAGGCGGACGTGCGGATCACGACGGGATTCGTCGAGCCGCACTTCTTCGCCGGCTTCTCCGGCGGCCCGAAGTTGGTTGCCCCGGGCCTGGCCGGCCTGGAGACCGTGCTGACCCTGCACGACGCGACGCGGATCGGTAGCGACCGGGCAACGTGGGCGGTCTGCGAGGGCAATCCTGTGCATGATGACGTGCGGGCGATCGCCACCGGAACGGGCGTCGATTTCGCCTTCGACGTCCTGCTCAACGCCGAGCAACAGGTGGTTTCGGCATTCGGCGGCGAGATTCTCGCGATGCACGCCGCTGCCCGTGACGAGGCGCGTGCGATATCCATGCGTCCGGTTGATCAGCTCTTCGATGTGGTGGTCACCAGCAACTCCGGCTATCCGCTGGACCAGAACCTCTACCAAGCGGTCAAGGGCATGTCGGCTGCAGCCACGATCGTCAAGCCCGGCGGGCTGATCATCTGCGCAGCCGAGTGCCGCGATGGGTTCCCCGACTACGGCTCGTTCCGTGAGGTGCTGTCTTCAGCCGACACCCCGCAGGCGCTGCTCGATTCGATCTCCGCCCGCGAGCACACCGTGCCCGACCAGTGGGAGGTTCAGGTGCTGGCTAGGGTGCAGACGCTCGCCCGGGTCGGGGTCCACAGTGACTACCTCGACGATGCCGCACTGCGCTCTGCCAACCTGTTCGCGGTGCTGGATATCTCGGCGGCGATTGCGGCAGAACTTGCCGCCGTGGGACCCGATGCCAGGGTCTGCGTGCTGCCCGAAGGTCCGCAGACGATTCCCTACGTCACGAGCGACGTCCTTGCGTGATACGCGTTCTGGCTGTCCCCGACAGGTTCCACGGTACCGCAACCGCTGAACAGGTCTGCGCTGCGATCGCGGTGGCGCCCGGGCGCCTGGCGACACTGGCCCAGGGAGGATACTGAACGCATGAGCGTTGAACTGGACCGGCTGCTCGGCCGGCTGGCCGACGAGAAGCGGTTGCTGACCGGCTACTCGGGAGGCGCCGATTCGGCGCTACTCGCCTACGCCGCGCACCAGGTCCTCGGCTCGCGGGCCATCGCAGTGACCGCGGTGTCGGCCAGCCTACCCTCACGCGAACGCCGGTCCGCCCGCGACTTCGCCCGCGAGCACGGCATGGCACAGGTCGAGGTCTGTACCGACGAACTCGACCGAGACGAGTACGTCGCCAACACTGACAACCGCTGCTTTCACTGTAAGTCCGCACTCTTCGACGTCCTCGGTCCGCTTGCGGCGATGATGAACGCATCCATGGCCCTCGGTACCAACCTCGACGACCTCGGCGACCATCGTCCGGGCCAAGCGGCGGCCACCTCGCGGGGCGCGGTATTCCCGCTGCTCGACGCCGGCCTGAGCAAGGCCGACGTGCGGGCGATCAGCGCCGAGCTCGGACTGCGCACCGCCGACAAGCCGGCGGCGGCCTGCCTGTCGTCCCGGATCGCCTATGGCGACAGGGTGACCCCTGAGCTGCTCTCACGTATCGAACGCGCTGAGGTCGTTCTCGCCGACCTTGGATTCGCCCCGGCTCGGGTGCGTGCCCATGCAGACGGGACGGTGGCCCGGATCGAGCTCGACGCCACTCAGCTGGACGAGGCCATCCTGCGGCGCGCCGAGCTGGTCGCGGCGGTTTGCGCCACGGGGTTCACGTTCTGCGCGCTCGACCTCGCCGGCTTTCGCAGCGGAAGTATGAATGCCTTGCTGCAGCTGACAGTGCTGCGCTCGTGACTGAGTCCGCGGAGTCGGTCAGGCTCGGGTTCGCGACCGTCGATGTCGACCGCGAGCATCGCCAGGGGCTGCCGGAGGTGGCGTACGGTTCCGGCAAATCCGCAGTCGAGATCGCGGCGATCGTGTCGGTGCTGTTGGAGCTGTCGGCCGGTCCCGTGCTGGTGACCCGCGTTGATCCTGGCGAGGCTGCCGTCGTTCAGGCGTCGGTCGGCTCGGGTTCCTACGACGAGGCCGCCCGGTTGCTTGTGTGGCGGCCGTCCCCTGACCTTGGTTTTCGGGCCGCGGTGGTGACCGCCGGCACATCGGACGGTGCGGTTGCGGACGAGGCATCAGCGATCGCTCGCGCGATCGGGCTCGAGGTCACTGACATCCGAGATGTAGGCGTCGCCGGGCTGCACCGGCTGCTTGAGCGTGTCGAGGAGCTGCGGGCGGTTGACGTCGTCGTGGTGGTAGCCGGCATGGAGGGCGCACTGGCCAGCGTCGTAGGCGGTCTGGTCGCGGTGCCCGTCATCGCCGTCCCCACCTCGACCGGATACGGTGCCGCATTTGAAGGCGTCACGGCACTGTTGGCTATGTTGTCCTCGTGCGCCGCGGGCGTCACCGTCGTCAACATCGACTCGGGCTTCGGTGCGGCGATGGCGGCCTACCGGCTCACCCGCACCCGGACCGCCCGGTGATTGTCTGGCTGAACCCGACCGCGGGACTGTCGGGCGACATGCTGCTCGGTGCGTTGCTCGATCTCGGTGCGCCGCTGGATGCTGTGCGAGCAGCGATTGCGAGCACCGGCGTGCAGGGGTGGTCCGTGGAACCGATCCGTGTGCAGCGGAAGGGTATTCGCGCGCTGCACGCTCAGGTTGCGGTGACCGACTCGGCCAGTGAGCGTTCTGCCGCCGAACTGATTGAGCTGGTCTCCGGAGCGCAACCTGAGCCGGTGGGCGCCGTCGCGAGGGCCGCCGTGCTCTCCCTGGCGGAGGTCGAAGCAGACATCCACGGCATGTCGATCGACGAGGTGCACCTGCACGAGCTCGGCGGCATCGACACCGTCGTCGACACGGTGGGCGTGGCTGCTGCCGCCCATGCGCTGGGTCTCAGCTCGGTGTGGTCAACGCCGCTGCGGCTTGGTCACGGGCAGACAATATCGGCGCATGGCATGTTGCCGGTGCCTGCTCCTGCCACGCTCGCGCTGCTGGTCGGTGTTCCCATCGTGGGGGTGCCCGGGGGATCGGAGACGGTGACACCCACCGGTGCCGCCCTGTTGGCTGCGTTGGGATGCCGCTATGGCGAGATTCCGGCGATGACGCTCGCGCGGACCGGCTACGGGGCGGGCACGCGTGACACGCCCGAGCGCCCGAACGTGCTAACGGCGTTGCTCGGGTTGCCGACCGTGACTTCGTCAGGCCGTGAACCCCTGACTGTGCTCGAGACGACCGTCGACGACGTGACCGGTGAGGTACTTGGCCAGCTCATCGATCGGCTGCTTTCCGCAGGCGCGGTCGATGCCTGGATCGCGTCGGTGACTGGAAAGAAGAACCGGCCCACGCAGGTCATCACGGCCCTGTGCCAGCCGTCCGATGACGCAGCCGTCACGGCTGTGCTGATGGCCGAGACCGGGACTCTGGGCGTCCGCCGGATCGATGCCCAGCGCGACGTCCTGCCGCGAAGCGAGGGTCGCGTCATCGTGGCCGGTCACGAGGTGCGCGTGAAGGTCGGCCCGCACCGCGCGAAACCTGAGTACGACGATCTGGTCGAGATCGCGCGCGCCACGGGCGCGCCAGTACGAGTGATTGCCGATCGGGCCCAGGCTGCCTGGCTGGCGAAGTCCTCGCCGCCTGCCCCTGATATCTACGTTGACCTATAACTCAATCCCCCTATCAAAGTCCGCTCAGCCGTTCCTGCCGATTCATTGGGGACCCGATAGTCCGTTAAACCCTCGACGAACTCTGAGCCGGGTGACCCGCGGACCGCTGGTTACTGCAGGTAGGCGCGGGCGACCTCGCCCGCCATCGAGGTGAGGAGCGGCCCGGCCTGCGCCATGCAGATCTCCGGGTCCGGCTCGAGGTCGGTGAGCGCGAATACCCGCTCGATGCCGGCCGCGCGGGCGCGATCGGCCGCCAGGCTGGACTTGCCGCACACCGCCACGACGCGCACCTCACCTGCTTTGGCGGCGCGTGCTACCCCCGCCGGCGTCTTGCCCCGGAGCGTCTGCTCGTCCAGCGAGCCCTCCCCGGTAATGACAAGCTGCGCCCCGCGCAGCTTCTCCTCGAACCCCACCGTGTCCAGGAGCAACTCGATGCCCGGTCGCATTCGCGCGCGCAGGAACGCGAGTGCGGCGAACCCGACTCCGCCCGCGGCGCCTGCCCCGGGGCGCCCGGCATAGTCGCCGCCGGTTACGGTCAGTACCAGCTCCGCCCACCGCCGTAGACCATCCTCCAGCCGGTCCGCGGTCGCGTCCGTGGCGCCCTTCTGCGGCCCGTAGACGGCCACCGCACCGTGGGAGCCCAGGAGCGGGTTGTCGACGTCACATGCGAGCACGATATGCGCGTCCGCCAACGCCGGGTGGATGGCACTGAGGTCGAGCGTCTCGAGGTCGGTGAGCGCACCGCCGCCGGGGGGCAGCTCGCGCCCGTCGCGGTCGCGCAGAACAGCCCCGAGCGCGCTCATCATCCCCGCGCCGCCGTCGCTGCTAGCGCTGCCGCCGACGGCCAGGACGATATCGCGGTAGCCGGCAGACAGCGCCGCGGCGAGCACCTGCCCCACCCCGCGGCTTGACGCATCGAGCGGCGCGAGTCGGCCACCGGGCAGGCGCACCAGCCCGCATGCGTCCGCCAGTTCGACGACGGCCACCCCCTCGCGCGCGGCATAGCGCGTGACCACCGCCTCCCCGGTCGGCCCGTCAACCGTGACAGGGACGACATCGAAGCCGGCCTCCTCGACGGCGATGAGCGTGCCGTCGCCACCATCGGCGACGGGAACGGCGACGACCGAAACCCCTGGCGTGACTGCGCGCAAACCATCGGCGATACATGTCGCGACTTCGCGGGCGCTCAGCGTTCCCTTGAACTTGTCGCACGCGACAAGCACCTGCCCCGTCCTCGAGCCGGCGCCCGTCTCGTCACCGAATGCGGTGCCGGTCATCGGTTCATTGTCACGGCGCGCCGCCCGCGAACCAGAGGCGGGGGATGGCGTTCCGGGGACTGTCGTACTCATGTCGAGCCACCACCTGAGCTTCGGGGACAGTCGCGTCGGCTCATTCTTTCGGAAACGCGCAACTGGCAATGTTGAGGCACCGTACACCCGCGTGGCTGTGTGCTGAGAACGTCGCAGGTCAAGGCTTTATTGCCAGAGGTCGTATGACGTTCCGCTGTCGGGACTCACTCGATAGCCGATGAGCGGGCTTCTCCTGACTGCACAGGGCTCGTGCGTGTGCATAATCAACCGCTTTCGTGCGACTACCCGGTCTCCTTCTCGGGTCACCCTCGGGCACGGTCCGCCGGGGCATCGGAACACCAACGCAAGCCCAAGGACCGGACATCCCGTGCGATTTCTATCCATAAGAAGTCTGTCGCGCCCCTGTCATGAGCGACCAACCGCGAGTACCGTCTTGACCGGTGACCACTGAGGGTCGCCCACGAGTAGCACCTAACCACGGGCGGGCAGTGGTCGTGCGTACCTATCCATATGCGTTCCACGTGGCTCTCGACGGGAATGGCCTCAATGGCCTCGAGGGCAGAGCTGGGGTGTGCCTGTTCCACTATGACCCAGCGACCGGCGACCACGCGTACAAGATCACGTACTTTGATGGTGCGTCTGGCGGTCACGCACCGAACGTCGACCCCTCGAGGCGTGTCGGGTTCCTGGGCAACACCGGCCAGCATCTACTGTTCTACGACCTGGACACCCTCGAGGAAGCAGACCGGGTCTCGACGCTGCGCTTCGAAGTACCCGATACCACGATCAAGGGCAGTACGCACCTGGTCTGGCTCGACGACACGCAGTTCGTCACCTCGATCGGCGAACACCTTTGGAAGTTCGACGTCAACCGGCTGAACAAGGCCGAGAAGGTCGCGCCTCACCAGCTCAAAGTGCCACACGCCATGAAGACCACCGCGTCCGGGCGCTACATCGTCTACGGCGGCATGGACCACCCGTCACGAGGCGAGGCGCGGGAGGTCGGCATCCTGGACACGGTGACCGGCACCGTGAGACGGGTCGAGCTGCCGACGACGTGCTGGCACCTGGTCGCTCACCCTGTGCTCGACGTGTTCTATGCGGTGTCGTTCCGCGTGCATCCCGGCGACGGGCGCGACTGGCAGCACTGGGGGATGGCGTGGCTGCGCCAGTACGCTTTCGAGATCGACGCCGAGGACGGCCGCATCCTGCGACACTGGGCCGGCGACCGGGACCTGCCTGCACACATCAACTCGGACATCACCATCTCCGACTCGGAGCTCATCTTCTGCACCGGCGGCAGTCACACGGTGGTCTTCCTCGACCTGGCGACGCTGAGCCATCACCGGATCATTGACGAGCACCCCGGTGTCCTCGAAGGCCTGAGCCGTTCGCGCGAGTCTGCGACCACGGTGATCGACACGTTCGCGCGGGCCAATGTGTTCAGCAACTCCAACCTGTATGCCGACTCGCTGCGGATCAGCAGGGGGGCTCTGATCGACGGGATCTACGCCACGCAGTTGTCAGCGGATCAGAGCCTGCTGTTCACCGCAAACCGTGGGCAGAACCACATCACCGTCTACGACTACCCATCCTTGGAACTGCGGCACCGGGTGGTCATGCCCGAGTTGCAGGAGCTCGACTCACGGGTCGGTCCGTTGAGCGATCCGCGGCTCGGCTTCCACCATTCCTACCTCGTCAGTCCCACCCCCCCGAGTACCCGCAGCACAGGAGGAGATACCTGATGGCCGACTTCTCTGTCGACGGCAACGTCCACGGCGGTCCGATCGGCCCCGTCACCGGAAGCGTCCTGGCCGACGTCACCTCGGAGCTGACCGGGGTGGACAACATGAAGCTCACCCTCGCCGGGGGCACCCAGACCACGCTGGCCGGCGAGAACACCGTGCACTCCGACGCCACTCTGACACTGGCGCCGGTCACCACCACCTCCACGATCGACCTCAAACCTGTGACTACGGCGGCAACGGTGGAAACCACAGATCGGAAGAGCACACGTCTGAACTCCAGTCACTTAGGCATC
>OBLW0100002347.1_pt1 | contig 15320 bp, 10 predicted proteins | sample 1520161 | NCBI WGS metagenome assembly OBLW01 (sample SAMEA3539309, study PRJEB22396) | soil metagenome | biome: tundra; feature: field; material: soil | place: USA | collected 2010-05 | depth 0.15 m
CAATCGGCGCGCGCGGCGGTTGGCAACCGCCGCGCAGGATGACATCCTGCCCCACGGGGGACCGCGGACTACCGCCCCGCCGTCCACAGGACTGCATTCTTCACCAGCCGCTGGTAACCCGGGTAAGTGAACACTGTGCGCCCCTGCCCGAGTTGAACGTAGACCACGCGCGACTTCGCGTACGGGCTAATCCAGGCGATCGGCTGGTCGCTGCTGGGATTGTCGGTGGTCAGCAGGACCTTTACGTCCCCGGCGACCTGCATGCCTTTGAACGTTTCGTCCTTGAGGTGCATCGGCACGACGCCGGAAACGATCGGGCTCCTCTGCGGGCCCGCCACGATCATGAGATCCTCACCCTGCCTCGAGGTGGAGGCCGGCGCGCCGTTTTCGGCCTGCGCCACGTACCGCCCGCCGACGAGCTCCCGGTACCACGGCCAGCCGGCGTAGCTGGCGATGGCCTGGTGCAGGACCACCACGCCTTTGCCCGCCTCCGCGAAATCGCGAAGGTGTCCTCGCGCGGCTTCGGAGATCTCCTGCGAGCTGTCGGCCAGCACCAGCACATCGTAATTGGGCCGGATGTCTTCGTTGAACGCCTCGCGGTTGGAGGGCGCGTAGTCGTAGGCGACGTCCGCCGAGCTGTCGAACGCCAAAAAGAAAGACGGGTCGATCTTTTGCCCCCCAGTCACGATTAAGGCGCGGACCGGCTTCCTGGCCGCCGCTTGAACCCGTTGTTCCGCCGGCGTGGGCAGCGTGACCTTACCGGTGGCGGCCCACTCCGTGCCGCGCAGGAACGTGACGGTGAACCCGGGCTCCACTAGCGCCGTCAGGTCATGCCCCAGAATGGTGTGAAACACGCGCCCCTGCCCGTACTGCAAGGTCATCAGCACGGGCTCATCCTTGCCGGCGCCGCCGTGCTTAGTGTCGTCGAAGGCGGTGGCGATGACGTTTACTTTGACGTCGGGCGCATAGCCGAAGTTGGTATAGAACTCGTCGGTAGCGTAATAGTCTTCGTCCAGACCCTTGACGATGGGGTTCTGCGGATCGGTCCACTTGAGTTTGAAGGTGTAGCGGGCATGGTGCCCGGTTTTTACGCCGCCCTGGTCCACCCAGAAGGCGCCCACCAGGCGCTTCCACTCCTCCCAGACCGGCTCTATTACCGTGGTTCGCACCTGGTTGGCGCCGAGCACCGTCAAACCCACGAACGGGTAGTCGGCCGCATGCACGGTGACCAGCCCTTTGCCGGAGCGCACAAACGCCTCGATGGCTTTCTCCGTGACCTCCGGCCAGCGCGGCCCGCAGTAATCGTCCACCAGCACGTCGTACGGCGCCAGCGTATCGGCGTTAATGCCGTTGGGCTCTTCTTCCAGGCGGACGTCGAACCGCCCCGTGTCGTTAAGTATTTTCTCCAGGAAAGGCGTGCTGGTGCGCCAGTCGTGGTTGTTACGGCCGGAAAGGATCAGCACCCGGACGGCGCCCTTCCGGAAGTAGTAGTTCTGGATGTCGTCGGCGGCTATCAACCCGGCCGCCATCCACAATGCCACGCCGCACGCACACCAGCGCGCATAAGTTTCGCATTTCATATCGACCGCCTCAAACAACCACTGCCGCCGCTACACCGCCCATTTCTTCCGCATGGGACGATCCCAATATTTGGCGGTTTCGGCGTCCGCGCCAACGATCTGCTCCTTCACTGGATCGTACTCGAACGGCCGGCCCGTGCGGACCAGGATATTCGTCATGTGAGTGATGGTGTCGGAACGGATGGCGGATTCCAGGGGACAAATAGTGGGCTTGCGGCTCCTCATGCAGTCGATGAAATTGTGCTGGTGATCGGCGCTCTCATAGAGAGGCTTATCGTTGGGGCCAAGTTTCGTCGTCAGGAGCGATGCCGGGTTGGCTTCTATCCCGCCGCGGTCCACGCTGATCCAGCCCTTCGTGCCAAAGAAAGTCGTGCCGTGTCCGTTGTATCTCTTCCGGTACTTCATGATGATCTCGCGGCAGCCGCGCTCCGAGAAGAATCGCACCGGTATGCCGTTCGCGTAGTAGCAGGTGATGTCCCAGGTGTCCACGGTCTTGTACAGCCCGAACTTCGGCACGGTTCCGCCGCCTTCGTAGTACACGGGAGCGGTGTTGTCGGTGTCCAGGCCCCACTGCATGATATCCAGAGGGTGGGCGCCCCAGCCGCCGATGAACCCGAGGCCGGTATCGCTGCAGTGGTAGGTGCCGAATTCCGTGCAACGGTCCGCGGTATAGGGTTTCGGTTCCGTCGGTCCACACCATAAATCCATGTCGAGATCGCCGGGCGCCTTCTCGGGGCGCAGCGAACCCCATTGCCTGCACTTGAATGAATCGAACTGCTGCGAGATGTCATGGCACCATACTTCCATGCGCTGTATGTCGCCGATATAGCCGTTGCGCACCAACTCGCAGGCGGTCCGGAAGGCCGGCACAGGCTGCCGCGGCGTACCCGAGCGCTGCATGGTGCCGTACTGGAAAATTCCTCCCGATTTCTTCAGTTCCTGGCGCAGCCGCAGCGACCATGCCATGGCTATGCTGAGCGGCTTTTCGACGTACATATCTTTCTTGGCTTTGGCCGCGGCGATGGCCATTGGCACGTGCCAGTGGTCGCTGGTGGTGATGACCACCCCATCTATGTCTTTGCGTTCCAGAACCTCGAAAGGATTGGAGTACATCTTGACGAAGTCGCCGCCATAAATTGTGTCCCAAGCCTTCTTGGCCTTCTCGCGGCGGCTCCCATAAGCATCGCAAACGGCCACGAACCGGGCATCCGGGAACCGGGCGAACGCCCCGTTCACCTGTGTGCCTCGGAGCCCCACGCCGAAGGCCGCCAGGTTGATGCGGTCGCTCGGCGGGTCGGCGCTCATAACGGACGACGCGACGATCGTCGGGAAACCCACGCTGCCGGCCAGCGACGCTCGGCGGACAAACGAGCGGCGGCTGATTCCGGTCGTGCTGTTGTTGGTATCGTCTTCGAAAGATGGGGTCATATCATGCTCCTGGATGTGTCTTACCTGTTCTCAATCGTTACGGCTCCAGCGCCAACCGGCGCACCGGCGAGGGCCGTGGTGAGGTGACTCAGGCTGTCGGCGGCCTGTTTTGGCGTTCCGCATTCCACCGAAAGCACTCCGCTCCAGTTGGCATCCCCGAGGATGCCGGCGACACGCGGCCAATCGATAACCCCTTCCCCGCAAGCGCAACCCACGGGGGTTCCCGTCACCTTGCCCCGCTGGTCGGTACCTTGCCGGATCGAGATGTCCTTCGCGTGAACATGCACCAGAAGCGGCAGAACCGTCTTCAGGCCCTGGTAGGGATCCTCGCCGCCGAGATAGGCATTGCCGGTGTCATAGTTGATCCGCAGAAACGGCGACTCCACCAGCCCGGCGATTCTCAGCAACCCGGCGGTTGTTGAACTAAAGGCCTGGTGCGGCTCTATCCCGACATACACGCCGTAACGCTCCGCCACCTGCAAGACCTTCGTCAGTGTGTACCGCATCACCTGAAAGCATTCCGCGTCGTCCAGCCACTCCGGCCGGATGCCTTCATCGGTGTTCACCACCTGAGCGCCGATGGCCGCGGCGAACCGAATCGCCTTCTCCAGATACGGCACGCTGATCTCCGGCCGCATGAGCGGCGAGTGGGCGCTCAGACCGGAAGGGCTCATGCGGTGCCTGGCCAAAATGTCCTTCATCTCGAGCGGGTCGTTATCCATCGAAAACGAATGGAAATATCCGGCCTCGCTAAGAAGCTCCCTGCCGTTGTGGACCATGGGCTCCACATATCGGAAACCCAGTTCCGCGGCGCGCCGGACCCCTTCCTCGAAGGACTTATCCTCGCAACGAATGAACTCCATGTTCAGCCCGATTTCGATACTCATTCAACTGCCTTTCTGGCCGGAGGCCCGAGATTCAATAGGATCTTAGCCAAATGATATACTATTGTCTTCTAAAATCCTTCAGTGAAGGATTTCGCACGATTGGAGGCTGGTTTATGCCCGTTGCGATCCCGCTCTATAAGGACCACGGCGTAGCATACGCCGCCGATATCTGCCTGCCGCTGACGGAAGCGGCCGCTCGGGGTGAAGTCCGCCTGGTAGCCCTGCGGCACGGCCAGTACCCGGGGAGGCCGCTCCCGAAGGATACCTTGCCCGGCCTCAAGACGGTCGGTTATTGGGACGCCAAGAACGATCAGAAATGGGGTCTGCCGTGGCACCGCAACGAAGGCATCGAGCTGACATTCGTTGAAACCGGAAGCGTCGGTTTCGCCGTCGACGACCAGGCTTGCTCGTTGGAGCCGGGCGACCTTACGATTACCCGGCCGTGGCAACTCCACAAGGTGGGAACCCCGACGGTCGGCGCGGGACGGCTTCATTGGCTCATATTGGACGTTGGCGTTCGTTACCCGCATCAATCCTGGAAGTGGCCTTCCTGGTTGCTGTTGAGCCGCTCGGACCTGGCCGAATTGACCGACGTCATCCGCCACAATGAGCGGCCGGTCTGGCGGGGTACGCCCGAGATACGCCGCTGCGTCCTCTCGATCGCCAAGGCGGTGGAAACGGACCGCCAGGGGAGCGGCATCTCTCGCGTTGCGGTCGGGATCAACGAGATGTTCATTCAACTCCTGGAACTGTTTCAACGCAAGCGCGTTCCACTGGACAGATCCCTCTCGGATTCGCGCCGGACCGTGCAGCTTTTCCTGGACGATCTTCTGTCGCATCCGGGACAGTTGGAACGGGAGTGGTCGCTGGGCGCCATGGCGCAGTCCTGCGGGCTGGCTGTCACGCAGTTCGTGGCGCACGTCACGTCATTGACAAACATGACGCCGATGCATTACCTGAAGGACCGCCGGCTCGATTTTGCCGCGCAGGCTCTACGCGAGCGGACCGCTATGAGTATTACCGACATCGCCCTTGCGAGCGGATTTTCTTCAAGCCAGTACTTCGCCACCTCCTTCGGCGGGCGCTTCGGCTGCGGGCCTCGCGAATATCGAGGAGGATCGAGAAACATCTCAAGAAAGAGGATTCCGGCGTAAGCGTTGGCAGCTCGGAGGCCCTTGCAAATTCCCGCTCAGCGCGGTCCCATCAGGGCCTGAAAAGTCTGGAAGTGCCTGATTTCAATGACTTCCTGGACACCTATCCGTCCTTTCCCCTCCTTCGCCCGCTTTGCTTGCCTGCCGTAAACATTCGAAATCCTTCACTGAAACATTTTAGAAGACACCTGGTAGCGGGGTGCTATAAGATCCTGTCTAACCGGGTGTCGGCCTTACGCGGTGAATACTCTCGGGCCGCGGCGGTGGGATTCTGCGCGAAGACAGGAAGGTTAGTTATGACAGTGAAGCTGAACAGAATGGCGCATTTGCTGTGCGCCATAACACTCCTATGCGGCTCGATATATGCCCAGACGACCACGGCCACCTTGCAGGGAACCGTCAGCGATCCGGGCGACGCCGCCGTGCCCGGGGCAACCGTTGAGATCAGAGACGTCGCGACGGGGGTTGTGCGCTCAACCACGACCACTTCGGAAGGCCTCTTCCGGTTTAACAGCGTGACGCCGGCGGTCTACAATCTGACCATCAAAGCGGCCGCCGGCTTCAAGACATTTGCGCTTAACGGCTTGAACCTTACCACAAACGAGGTCCGCGAGTTGGGGCGGCTTAAGCTGGAACTGGGCGCTGTGACGGAACAGATTGAGGTCAGCGCGCAGGCAACCCCGGTGCAGACCAGCTCGAGCGAGAACTCCAAACTGGTCGAGGGAACCCAGGTGACCGACATCACCATCCGCGGCGGGGATATGTTCGCCATCCTGCAGACCGTCCCCGGGGTCTATCTCGGGAACAGCTACCTTACCCAAGGCACCAACGAAACCACCAGCGAGACCAACGGCCTGACGAATATGCGGATCAACGGCGCTGGGTCGGGCAGGACCAACTTCCAGGTGGACGGAGTGTTTAGCGCGCCCCAGTCCTCCCAGGGCACCACGGACTTCGAGCCGTCGGTGAATTCGATCGCTGAAATACGCGTACTGACCACCAACTACCAGGCGGAGTACGGGCGCAATAACGGCGGCGTGGTTGCGGTGGTGACCAAGAGCGGCAGCCAGCAGTTCCATGGCGGCGGCGAGGCCAACAAGCGGCACGAGATGTTCAACGCCAAGAACTTCTTCACCAACTACAACGGCCAAGTCAAACCTCAGTACCGGTTCTTCGTCTGGAGCTACAACATTGGCGGGCCGATTTACATTCCACGCCTGTTCAACACGCAGAAAAAGAAAGTGTTCTTCTTCTGGTCGCAGGAGTACACCAGGCAGAAGCCGGGGCCCTCGAGCGGCTATGCCAACGTACCGAACGCCAATCAGCGGGCCGGCGACTTCTCCTATTACACCAACTCGAACGGGACCATCGTTTCGAACTCGCTGCGGAACCCCGTAACGGGCGCATACTTCACACCCAGCGCCAGCAATCCCAGCCTGGCGAATTTCGCCCAGTACGCTGGGAGTTTCGACGCGGCGTCGGCGACTTACGGGAAGGCGATGTTGAATTTCTATCCCCTGCCGAACCTGTGCAATGCGGCGGCGGGGACCTCCGACGGGAAACCGTGGAACGGCCTCGCGGCGGGAGCCGGCGGGTCGAATCTGATCAGCCCAGGCAATTGCCCCTCCAGCGTGGTGGCGGCGAATACGTACCTGGCCACGGGGAACATCGATGCGCAGGGCGGCCCCGGCACCAGCAACAACAACACGCGCAACTACTACTGGCAGTTCCAGGGGAGTTACCCGCGGCGAAACGATACGGCGCGCATGGACTATAACCTCACGTCGAAGCTGACCGCGTGGGCGCGTTGGACCCACGACTACGATTTCAACGCCACCGGCGCGCAGTTGCCCATGATGAACTCGACGGGAGCGTTCGTGCCTGTGCAGATAGACCATCCCAACCCGGGGCATGGCTATGGCATAGGCTTGACGTACACGATTTCCCCGAGCATGGTGAATGAGTTCACGTTCGGGGAAAGCTATACTTCGTGGGACTATTACGCCGCCGACCAGTCCCAATTGTCGCGGGCGAACATGGGTAATCCGCCCTCATTCGACAACTTCGCGACCGATCCGAAATTCGTCAACGACGTGAACCAGCCGCGGCCGAGTCTCTCTAATGGCAGCCAGAACTATCAGGTTGGCATTCCCAGCCTCGCATTTGGCGGCGGCCAGTTGACCGAGACGGGCATCACCAATAGCTGCTCCGGGCAGTGCCCGTACACCAACTGGACGCCTCTATACAGCGTCAACGACGCCGTCAGCAAGGTGATTGGCAAACACAACCTGAAGGCCGGCTTTTATCATGAGTGGACCGAGATACATCAACAGGGTAACAGCGGCTCGTACCTTGGGTCTTACAGCTTCGCGGGCGGCAACGTGCTGAATCCTCATGATACGGGCGACGGATGGGCAAACGCCTACCTCGGCCAAATGAATTCGTACAGTGAGGGCACCAGGAGCATCGGCGACTACACGACCTCGGACGTCGAGTTCTTCGTGCAGGACAATTGGCGCGTGAGCCGGCGGGTGACCCTCGACCTGGGCATGCGTTTCTACCATATGCCGGACCAGGTGGACCATAACGACAACATGTCGGACTTTGTCCCGGCAACCTACAACCCCGCGGCCGCGGAGCGTGTTTTCTATCCGTTCTGCACGGTCTCGACCGCCACGGCGGTGTGCCCCTCCAACACCGCAACCACCACCTATCAATACGCATGGGACCCGGTGACCAACCCAACCAAGAGTATCGCCCTGATGTACCCCACCAGCCAGGTTGGCGACCTGGTGCCCGTTACGGTGGGCGGCTATACCACGACCCCGAACCCATTCACCGGCATGCAAGTCGCCAGCCCCACCAACCCCAATCTTCCGTACTCGCTGTACAAGACTCAGTATTTGTCTCCGGCTTTCCGCATTGGTTTGGCTTGGGACGTGTTCGGCAACGGGAAGACGGCTATCCGGGCTGGTATCGGGCAGTTCCCGAACCGCACCGTTGGCAACACTACCATGGGCGCAGAGGGCGGCCAGTCGCCGGTAAACGTCACCAGGCTCCAGAACTTCGGCGGCATCGCCAGCCTGTCGAGTTCGCCGTTGGCATACTCCAATGGCGTGCAGGGCGCGGATAACCTGATTGCCGGCCTTTCGCCTTATGGTCCGACGACGATCCTTGGTACGCAGAGGTTTGAAGCCAGCTACAACGGAAGCTTCATGGTCCAGCGGAACCTGGGCTTCGCCACGGTGCTGGAGACTTCGTGGGTGTTTGACTTGACGCGTCACATCCCTATTACCGAGGCCATGAACGACGTGCTTCCGCTCTATAACCAATACCAACCGAGTTATATCAACCCGCTGGACGCGTACCTGGCGCAGTACATTGGGCCGGGCGCAAACAACGCGTCGGGCATGGCTTACAGCGACAACTACTTTCGTCCGACTCAGGGATACGGCGCGATCACTCAGACCGCCTTCGCGGGCAGCTCGGATTACCACGCGCTGCAAGTGGTCCTGCGCCGCAACTTCACCCGCCACCTCTCGTTCGGCGCGTCGTACAACTACTCGAAGCTCATGGCCATCACCACCCGGAGCGACATATTTCCCGACAAGTTCCGGAGCTGGGGGCCTTCGTTTCTGCCAACTCCCCAGTCCATGGTGGTCAACTACGTGTACGAGGTTCCGAACCTCGGACAAAAGTTGAACTTCAAACCGCTGGGATGGCTCACGGACAACTGGACTTTGTCCGGCCTCACCCAGTTTCGCAGCGACATCATGAGCGCCTACCCGAGCATCGGCTTTGCCAACACGAACGCCACGACGCTCGTCGCGCTGAATCAAACCGGCACCTCGGCCGCGAGCGCCACCGCGCTGGTTGAGGGCAATCCGGAACTGGCCAGTGGCCAAGCCTCTTTCGTTGGCGGCCCCACCACCACGAATATTGGCGTGAACGGGACGCCCGGGAACGCGCTCTTGAACAACGCCTCCGTCATGCCCGTACTTCCGTGCAGCTACGGGGCTCCGCAGGCGAACCCCCGGCTGGGCATTGGGCAGAACATGGAGTGCTTTGGGAACGAGGGACCCGGCACCTTGTTCCCGATACCCGGTACGCGCATCGACAACTGGGATGTGACGTTCGCCAAGAACTTCCCGCTCAAGAAAGAGGGCCGGAGCCTCCTGTTCCGGCTGGAGACGTACAACCTCTTCAATCACCCCCAGTTCACTGGCGTGACCACGGGTCAGACTTACGACTGGGCCAACTATAAGAACTACGTGATGATACCGGAAAACGGCAGCACGGGCCGGTATACCGCTGCGGCGCAGCCACGCATCATGTCTTTCGACCTGCGGTTCCAGTTCTAACATCGGGGCAACCCAATTGGGCCGGGCGCCTGGCGTGCCCGGCCCAAGCCATCGCGCCCTTACACCCTGACGATGATCTCCCGCAGCCGTTCCCGCGTCAGAAAAAACTTCACCGATTCGAAATCCCGGAAGAGCCTTTCCACGCCGCGGTTATTGAAAAGCTGCGCCGGGCTGCGCATCCCGCGCTCGGCCACCTGAAGCGCATTCATCCCGTGAATTCGGAAAGTGTATACGGGAACCGCCTCCAGTTTATCGTCGGAGTGGAAAAACGCCAGGAGATAGCTTTTCGGCCGCACCACCTTGCGCAAACGGTCCACTACCGCGGTCAGTAGAGCCGGCTCCAAATACTCCAGAACGTCCCAGACGAGAACTCCGTCGAAGTGCCCGTCCGGATGATCCAGCGTTTGCCGGAGGAAGTACTGGATGCGGCCCGGATTGGACTGGTCCGCCTTGTTGTCGCCGAACGTGTCGTTCAGGATTTGGAGGAAGTCCTCCGAGTAGAGACGGTGGCCCAGGTTCGTAATGAAGCTGACGTTCTGTTGAGTCGCGCCTCCCAGTTCGAGGATCGTCAGCCCGGACTGGTCTCGAATGTAGGAAAAGAACTCCTCCAGTCCCCGGCTTGGCCGCGTGACGAGGGATTCTTCGCCGCCTCCCCTCCGCGGCGGAGAGGGGGCGCGAAGAGTGTGAGCGGGCGCGGCTGTCCCTTTGCCCGGCGGTGCGTTCCGGCCTCGCAGAAAGTCTCTCAGCGGACCTGGAAGGTACATCGAACGGCTCGATTCGACTGGCTTAGCGCTTGTCGGGTCCAAACATCGGCGCGTTGACGGCGACCGGAGCGGGCGGAGCTGCCGGCGTCGCGGGAACCGCCGGCTGGGGCTTCGGAGGAGCCTTGGCCGGCTCGGGCTTCACGATATCGATGCTGCCCTTGAAATACGCGCCATCCTCGATCATGATGCGCGCGGTACGGACGTCGCCCACCAGCCTGGCATCCTTCTTGATCTCCATCTTTTCGGCGGCTTCCACGTTGCCCTGAATGGTTCCCTGAAGCACCACTTCGCGCGCCTTGATCCCGGCCTTCGCGGTACCATGCGGACCGATGGTCAGCCTATTCTCCAGCGCCTCCACCGTACCTTCGATGTCGCCATCGATGTACAAGTCCTCCTTGCTGAAGATCTGACCGACGATCTTCACGGCTTTTCCGATGCTGGCCGAACCACCGCGGCTTTCCGGATCGAGTCTTCCAACGGGCATGCTGGACACAGGCTTAATCTCCTTCTTCGGTTCAATGGGACTTTGCGCCGCGGGCGGCGGACTAGGGGGAGCAGGGGGAATAAAGCGTGGCGCCTCCTCTTCCCGGCGTTTATTCCACATAGCGGCGCACTCCTGGACTGGCTATGGATAAGTTCATGATGCTGCTTCTAGTCTAACCCAATCCTACCGCTTGCGCGCCTTGCCTTTAGCCCTGGTCTCCAGCACGATGGGCGTGCCGCGAAAATCGAAGCTCTTGCGAATCTGGTTCATCAGATAGCGTTCGTGGGAGAAGTGCAGCGGCCCCCGGCCGTCCGTGAATACCACGAAGGCGGGTGGACGGATGGAGTGCTGCGTGATGTAAAAAATCTTACGCTCCTCGAAATGAAGCCGCTCCAGAAAGCGGTTAAGCTCACCGGTCGAAATGCGCCGCGAAGCCGATTCGTAGACTTCGCGGATGGTGCGGAAGAGCGCCGCTACGCCCGCGCCGGTCCTCGCCGAGATGAAGGCGATGGGCGCATAATCGAGGAACTTGAAGTGGTCCCGTACTTTCTCCTCGAAATCCCGCTTCTCGCCGCTGTTCAAGTCCCATTTGTTGACGCACAGGATGAGCGCTCGCCCCCCTTCGTGCGCGTAACCGGCGATGGTGGCGTCGAGGCCCACCAGCCCCTCGGAGGCATCCAAAATGAGCAGCACCACGTGCGCCATGCGAATATTCCGGCGGGCCATGACCACGCTCAGCTTTTCCGCCATGAGCTCCGTCTTGCCCTTGCGCCGGATGCCCGCCGTATCGACGAAAACGTACTCCACGCCATCGCGCGTTACCGTCTCGTCCACGGCGTCGCGCGTGGTCCCCGCGACGGGCGAGACAATGGCGCGCTCCTGTCCCGTGAGGGCGTTGAGGAGCGTCGATTTCCCCACGTTGGGGCGTCCGATGATGGCGATCTTGATGCTCTCCGGGCCCGGCGCTTCCTGTTCCGCGTCCTTCGGAAAGCCCGCCGTGACGTGATCGAGCAGCGCGTCCACGCCGATTCCATGTTCCGCCGACAGCGGGAACACGTCCGCGATCCCCAACCCGTAGAAGTCGTTCGCCAGGATTTCGCGCGCGGCCGTGTCGATCTTGTTTACCGCCAGCGCGACCGGCTTGCCCAGGCGCTGCAACATCTGCCCCAGGTCGCGGTCGGCGCCGGTGATTTCGGCGCGCCCATCCACCAGCAGGACCACTTGCGACGCATTCTTGAGCGCCACTTCGGCCTGGAGCAGGATCTGGCTGGGAATGTACTCCCGCGGGTTGACGAGGATTCCCCCGGTGTCGATAACTTCGAAGCGGCGGCCATTGTGCTCAGCAAGCCCGTAAATTCGGTCGCGCGTAATGCCCGGCTCATCGCCGACGATAGCGCGCCGCTGCCCTGTAATCCGATTGAAGAGGGTGGACTTGCCGACGTTGGGCCGCCCCACGATGACGACCGTGGGAGTAGCGTCCGGCATGCCTCTTCATCATAGCAGGGCCGTTTGGCCGCCTGCCTTGCCCCTCCGCCGCCGTGCTACATTTTGGGTTGAAGCATTATCCCGTTTTTCTCGATTTGAAGGACCGGCCCGTTCTGGTAGTGGGCGCGGGGAAGGTGGCACTGCGCAAGACCAAAGGCCTGCTGGAAGCCGGCGCCCGCGTGACGGTGGTGGCGCCGGAGTGGGAGGCGGAGTTCGAGACCCTGCCCGTCCGCCTGGCGGCGCGCCGGTTTCGGGCGTCGGACCTTTCCGGAGCCGCGCTGGTCTTCGCCGCTACCAACGACCGCCTCACCAATCACCGCATCGGCATCGCCGCCAGGGGCCGGGGCTTGTTTGCGAATGTCGCCGACTCGGCCGAGGAATGCAGTTTCATCGTTCCGGCGCGCGTGCAGCGCGGCGTGGTGCAACTGGCCATTTCGACGGGCGGAGAAAACCCGCGGCTCTCGGCGGAAGTGCGCAGAAAAATCGAAGATGCGCTGTAGCGCGGACTCTCAGTCTGCCGCGCCGAGACTCGTCTCGGCGCTTGACACGGATCGAGACGAGTCTCGACCCGGCAGGCGGGAGCGCCTGCGCCACCAAGCGCTTGTGTACGATATTCCTATAACTATGCGGACATGCGCGCTTTTCTTGATGGCCGCGCTCGCGGCTCCGGGGGCGGTTCGGGATTTCGATGTCGTCGTCTACGGCGGAACGGCCGGTGGCGTCATTGCGGCCGTCGCAGCCGCGCGCGAAGGACTGAAATCGGCTCTCCTGGAACCCGGCGGCCATCTGGGCGGCATGGTTTCGGGCGGCCTCGGCTGGACAGACTACGGCAAGAAAGAAGTCATCGGCGGCTACGCGCTGGAGTTCTACTATCGCGTGGGCCGGCATTACCAGATGCCGCTCTACGGACAGGACCTCGCGTGGCTTCCCGAGCCGCACGTGGCCGAGGATATCCTCCGCTCCATGGTGAAAGAGGCCGGCGTCGCGCTTTTCGAGCATGAGCGCCTGCGCGAAAAAGACGGCGTGCGGAAAGATGGCGCGCGCGTCGCTGGAATCGCCACCGAAGACGGCGACCAGTTCACCGCCAAAGTCTTCATCGACAGCAGTTATGAAGGCGATCTCATGGCACAGGCCGGCGTGACTTACACGTTCGGGCGCGAAGCCTCTTCCCAGTACGGCGAAACGCTGGCCGGCGTGCGCGACAGAACGCCGTACCACCAGTTCCTGGTGGATGTGCCGTCCCACGACGCCGCCGGCAAACTGTTGCCCGAGATTTCCTCGCGCCAACTCCCGCCGCCGGGGACCGCCGACAAGGCCGTGCAGGCGTATAACTTCCGCATGTGCTTTACCGATGTCGCGGCGAATCGCGTGGCGTTCGCCAAGCCGGCCGGGTACGATCCGGCGCGGTACGAGGTGCTCGCGCGATTGGTCCGCGCCCGCATGCAGGCCGAAGGACGCGTGCCCGTGCTCGATTCGCTGATGAAGATCGACCGCATTTCGAATGGCAAGACCGACGTCAACAATAACGGCGCCTTTTCCACCGATTATATTGGCGGCAGTTGGAATTACCCGGACGCGAGCTACGCCGAGCGGGCGCGCATCTGGCAAGCTCACAAAGACTATCAGGCCGGCCTGTTGTATTTCCTGGCCAACGAGCCCCAGGTTCCCGAGACGCTCCGCCAGGAGACGAACCGTTGGGGCTTGTGCAAGGACGAATTCACGGACACGGAGAATTGGCCGCGCCAGTTGTACATCCGCGAAGCGCGCCGCATGGTGGGCGAATACGTGGTGGTCCAAAAGGACTTGCAAACCGATCGCACCAAGCCGGACCCCATCGGCATGGGCTCTTACAACAGCGACTCGCACAACGTGGAGCGCATCGTGGGGCCGGACGGCAACGTACGCAACGAGGGCGATATGCAGGTCGGCGTCCAACCGTACCAGATCCCGTACCGCGTGATGCTGCCCAAGCCGGCCGAGGCCGTCAATCTGCTGGTGCCGGTGGCCTTTTCGGCCAGCCACGTGGCCTATTCCTCAATCAGGATGGAGCCGCAGTACATGATTTTAGGACATGCCGCGGGCGTGGCTGCCAAGCTGGCCATCGAGAGCGGCAAGCCGGTGCAGGCCATCGATGTCGCCGCGCTCGTCGCCACGCTTCGCAAGCAAGGCGCGGTTCTGGAATACGTGCCCAACCCGCAATCCCCGGCTTTGCAGACGTTTCCGAGGCTGGTGCGGTAGTGGCAAACAAATCTAAATGGTAATGTTTTAGTGAAACGCTATACTAGATGTCGTAATACAACGCGAATTCGTACGGATGCGGCCGCAACCGCACCGCGTCCGCTTCGTTCTTGCGCTTGTAGTCGATATACGTCTCGATCAGCTCTTCCGTGAATACGTCGCCGCGCATCAGGAACGCGTGATCGTCTTCCAGGCAGCTTAGCGCTTCCTCGAGCGAACCCGGCATCGACGGTACGCTCTTCATCTCCTCCGGCGACAAGTCGTAGATGTCCTTGTCCAGTGGTTCGCCGGGGTTCACCTTGTTCTGGACCCCGTCCAAACCCGCCATCAGCATCGCCGCGAATGCCAGGTATGGATTCGCCGCCGTGTCCGGCGGGCGGAACTCCACGCGCTTGGCCTTCGGGTTCGCCGAATACATGGGGATCCGGCACGCCGCCGACCGGTTCCGCCGCGAGTACGCCAGGTTCACCGGCGCCTCATAACCCGGCACCAGCCGCTTGTAGCTGTTGGTGGTCGGAGCGATGATCGCCGAAAGCGCCCGCGCGTGCTTCAGCAGCCCGCCGATGTAGTGCAGCCCCATCTGGCTGAACCCCGCGTACAAATCCCCCGCGAACAGCGGCTTGCCGCCTTTCCACAGGCTCTGGTGCGTGTGCATGCCGCTGCCGTTGTCCGCGAACAAGGGCTTCGGCATGAACGTCACCGTCTTGCCGTTCCGCACCGCCACGTTCTTGATGATGTACTTGTACGTCATCATGTTGTCCGCCGAAATCACCAGCTTGTCGAACCGCTGGTCGATTTCCGCCTGGCCCCCGGTGGCCACTTCATGATGATGGCACTCGATGTGCAACCCGCAGGCGATCATGGTCTGCACCATCTCGCTGCGCAGGTCCTGGTAATGGTCCGTCGGCGGCACCGGGAAGTAGCCTTCCTTGTAGCGCGGCC
>OBLW0100002348.1_pt1 | contig 15320 bp, 13 predicted proteins | sample 1520161 | NCBI WGS metagenome assembly OBLW01 (sample SAMEA3539309, study PRJEB22396) | soil metagenome | biome: tundra; feature: field; material: soil | place: USA | collected 2010-05 | depth 0.15 m
CCCAAAAATATCGATCGCCCTCGCGTAAAGGGGGCATTTCACCGGCCAGTCGAGCGATAGAAGGCCGGGCAGGATTAAAGCAATAAAGCTGCTGGCAGGGAAACGGCCCCCCGCCCCGAAACGGTCTGAGAGTGCGGTCACAAATCCGGCAGACGAAAAGCGAATAGTGCAGAAGAAACCCAAACTTGTGCAGCGGATTCGGTCAGGGAGCAACCTCCCGGACCCCAGCCGTCCCCGATCCGGGGCCAGCATCGCGACGCTCGATCCTCCCGGTTGCTTCCTCGCTCCGCCCCGGTGAACCCCGTCCGACTTTTTTAAATGAGTCGGAGTGGGACCGGAGTGTCCATGAACAAAGAGTTGTTTGTTTCTTCCACGCCTCACGAGACTAAAGTGGGCATGGTGGAAGATGATCTTCTCGCGGAAATCTACCTCGAGCGCGAAAATGAATACACCTTAGCGGGGTCTATCTACAAAGGCCGTGTCACCCGAGTGCTACCCGGCATGCAGTCTGCCTTCGTTGACATTGGGCTGGAGCGCGATGCGTTCCTCTACGTTTCCGACTTTATGGAGTTGGAGGAGCACGACGAGGATGTAACCGACATCGTGCCGGCTGGTCGCGGCGTGCAGGATATGCGTCCACAACCGGCGCAGGGGGTTGAAGGAGCGGATGTGGCAGAGCCGGCGGGAACGCCTGAACGCGCGTCTCGTCAGGAATTTGGCGGAGCCGAGGAACCTACGGACGGCCAACCATCGATAACAGCCGCGGGTTCGGCGGATCCTTCCGCCACGGCAGGCAGAGATTCTCAAGAGCGCGAACGTGGAGGTTGGCGCGGACGCCGTCGCCGTCGCGGCGGACGGCGCGATGGACGCGGAGACGGCCGTGACCGGGTTGTAGAGACGCAGGTGGCAGCGCCCGTGGTTGAGAGTGCGCCGGAGCCTCCCCCCGCACTTACTCGTCCGGTGGAACCGCGGAGAAGCCAGCAGTTCGGACCGCCCGCGGGATACCAGCCGATCATCCTTCCTGGAGAGTCAATTTCCAAGTACCGAGGATTAACCCAGCCCCCGGTGGCGCCATCGCGCCCTCGCGGAGATCGGACATTTGAAGGTCGAACATCCGAGCCAGAATCGCAAGGTGATGCTGCCGCGCCTATCGCCGCCACTTTCCCGGACGATGAACCTATCTTTGCCGCTCCCGTTGCTCATGCGCACCTTGGACCGCGTGACCATGCGCAGCCGGATCATGAAAAAACCGTAGAGGCGGCCACAACTTCGGTGGACTGGAACCGTGAGTTTGCCCGTCAGGACGCCAAGACTGCCGGTGATGAGCCGGTAGCTTTAGAGTCAAGCGTGCAAGAAATCTCGGAAGTAGAAGACGAGAGAGGATCTGTGCCCGAGCTGTCCGATGAGACCGTCGCCACCGGTGAACAGGTCGTGGCTTTCGCCTCGCCTGGGACATTGGAAGAAGAGACCATCGACGAAGAGGAAGCGGACACCGTCCGCTACGAACAGGCGTCGGATGAAGGCTACGACGAGTTCGAAGAGGAGACGCGGGCAGCTGGTCAGCAAGCTTCCGAGAGTAGTCCGCGCGAATTTTCTGAAGTGCGCGAGACAGTAGAAGAGATTCATATGACTTCTTTAGCGGAGTCGGGTGCCGTGCCTGCGGAGGGCGCAGCCGAAACCGAGGAAGACTCCGAGGAACTGGAACTTGAGGAGGCGCAAGCTCAAGCGGAGGCGTTGCTCGACGCGGAAGCGCGGGGCGCGGGCACGGTAGATGCGCGCGCTGAAGTTCGTGCTCCCGCGGCAACGGCCGGATACACGCAGCGAGCGCCGCGTCCGCGGCCCGGTTTTGACCGCCGGAGTGGCGGACGCCGCGGCGGTGGTGGTCGCCGCTTTCCACGTCGCGAAGCGCAAGAGGTTCCGAAGATCAGCGATCTGCTGAAGGAAGGCCAGGAAATTCTGGTGCAGATTGCTAAAGAGCCTATCGGTAAAAAGGGCGCGCGCATCACTAGCCATATCGCTCTGCCGGGACGGTTCCTGGTATACATGCCGACCGTGAACCATACGGGAGTTTCGCGCAAGATCGCATCCGATGAAGAGCGGCAGCGACTGAAGCGCATCGTGATGAGCGAGCGCGACAACGGACATGGCGGATTCATCGTTCGCACCGCGGCGCAGAGTGCGAGTGAAGAAGAATTGCGGGCTGACATTCGTTTCCTGAAAGGCCTGTGGAGCGACATCAAGACGCGAGCCGAGGCGTCCAAACCTCCGGCGCTGATCTATCACGATCTCAACGTAGTAGAGCGAGTTCTGCGCGACCAGGTTACATCAGACTTTTCCGTGATCTGGGTCGATACGGAGCCGGAATATGAACGCATTCTGCGCTTCTTTAATCGCTTCCAGCCGGGCTTGGTGAAGCGCGTGAAGCTCTATACCAAAGAGACGCCGCTGTTTGAGCAGTTCGGCCTGGCTGAGGAAATGAACAAGGCGCTCAAGTCGAAAGTGTGGCTAAAGAGCGGTGGCTACATCGTGATCAATCAGACCGAGGCGCTGGTGGCCATCGACATCAACACCGGCAAGTACGTGGGCAAGACCTCGCGCCTCGAAGATACGATCGTCAAAACCAACGTGGACGCCATCAAAGAAATTGTGCGGCAGATTCGGCTGCGCGATCTCGGCGGCATCATCATCATCGACTTCATCGACATGGATGAGCGTCGCAACCGTCAGCGCGTGATGCAGGCCCTGGAAGAGGAACTTCGCCATGACCGCGCTCCCTCGAAAGTTCTGCAGTTCAATGATTTCGGCCTGGTTGCAATTACCCGCAAACGGGTCAAGCAATCGCTGGAACGCACCATTGGCGCGCCTTGTCCCTATTGCCAATCTACCGGCTACGTGAAGTCCCTGACCACCGTGGTGAACGAAATCTACGTGGAGATGCGCAAGATCGCGAAACATCTGGAGCACGAAGATGTGATGCTGCGTGTGAATCCGGATGTAGCCAAGGAACTGAAAGGCAACAATGCTCGCCTGCTGAACGAGATGGAAGAGCTAACCAAGCGGACAATTATTGTAAAGAGCGATCCGGCGCTGCATCAGGAGCAGTTCGATATAAACTAGCTGTTAGCCGTCGGCGGTCAGCTATCAGTGCCCATGTGGGGACAGCCGCCCCGGCTGTCCGCCGGCCGAAGTCCCGCTGTTGCCTCGCGCCACGGCAATCTGTGCTCCCGGCTTTGAAAGGGCGCGGCTTCCAACCGCACCGCTGGGTTGGAAGGCCAATAAAGACATGGGCTTTAGCACGTGAGCGGCGTTTCACGCCATCGGCGTGCGTTTTTTGAGTGCCTCCCCGGGTTGGAATTCTTTTCCGAAATTCCCTACCATGTTGCGATGGAAACCGCCTTGCAAGCTGAACACGAACAAGGAAGGATAAAGGCGTTCGTTGTTCGGGGCCGACAGGAGCGATTCTCATCGTTCCTTTCAACTCTTCTGCTCCTAGCTCGATAATTTCTGTCGATACCCCTCTACCGAAATGGCATTTCCAAATGGCAAATACCATTATATAATGGAGTCGATGACAACCACTTTGACGTTAGACAAAGCTGGACGCGTCGTCCTGCCGAAGCCGGTGCGGGATGAAATGCAACTCCGCGCAGGCGACTCGCTGGAACTGGAAAGCTCGGAAGACCGCATTGTGCTTCGTCCGCGGAGGGGAGGAGTTGGGTTGCACAAGAAACAAGGAATCTGGGTCTTCAGCACCGGGGAGCCGATTTCGGCCGAATCCACAGATGAAACGCTGCGCCAAATGCGCCGCGAGCGCGAACTTAGTTTTCTGGACAATCCTCCTGCGCGCGCGCCGCGACGGAAAAAAGCCCGGTGAGATGGTTCTTCGACAGCTCCGTTTTGGTGCCGGCGCTGCTGCCAGATCATGAACACCACGCCCGCAGCTTCGCCGCCTTTGCGGCTGCGAGTCCAAAAACTGCTGGTTGCGCCGCTCACAGTCTCGCCGAGGTGTACGCAACACTCACCAGATATCCGGGAAAACAGCGCCTGAGCGCTGAATATGCGGCTCTACTCGTGCAAGAAATTGAGCACAGGCTTACCCTCGTATGGCTCGACGGCGATGACTATCGTGCCGCCATCCGCAACATCGCAAAGATGGGAATCGTCGGCGGAGCGGTTTATGACGGGTTAGTTGCGGCGTGTGCACTCAAAGCAGGTGCAGGCCGCCTCTATACCTGGAATATGCGTCACTTCCAACTTCTGGGTATGGAAATACAAAAGGTCGCGACGATGCCGCCGGCGGTCTAGCTCCCTGGATGCGCCAGCGCCTTCACCGCCAGGTCAGAGCGGTCGCGCAGTTTCTGCACGGTTTCGTGGATGGCCTTCACCGAACCGGCATCGCTATTTTCGGCCATCTTTGCAACGCTTCCCGCGTCTTCCGTGGCGGAGCTCGCTATATCGAGCAAAACGACGAGTGCGTCCGCGTGGAGCTTCCACAGAGAAGACATGCTCTGGCTGCGTTTGAGTTCTTCGAGTTCGGTGTTCACCCGCGCCACGCATGAAACCAGGCGGATCAGAGTACGAGCGACGTCGGCACGAAGGCTCTTCTCCTCAAGAAATCCCGCATTGTAGGCATCGGCCTCGGGCGCGGTCAGCGTCAGATTGAAAAAGCGCATCGGGACAATCTGGCGGTACTTGGGATCAGCCACGCGGACGAACACTCGGATCGATTCCTCGACGCGTCGTAATTTGCCTTCCTCGGCTGAGATTTGCTGGGCCGTGATGGCAGGCGGATGAAAAGCTTGAGCCGGCGCGGGTACTTTCGCAGCGGCCGCTCGCGCGGCTTTGGCAGCAGTGGCAGCTCCCCCAGATGCCGGCATGCCACGTCCAGCGCTGGGTGCGAGCAACGACTTTCTAATGGGCGGACGCCGGTCGAGTTCCTTTTTCAATTTGGAGACGCGCCGGAATTTTTCCAATGCGCCGCCATAGTCGGCCGAGAGCATTTCTTTTTGCTCAATCGCGGCCACATGCTCGACCGTCACTTCCACTCCGTCGACTGTGCTCAGGATGCTACCGCCCATTTCGTCGAGGGCTTGCGCGAACTGTTTGATTTCACCCAGAGCCTTGGCGAATAGTTCGTCGAACCGGGCGCCAAATGCGGCATTGTGGGCTGCCACCGTTGCCAGCACGCCAGGATGATAGAACGAAGAATCCAGCCAGCGTTTTAATTCACGCACTCGCGAAACTATCCCGGAATCGATAAGTGAATTGAAATCACGATAGCGGGCAATCTCTTCGCGCAACGGATCGAAATTTCGCAGCAGCTGTACATGCTGTTCGGGAAGTGACGGCACGTCGGTATCGGCAAGGATTTCGATCAAAGCAATTTCAAATGGAGAAAGCGGCAACGAACCATCCAGCCCATAACCTTGCTGCTGCCATTGGCCGTGCACGCGGGGATGGCGATAGAGAAAAGTTGAAATCAGGTCAGTCTTGTCGCGGTTGATCTCGCTGGGTTCACGGCGACGCACAAAGTAGCGAAGCAGGGCCTCGGCAACTTCCGAGTCGGTGTCTGGCGTCAGCGCTTGCCGCAACATCGCGGGGCTGATGGCCATGTCAAGCACATGCAGCCAGCGATACATGCGCGATAGAGTTTCCGGAAGATCCCGATCGATATGTCGAAGCGCAAGTTCATCCAGCCCGCCCGGCAGAGGAATCTCACCGCCGAGCAAATCCCGCAGCAGCTTCTGATAAAAACCCTGGACCGTCGCCAGGATTGCCAACTCAAATTTAAGATCCTCGGCCAAGAAACGCTCCGCGAGCGAGATTCTCCCTGTCGGTTGGGGGAAGTCTTTACTGCTGTCTAAGTAAAGACGAATGTTACTGCCGCCGCAAGTTACTTGCGGAGCGACACTGTTACGCACCGGCTTCCGCTTTCCGGAAGGGCATGGACTTCCGCGCGAGAGCTGCGTCCGGCAATTTCGGCCTTGCGCTTTTTGCGCAGCTTTTAGGCAAGATAGCGGGAATTCCTCTCGTGTGGCTATGCGCCCCGGGCCCTGAGGCCCCGCTACCGGGGAGACGCCGAAGCTACTTCTTGAGCTGCTTCAGAATCTCACGCGCGGCGTTCGCGCCCGAGCCTCCCGTCAATCCGGCCCCAGGATGCGTGCCACTACCACAAAGATAGAGGTTTTCGATCGGCGTGCGGTAGCGCGCCGAGTCGAGCAGCGGCCGCATCGTGAAGAATTGATCGAGCGCCAGATCGCCATGGAAGATTTGTCCGCCGGTTAATCCATAGACATCTTCCAGATCCTGCGGCGTGATGATCTCGTGCGTCATGATCATCTCGGGGAGATTCGGAGCGTACCGTGCCAGCGTCTGTACAACAGTTTGTCCGAGCGCTTTTCGCTGGCTCTCCCAATCGCCCTTAAGCTTGTAAGGCGCGTACTGCATGTAGATCGACATCACGTGCTTACCTTCGGGGGCGAGCGTGGGATCGGTAAGCGAGGGGATCGTGGCCTCAAGGTAAGGCTGATGCGAGAAATTTCCGTACTTGGATTCGTCGAAGGCGCGCTCGAGATAGTCGATCTCAGGCCCGATGTGGATGCGTCCCTTAAGCGCACTGGTGTCGCCGTCTTTCAACGCGGTGAAATCCGGCAGGCCTGAGAGCGCCAGGTTAACTTTTGCGACCATACCATTGCCCCGGTAGTGCCGCAGCTTTTGCACGAAGTCGGGAGAAAGATGAATAGGATCGGTCAGCTTGAGCAGAGTGCGCTTGGGATCGGCATTGGAGATGACGGCGCTGGCGCTGATTTCTTCTCCGGTGCCGAGCAGCACGCCTGTCGCTGCGCCATCCTTTACCCGGATCTCGATGACCTCGGCGGCGGTGCGAACCTCAGCGCCGGCAGCCTTCGCGGCGGTGGCCATGGCTTGCGTGAGCGCGCCCATTCCGCCCGCGGCGAACAACGCCGAGCCGGCGGGATGTGAATCGCCAGCGGCTCTAATCAGCAACTGCAGGCTGCTGCCCGCCGACCACGGTCCGAGAAACGTTCCGAAGATGCCACGCGCCGCGATGACCGCGCGCAATAATTCGGTCTCAAAATATTCAGAGACCAAGTCGGCCACAGCCATTGGACCCCAGCGCAACACGCGGTACATATCTCTCTTGCCGAGGTTTCGCAGAGCCCGGCCGGTCTTGAGCATGCTCCACAGATCGCCGCCGCTGGGGTGATCGATGTCGGGTGGGGTGGTAGCGAGAACTTCCGCGATTACTTCGCTGATTTTCCCCAGTGATTTCTCGAACTCAGGATATTTCTCCGCATCTTTTTCTGAGAATGCTGCGATTGCCTGCGCCGATTTGTTTGTGTCCTGATAAAGAGAAAGAGCCCGACCGTCTGGCGAGAGCGCGGTGACGCAAGTCTCAGGTGTGATGAATCTAACGCCCTGTTTTTCAAGCTGCATGTCTCGCACGATGTCGGGCCGAATCGGGCCGGCGCTGTGCGCCAGCGTAGAGCAGTGAAAGCCGGGATGAAATTCATCAGTGATCGCAGCGCCGCCGACCTGATCTCGACGTTCGAGAATCAGCGGCTTGAATCCCGCTTTGGCCAGGTAAAACCCGGTGACCAGCCCGTTGTGCCCGCCGCCGATGATGACAATGTCGCGCCGGCTGGATTTGGCCTCGGACATGTTATGCCGCTCCCTTGATGTCTTTCAGAATTTCCAGAGCGGCGAGACGTCCCGGTGCGCCCATGATTCCGCCCCCGGGATGAGTGGCCGAACCACACATATAAAGATTCTGAATGGGCGTGCGGAAGCGCGCATAGCCTGGTGCGGGACGCAAGAAGAAAAGTTGCTCCAGAGAGAGTTCACCCTGGAAGATGTTGCCTTCGCTCAATCCCCACTCGCGTTCGAGATCAAGAGGAGTGATGACTTGCCGGTGAAGGATGATGTCTTTGATGTTCGGCGCATACTCGGCAATCGTGTTGACGACAGTATCGCCGAAGGCTTCTTTCTGATCATCCCAGTTCAAACCGGGGCGCAGTTTGTAGGGCGCATATTGGACGAAGCAGGAGAGCACGTGTTTGCCCGGTGGTGCGACCGATGGGTCGGTGAGCGACGGGATGACCATATCAATGTAAGGATGGCGCGAGAAGTTGCCGTACTTGGCATCGTCGTAGGCACGCTCCATGTATTCGACTGATGGTGAGATCGAGATCGCGCCGCGAAGGTGTGCGCCCGGCCCCGGCATGCACTTGAAGTTCGGCAGCGCATCAAGGGCCATATTTACTTTTCCGGACGAGCCGCGGTATTTGAAGCGGTTAATGTCCTCGAGAAAGTCTGCGGGAAGATGTTCGGCTTCGATGAATTTGTTGAAAGTGAGTCTAGGATCGACACTGGAGGAAATTGTGTCGGCGCAGATTTCATCGCCATTGGCGAGGACGACTCCCTTGGCCTTGCCATCTTTGACTATGATTTTCGCGATGGCGGCTTGCGTGCGGATCTCGACGCCTGCTTCGCGGGCCGCATCGCCGATGGCGTTTGAAATTGCGCCGGTGCCGCCGCGCGCGAATCCCCAGGCGCGGAACGCGCCGTCGATTTCTCCCATGTAGTGATGGAGTAGAACATAAGCCGTGCCGGGCGAGCGCACCCCGAGGAATGTGCCGATAATGCCGGAGGCCGACATTGTTGCTTTGAGGACGTCGGTCTCGAACCACTGATCGAGAAAATCAATGGCGCTCATGGTCATGAGCTGGACCTGGTTGTACTTGTCGTTGCTAGACATGCCCTGGAAGCGACGTCCTATGAAGAGCAGTTTCATCAGTTCGCGCGGGTTCAGCGTGTTAGGGTCGGGCGGAACCATGCTGAGAATCGGCTTCACGAAGCGGCACATGGCTTGCATGGCTTTGCCGAACTCGTCGTAGGCTTCGGCGTCGACGCGGGAGTGGCGGGCGATCTCGCGGTGAGTCTTGCCGTGGTCATTCACGCGCCAGAGATAATCGCCGCTGGGCATGGGTGTGAAAGTTCCGTCGAGCGGGAGAATTTCGAGGCCGTGGCGTGGGAGATCGAGGTCGCGGATGATTTCCGGCCGCAGCAGCGACACGACGTACGAGCAGACCGAAAACTTGAAGCCAGGAAAAACTTCTTCCGTGCAGGCGGCGCCGCCGACAATGTGGCGGCGTTCGAGAACCAGAACTTTCTTTCCCGCACGCGCGAGGTAGGCGGCGTTCACGAGTCCATTGTGGCCGCCACCGATCACGATAACGTCGTAGGAATTAGCCATAAGCTCTTAGCCTTTAGCTGTTGCGTGCTGGTTGAGGATGCGACCGAAGAAATAGTAGCGCAGTTTTCGCCTGCGAGTATTAGAGGCCGCTGGGAAGGACGCTCCAGTTGCGGAGGACGTTCGATAAGATCGGGATGATTGAGCGCATGGCAGGAGCCGAAGCGTCATTCTATCGGGAATGGGGAGTTTTGTCTGCAAGATTGCGGTGACCTACTTGGCTGGGTACGTTGATGGAAACAGGAAAGGATTTTCACAATGCGCCGACTATGCCTTGTAGTCCTAATGCCAAACACACTCACGTTCGAGAAGGATACCCACAGCGACCATCGAGACTACGTGCCTGACAAGAAAACCGCTGAGCGGATCGCAGAGGCTGTTCTCGAAGCGCAATTCGGAGAAAAGCAGATAAAGACCCCAGGCCCGCTGCTTGTCGACGAGTCCAATAAGGACTTCTGGATCGTGCAGGTATCTGGCGGGAAAAATGCGATGCCCACGCCAGGCGGCGGACCTGCGGTAGGGATCAATAGGCATTCTGGGTGCATGCAAGTGATGGCGCACATGAAGTGATTTCTCAAAACGAGTCCTTGGTCTCAAGTTTCTGGTAAAACGCAACGACTGAAAATCATGACGTGCCGGGGTTGCTGCGCAAGTCCGCGGGTGCATATAATCCGGCTTCGAGCCAAATCTTTGTATGAGGCCACTCCTTTGCCGATTGGAACCGCGTTTCACGAGCGAACTTTTCCGCTTTGCCAAAGCTTGAATTACCGCGAGTGGTCGGGTTACTACACGGTCAGCGTGTACGAAGTTCACCACGAGCATGAGTACAACGCCATGCGTAATGCGGCGGCGTTGATTGATATCTCGCCGCTCTACAAGTATTTGATCACCGGGAAAGACGCGACCCGGCTGGTGAACCGCGTGATCACGCGCGACATCAACAAGGTGAAAGTGGGGCAGGTGATTTATTGCTGCTGGTGCGATGAGGAAGGCAAGGTCATTGACGATGGAACGATTTCGCGGTTGGAGGAAAATGCTTATCGCTGGACGGCTGCTGACCCCAGCCTGCGCTGGTTCCGGCAGAACGGCCTGAATATGGATGTGCAGGTCGAAGACATCTCCGAAAAAGTTGCGGCGCTGGCTCTGCAGGGGCCGACTTCGGCGAAGCTGTTGAAGTCTGTGGCCGAGGCTGATATTGCAAATCTGAAATATTTCCGCGTGACCCACGGCAACATCGCGGGCGTGCCGGTGGATATTTCACGCACTGGTTACACCGGCGATCTGGGATACGAAATCTGGGTGCCTCTAAAGGAGGCCAATGACGCAGTGAAAGTCTGGGATGCGCTGGCGGAAAAGGGAAAGCAGTTCGATCTGCACGCAGCGGGGATGTTGGCGCTTGATGTGGCGCGGGTGGAAGCTGGGCTCCTGCTGATCGAAGTGGACTACAGTAGTTCGAAGAAGGCGCTGATTCCGTCGCAAAAGTATTCGCCGTATGAACTGGGTTTCGCGAAGATGGTGCATCTCGAGAAAGAGAATTTTATTGGTAAGCGCGCGCTGGAGCAGGATGCTAAGAACGGGGTGTCGCGGCAACTGGTCGGCGTCGAAGTTGATTGGACCGATGTGGAAGCGCTCTATGAACGCTATGGTCTTACGCCTGCCGCCCCCAGCCAGGCTTCGCGGGTGGCCGTTCCTCTTTACTCCGGAGAAAAGCAAGTTGGCAAGGCTACGACTACGACTTGGTCACCGATCCTGAAGAAAATGATTGCCCTGGCCAGCGTGGAAACGGAGCATTCAAAGCTCGGAACGCAACTGCAGATGGAGATTACGATTGAGGCCATTCGTTTGAAGACGAATGTAAAAGTGACCGGGCTACCGTTCTTTAATCCGCCGAGGAAGACGGCTTCGCAAGTGTAACTATCGTCGATGTGTAAGTTCGGCCTCTGACAGATGGTGAGGATTGTTCGAAGCCACACAGGAGTACAAACATGCGATCACAGGACAAGGCGATCTTCCTGGAAGCCGCACGCCAGTTTCAAATTTGGATTCTCGTGCGTCGAACGAACCGGGCCTCATTGGAATATGTGGGCCGGCCCGGATACATGCCGAAACGAATTGATTGCAAGGCGAAGACAGCCGACATCGATATTGCTCCTTACCGGCTCGCGGGATTAGTCGTGGATCCAGGCACCCATCCGAAAGCTTTCAAGCCCGGCAAGACTGCGAAGGCCGCGGATTGCTGGGCTGCGATGAAGCCTCTGCTGGGCCGAGTTTATAAGGTTGATACCGACACCAAAAGCAAGCACTATGGTTGCCTGCAACTGCAGGGATCTTACATTCACGGCGACTACGATCTCTACGACGTGATCGATATTGCCCAGGCCCAGCGCAATCTGGCGGCGGTTGAAACCCTGCTGGGTCAGCCTCACCGTCGCGGGGCGAAAGTACTTATTGTCCAGAACTTCATCAATGCCCGCATTGGTTCCCCGATGATTCAGCACGGTGGCGAAGCCCAATATGCCGATCATTCCGAACAGTCGATCGATGCCTTCGGGCCCAACGGTGAGGACGTAACGATTCTCAACGAATTCAGCGTCCGCAGCTGGTACGAGAAACGCTTCGGCGGCCGCAAGGTGCTGGTGTAGTGAGCGCCCGCTAAAGCATCACCGCGGGATGTATTCATCGAGCAGCGGGACCACGTCTGACGTGAAGGGAAGAAGCCGTAGCTCGGCAGCATCCGCTGTCTCTCCCCGAAGCATGTCCGCCGTGATCCGCACCAAGGCGCCGTCGCTGCGATTCATGCGAATCGCGTCTTTTACCAGATAAAATTTAGCCCAATATTCGCTGGCGACTCCGCGATCGTGGGCCCAATACCAGTAGAGCACCAACTTGCGCGCCGCTCCTTTGGAGATGACATAGCGGTTCGCCGGAAACGAAGAATGGCCCGCTAGCGAAATCGTAACGCGATCATTTTTCTCGGGAGTCCAGCCGGCGCCGGGTAGACAATTCTTGGGAGAGTGGATGGTATCTCCGGTGCGCTGGCTGGGAAAATAAGCCAGGAAAAGATCGACGTTCGGCAGCCTGGGATCCTGAGCTCGATAGTTGCGGACCAGAAAATCCCCGGCTCCAAGTACATCTAGAGTTTCCGTATCCAACGGAATGTCTTGGCCCCGCCAGTCGCCGAGTTGCGCGGGAAACGATGAAAGCGGCAAACGAGACGGAATGAGTTCGGTGCGTCCTCGCCCCTCCAGCAGAATTGCCGTCAGCGCGATGAGGCCGGCAGCGACCACGAAGCGCAACACGCCGAGTTGCCTCATGATTCGTCACCTTCCTCAGGCCAGATCACGCGAATCGTACGGTGCAGAAGATAAAGCATCACCAGGGACGCGACAAACATAAGCCAACCCTGGAACTCATGGAAAAATCCCTGCGCCTTATCCGGATCCCAGTATTGAACCAGCAATCCCGTGCCGACGACGCGCAAACTGTTGGCGGCGACGGCGATAGGAAGCGAAGCCAGCGCTAATAGGACACGCAAAGACGTCTTGCGCTCCATCAGATAACCGTAGATCAGGGCAAGCGTTGTGAGGGACGTCAGTGAGCGAATACCACTGCAGGCGTCGGCTACTTCCAACCTCATCGCAGGAAGATTGATTATGTTGCCCTCGCGCAGAACCGGCACGCCGAACCACGGCAACGTAGTGCTGGCCACTTTCGAAGCCAGCAGTTGCAGCGGAAAGGTAATCTGATTGAAGACGATAGCGGGAATGGGGATCATCAGTGCCAGGAAAGCCCAGGGAAAAAGAACTGTGCGAAAAAAATCCCACCCGAGAAAGAGGACGACCAAACCAGCCAATACAATCATCAACGACAAGCGCGAGAGGAAGATCTCGGCGCCCATTTGACCGAGAATCAGTACGCACAATCCGAATCCCAAAATCAAAACGCCGGACCATGAGGGGCGCAGCGTCGCGCCCGCCAGTCGGGTCCGCTGCTGCCAAATCACGAAAGCGGCAAAGAGCGGAACGAAGAAACCGTGGGAGAAATTGGGATCGCGCCACCATTGTGACACCAAGTGCGAAAGCGTAGGAATATATAGCAACAGCAGAAGTCCACAGAGCGTGAGGGTTTGCCACACAGGGGGCCACGCCGGATTAGTGGCGGGCGCCGGGTGCGCAACTGGGGGCTCAGTTTGCAACACTTGGCTCAAGGACAGCCTCGGAACTTACCGGTGGACATCCTCTAGCATAAGCGAAGTCAGGAACGCCCGCAATTAAGACTGGGATACGGGGCGGGTCGGGCCAGGCAGATGGCGAATCTAAGCGGTCATAGTCGGTAGACCGGTAGGTAGGCCATTAAAGAGAAAGGATTTGGAGTATTTCCTCCTCCACAGATCGTACTCGGAGATCTGACCATCGGATTACAGAAAACACTGTAAGCCATTCCGGACTTGGCGAGGCTAAGCTTTTTAAGCGGCAGCATGCAGTGGAGTGTCGGAATCTCTGGATGAACGTTCAAGTAAGGAGAGACAGTTATGAAAAGTAAGTTGGTGGTTGTCGTGTTCATTCTGTTGTCGCTCGCCACGTTGGGACTTACGCAGGACCGTGACCAGCCTTCGGCCAAGTCTCAAGATCGCATCACACGGGAGGTTCGCCACGAACTTCTCATGCTCCCCTATTTTGGTGTATTCGATTACATTGCTTTTAAAGTGGAAGGCAGCGCTGTAACCCTGCTGGGCCAAGTTGTACGACCTTCGCTCAAGTCTGACGCTGAAAATGCGGTGAAGCACATCGAAGGCGTCGAGAAGGTGGATAACCAGATTGAGGTTCTACCCCCGTCGCCTATGGACGACGGTTTGAGGATTCGTCTATATCGCGGAATCTATGGCTATCCGGGTTTGGAGAAATATGCTCTCGGCGTGCAGAAGCCGATTCGCATCATCGTGAAAAATGGCCGCGTCACGCTGGAAGGCGTGGTCGACAGCGAGGCGGATAAGAATTTGGCGGGCCTGCGCGCCAACACTGTTCCGGGAATCTTTCAGGTGACGAATAATCTGCAAGTAGTCCCATCGAAATAACAGTGACGGATTGTGATTAGAATCTTCAAGAATCGATGGGGCGCGCGCCGGCAGTTCATGGAACTGGATGCTGCCGCGCTAGTTCCTGGCTCCCAAGATTTCGCATATCGTTTTAGGCGCCTTTCCCGAACGGATCTTCCAGCGACCGGCTTTGCGGGGTGAACAACTCCGCACCGTTTTCCGTAATGTGCATGTCGTCTTCAAGACGGATGCCGAATTCTCCGCGAATGTAGATACCGGGCTCGTTGCTGGTGGTCATGTTGGCCGCAAGTTTGGTCGTGTTGCCTCGAACCAGATAAGGCCACTCATGGCCGTCCGTGCCCATGCCATGACCAAGGCGGTGGGCAAAGTATTTATAGTCGGGTCCGTAGCCGGCATCGGTAATCACTTTTCGCGCCGCCGCGTCGACCGCGCCGCATTCTGCTCCGGGACGCGCTGCCGATAGTGCTGCCGCCTGCGCGCGGTGCACGATGTCGAAAACTTCTTTCATTTTGTTCCCGGGTTTTTCTGGAAGAGTGCCCAGCACAAACGTACGCGTTATGTCGGATTGATATCCTTCCACGGTACAACCGTCGTCAATCATCACGATCGAACCTTCGCGGATCACTTGCGGGGTGCTCGATCCATGCGGGTAGGCCGTGTATTCATCCACTTCCACGCTGGCTTCGCCGGGGAAGCCCAACTGTCCATAAGCCGCTGCGATCAGATCCTCCACTTGCTCCTGCGTCATGCCCTCACGCAGCGCGTAATAAACCGCTTCGTAAGCCGTGAGCGTCACCTGCGCCGCCAGACGCATGAGTGCGATCTCGTGCGGGCTCTTGATCATTCGACACCCTGCAGTAACGGGCGTCGCGCTGGTCAGGGTGAGCCGCGGCGCGGCCTGGGCGATCCCATCGGCGAAGAAGAAGCGCACCGTTTCTTCGATCCCCAACTTGCCCGAAGCAGATCGGAAGAGCACACGTCTGAACTCCAGTC
>OBLW0100002349.1_pt1 | contig 15307 bp, 11 predicted proteins | sample 1520161 | NCBI WGS metagenome assembly OBLW01 (sample SAMEA3539309, study PRJEB22396) | soil metagenome | biome: tundra; feature: field; material: soil | place: USA | collected 2010-05 | depth 0.15 m
CCGCGCCGGCGAAGAATGAAGATGTCACGCTGGTGCTGGGCGTCAACGACGCCGCGTACGACCCCGCGAAGCACAACATCATATCGAACGCATCCTGCACTACCAACTGCCTGGCGCCGGTGGTGAAGGTTCTGCAGGACACGGTCGGGATTCAGAAGGGATCCATGACCACCATCCACAGCTATACCAACGACCAAAACGTGCTGGACTTCCCGCACAAGGACCTGCGGCGCGCCCGCGCGGCGGCCCTGAACATGATCCCCACCACTACCGGCGCCGCGAAGGCCATCGGTTTGGTGATGCCGGAGTTGAAGGGCAAGCTGGATGGCTACTCGATGCGCGTGCCGACGCCGGACGTTTCGGTGGTCGACCTGGTCGTCCTCACCAGCCGGCCCACCACTGCGGAGGAAGTCAATGCCGCGTTCAAAGCGGCTGCGGACGGCCCGATGAAGGGCATTTTGGCCTACACCGAAGACCCCGTGGTGTCGACCGATATGCTGCACAATCCGAACAGCTCGATCGTGGACGGACAGATGACCAAGGTGCTCGACGGCAACCTGCTGAAGGTGATCTCCTGGTACGACAACGAGTGGGGTTATTCCTGCCGCGTCGTGGACCTGATCGCGTTCCTGACAAAAAAGGGCTTGTAGGACAGGCCTCCCGGCCTGTCTACCGCGGGGCTGGGTGCGCGACATAGAAGTGGAATCGCTGGCGTGATGTGGGGCAGGCTGGCAGGCTGCGGGCGGTTGGCAACCGCCGCTGTGCGGTGCAAACGCGGCATTTGGCCGATTGACAATCGGCCGCAGCTTGCCAAGCTGCCCCACATGAGAGCCTGTGCCTTGCGTATACATACGCTCGGATTCAAGCCCTTTTGCCGATGAATCGGGTCGGCGCCCACTTCTATGTCGGGCACCCCAAGTGACTCTGGCAACCGAGATGGAAGATCCGGACTTGGTGCGCCGCCGTTGCGAGCTGGATCAAGTGGTCCTGTTTGGATGGTCGTATCACGGCGGGGTGGTTGCGAATTACGCCGGCCGGCATCCGGATGTGGTTCTGCGCATGGTGCTCAGCGGACCGATCGCGCCGCGGCGCATACCGTATTCGGAGCAGGCTGCCGCGACGCTCCAATCCCGCCTGGACATGACGGCGAATCGGGGATTTCATGAAGTCGCCGCCCGCGGATCCCGCGGAAGCATCCAAGGCGTGGCACGCCATCGTACTGCGCGGCTACTTCGCCGATAGCGGGGCGTACGCCCGCTCCGTTCCGAAACCCTGCGAATCGGAGAACGAACGGCCCCCGCAATGTGGCCCAGCACGTAAATGCGATCATGGCCTCGCTCGGCGATTGGGACTGGCGTCCCGTGGCGGCCAGTTATGCCGGGCCCGTGCTCATCGTCCACGGAGATGACGACTGGAATCCCTTGGATGGCTCGCGCGAGTGGCGGAGATCCTTTCCCAACGCGCGCCTGGCGGTGGTTCCGAACGCCGGACACTTCATCTGGCTGGAACAACCGGAAGCGTTCTTCGGGGCGCTCGACCGGTTCCTCGGCGACGGCCAACTGGACGGATGGTCGTGGCCTGCGCACGCGCGTCAATGATAGCGCGGGACGGCGGGATCGATTTCGAGGCTCCAGCGGTCGATGCCGCCGGCCATGCTCACCGAATCCTCCAATCCCTGGCGGCGCAGCCACTCCGTGACCTGCAGGCTGCGCATGCCATGGTGACAGAACAGCACCAACTGTCCATCGCCGGCGCGCAGCGGCTCCAGCGATTGCGGCACGCTGCGCATGGGAATCAGTTCCGCGCCCGCGATATGGGCTTGTTGATGCTCGAACGGTTCGCGCACGTCCACCATGCGAATCTTTTCGCCTGCATCGAGGCGCCTCTTGACTTCACTTGGATCGATCTCTATTGCCGGCACGTTGCCCTCCGGAGACCATACATATCGCGTCTGACGCCGCGGCGCAACCGTGACCTTGGCGCGTCCCACCGTGTGCCGATTCCGCCCCGGTGTGACCGCCCGGCCCGCTCTAAAAATGAAACCGATGCACCCCCGATTCCCGTCTCACAGGCTTGCTATAATTGTCGGGTATCTACCAAGTGACGCCGCGTTCTTTATTAACAAACATGAAGTGTCTCATAACCGTTGTTCTTATCCTATCGGCGGCCGCGGCCGGCTTCGGGCAGCAGAACCCTGTCGGCTTCGCCACCGGTCAATCCGCGCGGCTGGTGATCGGCCAGCCGGAGTTCGACGCCGAATTGGACAGCGCCAGCCAGACCATCCTGGGCGGCGTGAGCGGTTTGGCGTACGCCAACAAGACGTTGTTCGTGGTGGATTCCAACATCGTGGGCGCCCCCCCGGTGAATAACCGGGTGATGATCTACCCGACGGCACAACTCCCGGCGCCTAACGCGGCCATGCAATATAACACCTTGTGCCCCGTGTGCGTGGGGCAAGCCAGCCTGGTTCTGGGCCAGCCGGACTGGGTGAGCATCCTGCCGGCGCCCTGCATACTTCCGCCTGCCAACGTTACGGTGACCACCACTCCCACCACCCCCGCGTGCCTCGCGTCGTCGCCCCAGACGCCTACCGCTACCGGCATGAACACACCTACGGCGGTGGCCTCCGACGGCACGCACCTAGTGGTCGCGGACACCAACAATAACCGGGTGCTCATCTGGAAGTCCATACCGGTCAATATGAACCAGCCGCCCGACGTAGTGGTGGGACAAACCAGTTTTACCACCGCCGTTTTTCCGGGCGACACGCCCACGGCGACGTCGTTACGCGGCCCGGAAGGCGTCTGGATCCAGAACGGCCAGTTGTTCATTGCCGATACGCAGAACCAGCGGGTCCTGATTTACAATTCCATTCCAACGGCCAACGGCGCCGCGGCCGACATCGTGCTGGGGCAACCCAATATGACGACGTGGGTGCAAGTGAACATCGCCGACCAAAACACTAGCGCGACGGCCAGCAACATGCTCACGCCGGTGTCGGTGACTTCCGACGGGACGCGTCTGTTCGTCACCGACGTGAGCTACAACCGCGTGCTGATCTGGAATACGATTCCCACCACGAACCAGCAGCCGGCGGATGTGGAGATTGGGCAGCCGAACATGACCCAGGGCTATCCCGACAACGCTTTTACCACGCCGGCTACGACGACCATAAGCCCCCCCCCCGAAACGGCGGTGCTTTGCACCGTTTCGAACGGTGTGGACGCGAACAACACCCCGACATACCCGCCACTTTGCGAATACACGCTCAGTTTCCCGAGGTTTGCGCTTTCCGATGGCACGAACCTGTATGTCGCCGACGGCGGCAACGATCGCGTGCTGATTTACACTCCGATCCCCACGAGCAACGCAGCGGCGGCGAATATCGTGCTCGGACAAACCGACTTTGTGACCGACGCCCCAACCGATGGCGCGGATACCATGGATGCGCCGTCCTCGCTGGCTTGGGATGGAAGCAACTTGTACGTGGCGGACACCTACAACCAGCGCGTCCTCGTTTACACGATGGCGGAGCAGGATCTGGCCTACAACGCAGTGCTGAACTCGGCCAGCGTGATTATCTACGCCATCGATCCAGTGACCATAGGCGGCACCATCAAGGCCGGCGACACGGTGAAGTTTACCATCGGCGTGTCCACCAGCACCGTCAACCTTACCTACCAGTACACGATTCAAAACGGCGACACCTTTACGCTCATCGTGGATGCACTGGTGTTGGCGATCAACGCCAGCGGCGGAGATCCGAACGCCATCGCAACCGCGGATACACAAGCCGATAGAGTCGTGTTGACCGCCAGAACGCCCGGCGCGAATGGCAACAACGTGACGGTGACCACCGCCGTAACCGGGTCGATCACGGCGAGCGCCGGCAGCCCCAGTCTCACCGGCGGCGCGAGTACGGCGTCGGTTGCGCCGGGCTCTCTGGTGTCGTTTTTTGGAAGCCACCTGAGCGACCAAACGGCGTCGGCTCCGTTGAATGGAATACTGCCCCTCAGCCTAGGCGGGGTGGAGGTTTATTTTAACGGCGTGCAGGCGCCGCTGCTGTACGTCTCATCCACGCAGATTAACTCACAGCTAAATTTCAATTTTGGGTTCGCCAGCACGGGCACGGCAAATGCCTGGGTGCGGATTCAACGCAACGACGGCACCATTACGGCGACCAACACCGTGGCGGTGTCGTTAGTGCCGGCGAATCCCGGCATCTTCGCGGGGAGCGGCACCGATCCTCGCCCGGCGGTGGCCTATCATTCCTCGAACTACGCGACCGGGGTGATCTCGGTGGATGGCACCATCAAAGTCGGCGACGTAGGCACGATTTGCATCGGTTCGAACGCCACGCTCACCGCCCAAACCAAGGCGCCCGCGACGGGATGCACGGGCCAAACGTACAACTATACCGTGCAGGGCGGCGACTCCCTGGCCAGCATCCGGGATGCGTTTATCGCCCTGTTAGCCGCCGACCCGCAGGTAACGGCGACCGCCTCCAGCGAGTTCACCCGCGTTCTGCTCCAAGCAAAAGTCCCGGGAACCGCCGGCAACGGCATTCCGTTTAACGTGGCCGACAGCACGGGAGCGGACCTGCTCCTGACGCCCATCGGTCAAGCGCCTCCGAGCCCAGGGGTGGGGGCGTTGCTGTGCTGCGCCGCCACAGCGGGCGCGCTGGTTACCGTGAACAATGCAGCCCTGCCCGGCGAAACGATCATCGTATACGCCACCGGGTTGGGCCTGCCGTCCTTGGCGCCGGGCGTGGATCCGTACCTCCTGACGGGCCAAACATATGAGGGCCCCGCGGGCAACTCCCCGCAGAATTTCGTCTCGGGCCAGATCAATAACACGACCACGAATGTGCTGCGCGCCGAGCTGGCGCCGGGGATGATCGGAATCTACCAGGTATACTTGAATTTGTCCTCGTCGTTGACCACCGATCCCAAAGCGGAGTTGTATATTGCACAGAACAATTTTCGGAGCAACGTTGTCACCGTGCCGGTCTTTGCGACCCCGGTGCTGTCCTCGATCGCTTGCAATTCCAGCACGTTGAATTCGGGGAATACTTCTACGTGTACGGTGGTCCTGACCGTGGCGGCGCCTACGGGCGAGACAACCGTTTCGCTTTCCTCCTCCGACAACACCAACTTCCCGGTGCCAACCAGTATAATTATACCCGCGGGTACTACCGAGGCTAGCTTTACGGTTACATTGGGAACGATCTCGGCCACTGAAACCGTGACCATCAGCGCCACGTTGGGCAATCTTACTTCAACCACGACCGTTACACTGAGTCCATGATGGGTGGGGCAGACCTCCAGGTCTGCGCGGGTCCTCCAGGACCCGCTCTTCCAGGCCGACATGGAGCAGTTACTTGTTAATCATGGAGCGATGCGGCGCGTGAAGACTTCGAGCGGCCCCCAGTAATAAGGCAGCCGGCCGCTGTCGTGCGCGTGGAGCAAGGCGAGTTTGGCGGAGCGTAGCGCGCGCGCCGGACTCTGCCCGGCCGCCATCCCCGCATAGAGACGACGCATGATATCCACGGAGCGGGCGTCGTCCACGTCCCACAGGCTGGCGATCACGTTATGCGCACCGGCCTGCAGGAAGGCCCAGGCAAAGCCCATCAGGCCTTCTCCGGAGTAGGCTTTCGCTCCGGCGCTGGTGCACGCGGAAATGGTGACCAGGTCCGCGCTGAGCGGCACGCCCGCTACATCCCGCGCGTACAGTTTGAAGTTCTCACCCTGGTGCGAGAGGATAATGGCCGAATTCAGCGGGCTCTCCCGATTGGCGGTGGCGTGCGTGGCGAAGTGGATGCCGGTGAAGTTCGCCGGCGACGCTTTGGCGTATTCTCCGGGAACCGCGCGCGCGCCGGTGAAAACCGTCCGGTTCGGCGCCGGGAACTGCTCCTCCACCGCCGCGATCTCCTTTTTGACGTTTGGCAGAGGCGGGAACTCCTGACCGGTCAGCACGGGATCGCCCATGAGCAGCAGTTTCGGCGTGCGTGCCGGCTGGTGGTCATCGCCCCCCAGCACGCGCAGCGAGGGGGCCGTGGCGATGGCGACGTCTTCGATCCAGTAGTGCGGCTGTGGGCCGGGCACCACCAGTGTCTCGAAGGCAAGCTGGTGCAGTGCGCCATCGGGCACCACGATCACGTTCGATCCGGGCGGAATCAGCTTGTGCACGGGACCGAGCACGGCATTGTATAGGGCGGATGAAGCGGCATCGTTCCGCGCCAGCGGATCGCCGCCCTGCGTGACGATTTCGGTGTACTTCCGCACCAGCCCGGCGATTTCTTTCTCGGGCGGCAGGTCGAACCTGGAAATGCGTCCGGAACCGATCACCCACACCGAGGACCTGGCTTGGCTGGGACCACCCAGCCAATACGAAAGGATCACCGTGTGAGACGCTCGCGCCGCGGAGAGCAACTTGCCGATCCGGAAGTTTGCTGGAACCGCTCCCCGACGCTCCAGGCGTTGATTGAGGACCCGCGCGCGAGACGACTCGGCAACTTCGAGAGCTTTCTCCGTTTGTCCCCTGTCGATCAGGAAATCGACGTAGTCCTGGAAGAAGCCAATCAGGGCGCCCGGCGCGAGAAAGGTCGTCTTCCATTCGTCGCTCTTCAGCTTGTCCCACTCGCGATCGATGGTGTCGATGGCATTGCTGTATTGAGCTTCAGCCAGCCTAGGTCTGTCAGTATCCTGATAAAGGGCCGCCAGTTTGCCGTAAGCTTGCCATAGAACGTCCGGCGCGTGCGCCCGCGGCGCCCGCTCAACTACCATCTTATAGCCGCTCTCTGCCGCCTCATACTGCCGCGCCTTCGTCTCGATTTCCGCTGCCATCAGTTCGGAATAGACTAACGACCACTCGTCCTTCAAGCGTCTCTTAATTGTGAGTGCCTGGTTGTTGAAAGATTGCGCGGCCGCCAGGTCCCCTTTATCCAGCGATATCTGCGCCAGGTTTGTGAACGCGATGGCCAGCCACGCGTCATTGCCGACATCCCGCGCCAGTGCGGCGGCGCGCTGTTGGTAGCTGGCCGCCCGATCCAGGTCGCCTCGCCTCATAAAGATGTTCCCGAGTTCGCCGAGCCAGCGCTGCTGAGTGTCTCGAAGGCCGATTTGGCCACTGAGGACTTCGGCGCTGGTTAACGCACCTTCGGCGCGGTCGATGTCGCCGAGCATCAGATAGCACCAACCCAGGTTGCCGAAGGCCGTCGCCAGGAGGGATTTGGCGCCGCACTGCCGGGCACTTTGACGGGCCTGATCCAGAAACGGGACAGCTTCGTCGAATCGCGAAGCCTGGGCCCGGCGGAAGCCGAGATCCAGTCGCGCCCAGGCTTGCAAATACGGATCGCGTTCGTGCTCGGCGTCGGCGAGGGCCGCCCAGTCGTACGCCTCGGCCTCACTGAAGTTCGGGGCTAGATCGCCCAGGCGCAAGCGGACAGTGCAGATCAGGGCTGTATCGCCAGAAGCCAGCGCGGCCTGCAAGGCGTCGCGCATGAGCTTCGAGCCTTTCTCAGGTTCCAAGCTAAGAGCGACCCTGGCACGGTCCATCGTCAATCGGGCCTGCAGACTGGCGTCGGACGGGCTCCCGGCCGATTCCAAGAGCGCGCGCGCTTCTTTTACGCGGCCCAGGATGATGAGGTCCTCGGCGCACACCAACCGGAACTTCCAACCCCAGTCGCCGTTGGGCCACCGGCGCAGACCCTCGCGCGCAGTTTCAAGCGATTGGCTGAAGTCCGCGGTGCGCAACGCGGACTGGGCCTTCAGGTAGGCTGCGCCGACATCGCGGTCCCGACTAGCACAAGCGGATAGCCAAATGAACTCTGAGGCCAGCGCGAAAAGGGCTAGACCCCCGTGCCGCCCCCACCGGATGAGCCATCGCCTTGGCCGCCACCCCCTCCTGAGCCACCCGACTGCGGGCTGCCCAACGCCATGCGTATCATGTAAATCTGATGGATCGGGTGCCAATCCGCACTGGGTAGGAGTGTCCATTCGCCGAAGAAGATCCTACCAAAATTCTTTACGTAAAGTAAGCGCGACGGACTGGAGGTAATGGCATCGCGGATTTCGGCTTCCGCCGTGGGGTCCGGATCGTCGCCGCGCAGGTAGGCTTCACAGCGGTCCGTCGAATAGTGGAAAGGCCCGGGCAAATAGTCCTTGACGGGCGCGCCTTTGACTCTGAGGTTCACGATGCTGCAGCCGTACGGCACTACGCGCACCCGCCTGCCGTGCGGCTTGCCGTTGTCGTACCAGTGCCGCCGGTAGACGCTCACCAAGCCTAACGTGATCCGGTCGGCGGTGAGCGCATCTCCCTCCACCTTCAGGTTGTTGAGCGTGGCGCGAACCTCGGTGCGGAAGAAGCCCTCCTTATCTTCCGGCAGGGCGATGACTTCCGAAGAGCAGCCCCCGTGCGACAACACGCCGGGTATCTCGAAATGGTCTTGTTGCGCCTTGTATTGACCCGCCTTCTTGTCCGGCACGCCACAGCGGGCGTGACCGTCAATCTTGTGCGGACCAGGCTCCCAGATGTCGGCTTCGAATCCGACCGCCTGGCCATGGTATAAGTACTCCGTCATGGGCATGAGCCATCTCCTTTTTCAACGTGAAGTACGGAATTTGGACCATGAAACGATCTCGCTGCCCGAGCCGCCCCGGACTACCAGAGCATGGACTCCGGCGGGCAGACTGTCGAGCGGAATCTGCAGGTACAAGGAGTCCTCGCCGCTGGCCGGCGCTGGCAAGGAACCGGACGACTCGCGCTTGCCATTGGCATCGAGAACCTCGTAGGAATAAGACTGGCTTGCCGCGCTGGGGGCAGGGAAACGCACTATATAAGAAGTTTCGCCGGCGGGGATGGCATGCACGTCCCCGGCGCCATGCGTGGGTCCCGGCGCAAAATAGGGCTGCGTGAATCGCGGCCGCGCGGACTCGTGTGTGCCGGTCAGCACGACATATCCGAACCCGGCCGCCAACACGAAATTAGCCGCAAATGAAAACGCCAAGGCAGGGCGGAGGCGAAGCCGGTCCCGCCATTTCTCCCAGAACGTGGCTCTGGGCGGCTCCGGCGCCGGCTGCCGCTCCGCCCGTTGTTCCCGGGATACGGCGCGAACATTCGCCGTGAAGGTCAGCTCAAAACGGACCTCATCGGCACACTCCTGGCAATCGAAGAAATGTCCTTCAAAGGCGTCCTGCTCCGCGGGCGAAAGCTCGTGTGCTGCGTAACGTTCGGCGGCGTGAGAGCGAATTGCTTCGTCGTGCTCCATTCTATGCCTCAATTAGATTGTGAAATGAAGAGCCTAATCGTTACAAGAGCCATGATAAACCGCTTTGCAGCCCTGCGTTGCAATGTTTTTTAACGGGGCAACTCCTGGCACGGGGAGAAACGCCGCCTGAATCAGCACGCCCTTGACGCGGCTGATGATTTGGTTGCAGATAAGTCCGTAAGTCGCTGGAGCACAGAGCCAATCGGTGTAGCGAAGCGCAGGGAGCCTGGCCGCCGTCTCGATCCTGCCTCTGCCCTCGAACCCTCCCGCTGGAAGCGATGCCGGCGGGATAAGGAGAATGATGAAGAAGCTGTACATAGGGAACCTGCCCTACCAGGCTACTGAAGCGGATCTGCAAAGTTGGTTCGGCCATGCGGGTATTACCGTGGACACTGTTACGCCGATCGGGCGATCCAGGTCTCGAATGGCAAGGACTTCCTGGGCCGGACGCTGGTCCTCAACGAGGCGCGCCCTTTGCGCGCCTGCCGCTTTCCACACCCATTCGGAGCCGCGACCGTCAGGGAGCGGATGCGCAACTATTCAAGTTCAGCGGGCCGCCGTCAGAACCCCGATCGCGATAGAGCGTACTTTTGTCTCCGGAGTTTCCGCGCGCGAGAGCAGCACCACGGGCACGCGCGCACCCAAAACAATTCCCCCCGATTCCGCCTTAGCAAAATACACGATCGCACGATAGAGGATGTTGGCGGCCTCGATATCCGGCGCGAGGAAGATATCCGTGTTTTCGACCACGGGGCTGCTGATCCTCTTACGTTCCGCCGCGAACTTGCTGAGGGGCGCGTCCAGCGCGATCGGCCCTTCGATATAGCAGCCTGCAAGCTGGCCGCGGCGATTCATGGCGCATAGGGCGGCGGCGTCCACAGTGGCCGGCATTTCGGGATTCACCAATTCCAGAGCGCAAAGCGCGGCGATGTTCGGCTTCTCGATCCCAATGGCGTGGGCCACCTCGATGGCGTTGCGGCACAGTTCCGCCTTCTGCGCCAGCGTGGGCGCGATGTTGATGGCCGCATCGGTGAGCAGCATCAGGCGGTCGAAGCCGGGCACTTGAAATACGATGACCTGGCTCAACTGCCGGTTGGTGCGCAGGCCCGCATCCTTATCGAGCAGGGCGCGAATCAGGCTGGCGGTGGCGATTCTGCCTTTCATCAGCAGCCCCGCGCGGCCTTCCCGCACCAGGGCAATGGCCTGCCGCATGGCCGCCGCTGGGTCGGGTTCGTTGACGATCTGGCTGTCGGGAAGATCGAAGCCACCCTCGCGGGCGAGGGCCCGGATCTCACTGCCCCTGCCTACCAGGATGCCCTCCGCCAACCCCAATTCGCGGGCGCGCTTGAGCGCCTCGATCACATCGGGATCGTGCGCGGCGGCGACGGCGATGGAAACCGGACCGCGGGCGCGCGCGGCGTCCAGGAGTTCATCGAAGCTGCGGAACATAGGCGGTCGGGTGGCTCTCGCGAAGGCATCATAACATGCGGCAAGGGGCGCGTTTCGCTTCGCCAAAGAGTGGGAAGGCTCTATCGCACCGCCGGGTTGAAGCCGTAAAAGCTATCCATTGCTGTGGCCCCCGTACCCCTCCAAGCCGCCACCCAATCTATGGAATCCAGCGCATCTGATTCTGCAAGTCTTCCGGCGCCCAGTTCAGCCAGACCATTAACAGTCCCTCGATGACGGCTCCGAATCGGTCTGCGTGAAGGGATCAACAGCACTCCAGGAGATTCGTTTTGCTTGATGAATCGACGAAAATGGCCCGGTATCGTCGCGACGTCTCGCGAGACCGGTACCCGGTCGGCCTCGGCGGCGATCCGAAGAACTTCGGGATCGGGGTGCCGTCCGGGATCACCCCTCCGGCGCCGCGAAAATCTATTGCCGGTTCCCGCCGCCGCAATCCTCGGCCGATCTCGGGGTTTAGGTCGGCGTCGGCCTGGAAACGAAGGCTCAAGCCTGCTTCTCTGCCCTTTCGCTCTTCCCTCGCTCAAAACGTTCGATCATGCCGGGCGTGAGGGGGTAGCGGGTTTTGATCTCTTCGTAGCGACGATCTTGATCTTCGAGATATGCCTCGATTTCTTTTGGATGCTCCAGGATAAACGTAATTGCGCCGTAGACCTTGGCCAGCGATCCGATCGACGGGTAGGCATCAAAGATCGCTTCGGGCGACCGCCCATTCCGAAAATCGTATGTAACCACGTCAAGTCCAATTCGGGTTCCGGCGACGTAGTATCCACCGTTCCGAACTTCCACATACTCGTTGGTCGGCATCATGGAGACTCCACATCCAGTTTACTTCACCTAGCCCTAGCCCTGATTGTCGAGGAACGGCCGAGCGCGGCTACGCGCGTCACCGCCGATGCCCCGCCCCATCCGCTTCACTCTGGCGCGGCGCTTCCGCTGATCCGAATCCGCAACGCTGACGAATCGGAAACGACTTCGCGTTTCAGCAGCCTCATATGATATAATCGGTCCCAAGCTTGCGCCAATCACTACGGCAAACTACTCGCCGTAAGAAAGGGTAAAGAGACACAAATGAAGCGCACCTGGAGACGTCTCATATTCCTGGCGGCCTGCGTGCTGGCCTCACTCGCAGCCGCCGGCGCGGCCAGCCCCAAAATGCCGACTTTCTTCGCCCGGCGCGACTACTCCGGGCTTTTCACGCAATTTATCCAAGCGGCCGACACCAATGGCGATGGAATACCGGACCTGATTGCGAACCAGGAGGGCTACATCCAAGTTCTCTTCGGTAACGGTGATGGCACCTTTCGGTCCGGTGCAAACACGCACGCCGGCATCGGCGGCCTGCAATTCGTTGCCACCGACGTGAACGGCGACGGAAAAGTCGATCTAGTGATGGCGGGCCAGCACGGAATCAATGGCCCGGTAGGAATCGGCGTCTGCCTCGGCAACGGCGACGGCACTTTTCAAACCGCTACCTTTTACCCTGCGGGCGGCGAGAACACTCAGACTATCGGCCAAGCCGTGGTCGGGGATTTCAACGGTGACGGCATCCCGGACGTTGCCGTGGCTGGCTCCAGTGGAGTGTGGCTGTTCACCGGCAAGGGGGACGGGACGTTCAATCCCGGCGTGGTAGCGGTTGCACTGGCGCCAGTACAAGGCGGTGGCCTAGCGGCGGCCGATTTCAACGGCGACCACAAGCTGGATCTTGTATTCGCGATGCCTTACGCAGGCACCGACGGGTCCGGCGACGGATTCGTGGTCCTCTTGGGCAACGGCAACGGGACTTTCCAGCCCCCCCAAGCCTTCGCTGAGCCCAAAAGGCCGATTAACATCGCCGTCGCGCCCCTAACCAAGGGCGGCCACCCGAGCATTGCGCTGTCGTCCGGCTCCGACGCGTATCTTTATTTCGGGAATGGCGCCGGGGGCTTCTCCGGACCCCGAGTCGTCAATCTGCCCGGAGTAAACAGCGGCCTCGCCATCGGCGACGTGAATGGCGACGGCATCCCCGACTTGGTTTCCTCCGGCGTCTACGTCGCCTTCGGCACTGGCGGCGGCAAGTTCTCGAAGCCCTACTCTTACCCGATCGACAGCTCCGGCGGTTCTTACAATGTCGCCCTGGCCGATTTGCGAAACAACGGTCTGACGGATATCGTCACGGATGCGCAAAATGCCATCTCCGTGCTGCTGAGCATGGGCAAGGGCAACTACGAGGATGGCGTGTGGACCAAAGTTACAGGCGGCGCGGCCTGCGGTGCGGCAGCCGACTTCAACCGCGATGGCAAGCCGGATCTGGCCGTGAACACACCCACGGGCGTGGCCATCCTGCTGGGAACCGGTAATGCGAAGGCGCCCTTCACCACCGGAGCCACCATGGCCCTGGCCAACACGGGCTGCCTGCTCACGGGCGACCTGAATGGAGACGGCATCCCCGATCTGGTAGTGACTACACCTACAGCCTTGGTGGCGTATCTGGGTAATGGCGACGGCACGTTCACGCAGAAGAGTTCCACGCCGATAGGTCCCGGGGCCGTGGTGCTGGCCGACTTCAACCACGACGGCAAGCTGGACTTCGCCACCTCCGGCAACCTGCTGGCGCTGGGCAACGGCGACGGCACGTTCCAGACACCCACTGCGTTTGTGTCCAACCCGCCGGCGGGCGGATTCTCCAATATCGCCGCAGGTGACATCAACAACGACGGCTGGCCGGACATCGTGCTCACAAGCCTGGACATTCCAAACTACAACAACCTATATGTGCTGCTGAACAATCAGAAGGGCGGGTTCACCCAGGTACCAACGAATTTTGGCGAATCGACGACCCAGGCAATTCTGACGGACCTGAACGGCGATGGAAACCTGGACCTCGTCCTCGTGTACATCGGGGGCGCTACAGTCTACCTTGGGAACGGCACGGGAGCGTTCACCTACCAGGTGACGCTAGACGACCCCATAGGAGCCCCGGCATTCGACATGGTGGCCGATCTCAACGGGGACGGCATCCCGGATATCGCGGTGCTGGAATCCGACACAATAGCGGTCTATCTTGGCGAAGGAGGTGCCACGTACGCAACCCCATTCTACATCGGCACCGGCCCATCCCCCGGTATGATGCTCGTGGAAAACCTGCATGGCCAGTTATCCTCGGCCGGCTTGCCGGACATCGTGGCGCCGGACTATTCGGGCGGTGTGTCGATACTCCTAAATCTAACAAAGTAACCCATGCCATACCTGGTTAACGGCCAACTCGTCTCCGAAGAACTTATCCACGAGGAACTCGGACGCATCGGGCGCGTACGCAACCTCCATCCAAGCCTCGGGCACGCGTCCGCACGCCACCACGGGATCGCTGGTTGACTTGGTCCGCCTGGAAGCCGGCGCCTTCCACATGGGGAGCGAATCCCCCGCGCCCTTCCCCGCCGATGGCGAAGGCCCCGTGCGCCGGGTCACCCTGAGCGCTTTCTGCATCGCGAAGTACGCCGTCACCAACTGGCAGTTCGCCGAATTCGTGCGCAAGGCCGGGTATCGCACCGAAACCGAGCGGTTCGGCTGGTCGTTTGTCCTCCGCAACCATCTGGCAGGGCAGGTGGGGCAGGCGGTTCCGCCTGCCAACGTCCTCCCCGGTACACCGTGGTGGGTGCGCGTGGATGGCGCGGATTGGTCGCACCCCGAAGGCCCGGACAGCTCCGTTCGCGCTCGTCCGAACCACCCCGCGGTGCACGTCTCCTGGAATGACGCGATGGCATATTGCGCATGGGCCGGATACCGGCTTCCCACGGAAGCCGAGTGGGAGTATGCCGCGCGCGGCGGCCTCGACCAGAAGACCTACCCGTGGGGGAACGACCTCACTCCCGAAGGACGCCATATTTGCAATATCTGGCAAGGCGAATTCCCGGACCGCGATCTTGCTGAGGATGGCTTCACCACTGTCGCGCCGGTGGATAGCTTCCAACCCAAACGGTTTCGGTCTCCACAACGCCGTCGGGAACGCCTGGGAGTGGTGCGCGAACTACTTCGATCCGGCCTGGCACGTGGAAGCCACGCGGCTTGATTCGGTCGGGCCGCCGTGCGGAGACACACGCGTAATGAAGGGCGGTTCGTATCTGTGCCACGAATCGTACTGCTGGCGATACCGCAACTCCGCCCGCACGGGAACGCCGCCGGACAGCTCCGCCGGGCACATTGGATTCCGCGTAGTGCGGGACATCTAGCTCTAGCGGGATCACGCAATTCCACCCCCTCCTAATTGACTGAAAACAATCGCTAAGCACAGTCGATCCCGCCGATCTGCGGAAGACCTCGTGCTACTCTCATGTCGGGCATGGAGACCTCACGCTCTCCGAGGCGTCCCGCACTCGCCGCAAGGTGTTCTGCCGGGCACCCCCTGGCTCTTTGACAATTCAAACCGTAACCAAAACTCGAACTAAACTCTGTAACTAAAACAAAATCAAGTATGTTATTTGTCGATTTTTTCGAAATGGCTTTGTTCGGCAGATTTTTACTGCAAAACCCAATTTCCTGTGGGGCAGGTTGCCACCGCCAGGTACTTCAACCCGCACTGGTGGAACCAGGGGCACT
>OBLW0100002350.1_pt1 | contig 15306 bp, 18 predicted proteins | sample 1520161 | NCBI WGS metagenome assembly OBLW01 (sample SAMEA3539309, study PRJEB22396) | soil metagenome | biome: tundra; feature: field; material: soil | place: USA | collected 2010-05 | depth 0.15 m
TGACCGTGACGGCGCCCCGGATGACGGGAGCCGGATGACGGGAGCCGGATGACGGAAGGCCGGCTGATTAGCGGTTCCGGTAATCAGCGTATTTCGGTAATCTCCGGGCCGCGCTCGAACGGGTCCGGGATGGACCGGGCCCCTTCCGCCTCGGCCATCTGCTCCTCCATGGCCTGCCTGGCCTGCTCGGGCAACTGGATTTCGAGCAGGTCCCTGGGGGGCGCGGGATGGTCCCCGCGAACCACCACGATCCCCGCGAAGACGTCTTCCAGGGGCTCGGCGGCCGACCGGTGGTGGGCCGCCGGGCCAGTGATGACCCCGCGCAGGAACCAGCGGGGCCCGTCGACACCCAGAAAGCGGATGGGCTGCAGCCCCCCTGGCCGTCCCCCCGGTCCGGTCTCCGTCGCCGTGACCCGGGCCCGGAGCTCGACGCCGAACCGGCCGTCGGCCTCATCGGTCGAGCCACCGGCCTCGGCCACCGCGGCGGCGATCTCGTGCCGCACGTCATCCCAGAGGCCGCCGCTCTTCGGGGCGGCGAACGCCTGCAGCTGAAGGGAACTCTCCCCGCGCAGCACTGTGATCAGCGGCCCCTGGTCCTCGGCCAGGTTCAGCTGTATCTCGAATCCCTCGCTCACCGGTACCTGAAGGCTGCCGAAGTCGACCCGCTCATGCGGCGGGAACTCCTCGTGCGCATCCCACGGGCCCGCCAATTCTTCGCCAACGGGCACTGCCGCCTGGCCGCCCAGCTGAGCCTCGTCGCCGGCCAGCTCAGCCTCCTCGCCGGCCAGCTCAAGCTCCTGGCCGGCCAGCTCAGCCTCCTCGCCGGCCAGCTCAGCCTCCTGGCCGTCGAGCACGAGCGCCTGGCCGGCCAGCTCAGCCTCCGGGTCGTCAAGCACAAGCTCCTGCTCGGCGGAGTCCTGCCCGTCACGGGCACCATCCGCCTTTGAACCGAGTTGATCCGCACGCTCACGGCGACGCCGACGGAACACTGCTGCCCTCCGTACTTTCTCGCTGGCCGCCATCACCGCTGGCTGCCGCGGCATATCCCCCGGTGGACCCGAAGCCGCCGTCACCCCTCGATGAGCCGGGCAGCGCGTCGACCTCATGGAAGACCGGGCATGCCACACGCTGGATGACAAGCTGGGCGATCCGGTCGCCGCGCTGGAACCTGACTGACTCGGCGGTGTCGGTGTTGAGCAGGGTCACCCTGATCTCGCCACGGTACCCCGCATCCACGGTTCCCGGTGCATTCACGATCGTCACCCCGTGCCGGGCGGCCAGCCCTGACCGGGGATGCACGAACGCGGCGTAACCGTCAGGCAGCGCGATCGCCACCCCGGTGGGCACCACGGCCCGCTCTCCCGGAGCGAGTTCCACATCGACCGCGCTGACCAGGTCGGCCCCCGCGTCACCCGGATGCGCGCGCACCGGTAGCGGCAGTCCGGGATCCAGGCGCCTGATCAGTACTGGGACCTCGTCGGTCAGTGGGTTCACTGGCGGCATGGGCCACCGCCCAGGTCGAGATGCGGGTTCACCCCCGTGACCTTACCGGTCCCGTGACCGTTCTGGCCCCGTGGCTAGCGGCGGCCCTGCAGGTAGGGCCAGGCGCGGACCAGCGCTGCGGCGGTCGGGACCGCCACCACCGCGCCCGGAATGCCGGCCACCACGCCGCCCACGGCCAGCACCAGGATGATGGCCAGCGGATGCAGCCGCACCATGCGGCCGACCACGACCGGCTGGAGCAAGTGGCTCTCCAGCTGGTTTTCCAGGATGAAGATGACCACCAGCACCAGCGCGGCGATCCATCCCTTCGTGCCGAGGGTGACCGCCACCGCCAGCGCGCCCGCCACCAGGATCCCGATGAGGGGCACGAACGCCGCCAGGAAAACCAGGATGACCAGCGGCACGAGAAGAGGGATGCCGAGCACCCACAGGGCCAGCCCGATGACCACGGCGTGAATCGCCGCGACGGCGATCGTCCCGCGCACGTAGAACACGAGCGCCTGCCAGGCGGCGAATCCCGCGTTGTTCGCGCGCCGCTTTCCCTCCGGGCTGAAGAAGCCCACCAGCCAGGCCCAGATCCGGTCGCCGTCCTTGAGGAAGAAGAACGTGACGAACAGCATCAGGACCGTGCCGGCCAGGATCTCCAGGACTATCTTGCCGCCGGTCACCACGGTGCCCGCAACGGCCGACTGGTGCTGCTTGAGGAACGCGAGCGCCCGGTTGGAAAGATCGTTGAGGCCTGCCTGCCGCAGGTGGAGCGGCGGCCCGGCCAGCCACGACTGCAGGTCACGAACGGTGTGCTTCAGCTCATTGACCAGGGTCGGGTAGTCGGCCGAGGTCCGGGTGGCGGCGAGGAAGCCCGCACCGGCCAGCACCGCGACGGCCGCCAGCAGCGTGCACCACGTCGCGGCGAGGTTGGGCAGCCCGAGCCTGCGCAACCGCATGAGCAGCGGCTGCAGCAGCGCGCTGAGCAGCAGCGCCGCGACGCAGGGCAGGACCACCAGGCGCAGCACGCTGGCCGCCCGGAACGCCAGGTAGATGACGAGGACGATAAGCAGCAGGCGCCATGACCAGCCCGCCGCCCGCTGCAGCCAGCCGGGTACCTGAGAACCTGCCGCAGGCGTCGCGACCGGCCCGCCGCGCCGATCCGGGTCGGTGGAGTCATTAGCCGCTGGGGTTCCGTTGGGCGGAAGGTTTGAACTTTGGCCGCTGTGGCCGCCCTGCTGCGTGACCGCGACAGCCTCACCTCCCGGCCCGTTTCCGGGCCCGCTCGCCGGGCCGCCTAGGACACCCGCCCGGCTCTGCTCACCGCGGGTGCCGCGCCACATCCGTCGCCCAGTCATGTCCTCACGTAACCAACTACGGTGGACCCCATGCGTGTCTACCACGAACGGCTTCGCGTTCCGACCACCTGGTGGCTGCTGGGGCTGCTGAGCGTCATCATGCTCGGCACCGCGTTCCTCGCCAGCCTCAACTGGGAGATCGCGCTCGTTGTGTACGCGGCGCTCGGTGTGCCCTCGGGAGCGGTGCTGCTGCTATGGGGCCGGTCCAGCGTCGAGGTCCGCGACGGGAAACTGTGCGCGGGTGCCGCCACCCTGCCGCTGGCCACGGTCGGCCAGGTCGCCGCGCTGGATGAGACGCAGACCAGTGCCATGCGCGGCCCGCGGGCGGATCCGGCGGCCTTCCTGCTGGCCCGGCCGTACCTCCCGCGTTCGGTGTACATCGAGGTCACTGACCGGACGCAGGACAGGCCGTACTGGCTGGTCGGCACGAGACGGCCGGACGAGCTGGCCGCGGCGATCGAGGCGTCCCGCGGCGCCGCCCGCGCCGGTGGCACGCCCGTGGGATGATCGCCCGTGGGACAAACAACGGACGTGGGCACCGGCGGCCAGCGGACGTGGCATCAGGAGGATCGCATGTCAGACAAGCGCGGGGATGGCACCAGCAAGGCAGTCGGCGCTGCGGCCGCCTTCGCCGCCGCCTTCGTCACCCGTAAGGTCATCACTGCGGGCTGGAAGCGCCTCACCGGCAAGGAACCGCCCAGCGACCCGCAGGACCCGCTGGTGGGAACCGGGGAGGCACTGGGCTACGCCATCGTGATGGGCATGGTCATGGGGGCGGCCCGGGTGCTCGCCATCCGGGCGGCTACCGGCCGGATGCGGCACGCTCCCGCCGACCCCACGGAATGACGCACCGCCGGGCCTGACGGTGGACACGATCCTCGTACCAGGTGGGGATGCCTGCACAGGCAACCCGTGCCAGACTCTGTGCCGTGTCTGAACACGATCGCTCCCGTCTTTCGTACAAGTTCGGCTATGCCCTGCGGCATCCCGGGCGGGTACTGCCCTACGCGCGGCGGCGCAGCCGCGACGCCTGGATCGGCATGAAGGCTGGCGACCACGTCAGTTACTACCGTGCCGTGATGAAGTCGGACGCGGCCCGCAGCCACGAGGGTGCGGTCGGCAGCAAGACCCACGGGTCGTGGCTCGAGATCGGCCAGATGCAGTTCGACTACCTGCTCAAGCATGGGCTGCAGCCTGGTGACCGGATGCTGGAGGTCGGCTGCGGCAACCTGCGCGCCGGACGGCTGTTCATCGACTACCTGGACGCCGGGAACTACTACGGCATCGACATCTCGCCGGACATCCTGCTCGCGGCCCAGGGCACCATTGAGGAGTTCGGCCTGCAGTCCAAGCTTCCGCACCTGACCGTCGTCCGGGACCTGAAGCTCGAGTTCCTGCCCGCGGACCATTTCACCGTCGTGCACGCGCACAGCGTCTTCTCCCATTCGCCTATCGAGGTGATCGACGAGTGCCTGACCCACGTAGGCCGGGTGATGAGGCGTGACGGGGTCTTCGACTTCACCTTCGACCGGACCGAGGGCGCGGAGCACCAGGTGCTGCACGAGGACTTTTACTACCGCACGGAAACCCTGATCGACCTGGCGAATGAGCACGGCCTCGACGCGGAGTTCATGGACGACTGGGAGGAACTCCCGCACAAGCAGTCCAAGATACGGGTGACGCGCCGCACCTGAACGGCGCCGGAGCCGAACGCTGATGGCATCCTCCTGGAACAGTGTGCAGATCGCCACGCTGGCGGTGTCGGCGCTGACGCCGCTGACCGTCGCGGGGCTCGGTTACTTCGTGGCCCGGGTCAGCCGCCGGCTGGAGCAGGTCCGGTGGGCGAACCAGACGGTCGTCATCCGGCGCCTGGAGATCTTCCGCGAGGCCGCGCCGCTGCTGAACCAGTTGCTGTGCTTCGCTACCTTCGTCGGCGGCTGGAAGGAGATCAAGCCCCGGGACGCGATCGCCGTGAAGCGGCAGATTGACGAGGCGATGTATTCCAACCGGGTGCTGTTCTCGGATTCGCTCTTCGCCGCCTACCAGAAGTTCATGCTCAGCATGTTCGCCATGTACGCCACCACAGAGGCCGACGCCCACCTACGGGCCCCGATCGACAGCCAGTGGGGCGACCGGCGGAACATGACCTGGTGGGAGGACTCGATGACCAGCCTGTTCAGCACCGACAAGCCGGTCGGCACCGACGAGATCCAGGCCGCATACGACCAGCTAGCCGATCGTTTCAGGGCCGACCTCTACGTCACCCATGACACCCGGCCGATCCTCACCATCCAGCCCTAGCCACCAACGGCTCGTCCACGCTTGCCGTGTGGGCGAGCCAAGGTTGAGATTAAGATACATCTCGACAACGGCAAGGAGGGTAGCCCCATGCAACCGCCGAGGCGCGAAGCAGACCACATGGCCGTTGGCCAGAATGAGACACCCGGCCAGGAGATTGCGCCTGGCCAGGATGAGACGCCCGGGCAGACGGCTGGGCCCGGCCCGGCTGGGACACCCTCGATCCGGGCCTCGGATCGTGAGCGTGACGCGGCCACGCAGCAGTTGCAGGCGGCCTTCGCCGAGGGCCGTATCAATGACTCGGAATTCGACGAGCGCATGCGGGCCGCGCTCACCGCCCGCACCCGCGGGCAGTTGGACCACCTGCTGACCGATCTTCCTGACGCCGTTCCCGGCACCGCGGGCAGGTCGGTAGCGCCCGTGACGGGCCGTCGGCCGGGCCGCTTCGCGATCACGTTCAAGAGCTCGATTCGCCGGGCTGGGCGGTGGCGCGTGCCCGATCACTACACGGCCGTGATCTATAAGGGCACCGGCTGGCTGGACCTGCGCGCCGCCGAACTGACCGCGCCGGTGACCACCATTGCGGCGGTCGCCTACAAGTCGCGGGTGGACATCCTGGTGCCGCCAGGAGTCCGGGTCGAGGTCGGCGGCTTCGGCGCCACTACCGGCGGGGAAGACGACGCCGTGCTGCCGCCGGACGCCCCCGTGGTGCATGTGCGCGGGTACACCTACAAAGGCACCATCGAGGTTCGCAGCAGGCCACCGGAACACTGACCGAGTTCATGATCACTATGTCTTTTCACGACTTACGACCATGATCACGCCCGAGTCGTCCGTTTTGTCTTGCCGTAACTCGTGAAGAGTCGAAACGATCATGGAACTAGGTGCGGGGTGGAGGCGCCAGCGCTGACCAGTCCGGGGTCGCCGGTCAGGTGGCGGAGCCTGCTGCGGCGCCGGTGGCCCGGTCACCCCAGCGGGCCAGCGCGCCCTCCAGGTCGAGCGGAGCGATCATGTCGCCCTGCTGGAGTTCGGCCGCCCAGTCCTCGGCCGGGACCCGCCACATCACCTCGAACTCGATGCCGCTCGGATCCCGCGCGTACAGCGACTTGGACACCCGGTGGTCGCTGGCGCCCACCAGCGCGCCACGCGCGGCGAGCCGGCGGCGGGTCTCGTCGAGTTCGGCGAGCGTGCCCACTTCCCAGGCGAGGTGATAGAGCCCTACCCGCGGACCGGGCGGCTGCGGGGATCCGCCGATGTCGAAGAGGCCCAGGTCATGATCGTTGGCGGATCCGGGCGCCCGCAAGAACGCCGCCCGGCCGGGGATCTCGGTGCGGACCTCGAAGCCGAGCGCCCCGGTGTAGAAGTCAACGGCGCTGGCGAGGTCGTGGACGTAGAGCACTGCGTGGTTGAGGCGGCGCACGGACATGGCATCCCCTCCCGGCTTGACGTTCGTGCTACAGGGAATGCGGCGCGGGCAGATCTGATTCCCGCAGCAAGGGCGGCGGGACGCCGACAGTCGGGAAGTTTCTTTAGGCGCTGCTGGGCTCGACGGGCGACCAGAGGCTGTCCAGGTTCACCACGATGCCCTCCTGGCTGCTGCGAGCGATGATCACGACAGCTTCCTGCTCGCCCGGGTTCTCTTCCCGGTGCGGCACGTAGGGCGGGACGAAGATGTAGTCACCGGGCTCGGTTTCCAGCCGGACCTCCCGGTCCCCATCGGCGAAGACGAAGGCCGGATGCCCGGAGAGCACATAGATCGCGGTCTCGGCCTCGCCGTGGTGATGGTCGTCCGAACTGGTGGCGGGGGCCACATGCGTCTGGCCCATCCATACCTTGGCGCAGCCCACGGTCTTGCCGGAGATCGCCTCCATCCGCGTCATGCCGCTGGTCTGCCTGGTGTCGCCGGTGACGTCGGCGCCGCGGATACGCACCAGCGGCCGGTGCCAGAGATCGTGGGCCATGCCTGCGACGCTACCGGCGCCCGGCTCAGACCGGAATCCCTGGGCCTGGCGGCGGAGGTCCCGTGTACAGGGCACGCGGCCGCAGTGGCGTGCGCCGGGCGTACTCTTCCAGGGCGTGGGCCAGCCAGCCCGCCGTGCGGGCCACCGCGAAGACCGCCTCCCCGGCGCCGGTGATCATTCCCGCCACGCCCGCCAGCACGGCCAGCGCGAAGTCGATGTTCGGCTCGGGCAGGGAGCGTGTACGCACCTCGGCGAGAACAGCGTCAGCCACCGCGAGCCGGGCCGACGCCGGGGCGGCTTTCCTGACCAGGGCGAGCAGGAGCACCGCCCTCGGGTCGCCGGAGTCGTAGACGAAATGACCGAAGCCGGGGATGCGCTCACCCCGGCGGAGCAGTTCGCCCACGACGCGCGGGGCGTCCGCCGGCCTGCGGGCGGCCGCGAGCATTGATTCGGCGGCTAGCGAGGCGCCGCCGTGCAGTGCGCCGCCCAGCGCGCCGAGTCCGGTGGCGACCACGGCGTAGGGGTCGGCCCGGACCGACGCGGCCACCCGGGCCGCGAGCGTCGATGCGGCCAGTTCGTGGTCGGCGAGCAGCACCAGCGCGGCGCGCAGCGCGTCAAGCAGGCGAGGCGGCGGCTTGCGCGGGCAGAGCCTGGGCCAGAGCCGGGCGGCAACGGAGTCATCGACCGGCGGCGTCCCGTCCAGCGGACGTGCCGCCGGGAGGCAGTCCACCATGCCCGCGATGATGCTGCGGGCCGCGCCGGCCACGGCCAGCGGGTCCAGGTGCAGCCGGAGCGGATCGGCCGCGGCCAGGGCGGGCACGATCACCTGCAGGCGCTCCAAGGGCAGCGTGCCCGCGGGCAGGGCGGACTGGGCCGCCGCCCCCGTGGCCACGGCCTCGGCCGTGGCCTGCCACGGCCCACCCGGCCCGGTGCTGGTGAAGGAGCCGGTCCAGAGCAGGGCCGCGACGTCCTCGAAGCTCCGCGTGGCGGCGAGCTGCGTGGCGTCCAGGCCACGGAAACGGAGATGGTTCCCGGCGATCTCCGTCAGGCCGGATTCGATGACGAACTCCCCGAAGCCGGGCTCACGGCGCGGCCGTCCCCGGCGGGACAGGGCCTCGACCTCCCCCGGGTCGAAGAGGCTGCCCCGGCCGCCCGCTACGTGGCGGCGTCTCAGCACCCCCCGGCTGACATAGGAGTACAGGGTGGCCGGCTTGACGCCGAGCCGCTCTGCCGCCTCCGCGGCGCCGATCCAGTCCGCCACGTCCCGCCTCCCCTCCCCCTGGAGCACCGGTTTCCGCCCAGGGCCCGCCGACCTCCCCGCGCCCCGCCGACCTGCCCGCGAGCGCCGGGGCCGTATCACATTGATTTTAATCAATGTTGACCCGAATGCAGCAACAGAGTCAACATGTGGGTACCAAGCGCCAGCGCCGACGTACCGCTGCCGCACGACCCAGCGCCCGGAGGTCCACGTGCCTGCGATTCACTTCCTCGACGTGACCAACCGCGACGGGGTACAGACGGCCCGGACCGGCCTGTCGAAGTTCGGCAAGACAATGATCAACTTCTATCTCGGCCAGCTCGGCGTGGCCCAGTCGGAGATCGGCTTTCCGTTCCTCTTCCACGAGGTGCCCTACATCCGGGCCAATGTGGCCCTGGCCGAGGCGGGCGCGTTCGGCGCGCTCCGGCTTTCCGGCTGGTGCCGGGCCGTTCCCGGGGACGTCCAGCGCGCGGTACCGCTCGGACTGCGCCACTACAACCTGTCCATCTCCACCTCGGACCAGATGATCGAGCACAAATTCCGCGGCAAGCTCGACCGGGAGGCGGTGATCTCGGAGATGCTCGCCGCGGTGTCGGCGGCCAAGGAAGGCGGCGCGCAGACCATCGGCGTCAACGCCGAGGACGGCTCCCGTACCGACGACGGGTTCCTGCTCGAGTTCGCGACGGCCGCCCGGGACGCCGGGGCCGACCGCGTCCGGTACTGCGACACGATCGGCGGCGACACGCCCGAGCGGATCCGTGAGCGGTTCGCGAAGCTGGCCAGTGCGGTCCGTATCCCGATCGAGACCCACTGCCATAACGACCTCGGCATGGCGGTCGCGAACTCCGTGTCCGGTGCCCTGGGCGACCTCGATGCGGGGCAGGACGCCTGGGTCAACACCTGCGTCAACGGCATCGGGGAACGCGCCGGCAATGCCGACCTGCTGTCCTGCCTGCTGGCCTTCCGCCACGGCTTCGGGGTGGCGGGCCGCGCCGAGATCGGCGACCCGGTTGACCTCTCCTGGGCCCGCCGGTTCGCCCTGTGGGCCAGTTACGCCTTCGGGCAGCCGCTGGCGCAGGGCCAGCCCGGCGTGGGCCGCAACGCGTTCTCGCACGAATCCGGCATCCACGCGGATGGCGCGCTAAAGGACCGGCACAACTACGAGCTCTACGACGACGACACCCTGGGGCCGTTCCCGGCCGACTGGCACACCCGGCCCGGCCGCGTGGTGCTCACCGGGGAGTACGGCGGCAAGGCCGGGTTCAGGCACGTCATGGATGGGCTCGGCATCGACGTAGCGGACGAGGATCTGGTCTTCGAGCTGGTCCAGCTCTGTGCGTCGGCCACCGGCAAGCCGCTGACCGACGACGAGCTTCGGCTGATCGGCGGCTACCCGACCGAGCTGGCGCTGCTCTACCCCGGACTGCTCAGCTGAGCATCCCGGGCCCTGCCGCCAGCGTGTCTCGCGGCGATAACCGGGCCTGGATCTGGTCAGCCGTCGATCTGCCCTCGGCGGATCCGCTTGAGCCGGCGCCGCTGCGACGGGTCAAGCATTAGGTACGCCCCCACCGGGATGGCAACCGCCGCGGCGATGACCACCAAGCCCAGCCAAAAGTTGAAGAAGAGCAAAACTACGCCCACGACGGCTGCGCCGATGGCGATCTTCCTTGGACCGGACAACTCTGCCTCCTAGTCGGCGGGATGTGAATCCCGGCTGGTCTGCCAGCCCACTGCATCACATCCTTGCCTGTTATATGAAACGCCGGACGCTGGTCAGGTAGTTCCGCCGGCGCCCGGCACCCGGAAGTTTCGGCCGCACGGGCCGGCCGGGAAGGCGCCAGGCGCGATCGCGCGCCGGGCCGCCGCCGGCCAGGATGGGCCGTGTCACCTGGAGGACTGCATGACGCTATCGCTGCCCATCGACCCGGACGCCAACGAGTTGCTGTCCCGCAGCCCGCTCGCGCTGCTTATCGCCATGCTGCTGGACCAGCAGGTGCCGTTGGAGAAGGCCTTCACCGGCCCCCGCGACCTGGTCAGGCGGCTCGGTCACGAGCCCACGGCGCAGGAGCTAGCCGACTTCGACCCTGACGCACTCGCGGCCGTGTTCAGCGAGCGGCCTGCGCTGCACCGTTACCCCAAGGCCATGGCCGCCCGGACGCAAGCCCTGGCCCGGCTCCTCGTCGAGCGCTACGGCGGCGATGCGGCCCAGGTCTGGACGGGCGCGGCGACCGGCCAGGAACTGCTCACGCGGATCGGCGAGCTGCCCGGGTTCGGCCCCGGCAAGGCCCAGATCTTCGCGGCCCTGCTCGGCAAGCAATTCGGGGTGCGGCCGGACGGCTGGCGCGAGGCGACCGGCCATTTCGGCCAGGAGGGCTCCCGTCACTCGGTTGCCGACATCGTGGACGACGACTCGCTGGCCGAGGTCCGGGCGCACAAGCAGCAGATGAAGGCCGCCGCCCAGGCCCGACGGTAGGCGGTCATCATTCCTTTCCCGCCGTTCCGTCGTTCGGTCGCCCTTGGCTGGCGCAGCGGGATGCCGGGAATACGGCCTTGACGAAGAATTCGGCGTGCCGGGTGGCCCGTTCACGGGCGGCCGAAATGTCTTCTGGCTTGGCCGCGCCGTGCAGCCAGAGCAGCCGGGCCTGTGCGATCGGGCTGAACAGCGCGTACGCCAGGTCCAGGGGTGAGCCCAGATCGGCGGAGAGATAACCGGCAGCGATCCAGCGTGCGAACAATTCGGCCAGGCTGCGCATCGCCCCGAGGACGCCGGCGGTCAGCGCGGGATCGTGGATCAGGCCATCCTGGGCCATGAGGCTGATGAGCTGCCGTGCCTCGGGTGCCTCCCACTCGTCCATGGCGCGGGCGGCCATGGACCGGATGAACGCCGGAGGGTCGGCGTCGGCTTGGTCAGGATCGAGACCTTCCAGAAGCGCGACGGCGCTCCGCGGGCCGAGCTCGGCCAGTACCGCATCGAAGATCGCGCGCTTGCCGTCGAAGTGCGCGTAAAGCACGCTCTCGCTCAGCCCGACCTGGCGGGCGATGGCCCGCACTGAAGTGCCCTCATAGCCCTTCTCAGCGAACAGCGCCAGTGCCGCCCGCAGCAGCGCGCCCTTCGTGTCCCCGGCCTCGGCCTTGGGAGGACGTCCCCGCCGCCGGCCCGGACCGGTTGCTGTCACCGCCATGTCGCCACCTCCCGTCGACTATCTAAGCACTTGCTCAGATAGTACTTGTAAATAATCGAACGATCGGTTATTTTATTACCAACGGGCCACCCCCCTGGTCCAGCACAGTTGGAGGACGCCATGGACGCACTAGCCAGGCCGATTACCAGGCCGCAGGCCGAAACCGAGGGCGCGAGCCGACCGAGGAACCGGTGGTTCGTCCTCGGCATCATCCTCACCGCCGTGTTCATGCAGCTGCTTGACACGACGATCACCATGGTCGGCGTACCGTCGATCCAGAACTCACTGCACAGCTCGTTCGGCGAGATCCAGCTGGTCGTGGCCGGCTACATGCTCGCCTTCGCCTGCGTCCTGGTCACCGGCGGGCGGCTCGGCGACACGTACGGCCGCAAGCGCATGTTCCTGTGGGGCATGCTCGGCTTCACGATCGCCTCGGCGGTCTGCGGCGCCGCCCCGAACGCGATGATCCTCATCTCCGCGCGGGTCATCCAGGGCATGTGCTCCGGCCTGATGTTCCCGCAAGTGCTGGGCATCATCCAGGTCGTCTTCAGCAAGGCGCAGCGAATCAAGGCGATCGGCTTCTACGGTGCCACCATCGGGCTGGCCACCATCCTCGGCCCGGTCACCGGCGGCGGCCTGATCGACCTGAACATCGCGGGCATCGGCTGGCGCTCGATCTTCTACGTCAACGTCCCCATCGGCCTGGCCGCGATGGTGCTCGGCGTCGCGATGCTCCCCGAGTCCAGGGCTGCCGTGGCCAGGCGCATCGACCTGCCAGGAGCGGCGCTGCTCGGCGCGGGCCTGTTCCTGCTGGTCCTCCCGCTGGTCATCGGCCGCGACCAGGGCTGGCCCGCCTGGTCGTTCGCCTGCATGGCCGTCAGCCCCTTCGTCCTCGCCGCCTTCGCCGGCTACGAGCGGGCCCGCACCCGCCGCGACGCGAGCCCGCTGATCGACACCACGCTGTTCCGGCAGCGGCCGTTCAGCCTCGGCCTGCTCGCCTGCCTGGTCTTCTTCACCGGCATCCCGTCCTTCTTCATGATCTTGCTCTTGACCCTGCAGGAAGGCCTGGGCTACAGCCCAGTCAAGGCGGGCGCGGTAACCCTCGGCTTCGCCGCCGCTCTGGCGATAGGCTCCGCTCGCTCGGCCCGGGCCACCAAGAGGCTCGGCACCCGCGTTCTGGTCGTCGGCTGCGCACTGATGATCGTCGGCCAGCTCGCCGTCATCGGCGTCATGTACTGGGCCGGCACCGGTCTGGACGGCTGGCAGTTGCTGCTGCCGATGTTCATCGCCGGGGCGGGCGGCGGCCTCTTCCTCGCACCGGTCACCAACGTGGTACTGGCCGGCATAAAGTCCAGGGACGCGGGCTCCGCTTCCGGTGCCCTGGCCACCGCCCAGCAGGTTGGGGCGGCACTGGGGATCGCCATCGTAGGCGTCATCTTCTTCGGACTGCTCGGCCTCAACGCCAACTCCTCCTCGGCGTCCGCCGTGCCGCAGCTTCGCACCGAACTGACCGTCGCGGGAGTGCCCGCCGCCGGCCAGCAGCAGATCACCAACGGCTTCGAGGCCTGCTTCTCCGCTCGCGCACACGCCCAGGATCCCTCCGCCGAGCCCGCGATCTGCGCTGCCACACTCCGGGAGATCGCCGCCAGCCCGGCGCCCGCACCGGTCAAGGCCAAGGTCGAGGCGGCCGTCCAGCTACGCGCGGTGCCAGGTGCCCGGCTGGCCGACTTCACCCGCTCGATGCGCACCACGCTGTGGTGGCAGATCGCGGTGTTCGCCCTCGCCCTGCTCCTGTCCAGCCGTCTGCCGAAAGTGCGTCTCGATGATGCAGGCCCCATGGTTGGTGGTGGCTGACCCCGATCGATCGCAACGGCGTCGGCCGAGGCAGGCCGGCGCCGTAACGGTTTCCGTAACTCCGCCGCCATACCGTCGCAAGCGAAATCGGTACGGCCTGGATTCCCAGGCCACGTGAGGGGGAAGCCATGACTGACACAACTGAGCGTGCGACGGCGAAATCCGGGCAGCGGGTGCTCACCGGCTACCGGCGGAAAGTCGACACCGTCTACTCGTACCTGTCGGCGCTGTTCTTTGCCGGAGTACTGGTACAGGTGTTCCTGGCCGGAGTAGGGGTGTTCGGGATCAATGCCCTGAAGGTCGCCAACGCGAGCAGCTTCGATGCTCACCGCGCGTGGGGCTTCGTCCTGATGCTGACTTCCCTGGTACTGCTTATCCTCGCCCTCGTCGCGTGGCAGTCGAGGCGGACGACGATATCCGCGTTCGTGCTCGCGCTGCTGACGGTGATCGCCCAGAATGTCCTGGCCGCCCTCGGCGACAGCAACAAATGGTTCGGCGGGCTGCACGCCCTGGACGGCATGCTGATCCTGCTGCTCTCACTCGGGATCGCCGTCCTGGGCTGGCGACGAGTGCGTTCCCGCTAGTCAGGCTCCATGGCTGATGCCACCCCGCCGCCACCCGGGTCACTCAGACGGCGTCGCCCTTGAGGGAGAACGACCCAAGGCGGCGGATGGCGAACGCGAGCGTGGCGGCGGTCACCACCGCGCCCATCACGATCGCTGTCGTCAGGCCCAGGTGCGCGTTGAGGCTGGCGCTGTCCGCGATGGAGTTCGCCACCCCAAGGGAGTACTGCTCCACCGACAGGATCCGCGCGCCGCTGGCGAAGTTGCCCAGCACCGCTTCCCAGACCAGCAGGTAGAGCAGCCCGACCGCGATCGCCCGCGTGGTGAGAACGGAGATCATGATGAAGACCGCGTTGTAGATCACCGATCCGACCAGCGCGCCGACGAACAGGCCAACAGCTAGCTTGGTGGCGCCCCCGGTGGCGATCAGGCCCGCGATCAGCTCGGGTATCGCAACGAAGATCATCGTAAGGACCGCCGCCACCGCGAACTTGGTCATGATGACCGTAGACCGGCGCACCGGCGTGGCGAGCAGATGAATGACGCTGCCGTCGTCGATCTCCGCCCCGAGGACGCTGGTGCCGATGATCAGCGCGGTCAGCGGGAGCACCACCGAGAAGCCGAAGTCGCCCACGATATGGCTCGGCCACTCTGTGTTCGGCGGGTGCGCAAGCTTCAGCACCACAGTGACCAGCACCAGGATCAGTGGCGGGATAGCGAACAGGAAAACCCGCTTGCGCCCCATCGTCGCGCGTAGGGTAATCGACGCGATCACCCTGCCCTGCACACCAAACATCGCAATCGTCTCTTCCTGGGTTCTGGGCGGACAGCGGGCGGACCGTCAGGAGTCCACGAGGTAGGCGAAGACGCTCTCCAGCGATTCGTCCTCGGGCAGCAGCTCGCGGAGCCGGATGCCCTCGTCCCGGGTGAGCGCGGCGAGCTCCCGGCTGAAGGCGCCGTAGTCGGACGCCCTGACCTGCAGCCCCCGGCCGGTCACCTCCACCCCGCTGACCGCGGGGCGGCCGATCAGCGTGGCCCCCAGCCGGCGGTCGTCCGAGCTGCGGACCAGGAAAACATGCGGCCGGCTCGTCATCAGCCGCCTGATCGCCCGGAAGTCGCCGGACGCGGCGAGCCTGCCGGCCACGATCACCTGGATGGTGCCGGACAGCCGCTCCACCTCCTCCAGGATGTGCGAGCTGAACAAGATGGTGCGGCCCTCGGCGCCCAGCCGTTCGAGCAGGTCCATCATGTGCAGGCGCTGCCGCGGGTCCATCCCGTTGAACGGCTCGTCCAGCAGGATCACCTGCGGATCGTGCACCAGGGCGGCGGCCACCTTGATCCGCT